>VFSW01004596.1_pt1 | contig 20558 bp, 28 predicted proteins | sample 5358111 | NCBI WGS metagenome assembly VFSW01 (sample SAMN11554181, study PRJNA540505) | mine drainage metagenome | isolation source: sediment from site ElyBrook_90M | place: USA: Ely Copper Mine, Vershire, VT | collected 2017
GTCGTTCTGATTCAAACTCGATGGCACCAAGATGATATGGCCGGTCGCATCTTGCCTGAATACTGGGCGGGACAATCCGGGCCGATTCTGTGCCGCGATGGATTCATCTGGGACGTTTTGAGCATTCAAGCCAGGTGCGAAGTGGACGATGACCCACTCGGGCGCCAGCGCGGCGAATACCTCTGGCCTGAGTGGTTCGACAGACCGCACTGGGCGCAGTTTGAAAGCAATCCGCGCACTTGGAATGCGTTGTTTCAGCAAAGGCCCTCACCGCTTGATGGCGCGGTTTTCAAGCCCGATCGCATGCCCGTCATCGACGAACTTCCGTTCGGTTCGGTGCAATGGTGCCGCGCCTGGGACTTGGCCAGCACCACTGGCGGCGACTGGACAGCAGGCGGATTGATCGGCAGGATTTCCGATGGCCGCTTTGTCATTGCCGACATGCGCCGCATGCGCTGCGGCCCGGATGAGCGCGACGCGGCGATGCTGGCTACAGCCCACCAAGACGGCAGGCCCGTCAAGGTCAGTATTCCGCAAGACCCAGGGCAAGCCGGGAAAACGCAGGCGATCTACATGGCGCGGGAGTTCGCCGGCTTCAACATTCACACGTCGCCAGAATCTGGCGACAAAGTGACGCGAGCTGAACCGCTGGCAGCGCAAATCAACGTCGGCAATGTGCTGATGCTGCGCGGCGCGTGGAATGCTGCGCTTCTCGATGAGATGCGGTCATTTCCGAATGGCGCGAACGATGACCAGATCGACGCGCTCAGCCGGGCATTTTCAAATTTCGTTTCACCGCCTGGCCTTGTTTTCGCCTAAGGACACCATGGGATTACTCAACGACATCAAGCTCTGGGCAGCGGCCAAGCGCTACGGCCCGCAGCGCGAGACGCTGGCTTATCCCAAAATCGTGGGGCTGCTTGGACGCAGCGGCGTGGTCAACCAGGTCAAGCCGTCGCCCTCAAACCTGCGCTACTTCAGCCGCACGCCCTACGCACGCCGCGCGATCAATGCCGTCAAGGGGCCGATCGCCGGGCTCCAGTGGACGGTGCGGCCCAAGGCCGAGTTTGCGAAATCCAAGTCAGCCGCTGCGGATGCCGCGGTCGTGACTGCTTGCCTGGAAAAGCCGAATCAACAAGACAGCATGCGCAGCTTGCTCGAGCAGGTGATGGAAGATGCGCTCATATGCGGCGCGGGCGTCATCGAGCAGGCGAGCAGCAATGACCCGGTGCGTCCGGTCTGGCTGTGGCCGGTTGACTCCACTACGGTAAAGCCGCTCCCGAAGTGGGATGGGCGCCCGAGGTCGATCCGGTTTTACCAGTCCCTCGGCTACGCCAGCGACAACATCTCGTCAGACATCAACGCGCGCAAGCTGGAGGCGCAGGACATCGTTTACATGCGCATGAACCCGGCGACGGATTCGCCGTACGGGTTCGGGCCGCTCGAAATAGCGTACATGAGCGTCGCGCGGCAGCTTGGCGTTGCCACCTATGCGGCGAACCTGGCGAGCAACGCCCAGCCGCAGAACCTGATCTATGCAGGCGGTGCAACACAAGAGGAACTCCAGGCATTCCGCAGCTACTGGCGCAATGAGGTCGAAGGCCAAGGCCAGACGCCGATCATTGGAAACACGATCAAGGCCGATGTGATGCGCCTGCACGCCGGTTCCGACGACGCGCTCTATCTCAAGTGGCAAGCCTTCGTGATCCGCGAGCTGGCCACGGCGTTCGGCCTGAGCCCGCAAAACCTCGGGCTTGGATCCGACGTCAACCGCAACACCAGCGAGGTCGCCGAAGACCGCGACTGGGACCAGGCCATCAAGCCTATGGCGCACCTCGTTGCGTCCCACGTCAACGCCGACATCCTCGCGCCGCGCTGGCCGCACCTCGAATTCCTGTTCGAGGGGATCGACCGCGAAGATGAAAAGGCGACGGCGGACATCTACACCGCGTATTACACAAGCAACCTGCTCACGCCGAACGAACACCGCGAAAAGCTGGGCATGCACCCCCTGAAATCGCCCTGGGCCGATCTGTGCTGGGCGGATGTGCAAATCGCCATGAAGGGCGCGCAAGGCGCCAAACAGATCGACGATAACCAACTACCGGAGCCCAAAGCCCCGGAGAAACTGCCCGCACCGGGCGCAACCGGAGAACCTGAAAATGGCTCTTGATCAACACACCGTTTCCGTGCCGTCCGGCGCATCACCTGCCTATCAGGATCGCACCGTTGTCGGCTCACTGCCTGGCGTCGCCAATGCCGCAGGCGCTGCGGGCGTCACCGTCACCACCGCAGTCGTCATGGCCGATCTGCCGCCAAACTACACCGTCCTGGTCAATCCAGGCCAAGGCTGCGGCTGGTATGTGGATGGCAAGACCAACGCCGGCTTCAACGTGCACCTGGTGCCTTTCAGCAGCACGGCCATTGTCGCTGCCGGGGCCTTCGACGTAACGGTGATTGCGTGATGGCGGCCGACGCGAAGGACAAGGGCGTCCAACAGCCCAAGACTTCCACGCTGGCAACGGACTTGGCAGCCGCCATAAAGGCCGCTGTGCCTGCCAGTGCAGCGCATGGCGCATTGCTTGCCGTCGAGATGGCGCTCGCCGATTTGAAGGCTCGTGTGGCCAGCGTCGAAGAGCATCTGCGCACGGACTACGCTGACATGATCACCCGCATCAAAGCGCTGTGAGGACCCTATGGCACTGACGCAAAAAGAACGGGACGGCTTGCCCGCGCACTTATTCGCAGTGCCTGGGAAGCGAGCGCTCCCGATGCCGGACGCGGCACACACAAAAATGGCTTGGTCGATGGTGGACTACACCAAGGGCCTGAGCGAAGCCGAACGCGCAGAAGCGAAGCGCAATATCCTGCGGCGCGCTGATGAGCTCGGCATCAACACCAGCGGATGGCACGCGCACGACAACGCTCGGCTGGACATGCAGCCCGCTGGGGAGCATGACGGCCACCAGATGCAGCCCATGCGGTTTGAGGCTATGGCGATGGACGTGCCGGACGTTCCTGGCCACCCCAACCGCGTGCCGTTCTCCGGCGTCATGACCAGGGTGGATCGGGCCAGCGAAAACCCAGTGGGAGGAGCCCAAGGCAAGCGCGTTCTGATCCCCAAAGGCGTGGCCGAATCCGCGCTCGGCTCACTGCTTGGCATGGGCGTGAACTACACCGCAAGCATGGACGGGCACGACGCGCAGAAGAAGATCGGCGTCATCACGGCCGCCACCATCGAGGGCGATGCGATTCACATTGAAGGTTTTTTGTACGGGTCGGACTTTCCGGCTGTGATTGCTGACATTCAGGCGCGCAAGTCGCTGCTGGGCTTCTCATATGAGGCGCAAGCGGCTGTCGCGGATTGGAACAGCAACCCTGTCGAGGTGACGAACTGTGTTTTCACTGGCGCGGCCATCCTGCTCAAGGACAAGGCGGCCTACACCACAACCTCACTTTCGGCGCAAGCCGGCACGGAGCAATTGAACATGGACGAACTCAAAGCATTGATGGCCGCGGTGGCCAAGCTCACCGAGCAAAACACCGCCATGGCCGCCGAAATGGCCGCGCTCAAGGCCAACAGCGACAAGCTGCAGGCATCGAGCGTGCTGCACAAGGTCAAGCCGCACACCGACGCCATTCGCGCCGCTGCGGATGGCATGGAAAAGGACGGCATGGGCATGCACGACAAGCGCGGCCACGTCGCCCACCTGCGACGCATGGCCGACACGATGGACGCTGAGGCCGTGATGGGCAAAGTTCCGCACATCTACAACGACCACAACTGGATGGAGGCGTCCGCGTCTCCCGAGGTCGAAGCCCTGAAGGCCGAAGTCGCCAAGGTGAGCGAAGAACTCAAGGCTGCGAAGTTCGCTGCCGCTGCGGAGCCAGCACGCAAGACGGAAACCGGCGCCGATGGCAAACCCGTTCTGCAGGCGTCTGGTGCCAAGCCAGATTTGGCCAAGCTCGACGCCGAGCTGAAAGCCAAGGGCGCGACAACGCAGCAGCGTCTTACCGCGATCACTGCGGCACGCATGGGCCTCAACTAAGCCATCCACACCATCGCAGCACGAACCGCCTTCGGGCGGTTTTTTCATGCCTGAAATAAGGACACGATCATGCCCCAAGCACAAATGATGAGCTTCAGCGCCGCCGCCGACTACCTCGGAACCGGCGCCATCGAGGTCAACGATTACGAGCCCGTCATCACCGACATGGTGCGACGCCAATCCGTCGCCCTGCAACGATTCAAGCAGGTTCCCGCCACGGGTCAACCCCATCGCTATTTCGAGCAGACCGCGATTGCCCAGGGCGCCTTCACCACCACGGGCGGCCAGGGTTCTGCGGCCCTCTCGCCAACGCCAACCAGCCCAACCCGTCTTGAGCGGTCGGCATTTGTCAAGGCGATTGTGGCGCAGTCGAACATCAGCCTGTTCGACAAAATGGTGACCCAGCAGCAGAAGAAATTCGCCGGTGTCGTTGCCAAGGACATCGAGGACATCATCAGCGCTGTGAACATCACCCGCGCACAAAGTGTGTGGAATGGCACCGACACCAGCTTGTCTACGCCCACCACCGTGCAGTACATGAGCCTGCTGACCCAGATCACCACGCAATACACCTGCGCGGCTGGAACCAGCATCGTGGACACCATCAAGAGCGCTGTAGCGGGACTGGTCGGCAATCCAAACTATGTCGTCAAGCCTTCGGCGGTCTACATGAACCCCATCCTGGCTGACTACACCGACCGCGAAGCCAAGGCGCAGCAGATCACGATGAATGAGCAAGAGGTCGTTGCCGGCGTGAAGGTGAAAGCCTTCGCAACCCAAGCCGGCGACCTGCCGATCATCCCCGATGCGTTTCTGCCTGCAGCCACCGGCGCTGCCTACGGTTTTGCCGCTCCTCCGGCTGGCCTGAAAAACTACTTCGCCGTCATCGTGATGGAGGACGAGATCGAGATGCCCTACGTCTCTGGCGAGAACGATGATCCGAAGCCCATGCTGTTCCAGCTCGGGCTGACCGGCAATCTGTCGGGCCAGTTCGTGGGCATCAAGTACGACACCGTGATTGCCAAGGGCGCGACCTACGCGCATGCGGTGGTTTGCGTGCAGCGTCCGTAATGATCGTCTACAAGCCTGACCAGCTATCGCGCCACGCAGTGTTCGTCACACCGGCAAACACTGCGGGTGTTGATAGCTCGGAATTCCGCAACGCGGACGGCTCAGCGCGCGTGTTTACGGTCACATTCGAGGACGGCCGAGCCAAGGTGCCCGACAACCTCGGGCAGTTCATGATCGATCACGGCATGGCGCGTATCTCGCCCGTGCTGCTGCCGTCCGATATTCACCTGGAGTTGGCTCATGCTCGCTAAAACGCAGACAGACGTTCACACGCCTGTCGATTCCGGTCCGCTGATGCAAGTCTTCCTCAGCGCGACCGATCTCGGCTTGGCCGCGCCTGGAACGAGCCCACTGATTCAGTCGGGCGCCTACCCGCGGCTTTCCGTCGGCGCCACAAGTTCGGCGGCAGGCTCCATTTCCGTGCAGCGCTATCTGGATGCCGCGGGAACGATCCCGCAAGGGCCGGCTCTGACGCAATCGCTCACAGCCGCCACCGCTGGAGTCCTGAACGCCACGGACGGCCTGCCGTTCCAGTCTTTCACCGTCACGATTACAGGCGGCACGCTGTCGAATGTCGGCGCTCTCCTGCAGAGCCGGTAAATGCCCGCATACCTGCAAGGCTCTGACATCGATGGCTTCGGCGCATCGGGCGTTACTGGCGCGCAGATCACCGCCGCATCCGCGCTGATCGATGCGCACCTGGCGCGCCGCGAAGGCCTCTTGTATGGCGTCGACGGAAACGGCGCACCGGCCTACATGACGGGCCTGAGTCCATCGGCAGCGATGACGCTGACCACCGCACTGGTTCCCGGTGCTGCCGTACAAGCCACCGTCAGCGGCCCTGCAGGCATGTTGCGGCCAGGTTCAGTGCTGATCGCCGACCAGGCGACGCCCAGCATCACCGAGGCGATTGTGGTGCAAAGCGTGCTGAACCAGGCCATCACGTTCGCCAACGTCCATTTCAGCCATGCCATCGGCGCGCAACTGCTTGATGGACTCGTTATTTCCGAGCAGCGCACGATGCCGCAGGGCAGACCGATCACACAGGTCAGCCGCGCTCCCATCGTTGCCGCGCTGTCTGGTGTCGGACGCTATGGCTACCAGCGACGCGGTGACGATGGCTTCGGCAGCATGGACACCTACAACCTACTAGCGGTGATGTCCAAGTTTGGCGGTCCACCAGCATGGGAACCGTTCACGCTGCAGTCCAACAGCATCGACCCACAGACCGGGCAGCTCTGGATTCCTGCGGGTGTTCTGCTGGCGTACTACACCGAAGTCCGCGTGAGCTATATCGCTGGCTGGACGTATGCCAATCTGCCCTATGAGATCAAGCAGGCCTGCGCGAACATCATCAGCAACCAATCTGCGCTGCAGGGCATTCCAGGAACCATCCAAAAGGCGCAGACCGGCGCCGGATCTCTGACGCGCTTTGCCGGTGTCGGCGGCGCTCAGCCAAGCGCTGCAATCGATGCCGATACGGCTGCGCTGCTGGCCCCGTACAAAGCGCGGATGTTCGTATGAAGAGTACTGGAATATACGTAATACGCCATATTGTTAGTGGAAAATCCTATATTGGCAGCGCGAAATGGATTAACAGGACTTATGTTTGATGGGCTCGTTCCTCTATCCGCGCACGATTTCCGTCTACCGGCCGGCAGCTCCATCAGCCACGGGGCTGCAGCCGTACAACGATGTCAGCGCACAGACATTTGTCGCGTCCGGCATTCCAGCGACCATCGACCTCAAGAAGGAGGTCGGGACGCAGCCAGCCAATCTCCCCGGAGATACAAGCCGGCGCACGTACTGGAACATCAATTTCAAGGGCGCGCTTGGCCTTGTCCTGGAGAATGACGTCATCGTCGATGATTTGGGGCAACGCTACCAGGTGACCGGTGCTTATTGGACAATGCTTGGCTATCAAGTTCTCGCGGAGCGCATTGCCGCCTAACCATGGCCGATCTCTCGGATGTAACCAACACGCTGGCGTCCCTGGCTGACGCTGCGATCTACCCGAACGGCGATGCGCAGCCAAGCGTTGCGGACATCGGCGTCACCGTCGCCCCGGGCTGGCCTGTACCGAAGCAACTCGACGGCATCGTGGCGGCCGGCAATGCGATGTTCACGGTCTACCCCATGCCGGGGATGGATGTGAACACCACGCGCTTCCTGGGCGAAGATCCGCAGGAACTCAGCGCACCAGTCGCCAGCCTCACCATGACGGTGAACGCCAATACGGTGACAGTCGGCGGCACGATCAAGGCCGGCGAGGCCGCTTTTATCGGCGTGAACCGCATGCCGTATTCGCACCAGGTGCTGGCCACCGACACGTTGGGCAGCATCGCTGCGGCGCTGGCGGCCATGATTCCGAATGCCGCGGTGGCCGGGGATGTGGTCACAATCGGCGGCACTGTGTTCGATCTGCAGGCTGCCGTTTCGATGGTGGCAACGATGCAGACCGAAATCGCGCGTCAAAAGCGCGTGTTCATGCTGGCCACTTGGTCGCCCACCGTGACGGGCCGCGATGCGATTGCGCAGGCGGTCGACGTGGCCTTCAAGTCCATCCCTGGCCGGCGCATCCTGCTGCCCGATAGCACCTATGGGATTCTGATTTACCGCGGCACGCTGCAGACGGACGATCTGAGCACCCGCAGGATTTACCGCCGCGACCTGCGCTACGAGGTGGAATACGCCACCACGCAGCAGTCAACTGAGAACACCATCACCAATACCCAGGTCAGCCTGACGCCCGCAGGCGGTTTGGCAACCCAGATCAACTCCCCGTGAGGTCCATCATGGCAAAACCCGCTTTCACCCTCGTTGTGATCCGCCCGTTCTGGTTTCCGGGTGATCAAAAGAGCTACAAGATCGGTGACGAGATCACCGATCCGGCCTTGATTTCGGCCATTCTCGCCAGTGAACTCGCGGCGAACTGCAACAAGGTGGCCGCGTGAACCCAACGCGCATCGCCGCCGACGCCTTGCGCGACGCCATGCTGTCCTGCGTTCCGCGCACAGGTGCGTCCTTGACGCCGAAACTGGCCTACCGCATCAAACGCAAGGCCATTGGGCTCATGAAGATGCGCGGGCTTGATGTGACAGCATACAAGCATCAGATCAAGCTCGAATTTCTGGCGCCTGACAAGCCGAACCTCATCATCCCGCCGCACGCGCTGCACCCGACCGCGCACTGATTCGCCCCCATTCACTTTGAGCCCGCATTGCGCGGGCTTTTTCGTTTCTGACCCGCTCTGTGCGGGTTTTTTTACGCCCGGAGCCCCAACATGGCCGTCATACAAGCTGGACAAACTCTCAGCATCGCCCCTGGTCTCACGGTGGTGATCTTCCCGCCGTCGAACGTTTACATCAATGGTCTTGCAACGGATGGCCTCGGCTCGGTCGGCGTCGGATCATGGGGACCGGTGAACATGCCGGTGATCGGACTTGGCAACCCCGCCCAGGTCCAGGCCATGTACGGACCGATCACCAATCGCGTGCATGACATCGCCACGGCGGCGGACGTGTACGCGCAGAATTTTGTGCAGAGCATGACCTTCGTGCGCGTCACCGACGGCACCGACGTGGCGGCGCAGATCCAGCTCATGGATACGGCCACGACTCCGGCGCTGGGTGCCAAGCTGACCGGCAAGTACACCGGCGTGGTGGGTAATACCTTCACGGCGGCTGTCACGGCCGGAACGGCCGCATCAACCTACAAACTCACACTCACCCGATCCGGCTTTGTGCCGGAGGTCTGGGACAACATCCCCGGCACCGGTGCGACGTTCTGGACCAACCTCGTGTCGGCCGTCAACAACGGCATCCCAGGATCGGCCGGACCATCGCAGAACTTCGTAGCCACCATCGGCACATCCACCTCAGCACCCAATACCACCGCGGTCTATGCGGCGAGCGGCGGCACGGATGGCGCCTCAGGCGTCACCGACACGTCACTGCTGGGCACCGATGGCCTGACGCGCACCGGCATGTACGCGCTGCGCAAGACGGGGGTTCAGGTCGGCAACCTGATCGACTGCACAACCTCGACCACCTGGCTGGCGCAGGCTTCGTTCGGGTTGTCAGAGGGCATCTACTTCAAAGGCTCAGCGCCGCAGGGTGCGAGCCTGACCACCGCCGCCGCATCGCTATCAACCGCCGGCGTAGACGCCTACAGCTTCGCGCTGAGTGCGGGCGATTTCTGCTGGTATCTGGACACGGTGAACGGCATCAATCGCTCGCTGTCGCCTGCAACCTACTTGGCCGCGATTCAGGCCGCGACAAGTCCAGAGCAGTCCATCCTGAACAAACCCATCTACGGCCTGATCGGCACTGATCGCAGCCTGTCGAACAACACCTACGCGCAGAGCGAGAAAGAACTCGCCGTGCAAAGCCGGTTGGACTACATCGCCAACCCATCCCCAGGCGGCAACTACTTCAGCGCGCAGACCGCCCTGAACAGTTCCAGCAACTCGGGCACGAACGGCGACAACTACACCCGCATGACCAACTACATCGCGTTCACGATCAATGCCGCGATGGGTTACGTCATCGGCCAACTGCAGAGCCCGGCGCAGCGCCGCAACGTGCGCAACACGCTCAACGCCTTCTTCAACAACATGTGGAAGGCCGAGCCGCAGATGATCGGCGACGTGAACAACCCCACCCAGCAGCCGTGGAGCGTCATTCTCGACAGTTCCAACAACACCACCGCCTCGGTGGCGCTGGGCAACGAGATCGCCGCGGTGAAGGTCACGTACCTATCGGTGATCCGCCGATTCATCGTGAACTACAGCGGCGGCCAGGGCGTTGTCGCTTCCGTGCAGCCGGCCTGATCCATCCCAGCCACCTCTAGCCACCTTCGGGTGGCTTTTTTCATTTTCGGAGCCATACCATGCCCCAATCCGGTATCTCAGTCGGTAGCGACGCACGCTTCGACATTCTCACGCCCACGGGGGCGTTGTCGCTGCCCACGCTGCTGTCGTTCGATGCGAAGAAGATCACGCACAAGACGAAGATCAACCCCCTCAATGGCCTTCCGATCAATCTGCAGTTCAACGATGGCTGGGAGGGCTCGTTCGACGTGGCCCGCGCCGACGGCACGTTGGATGACTATTTTGCTGCGCTGGAGGCCGCGCAGGCTGCCGGCGCGAACATCGCCGCTGGCACCATTCACCAGACCATCACCAACCCTGACGGCACCGTGAGCCAGTACATGTTCTCTGGCGTGCAGCTCTACTACGACGACGCCGGCAGCTACAAGGCCCTCGCCGATGTCACCCAGCGTGTGTCCTTCCTGGCCCAAGGCCGGCAGAAGGTGGTGTGATGGCAGACGTGAAGGTAAAGACGGCCGCTGGCCGCGAAATCACATTGCGACGCCCTCCCGTCCTGGCTCAACTACGTCTTGTGGATGCCATTGGCGACAGCGCCTCAAACCGTGTGTATCTGGGCATGTGCCTTCCGCTGATTTATGTGAGCGCTATCGATGGCGCGGATGTGGCGCCACTTGACTCGAAGAAACAGGTCGAAGCGTTGTTTCAGCGACTTGACGAAGACGGCCTGGATGCTGTGAATGCGGGAATTGCTGAGCACTTCGGGCGCGATGCGAAAGCTGAGCTCGAAAGCGCAAAAAAATCTCCAGGGACCCCGGACTCCGCCAAGTCCTGATGCTCACCAAAGCAGGTGTCCCGTGGGAGGTCGCCACGCAACTCAGTCCCGCTGAACTGCTGGGTTACGTGGTGGCAACGGGCGAGATTGAAGGCGCGACGTTCAACTGGGCGAGCATGGAGTGGGCGAAGACCTAATGCAGCAGGGCGCCGACGATTGCAGCCAGCAGCATGAATCCGCCGTAGAGGAACAAACCAAAAACACCAAGCACTGCGATGCCAACTGGCCAGCCAATCGCCGGGCGTTCGCGCAAGGTCTTGCTAAACCAGTTCTCCGGCCAGCCTGAAAGAGGCTTCACAGCGCCGCATGCTGGGCATGAGATCGCCGTTTTTCCGACATCCTTTTTGCATGCCGGGCAATGAAAATCAGTCATCCGACCCCCCCCATGAAAACCTACCAGTCATTCGGCGCCCTGGCTCGCGCACTTGAGCGCGTCTCGCTCAAGCTGCCCGACAGTTTAGGTGTCGCCATGGAGGCGTCGGCTGTTCTGGTGGAGCAAACCGCCAAGGCTGAGATCGGCACGTACCAGACGGCAGATATGGGGCCTTTTACAGAATGGGCGCCCTTGAAGCCGGCAACCGTCGCTGAAAAGCGCGCCCTCGGCTATGCCGACGATGAAAACGACAACCCGTTGCTGCGCACCGGCGAAATGCGCGACAGCATCGGCCATGTCTACGACTGGCAGCGGTTCGAGTTTGTCGTTGGCAGCACCAGCGAGATCGCGGTGTACCAGGAACTCGGAACCGCAAAAGGACTTCCGCCGCGCCCGTTTCTGGCGCCGGCGCTGTATCGCAACGTGCCCACGATGCTGAAACTCGTGGGCGGCTCCATTGAATCCACCCTGGCCGGAAAATGATCGAAGCCTACGCAATCGGCGTTGCTGCCAAGCTTGAGGATGACGTCACACCAGGGCTGCTGCGCATCATCGATGGTCTGACGCGCGCCAATGCGTTGATGCTCGATTTCACGGCGAACGTGCGGCGCATGTCGGCTGCGGGCCTGGGTCTTTCACGCAACCTGGACAAGGCCACCGCAGGCGCGACTGCGCTGGGGGACGCATCCGCAAGCCTGACCCGAGCCAGCTACGTGATCGACACGATGGCGGCCAGCAGCGCCGACCTTGCCCGGAACATGGCAGCAGCCCGGGCTGAAAGCCGCGGCATGGGCGGCGGCGTCGTTGGCGGATATGTGGGCGCCACAGGTGGTGGCGCGCGCAGCGATCGTCCTGGGCACTTTGCGCAAAACGCAGCGGCTGGCGTTGGCATTTCCGCCGCGTATGGCCTCTATGAGAATGCGCGGCTGCAGGACACCAACATCCGCGCGGCGGCAACTTCACAGATCCCATTCCCAATGTGGGTCAAGACGGCCGACGAGCTGCGCGCGCGGGAATTTGCGTATGCCGGCCAGTATGCGTTCGCCACCGGCGGCCGCATCGCGCCGTTCGGCGACGCCATGCTGGAGTCTTCGCGGCTGCTGCGCACACTCAAACCTCAAGATCAGAAGATTCTGACGGATGCGGCAATGCCTTATGCCGCCGTCGAGGCCAAACTCAAGGGCGTCTCGCTGCCAGAGGCCATGCTGGCATTCATCGGGCTGGCGCACCAGGCGGGCGCCTATACACCGCAGGACGCGCAGCCCTTGTTTGAATCCATGATGCAGGCGTCGCTGACCACGCACGCCAGCCTGGGGCAGATTTCCAGGGCTGCTAGCTACGCGCTGCCATCCCTGCAGGCGGCCGGCGCGAACTCGGCCGATGTGCTGATGCTGCTGGCCACGATGATGCAAGCCGGCATTCTCAACACCAAGTCGGGGACGTGGCTGAACGACATGGCGCTCAACTCGCTACCGAACACGCTCGGCAGCGGGCTGTTCAAGAACAAGCACCAGAACGCAGCCCTGGAGGCGCTAGGGCTCTATACCAACGGTAAATCGAATTTCTATAAAAACGACAAGCTGGATCTGATGCAGATGGTTGCCATCCTGGCGTCCGATCGTCTGCGCATGGGGCCAGAGCAGTTCAATGCAGCCAGCCGCCAAGCGCTCGGGCTCCAGGGGATGCGTGCGGCATCGCTCTTTTCTGAGCCGCAGGTGGTGCAGAACCTGCACACCCTCGCCGGGCTCACCACGAACGCGCAGTCTCCGTTCAACGTCGCGCAGGCCGTACAGACATTCAGCACCGTAGCCAAGGCGGATCAGACGATTGCCAACGCGAACATGACACTGATGAACGCCACGTCCACATTCTCAGGCCCGGTCAATGCGGCGCTCTCTGGCATGAGTTCGTTCTTCGGCTGGACTTCGAAATTCACAGCAGCCCATCCGATCATCGGTGGCGCAATGGATGCAGGCGTGGCAGTCGGAACCGCCAGGCTGCTCGGCGCAGCTTGGAAGGGCGGCGTGATGGGTGTCGATCTTGTCGGCAAGAAGCTCATTGCTCCAGTTCTAGGCGGTTTGTGGAAGATTGCGCTGCGCGGCGTCATGGGATTGACGAGTGAAACGCTCAATGTTGCCTTAGGAGCCAGCGCGACCCTAGCGGAAGCCGGTGCCGCGACGACTGCGCTCGGCAGTGTGATTGCTGGCGCCCTTGGCTATGGCATTGGCACGCTACTGAACAAGGCGATGAATGCTGCCGCCCATAGCCTCACCCACGGCACGCACGATACCTGGTGGGGTTCGATATTCCACAACGAAGGCACGCGAGCGGCTCTGACGCCGCAGGCGCTGGCCGAACTGCAGCAACTGCACAGCGCGGCGCCTGTTGTGCATCACCACACAACCGTCCAGATCGACGGCGAAGACGTGCGCCATCACATCCTGCACAACATGCCCATGACCCCCGCGCATGCGCCATCCGGCATCAATCCGCAGCGCGGCCCGATGCATCCAGGCCTGAACTACGCACCCGGCCTATGAATCCCGTCCTGACCCTCGACACGCCGGGCGGCCCGTTCGTCTTCACCGGCGCCGAAGTCCCGCAGCACATCCGCCACGGCGGCACGCAGGCGCTCTCCGTGGACCGCATGATCGGGGGGCGGCGAATCGTGCGCCCGCTCGGCCCCGATGATGACGACATCAGCTTTTCCGGGTTATTCGCCTACCAGGGAACCGCGCGCAGCGACTTCCTCGACTCGGTGCGGCGCCGCGGCGACCTGTGCACGCTGACCTGGGACAACCGGCGCATGCTGGTGATGGTCTCGGCCTACCGTCCCGACTACCGCAAGCCGTATCAGCTCGGCTACAGCATCACGCTCAAGGTGGTGAGCGACGAAACGGCGCTTCTCGATTCGGTGCCAGCCGTCACGCCGGCGCAGCAGCTCAAGGCGGACATGGCGACGCTCAACAACCAGACGGCATGCCTGGGGAATGCCGCGCTGTCGGGCATCGCAGCCACCATCGGCGGCGCGCTCACGGCCATGCAGGGCGTGATGCAGCCGATTGCGCAAGGCTTGCAGCCGATCACGAGCACCATCGGGCAGGCGGCTGCGTGCGCAAATCAGGTCGCCGGGCAGATCCAGTCCGCGACGGCGGCGGTTGCGGCTCCCATCGGGCAGCTGCTGGCCAACACACAGGCGCTGATCACGAACACGGAAACCGCCATCAGTTCGGCGGTGAGTTTCGGCGGCATCATTCCCGGCAATCCGGTGGCGCAATCAGTCGGCACCTACATGAGCCAGCTCAACAGCGTCGTGCAACTGCCGGCGCTGTACGAAATCAGGTCGGTGGCAGCCAGGATGCAAGCCAATCTGGCGCTGACCGGGGCATCGGCCACGGCCAAGACGGTGACGGTCGGGGGCGGCTCGCTCTATGACGTGGCCGCCCAGCAATACGGCGACGCCACGCGCTGGACGGACATTGCCCAGGCCAACAACCTGAGCGACCCGAGCCTGACCGGCATTGAAACCCTGACGATTCCGGCATGATCAACACTGTGCCGTCGCATGGCAGCGTCGATGCCAGCCGATCCATCCTCAAAATCGGCTCGACCGTGGTGGATTTCACGGAGTGGATGGCGTCCCACAGCGGCATCATGGAGGCGGGTACATTCCGCGCCGCGCTGCCAGCGCCGGTTGCAAAATGGCCGTGGTTTGCGCAGCAAACAGAGATCCTGGTCGACGTCTACGCGGGCACGCCAAAAGACCCGCTGAATTACTCGACCGATGATCTGACATTGCTCATGACGGCGCGATGCGATCAGATCGACCTCGACCCAGAAACGCAGAACATCAGCCTGTCGGGTCGCGATATGACGAGCCTGCTGATCGACAACAAGACCACCGAGAAGTGGCCGAATCTCACCAGCAGCGAGATCGCCCAGAAGATCGCGGCGCTGTGGGGCTTCCAGAGCAACATCCAGGCCACGACCGGCATCGTCGGGCGCTTCTACACGGCGGATCACGTCAAGCTCGCCAAGGCCGACACCTACTGGAACATCCTGACCTATCTGGCGCAGCATGAGGGTTTCCAGTGCTTCGTGCTCGGGCGAACCCTGTATTTCGGGAACTTCGGTGCGCAGTCAACGCTCGCCCCCTATCTGATCACGGTGGATACCAACGGCAACTTCGCACAGTCCAACGCCACGCGGCTGCAGTTTTCCCGCGACCTGACGCTGGCCCAAGACATCAGCGTGACGGTGCGCAGCTATCACGGCTACAGAGGTGCTGCATTCACCGGCACGGCCACGGCGACCAAGACCGCCAAGACCATCGAGCGCGACGCCGAGCTGGCGCAGGCGCTGCAGCACTACGACTACACCATTCCAGGACTGACGCAGCCCGAATGCACGCTCAAGGCGCAGAAGATCCTGGCCGATCTCACGCGCCACGAACTCAAGATGTCGGCCGGCCTGCCTTTCGATGCGACGTTGTTCCCATGGGTGCCTGTCCAAGTGACCGGAACCGGAACGCCGTGGGACGCCACCTACACGCCGCAGAACGTCACGCGCCGATTCAGCAAGGATCGCGTGAGCATGCGCGTGGAAGCGCGCACAGGCATTCCGCAACAAACCGTCGAACTGTCATGAAGCAAATTCAACTCACACAGGGGAAGGTGGCATTTGTCGATGACGTGGACTTTGTCATACTCTCGGCGCATCGTTGGCATGCCATGCGAGGCCGCAAAGGCAATTTCTACGCCGCACGCGACGATTTCACTGGAGGTGTGCGCCAGCACATCTACATGCATCGCGTGATCTTGGATGCGCCATCTGACTTGCAGGTGGATCATGCGAATGGAGATGGGCTCGACAACCGAAGAGGTAATTTGCGAACCGCATCGCGCGCTCAAAATCAGCAAAACCAAGGGCGCCGCACCGACAACAGCAGTGGATTCAAAGGGGTTTGCTGGCACTCAAAACGCGGAAAGTGGTATGCCCGCATCGGTTGCAACGGAGTGACGCGCAGTCTCGGTTTGTTCGACAGCCCAGAGGAGGCGCACGCCGCCTACTGCCGTGCAGCAGTTGCTACCCATGGCCAGTTCGCGAGGACCGCATGATCGAAACCATCAAGCGCGTGGTTGCCGACATGCTCAACATGCAGGCCAAGACGCAGTACTGCACGATCACGGCCTACGACCCTGACACGTACACAGTCAAGGTCGTTCTGCAGCCCGATGGCGTGGAAACGGGGTGGATACCGCTGGGCGCGGCCTGGGTTGGCGCGAATCTTGGCGCTGTGTTCGGCCCTCCGATTGGCACCGACTGCCGCATTGATTTCGTCGGCGGCGTGCCCGAGGCTTCTTTGGCCGGCGCGCGGTTCTTCAATGCGAACAACCCGCCGCCTGTCGTGCAAAGCGGACAAGGCGCGATTGTGGATGGCGCCGGATCCTATGTTCGGCTGAACAACGACGGCACGATCACGCTGGGGGCACCTACCGGCATCACCAGCACGACCCCATTACTCAAGCAGGTGGGAAACATGGAAGTGGACGGTACCGTGACGATTACGCAAAACCTGCAGGTCAACGAGAACATCACGGCCACCCAGAGCATCAGCGACCTTGCGGGCACGCACGGAAGCGTCGGTAGCCTGCGCACGGCCTATGACGGCCACACGCACTCCGGTGTGCAAACCGGCACGGGCACAACCAGCGGTCCGAGCGCGACGGTATGACCATGGATTCCTATCACTTCTGGGGTCAAGACACCCAGTTTTCCGCGTCTGGCGATGACCTGACGGCAGACGGTGCGCTGGAGATGGAGCAGCGCATTCTGCGCGGCCTCATCACGAACCCGCTCGATGATCCGTTCAACCCGAGCTATGGCGCAGGCCTGGGCCGATACGTCGGACAAGCCCTGACCCCGGAAAAGTACGCCGCCATCAAATCCGCCATCCTCAAGGTGGTGATGACCGAACCTGACGTGCAGAAAATCCCGCTGCCTGACATCACCTACCAGGCCGATCAAAACAGCTTCCTGAGCGCGACGATCCGCTATGTCTACGCGCCCACCGGACAGCCTCGCACCATCACCGCCCCATGACCATCACCGTCCGATCCACTGCGCAGATCGTGCGCGGCTATGCTGCGGCCGTTCAATCGGCGACCAATACAGCCATCAGCTTCGTGCTGGGCTCGCTCGAACTCGCCCGCGCCAATGCGGTGGCCGCTGTCGCGATGTGGCTGCAGTCGCTCATCATGCAGGTGCTGGCGCTCACCAGGGCGTCGACATCCACGGGAGCGGACCTCGACACATGGATGGCGGACTTCGGGCTTGTGACACGCGAAGCCGCAGTGGCTGCGATCGGAACGGCCACGCTATCCAGAAACACAGCGACCCAGCAGGCCACCGTCGCGCCTGGCGCGCTCGTGAAAACCGCCGACGGCACGCAGAGCTTTACCGTCGTTGCGGATACATCGCAGAGCGCATGGAATGCGACGCTCGGCCTCTACGTCGCGCCGGCAGGAACGGCGAGCATCGCGGTGACGGTGCAGGCCGTGACGGCGGGGACTGGTGGGAACATCAACGCCGGCACGCTCACCCAGATCGCGTCGGCCATCGCATTCTACACCGCAACGAACGCCGCGCCGTTCACATCCGGCGTGAATGCCGAGAACGACCCAGCGCTGCTCGCCCGGTTCCAGCTCGAGCTGCAAGGCCTGCGCGCCGCCCTACCGACGACCGCCTCAGCTGCCATCGAGGCGCTCCAGCAGGGCATCCAGTTCAGCGTCGTTGAAAACCAGACGTTTGCAGGGGCAACACAGTACGGGTTTTTCTACGTGGTGATCAGCCCATACACATCGGCGCTTCAGGCCACGGTTTACAGCGCCGTGGATGCCGTGGCGCGTGGCCTTGGCATCACGTTCGCCGTGTATGCCGCAAACACGCTGGCGGCCAATGTGGTGGGGACGGTGACGGCGGCATCCGGCTACACGCATGCCAATGTCGCCCCCGCCGTGCAAACCGCGCTGCAGAACTTCATCGCCGCCGTGCCGCTTGGCTCTGGTTTGTCGTGGTCCCAACTCTATGCCGTGATCTGGGCAGTTCCTGGCGTTGCAGACGCCACCGGACTGACGCTCAACGGCGGCACGGCTGATCTGGCGGCGGTGGCGAATCAGTCCATCACGGTTGGCACGGTTACGGTGAACTGAGCATGACCGGCGACCAAAACGACATGCTCACGCGCCTGCGGGCGCTGATGCCGAAATCATGGTTTCCGAAGTCGGCGCCGAACGAAACCGCCAAGCTGACAGGCCCGGCGTGGGCGCTTTCATCGATCTACGCGCAGATCACCTACGCAGCCCTCCAAACCCGGATCAAGACCGCCACAGACGGCTGGCTGGACATCATCAGTGCCGATTTTTTCGGCACCGCGCTGCCGCGGCTGACGAGCGAAACGGATGGCGCATTTCAGGCGCGCATTCTCGCCAACCTGTTCGTCAAAGGACCGCGCCGGGCCGACATGATCAAGGTGCTAACGCTCATCACGGGACGAACCCCGACGATCTTCGAGCCAAGCAATACCGGCGATTCGGGCGGATTCGACGGCGGCTTCTATTGGGACGCTGCGGGCGGCTGGGGCGACCCGATGCCCTACCAGTCCTTCGTGACGGCATACCGGCCCATCGGCGGCAATGTGGACCTCGGCGATTGGGACCAGGGTTTGTTCTGGGATGCGTACGGCGCATGGAGCGACGGCATTCCCACTGCAGTGACCGACGCCGCCATCATCGCCGCCGTGGAATCCACCAAGATGCTCGGCACCATTGTGTGGCTTCGCATTGCTGATAACCCCGTCACGCCCTGACGAAACCTGACTCACTTCTGACCGCCTTCGGGCGGTTTTTCATTTTCGGAGCCGCAATGGATAGACCTATCGCTTACACGTCCGAACAGGGGCGCAGCACTGATTTCCTGTTCGCCCAACGCGCCACCATGATTGGCTTGGGAAAACTCGCCAAGGCCATGCTGGGGTCTTCCACCATCGTGGAGGGCCTTGCAGTCACGCCCACAACCCCTGCTGGCTTGAATGTCCAGGTGGGGGCGGGACAGATTTACAGCATGCAGCCGGTGGACGCCGCCGCCTATGGCGCGCTGCCTGCCGACACGTCCGACACGATCCTCAAGCAGGGGCTGCTGATGTCCGCATCGACGCTGGCCACTCCTGCGCCGACGACAGGCGGCTACTCGATCAATTACCTGATTCAAGCCGCATATCAGGATCAGGACACGAACGCGGTGGTGCTGCCGTATTTCAACTCGGCGAACCCCCTGCAGCCGCTGACGGGCCAGAACAACAGCGGCGTCGCGCAGCCCACGGAGCGACAAGGTGTCTGCATCGTGGCGTTGAAAGCCGGTGCGGCCGCGACAACCGGGAGCCAAACGACGCCGGCGGCGGATGCCGGATACACGGCGCTTGCCGTGGTCACGGTGGCGAACGGTCAAGCGACCGTCACGTCCGCAAATATCACGGCGGTTGCTGGGGCTCCCGTCATCACGAACCTCTTGCAGATGCTGCAAAGCGGCTCGGCAATGAATGCCCCCGACACCGGCACGGCCAACGCCTACGCCGTCGCTTTGACGCCCGCCATCACCGCGCTCACCACCGGCCAGGTGGTGCGATTCAAGGCGCTGAATACCAATACGGCAGCATCGACGCTCAACGTCAACGGACTTGGCGCGGTCTCCATCACGGCCGCTGGTGGTCAAGCGCTCGGAGCCGGGCAGATCGTCGCTGGCGGCCATTACGAGGTGATTTACTCCAGTGCGGCGAGCGCTTGGTTGTTGCTGGCTCAGAGTGCTGGGGCTGTTGCGGTGGCAAATGCAACTACGGCGAATCAAGCTATTGCACGCGGCCAAGTTCTCAGTGTCTCGCCAGTTATTAATTCGGTGAGCGTTACAACACCGGCAGCCAATACAACTTATACCGCAGCAGGCTCTTTCACTGCCCCTTGCAACGGGTATGTTATTGCTTGGGGTTCCCTTGCAATTGCAGGCACATTAACAAGCGGAGCAAGTATTAGTATTTCAACCTTCATTAACGGAATCGTCGGGAGTGCGGATGGCAATATATGGCCTTTGACGACAGAATATCAATTCCAGCCGGTAGTTTCAGGATCAGCCGTAACCTTCAATTTTAACGCATCAACAAATGCCACCGCTCCGGGTGGCAGTATACAACTCCATGTTCTTGCTATTTTCATCCCTAACCCGTAAAAACTATGATCTCCTCAACGTATTATTTCATCGTAACTAACGGGGCTTTCGTCGGAGCCGGGATCACTCCCGACGGGACTCTTCCATCGAATGCGGTTCCGTGCCCGCAAAGTGTGGCGCAATCGT
>VFSW01004597.1_pt1 | contig 20553 bp, 16 predicted proteins | sample 5358111 | NCBI WGS metagenome assembly VFSW01 (sample SAMN11554181, study PRJNA540505) | mine drainage metagenome | isolation source: sediment from site ElyBrook_90M | place: USA: Ely Copper Mine, Vershire, VT | collected 2017
AAAGAGATCTGCGTAAAGATATTCTAATTGTAGTATAAAAAGCTATTACTACAAGAATCCAAATGTTCCAAAATAACAGTACTTTGTATTAATATTGTTAATTTTTGATATGTTTATATATCAAAATAGACTATGTTATATTGTGTTAAGATGGCTGCCCTTAGACCCAGACGTGGCGACGGCGATGACGCTTCGAAGGTTCCCAAACTTCCGGATCGTTTAATAGCAAACCTTACTGGAAAGAAGGGCAAAACTGATGATGAATCGCAGCTTCCTACGCCTCCAACAACCACACCGCAAACTGATTTTGGCGCATTTGTTGCAGGAGCCATGAGTCAGGGTAGTGCTACTGCTCCTGTAGAATCGCAGCCTGCACAGCCTGCTCCAAAGGAAGACTTTGGAGAATTTGTTGCAGACGCACTAGGTCCTGCTCAGATAGAAAAGCTCAAGAGAAAGGCAAAGCTTCCAAATTTGATAACTGCTTCTGCAAAGGAGATAGAAAGACTTGAAAGGGCCATTGTTCCCTATGAAGATGTTGTAAAGTCATCGGATGATAAAATTGCAGACCTCAATCGCAGAGAGAGAAAGAACAGGAAAGAATATTTGCGTCCTGCAAGGATTGCATTTGGTGGAGCAATAGGAGCGCTTATTGCTACTGCCGGACTATCGATGTGGGCTTCAAATCAATATGCTCTTATTGGCCATTTCAGAGCAGTTTATTTCCAGCAGGTTGCGCAGACAAGGCAGGACGGAAGGGAAGCCGTCAGGGAGATGACTAATGATATACGCAGTGGCAATTCTGCAGTAACGCATGCTGTTAACGACATATCAGGAAACACCTCTGTTAATAACGGCGGAACAATAAACGCTAAACAAAATGCAGCAACACTTACAAACATTGCATACAGTTATGCGCAGCAAAATCCAATACCAAAGTCAGATGCACGTGTGCTTGACCAGGCAACAAATGGCAAATTCGACCACTCAATACACTTCTCTCCACCCGGAGAACCAGGAAAGGGCAACACATTTGCTGGAATATTCTCAACGGTAGGCGCAGTAATTACAGGTGTTATCGGATTTGGAGTCGGAGGATATCAAATTCTTGGCGGTGAATACAGCACATCTTCATATGAAAACTACCGCCAAAATAAAGGCGAGATAGATTCGTCCAGAAAAGACGTCGAAGGACAACTTAGAACTGCAAAGGAGAAACTCGGAGATCTTGGAGAAAGTCTTGATCAGGAATCTGACAGGAAGAGGGAGCTTGAAGACGAGCTTCTAAGGTACTAGGCGATAATATGGCAATGTTTAGAAACCGCGGCGCTGCAACACAGGCAGAACATACTGCACCTACAACCATGGCTCCAATAGCAGGTGACTTCGGAGAATTCGTAGAGAAAGCACTAGGCCCGACGCATGTTGAAAGACTCAAGCGCAAGGCAGACCTTCCAAAACAGATCAAAAGTTCAGAGGACAGAATAGCGGATCTGGAACAGCGCATCCAGGAAACAACTGAGCTTAAGGATAATGCTGAAGATGAGATTAGAAAAATGAAGGCAGCTAAAAAGGGCCACGGAAAGACTCTTAGAAGAGCACTAATCAGATTTGCACTTGCAGGAGGAATGCTTTTAGGTTCATTGGCACTTGCTAAACTTGCATACGATCAAGTAAATATGGTATCTGTTTATCTTGCCAAAGATAATGCAAAATACAATGCATTTGCAAACCACGCGCAAAAAGTGACTCGTAAAGCTGTAAACGAAATAGCTACTCAAATGAGGGATGGAAATACAACTGTGATAAATGCTGTTGACAACATCGCTCAAAATACTGCGCCAGGACATAAGAAAATCCTGGATCCTCAGCATAATGCAATTACTCTTTCCAATATTGCATTTGCATATGCCTATTCAAATAACATATCTCCTACTGCGGACCGTGCGCTAAATGACGCTACACATGGAAACTGGCATTACGCAACTTATGTTAATTTCCCTACCTATACCAACGTTGGACTAGGCAACGATGTTACTGCTGTATTTGGCGGCATCGGAGCTGCAATTGACTTCGGAGGAGCTATATTCTGGACAGTGACTGGGTACAGGAAATTATACAACTACAAACAGGACACTAAGACAATAAATGCAAACATCGTTACATTCACAAATTCTTTTAATTCCGCAAATCAAGAAATCGAATCAAGGACTGTAGCTCTCGAAGCTGAACGTTCAGTAAAGGAAAATCTTGAGGCTGAGATGAGGGAATTTTGATATTTAAATGGTGAAAAAATGGCAAACACAATGGAACGCACTGTAACAAACGTGGTGGAAAGGAGAAATGAATTGCTAGATGCAATGTCTGCCCTTAAGAGAAACGTAGGCGCGAATACAACATGGTACACGAACTCGACCCTGCTAATCGACTGCGAAATGGACGGCAAGAGAGTTAACATGAATATAGTAGACATGCTAAACGTTGCAGGAATAGCAGGCATAAATGTAATGATGCTAGGAAAGGGAGGAGTAGGAAAGACACAGCTGACCAAGCACTGGATGGAGGCTGTCTTTGGACCTGAAGATCAGAAGTGGGGATATGTGTGTGCAAACCCAGAACTGAGCAAGGAGAGTTTTGTCGATGTAAATTTCCAGGCAATGCAAAACGGTAAACTTAGCCAGGCAATAGAAGGAAACATAAAGTCATTCATAACCGGAGCTGGAGGTGTAATAGATGAATACAACAGAACACCTGAAGCAGCAATAGCATTCCTTCACAGCCTTCTTGAAGGACCTGGAGGAGTCGTGAATTTCGATGGAGGAGTTACAGTAAAAACAGGTGTAGATGAAGGAAACGGAAAGAGATACAGAATTACAATAGCGCTGATGAACCAGGGACTTGAATTCACTGGAACATTTGCAACTGACGCAGCAACTATAGATCGATTCGGACTTATAATTCCTACAACAGCAATGATGCCTGGCATGCAGGATCAGTACATGATAGGAATGCAGAATCAACTTCAAGGATCCAGTGGACTAGAAAGGCAGGACCACATAGCTGCGGACTCTACAAGGGAACTATTCATGCTGCATGAAGCAGCAAAAGCAATGAGAGTTGACGGCAAAGTAGGATTCTTCTTCTCATATCTAGGCACCAAAGACAACTGTTACAAGATGCCAAGAGGAGTTAAGGCTGAAGGATTCAATTCAACCGACACATGCAGCCAGTGCCATGCAAGAATGCCTCACGAAGAGACATGCGGAATGGTAGGGGCTATAGATGTAAGAACCCAGGAATACGCAAGGGACTTTGCAAAGGCATTTGCACTGCATAGATACCTGCAAGGAATAGGAAAGCCTGAGGTAACAATGGAAGATGTAGTTGCAACAGCGCCTTACACAATGTACATGAGGCTCCCAGTAGAAAGGAGATGGATACAGGAGCACGCAGAAGGCGATTACTTCTACGGGGTTCAGAAAGTTGTAAAGGAGCTTGCCATGAGGTTCGAGGACCACTTTGCAAAGCTTTCAGAGATGCTTCCTGACCTTGCCCTTAACGGAAAGAACGGCAGGAGGATAAGAGAAGCAATACTTGAGGATCCAGCAGGATGGGAGACAAGAGATGTAGTACAAGTGCATCTTGAGCTTCCTAGAATAAGAACTTAAAAAGGTCTGACCAAGTATGGTAGCTGACGATGCCAAGATAGACCAGATAACTGGACAGGTGCTTAGCTCTGCGGGCTGGGATGCCATCAGAGGATTCAAGCTTACGCGTGAGCCTATAGAGATGGGCAGGCTTGCAAAGGCAGGAGTAGATACTAGGGCATGGGAGATAGGGATAACTGTAGATCCTAATTTCGAGGACAAACAAGTCCAAAACATGGCAAGCGCAGGAATAGATGGAAGAGTCAAGGATCCTGTTGAGGCTCTTGTAACATTTCTTGTAACGCACGAAGTTGGACACTGGAAATATTGTCCCGCAGACAAGGCGTATGCCGAGCAGATATTGCATGAGGTAGTCTCTGGGATGCAAAGAGGCGGCCTTGAAGAGGAACAGGCAAAGGATATGGGTCCATACCTTTCCAACATGTTTGCAGATACTATTCTTGACACTGTCAATTCAATGAAGAACAAGACCTACGCAGATGGAATGGCTCTTGGAAATCTTCACGAGGCGTATGCAACCAATGGATACTATCCTGATTACTTTGCAATATTCGTCGATATAAGAATGAAGATAGGACTCGACGCTGGACATTTCGGCAGGGACCTTGCAAAGAAATACGGGCAAGATTACGATGAGATAAGCAGCGTTGCAAACAACATGATAAGGCAGCTTATAGGAGATGACAAATTAGCAGATAAAGTCATAGAGGGCAAACTTAGTGATGCTGAAAAAGAAAAGGTAATCGATGCACTTACCGACAAGACCCGATGGGGAGATATGTCTTTGGAGTATGCAAGAAGAATTGCCAAATACATGAAGGATAAGAATGACGAAGTAAAGAACGGAGAACTTTCTGACCTAATGAAGGATGCTGCAGATGCGATGAATAAGCAAGGACAGGGAAGCGGCGGTAGTCCTGGATCTCAACAAAAGAAGCAGCAGGGAGACGGAGAGGGACAGGAAAAGGAAGGAGAAGGCGGCGATAAAAATAAAGAAAAGGATGGAAACGGAAAAGACAAGGCCGGCAAGGATAAGGAAGGCAAAGATAAGGGTGCAGGAGATAAGGAGGACAAAGACAGCTCGCTAAAGAAATGGTTAAAGGACAAGATGGGTGGAGATAAGGAAAAACAACCTACGCCTAGCCAAGGCGGTGGCGGTGCTGGACGTGGATTTGGAATAGGGCGCGGAAAAAGGGAGCAGGAAGATGAATACAAGCCTTTTGATGAAGTATACTGGGCTAATGCAAAAGAGATAGTTATCAGATTAAAAGGAAGCGACATGGGGCCCGAGTCAAAGAGTGAAGGTGAGGCATTTCCACTATTCTGGATGTCAAGGCGCCCTGTGGTTGAGGGAGAGCCTCTTAACAAGATAGACTACTTCAGGACAAGATTCATGAGCGGAGGAATGACTCTTTACAAGAAGAAGGACCCATTCCTCATGCCAATGAAGATGGGCCAGAAACAACCACCGCCTCATGCACCAAGCGATACACTTTTCATAAACGACGTTTCTGGAAGTATGAACTGGAGCGGAGAGCCTATGGATGGATCTCCTTACGACATGAGTCTAAGGAGCATATATTCAGTAATGAAATATATTGAGACCCAGGGAAGTGAGAGAGATGTGCAATACGGATTGATTCAATTCAGCGGATCAACAAACTGGAGCGGGTGGAAGCCGCATAGAGATATGTATGACATGAGAAGGCAGCTTTTCACAGGGTACGAAGGAGGAGGCACCGAGCTTAATACTGATATAGTGAGGCAGGCGCTTTCACAGAATCCCAACCGCAGGATGATAGTATTCATGGTAACCGACGGTCAGATAGCAAACTGGCAGGAGACTGCAGACCTGTTCAAAGACGTCACATCGAAGGGAAACACCGTGGTACTGTTCCAGATGGGATATGACACAGAGTTCTCACAGGCAATGCGATCAGAAGGCGCACAGGTCATACCAATAAGGGATCCGCAGGACATAATCAAGATAAGTGTGGACATAGCTGAGAAGAGAGGCTCGTACAACCAGGATGCCGATCTTCTTACAGCTAGGAGAGATCAGGAGGTTGTTACTGTAAAACCTCGCAGGTTTAAGCTAAGGGGATAATGATGGCACACACTATCAGGAGAAGTGCAGCAGCAGTTGCATTTGTTGGACTTGCAGGCTTAAGCGCTGCATCATGTTCTGGAAATGGAGATTACACCGGCGCAAATGATCTTGCAGCACACATTGCAAGATGTGATAGTAATGGCGCAAGCACAGCAAAGATATCAAAGCTTGATCCTCAAATTGCGCAGATTCAGGATACACACGACAGGAATGTACTTTACTGTACAGATAACATAGTCAAAAAAGAAATAGGAACAAAAGAGGCAAAGTCTCTTGCATCACAATTGGTACATTTCTATAATGTTGATAGTGCTCTTGGTGTCAGTGTTGCAAACCAGACAATGAATGTTGCAGTTAGTACATTTTACCCTGTTTACGTACAATGCACGACAAGCGCACCATACCTGCCATACGTGCAAAGGGAGATACTTGCAATATCAAACGGGGTCAATTCTGTAAAGCCGCTTAATGCAAAGAATGTGCAGAATATTTTGCAGGTTCTTGGCCCTGTTACAGATGCTGATATAGGCGTTACAAACAACCTTGTAAACAATGTATACTCAAACATAGGCGGCTGCGGCGAATACGATAGCGGCGCATCTCCAAGTGACTGGCCAAAAAATAAGGTGCCATCAATGGTTTCACAGCTACTGCGTGAATCTACAAACCATCCTGTTTTGGCCACGGTAGCAGCACGATACGATGCTAACGCTTCACATCCTTCAACAATACTCGATCAGAACAAAAAGCTCTTTAGCAACCTGGCAAGATGATTATCCCTTTATGCCTATAGAGACTCTATCGTCTTCTATGTCATAATCCTTTACAGAATAAGAATCATCAATTGCATCTGCCTTTAACATTTCAACAGCTCCGATATCCTCTTTTATCTGCTTCGAATTCCTTTCAACTATATCTGCAATTTCCACGTTGGCTTTGTACTTAAGATGTATCTTGTCTCCTTTTCTTAGTTTCATATCCTTTCTGAGCATCTGCACTCCTCTTTCAAATTCTCTTACAAGGGCTTCCTCCCTAAGTTCCTTGCTAATCTCCTTATCAACATATGCGACTCCGTACTTGAATGGGATGGCATTTTCCTTCTCTATCTTCTCAACTGATGCGAAGTGTTCCTTTGTTATCATGAATGGACCTTTGCTCGTATGAAGTTGGTATTCTCCCTTCTGGCCTATGCTCTCAATTAATTCTGCGCCGTTCACAGACTTTAGTGCTTCTGCAACTGCTCCTGCATTCTCCTTGAAGTCAGGGCCGATCTTCTGGAAGAGGGGTTTTATCTCTACGTTGGCTTTTGATGTCCTCGCAAGGTCGATCTTCTTTACGTTTGCAAAGTCCTCTATTATGTGCGAGAGCCTCTGTACTGAGTCATACGCGACATCCGAATTTACTTCGACAGTTGCCTTTGCAAGCGGCCATCTTAGTTTGACGTTTGCCTTTTCTCTGCTGTTGAGTATTGCTGTTACTGCATCAAGTGATACATCAAACTGCTTTTCAAGATCTGCATTGAGGAACTGATTATCATACTTTGGCCATTTCTCAAGGAAGATGCTCTCCTGGAAATGGAAATGATCAAGATAGATCTTCTCTGCAACAAGCGGCGTTATCGGCGCAATTAGTATAAGAGAATTGTAAAGCACGTAGTTTATCAGGTTGATAGTCCTTTTTGCATCAGACTTTCCTGAATCAAGTATGCTCTTCTTTGCCATCTTCAAATAGAACCTGCTGAAGTCTATCATCAAAAAGCTCTTTATTGCAGCTACGGCCTTGTACACCTGATAATTCTCAAGGCTCTCAGTTGCAACTTTTATTGTTGAATTTAATCTTGACAGCACCCATGCATCTTCAGGTGAAAGTGTGCTTATGCCTCCTGGTTTTTTCACCTTGTCAGGTTTGTAGCCTATTGCATTTGCATATTCTGTTGTAAGGTTCTGCATGTTGTAAAGAAGTATCACTACTCTATTTGCCTCAAGCAGTGCGTCCTTGCTAAATACAAGATCAAGTTCAGGAGGATGCGCTGTGCACCAGAGTCTAAATGCATCTGCCGTTGTTATCTTGAGCATATCCTGCAATGAAATGAAATTGCCAAGCTTCTTGTGCATCTCCTTTCTGTCCTCTCCAAGCATCATTCCGTCTATTACAACGTTGTTGAAAGGCCTTCTGCCATTCACTATTGTTCCCATCTTAAGCTGCACTGCAAACCATCCCCTTAACTGGTCCACTCCTTCAAGTATGAAGTCCACAGGAAAGAGCTCGTTGAATTTTTCTTCTGTGAGACTTGCCCTGTACGCCGTTGCAGAATCAAACCATACATCAAGGACATCCTTTACCCTTTTCATCTCGCCTTGGCACTGGCTGCATGTGAGTGTGACATTGTCTATGTAAGGGCGATGTATGTCAATCATCGATTCAACATATTTAGGATCCTTTGCGTGGGCTTTCAATTCACTTAGCGATCCTATTACCTTCATGTGCCCATTTTGGCATTTCCAGATTGGAAGAGGTGTTCCCCAGTATCTCTGCCTTGAAATAGCCCAGTCAGGAGAACTTTGAAGCACATCCTCCTGCCATTTCATTGCAGCTGCAGGATGCCATGAAACCTTCCTGTTTTCATTGATTATCTTGCTTTTGACTTTCTGTATGTTTACAAACCACTGGTCTGTTGCTATGAATACAAGTTTTGAACTGCATCTCCAGCAGTGAGGATAGCTGTGCGTGATGCTGCCTCTATGAACAAGTACTCCAAGTATGTTAATGTCGTCAAGCACCTTCTTGTTTGCCTCCTCTATTACCTTCAGCCCTTTGTACTCTCCAGCATCCTCTGTGTAAAGTCCCTGCCCGTTAACAGGTGAGAATATGGGTAGCTTGTTCCTCTTTCCTAGAACGTAGTCTTCAAGTCCGTGTCCAGGTGCAATATGAACTATGCCGCTTCCCTCACCTGATGAGACAAGCTCATCGCTCATTATTGCCTTGTGGTACTTCCTGAACTCTCTTTGCTTAGGGATCATCTCCTCAAGCGGGCTTATGTAATGGATTCCTTCAAGTTCGGAGCCATAGAACTCCTTCTCTATCACTGCACTCTCATTAAGCAGTGATGCTATGTGGTCAAGCCTCGATTTCATCAGTATAAATCTGCGGTTTCCTATCTTAGCAATCACATACTGTTCCTTTGGATTAACTGCAACAGACATGTTTGCAGGAAGAGTCCATGGTGTTGTCGTCCAGATAAGTAGATTTATGTTCTCTCCAAGCTCAACCTTTGTATTTGAATGCTTTTCATCAACCTTGAACGCAACGAATATCGAGGGATCCGTATCGTTGCTGTATTCAACCTCCATGCTTCCCTGCGAAACTGAAGTTCCACAGCTTGTACAGTAAGTGGTCGCCTTTGTGTCTTCGTAAAGAAGTCCCTTTTCATGAATCTTCTTCAGGTAGCTCCATTCAATTTCCATGTATGGCGTACGCGAGGGTATGTATGGATTTGAAAAATCAAGAGAAATTGCAAATCTCTTGTAATCGTTGTCCATCCTTCCTATGTACGCTTCAACATAATCCTTGCATGCCTTTATGAAATTTTCAACTCCGATCTTTGTCTCAATCTCCTGCTTGTTCTTCACTCCCAGCTGTGCCTCTGCCCTTTTTTCTATAGGAAGTCCGTGAACGTCATATCCCGCACTGTCATAAACATCGTAGCCTCTGAATCTTCTGTACCTAAGCAGCACATCCTTCATTGACTTTACCCACATCTGCCCAGGGTGAAGGTCTCCGCTTACAAAAGGAGGGCCGTCAAGGAAGTAGAAAGGCTTCTTTCCCTTATTCTTCGCTCTAACCTTGTCCATTATTGCGTTATCGTTCCAATATTTGAGGACCTCCTCCTCATTTTTGGTAAGGTCAAACATAACTGTCACAGAGCACAAGATAAGTGATAATTCAATCTTAATAAATGCTTTGTGTCCAATCATAATTAGCGGTGTGTATGAGATCTGCGGATGCAGTAACCCTGATAAGAGTCGGCATTATAGTAGTGGTTGCGTACCTCGTCCTTACAAAGTTCAATCCAATAATTATAGCCATTCTAATTGCAATCGCAATGCTTCTTGATGCAGTTGACGGATATTTTGCAATCAGGGAGGCAAGTGCGGGAAAGATCGGATTTGGAAAGTACATCAGCGCAGCACTTGGAGACAAAAAAGCAAAGCAGTCAGTAAGCAATTACAAGAAGAAGCTTGCATCGATATCAAAATACGGTGCAAGGATTGATGTTGCTGGTGATCGGGCAGTTGAATACATCCTATGGATGGTCTATGTCTATACCGGAGTGCTTCCATTCCTTGTTATAGTAATAGTAGTAATAAGGCACTCGTTTGTTGATGCTGTAATGGCGGCAAGAGGCACATCATCAAAAATGAAGACAAAGTTCGCGCAGCTTGTCTATTCATCAAATCTGGGAAGGGGCGGAATAAACGTTGTCAAGTTCTTGACATTTGCATATCTTGCATTTGTATACATATGGCTCTATCCTGACTGGATCGGGCATGCTCTTGCGGCTATACTACTTATCTATATTATACTACGTGGCATTGCTGAGATATACGAAGCATACGCATAAGTGATTAAATGGTAAAGAAATGCATCGTTAGCAGTGTTGTAATAATCAGAAATGGAAAGACGCTACTGCTGTATCATAAGAAGCTCAGCAAGTGGCTTTGCCCAGGCGGACACATTGACGAGAATGAGATACCTGTTGAGGCTGCAGTAAGGGAGGCAAAGGAGGAAACCGGATATAAGGTAGAACTTGTATCAAAAAATAAGCTAGGCCTTACAAAGAAAGAGGCAATTGAGCAGCCTGATCCGCTGTGCATCCTATATGAGCATGTATACTACAAGACAGGCATGCACATGCATTTTGACCTGATATACCTTGGAAAGCCAATAGGAAAGCAGGGACGCCTTGCAAAAGGTGAGTCACCAATACTAAAATGGTTTTCAAAGGATGAGATACCAAAACTTGACACATATGACAACGTGAAGTCAACTCTCAAATATGCATTCGAGGTTGCAAAATCCTATAAAGGTTTATAATTTGGCCGATAAGACAAACCACAATCCTGAAATAAGCGTGATAATACCTGCGCTTAACGAGGAAAAGTACATAATGAATCCTTTGTCAGGCCTAAAGACACAGACGTACAAGAATTTCGAGACAATTGTTGTGGATGGAGGCAGCAAGGATGACACAGTAGAGATATCCAAAAAGCAGCATGCAAAAGTCGCCACCGAGCTAAGAAGGGGAGTAGCTGCCGGTAGGAACAAGGGTGCAAAGATAGCAAAGGGGAGCTTATTTGTATTCCTTGATGCAGATACAAAGCCATCGCCAGGGCTTCTTCATGCATATGCAAAAGCATTCGATGACCAGAAAGTCATTGCAGCTACAGGGCCTATCTATCCGCTTGAAAAGACAAATCTGCGCATCGCACTGGGGTACCAGTTTGTTTCTGTGCTTTTTGTTAAGTTCACACTCTGGATAGGCATGCCCTCAATTGTTGGGTCTAACTTCGCAGTTCGCGCAGACACGTTTAGGAAGGTTCACGGATTCGATCCAGAGCTTCTCACATATGAGGACTGGGACCTATCAAACAAGCTCAAGAAGCAGGGCAGGATAATATACGTTGAAAAGGCAACAGTAAAGACTAGCGCAAGGAGGGTTGTTGCATGGGGAGTATGGGGATATTTCGTCTACCATGTCATAAACATGTTCATGTACAACTTTTTGAAGAGAGCAAGGAGGAACTATAAGACAATACGCTGACATCTGCGATACCTATAAAAGGTTTTTTATACCAAGTATAGATGTAATTCTGCTAATTTCAGTTTTAATGCTGAGTGGAAATTTATGGACTACACTAAATTCGAGAAATCAACGATCATAGGTGCCAGGGCATTGCAGCTCGCATACGGCGCACCCCCACTGATAAAGGTGCCAGCAAATGTTGAGGACCCATTGGCTCTTGCCGCCCTTGAATTCACGGAGGATGTTATACCTATCGTGGTAATAAGAAAGACAGGAAAATAAGGATTTAAATGACCGAATACGACATTATCGTTGCAGGCGCTGGAATAGCAGGATCCCTCGCAGCCGCAGGAGCGGCAAAGGGAGGTGCAAAGGTACTACTTCTTGACAGAAATGATTACAAGGTAGCTGGAAAGAAGACAAACTGGGGATGGGTCTGCGGAGACGCTGTTGCAAAGACTCATATTGATTTTATCTATGAGGAGATTGGACTACAGCTAAAAGAGCCTGTCCTTGATACAGAAGTTGAGGGAGTTCAGGTTCTCAGCCCGGATCTTACAAGAAAGTTCCAGTTCGAGGGAGCAGGATACAGCCTTGACAGGCCAAAGCTTGCAAAGGTTCTTGTGGACTATGCAGTAAAGCACGGCGCAGAGTACAAGTCACACCACGAAGTTGAAGGCCCTATAATAGAAAACGGCACAGTTGTTGGGGTATATGGGAGGGACGAGAAAGGAGAGCAGTACAAGATTCACGCTAAAATTGTAATAGATGCCCTTGGAATAGCAAGCATGATAAGGAGAAAACTTCCACAGAACAATTACATAGAAAATACGGTAAGCACCGATGATATCGAGTCAACAGGAAGATACATCTGCACATTCGAGGGCAACGGAGGCGACATGAATTATTATGATCCAAAGAATGCACTTATTCATCTTAACCAGCAGCTAGCTCCAGGCGGATACGGCTGGGTGTTTCCAAAGTCAAAGCACAGAGTAAACATTGGAATAGGCGTAGAGAAGAAGAGCCTTGAAGTAAGGAATGCAAAGATGAACAAGAAGGACACGCTTCACTCATTAATTGACCAATATGTTGAATGGAATCCTCAGGTAAAGAACATCAAGATTGATGAGGAAGATGCAAACGGAAAGGGCTACTGGTCCGTTACAGTAAGAAGACAGTTTGACAGCCTTGTCTACCCTGGATACATGGGAGTAGGCGACTCAATGGCAATGCCTAACCCAATAAGCGCAGGAGGAATTGGCCCGGCAATGGTATCAGGGGCAATAGCAGGAAAGATTGCTGCAAAGTGCGTTGCAAATAAGGACACAAGCCTCGAAGCACTCTGGGAATACAACGTAAAGTACAATGAGAACTACGGAAGCAAGACTGCAGGACTTGAAGTATTTAGAATATATCTCCAGTCAATGAACAACGATATGATAAACTACGGAATGTCAAAGTTCCTCACAGAGGATGAGGCAGTAGCAATAAGCTATGGGCGCATTCCTGAAATAACGATTGCAAATACATTCACAAAGGCACTTAGCGGACTTTCAAATATAAACGCATTCAAGAATCTCATGTTCTCTGTAAGCAGGATGAAGGAGATGAATGCTCTTTATGAAAAGTATCCTAGCAGCCCTGCAACTTTCGATCCGTGGAAGAAGACAGTGAACGAGAGAATGCATGAAGTAAAGGAAAAGTTCAAGCCAAACCCTATCTAAACGATATGGTGCAAGAATGAACCAAAATCTTCTCATTGGCGTATTAGCAATATTAATCATCTTAATAGTACTAAGTTTTTCAGTGCCAGAGAGTCCGCCAAAATTCTCACAAAATTCAACTACCACCTCCGGACAGGTTTCTGGAGCTCCTGTTGAGATAATTTCAGTAACTCCTGTATACTTTGGCAATGATACTCAAACCTACTCCTCAGGAACAAAGATTGCATTCGACGTAGCATTAAAGAACGTTGGAAACGTGCCCATATATCTGGGCCAGGGATGTCATTATTCTATTGGCGCAGCAATAATTCCTGCAAGTGCTGCAACAGTAATGCCAACAGGGGCAGGACAGTGTGAAAATTCACCATATCTTGTCGTGGAACCAGGCAGCTCAACTGTGCAAAGGGCGCCGCTATTTGCATCTATAACTATCAATAAGCCTGGAAATGTAACTGCAGAATTCACTCTTACCTGGAACACTACAAAGCTTCAGTCAGAATCAATGACATTCACCTCCAACTTCACATTCACATAACTAGGAACTGGAGAATAGCCTTTTATATCTGAAAATTCCACATCAATTCAGGCAGAGGCTCCTTTCATGAATATAAGCACCCAGAGGCGTACGTATAATAAAACCCTTAGCACTGAGCTGTCGGAAAGGGCTCTAGCACTGCTTATCAAAAGTGAACAGTTTCACTCTGTAAAAAATGAGGCCGAATGGAAAAGCAATGCACTAGATGCAGCGCAGCTATACGAGAAATCTGCGGATTTGGATACTGATACTGTCAAATCAATTAGAAATTATCAAATTGCAGCAATAATGTACAATTATGCAGGAAAGCAAAAACGTGCAAGGAATGTATACTCAAAAATGGTAAAGAGCTACGGAAAAATACTAAGCACATTGAAAAGAAAAGATAATCCGCAGCAAAGTGACATGATAAAGAAATACGAGGCAGAGCTTGCAGTTGTAAAGGCTGTCCTAAGGAGCTACAATCCTATACTAGTTCTGCTAAGAAAGACAAAACCGATAATAAACACGATAGTCGAAGGGATAGATTTCGTGTTTCCTCTTGATGACGCATAATGCCAAATTACTTCAGCAGGTTTCCGTATAAGTCATACGTCTGCATCTTGCTAAAATCGAAGAGGTCGTTGCTAAGAAGAGGAAGGTGCTCCTTTGTCCCGTAGCTTATTCTGCTTCCTATTATCAGCCTATTGAATGCAGGTGCTGCGACGAACTTTATCTTTTTATCAAATGACCTATAATGCTCCTTCATGCCATTTCCAAGCGGTGCGACAAGCCACGCCTTGCTGTCAACTCCGTTAAGGTGCGCAGCAATATGTCCATGCCCTGATATTATGTATTTCTTCCTTACCGCCTCTTCTGAAGGAAGTGCATTTCCATGCATAAGCGCAACATCACCAAGCAGTATCTCCTTTGTTATCTCAATATTGATACCCAAAACCTTCAATATCTCGTCAAGATTTGCATCGTGGTTTCCCTTCACTATCTTTACATCGACTCCCTTCAATGCCTCAAAGAACTCTTTCAGCATCTGCATCTCAGGCCTTGTGACATTTGAAAGCCTGTCTTTTACGTCTCCAAGCAGGACTATCCTCTCGCTTCCATTTTCTTTGCATATCTGGAGAAGCTCCTTTCCCATCTTCGCAGATGCATTAGGGAAAAGTATCTTTGATTCGTCAAATTTGGCTTCCATGCCTATGTGAAGGTCCCCTGCAACAACTACCTTCTCTTTTTCGACAAGAAGCGCTGGAACTCCATTGATGAACGATATTGACATGATCTGTTTTTGCAACTAATATTTATAAGAGGAAAGCCCAAGTATTTGTCTTGTAACAAAGAAGGTAGGCAGAATAGATTAAGCATTTAAGCTTGAAATCCCAGTAATTTATGGTAATTTTTGATGGCAAACGGATCCATAGGAATAGGAAAGATATTCGGGATAGCAATAGAGCTAAATTGGCTTTTCATACTCCTTATTCTTTTCTTCCTTTATGTCTCGCCTCTTCTAGGGCTTATCTGGATACTTCTGTTCGTATGCGTGCTTATACATGAGCTTTCGCATTCAGTGACTGCAATAAGAAATGGCGTTTCTGTAAGCAAGATAATCCTTCTTCCAATAGGCGGCGCGTCCGTAATCAATGATACAAACATTGATCCTGCAATCGAGTTCCGTATCTCCATAGTAGGGCCACTAATGAGCTTTGTTCTTGGAGGAATATTTGGAATTGCAGTTTTGTTCACTCCGCCTGGCATCCTTACATATATAGTACAATATCTATTCTTGATCAACATCCTTCTTGGCGCATTCAACATACTTCCAGCATTTCCAATGGACGGCGGAAGAGTTCTAAGGAGCTATCTTGAGAGAACTCAGGGACAGTATGCAGCAACGATGCAAACCTTAAAGGTAAGCAAGTACTGCATGGCCATTATAATACTTGGGACACTTGCCTTCGTGCTTATCCCAAGCTCATATGATTTCGGCTCAAAGGAGCTCATATTCCTCTGGGATATTCTTATTGTATTCTTCCTATACCAAGGGGTTGTAGCGGAAGAAAATGCAGTGACAATAAAAAGGGATACAAAGGGCATGGCAGTATCCCAGGCAACAACCGACAATTATGCCATTATTGATTATGATGCAAACGTAAAGCTGCTCTACAACCTGATAAAGGACAAGAAGGAGTACATAATACTTACAAAGAATCCACAGGGTGACTACGAGCTTGTTGACCTTTTTAGTAGGCAAGGGCTCAAGAATGCAAAGAAGGTGAGCGATATAAGCGAGACTATTCCTAACATGCAATCAAACATGAGCATGATAGATGCACTTGTGCAGCTTGAGGGCAGTCCATATCATGTTGGTGCAGTTCTTAGCGGCAAGAATCTGCTTGGAATTGCCACTGCAAACCACATCAACGCGTTTGTGACTTTGCACATGATGAGCAGGACTCCAGGGAAGCCTTTAAATAGTTAATTAAGCACTTTATATACTGCGACCGGTGCATCGATGTTATATCTAAAGTCGATTACGCTAGATAAGTTTAAGTCATTTAAGCACGCCGAACTTCTTTTAAGCAAAGGATTTACCTGTGTTGTTGGTCCCAACGGCAGTGGAAAGTCAGTTATATTTGACGCACTCTCAGTTGCACTGGGAGAGCCATCGCCAAGCAAGCTTAGGGTAAGCGCCCTTGGTCAACTAATAAACAACCAAGTAAGGCCAAAGGCAGGAGACTTTGCAAAGGCGCACATCAAGCTGGAATTCGATGGCGATGAGAAGGTCACTGTAACAAAGGTTGTAAGGTCCGATTCAAAGACACTCTACAAGCTTAACGGCAAGACAATGTCAAGAAGGGAGGTAATAGAGTTCTTCTCATCCAAGGCGGTAAGGGTTGATGATACAACAACAATAGCACAAGGAGAGATAGACGGCATTTCAAAGCTCAATTCAAAGCAGAGGCGTGAACTAATTGATGTTGCAGCAGGCATAAAGGAGTTTGAGTACAAGAAGAATGAGGCACTTAAGGAGCTTGAAAAGGTAGACCAGAAGATAAGCGAGGCAAATGTAATGCTTCGTGAAAGAGAGGGATTCCTCACAGAACTTGAAAAGGAGAAGGAGGCTGCAGAATCATACCTCAAGATGAGCCAGAGGGTGAAGCACCTAAGGTACAGCGTTCTTGTAAAGAAGCATGCTGACCTGCAATCATCATTTGATGAGTCTACAAAGGAGATCGCCACAATCGATGCAAAGAAGAACGACTTCATAAAAAGAAGGACAGAGCTTTCAACAAAGCGCGATCAGTTAACTCAGGAGCTACAGCAGCTTCAAAGCGATTTCAACAAGATGAATTCCACCTCAGGAGAGACAAGGGCAAAGCTAGAGGCACTAAACAACGAGCTTTCAAAGCTCGATGTCGAAATTCCTTCACTTGTAAAGTCAATAGACGATCTTAACTACTTCATACAGCAGTCAAATGCAGAGCTCAAGGAGGCAAAGGACAAGCAAAAGCAAAACAGTGCTCTTGTCACAGATCTAAACAAAGCAATAACAAAGCTCGATGCCGAGATTGCAAAGGCAGGAGAGATTCCAGAAGGCGTTGACTTTGGCACTGAGATCGAGGGTCTTGAGGGACTTATAACAAACGATGAAAACCATCTTGTTGACATTCAGAATTACATTTCAAAGCTTCAGGCTGACACTTTAATCGTTCAGTCAAAGAAGAGTGAGGCAGAGAAGGTCATAGAGGAGCTCACCTCAAAGAAGAATGAACTTACAAAGGCAAAGGAGGCAAGGGCAAAGCTTCTTTCAGACATGAAGGCAAGGGCCAAGTCAACAGAGGCAAAGATTGGGGAGCTAGACGAGCAGTGCGCAAACCTCAACAGGGCAATAGATCAAAGCGACACAGAGCTGCTAAATCTCAAGCAGCAGAAGTGGACAAACTCGCAGTCAAGGGACGCAACAATAGTTGCAAAGATATCTGAGAAGTTCAACCAGTCAGACGGGTTCTACGGAAAGGCGGCTAACCTGTGCACTTACGAATCAAAGTACGCAACTGCGGTTGAGACTGCTGCATCAAGCAGGTTCGAATACTTTGTTGTTGACTCGATAAGGACTGCAAGTGTAATAATAGAATACTTAAAGAAGAACAATCTTGGAAGAGCAACATTCATACCGATATCTGATCTTAATTCCGAAAGAGTTGACACGGCAAAAAACGAGGACATCAAGCCTGTAATAAGCCTTGCAAAGTACGATGCAAAGTTCGCAAAGGTATTTGCATACATATTCAGCAACACTTATCTCATAAACAATCCAAATGACGTAAAGAAGTTCGGGGTTGGAAAGCACAGGTACGTAACACTGGAAGGAGAACTGATTGAGCAGTCTGGAGTAATTTCTGGAGGATCGGTTAAGGGCAGAATGTCACTAGCTGCAATAGAAAACAGGATAAAGTCCGTAACAGATGAAAATGAGAAGCTAAAGAACGCATATCACTCTGCAACTACGAGCATGTCAAATGAGTCAAAGGAATATGCACTCATCAACATGCAGCTCCAGACTCTATCAACAGAAACGGGAGAATCATCAAACCTTCTTCTTGACACTGAAAGGAAGCTTGCAACGCTAAATGATTCAATTACCGCATACGTAAAGGAGACAAAGACGATTGCAAAGGAGATAGAAGATAAAGACAGCGAGAAGCTTGACATAATATCATCGCTTAACAAGAACAAGGACAAGAGAAAGGCCATGCACGAGAAGTTCATGACCGCAACAAAGGGCGCAGCTGATTCAAAGAAGCTAAAGGCAGAGAAGGAAAGGGTTGATGGCATAAGGGCAGAGTCAGAGGCAAACAAAATAAAGAAGGCAGAGCTTCAAAAGGAGACTCAGCTCCTTGAAGTAAGATGCGATACAATTACAAAGACTGTTGAGGACAAGCAGAAGCAGATCAAGAGCGAACGCGAATCGCTTAAGGACAAGGATGTAAGAAAGGAGGTTCTCAAGAAGTCAAAGGGCGACATAGAGAAGGAGATAAACTCCAAGAGTGAGTCAGGAAAGAAGGCATATACGAGAATTCAATCCATAAACGATGATGTAGGAAAGCTCAGTACAGAATATGGAAAGCTTGATGCTGAAATCAACGGACTTGAAAGGCAGACAAACGAGATAAAACTACGAAGAGGTACATCAGAGACAAGATTAAGCGACATTACTGCCGAACTTAAGGCGTATGATGCCACGATCGCTCCGCTCAAGGGCAAACTAGAGGAGATGGAGGCCGAGGTAAATGTGCTTAATGTAAAGATAAGCGACCTTGGAAACGTCAACCTCAAGGCGCCTGAAATCTACGAAGAGCGCAAGAGGACAGTTGAGGAGGCATCATCAAGGGTATCAACACTTCAGACAGAGAAGATGGCAGTGCTTAGCATGATTGATGAGATAGATTCAAAGAAGCTTCAGACATTCATGGACATGCTCAACGAGACAAACAAGAACTTCATGAAGCTCTACAACTACGTATTTACCGGAAAGGCATCGCTTGTCATTGAGAATGAAAAGGACCCACTTAGCAGCGGAATACACATAAAGATAACCGAAGGCAAGACAGAAAAGCAGTTCATGTCAATGTCCGGAGGAGAGAGAGCGATAATATCATTAATGCTTCTCTTCTCAATACATATGGGCAAGAAGTCGTCGCTGTACATCTTTGATGAAGTAGATGCCGCGCTGGACAAGGAGAACGCAAAGAAGCTCTCACTCCTGGTAAAGGAGATGTCAAAGGAGGCGCAGTTCATAGTAATAAGCCACAACGATTCGCTAATTGTAAATGCGGATGCGGCAATTGGAGTAGTCAAGACTGAAGGGGAGTCAAAGGCATACGGAGTTGACGTTGCCAGCATCATAAAGAAATAAGTGGTCATATTGGCAAGAAAGCAGCAAAGCAGCGCTACACCTCAAAGAACAAAGGAGAAATCAGCCCTTAATAATAAGACAATATGGGTGCTTTACGGCCTGGTAGTTCTTGCAATCATAGCCTATGTTGTATTCTCAAGCATAATCTTTGGCGCACTGGCTTTCATACTTCTTGTAGTTACCATATTTGCTGAAATACGAGTAAGTGTAAAGGAGGAGGGCACAGGCAATACTGTAGTAGAGCTTCTTGTCGCACTTGTATCAGTTGTGGCAATATTCCTTCTCCTTAGCTTCGTACTCCAGACTTCATCACCACTTGATGTGGTTGCAAGCTGCAGCATGCTTCCAACAATGCACAGGGGCGATCTTGTAATACTTCATGGAATAACCAACATGACCTCATTTCTTAGCACAAAGGGCATCCCTACAGCAAAGGCCTCAAGCATTTCATTTAACAACATGCTCTCAAATATGAACAGTGAGTTTTTGGCATTTTACTTCTACTCGGCTCAGAACCGCCAGATAACCACAACAACAAACGACTCATCGCTCCCCGTAGTGCTGTATAACACAATATGTCTTGACACTGCTTCAGATGCCAATAGGTGCACAGGCAACCAGGGCCAGAACCTGGTCAAGTATGATTATACTGTAAAAAAGATATCAATCAACGGGACAATATCATACATCCCTGTCACATCATCAATAAAGGTAAATGGACAGGACATTCCACAGAACTTCAAGAACCCAATAATAGTATACAAGACTACTCCAACTGACACGTTCAGCGGCGATATAATAC
>VFSW01004598.1_pt1 | contig 20552 bp, 14 predicted proteins | sample 5358111 | NCBI WGS metagenome assembly VFSW01 (sample SAMN11554181, study PRJNA540505) | mine drainage metagenome | isolation source: sediment from site ElyBrook_90M | place: USA: Ely Copper Mine, Vershire, VT | collected 2017
CCCGCCCCCCCCCCCCCCCCCCCCCCCCCCCCCCCCCCGCCCCCCGCCCGCCCCCGGCCTCCGCGGCCGCCTCCGCCTGCAAATCGGCGCCGCAAGCGCGCGGCGCGCTGCGCTGCCAGTCGGCGAGGTAGGCATCGGAGCTGCCTTTCCCGGCGCGCATCGCCGCGCGGTCAACGGCCTCCTGGAATCGCGCCGATAGCTGCACTTTCGCGGTATCCCGGCCGCGCTTGACGATGACCTGCGCCGGGATGTCGCGCCATGAAATGATGATCAGTGAACCCACGCCGCCGCCTCCTCGTTGCGCTCGACCGCGGCCGCAAGGCTCGTGGCGAGAGCGCCGTACCCGGTCCGCCGGAATTCGAATTCCAGACCCATTTTCAACGCAATCGCGCGGGCGCGCTCCTCGGCCTGCGCCGCCGGCGCCTGAGCGAGATAGACGAGCTTGCGGTAGTGGCCGAAATAGATTGGAAAAAGCTCCGGGTGGCGGTCGAGGCCCAACCCCTTGATGACCAATCGATCGAAATGGCGCAATAGAAAGTCGGTCAGGTAGAAACTGCCGACTTCGGCTTGCGCGAGCTCGGCGAATACGCGGCTGGTCGCGTAGAACTCGTAGCAATGCGCGCCGGCAATGCGTTCGACGCCCTCTTCACGCAGAACCTCGTCCAGAAGGCCGCCGGTGCCGCAATCGCCGTAAGCGACGAAAATCGACTGGTAGCGCTCGCGCGAGCAGCGGATCAGGTCGCGCACGGCGCCGGGGATCTTCTCCGGGCGGTTGTGCAGTACCGCGGGCAGGCAGCGCACATCGACTTGCGTCCAGCGATTGGCCTCGCGCAGCGCGGCGACCTCGCGCGCGAGCGCTCCACAAGCGATGATCAGCAGACCCTGCCCGTCCATTCTTAAACCTGCCGCGGCCGGGTCTTCAGCGCGCCGCTGCGCCGGCGCGCCGGCGCGCCGCGATCAATCCCTTGGCGGTCTCGACCGCGACGGCGGCGTCGCGGCAATAGGCGTCCGCGCCGACCGCCTTGCCGAATTCTTCGTTGAGCGGCGCGCCGCCGACGAGCACGATGTAGTCCTCGCGGATACCGCGCTCCTTCAGCGTGTCGATAACGACCTTCATGTAAGGCATCGTCGTCGTCAACAGCGCCGACATGCCGAGGATGTCGGGCTTGTGCTTTTCCAGCGCATCGAGATATTTCTCGACCGCGTTGTTGATCCCCAGGTCGATGACCTCGAACCCGGCGCCTTCCAACATCATCGACACCAGGTTCTTGCCGATGTCGTGGATGTCGCCTTTGACCGTGCCGATGACGATCTTGCCGATCGGCTCGACGCCGGTTTCGGCGAGCAGCGGCCGCAGTATTTCCATGCCGCCCTTCATCGCATTGGCGGCGAGGAGAACCTCGGGTACGAACAGAATGCCGTCGCGGAAATCGATGCCGACGATACGCATGCCTTCGACCAGGGCGTCGTTCAAGACGCGCTCGGGTGACCAGCCGCGCGAGAGGAAGATGCGCGTCGCTTGCTCGACGTCGGTTTTCAGGCCGTTGTAGAGGTCGTCATGCACCTGTTCGGTCAATTCCTCATCATTGAGCGACGCCAGGTCGAATTCACCCTCAGTCTCTCCTGACATGCACGGTCTCCAACTCTAGTTTTTAGGCCAACGGCGCACTTTACGCGCCTCTTGCTGCTTCTGCATGGTAAGTGGGCCGGGCGCCGGACACTTATGACATCGCGACAGGCATGGGCCCAGACGCGACAGGTCGCTGCCTTGGGGCCCCGAATTGGGCATTATTGTCGCGTTCCGACGGCGAAATGGGCGCACGCACCCGCCGGGCGGCTAGAATCCCACCCGACGATCCCATCCACATCAAGGCCACCATGCGGTCAGCATTGCAGAAAGAACGCGCGGCAACCGCCCTCGGCCGGATCGCCGGCTTTTTCCGGCCGTCGATCCAATTCCTGACCCGGATGAAACTCGTCGTCACCGGCCACGAGGAACTGACGGCGATCGTCTTCTGGGCCGCATTGATCGGTATTCTCGGCGCGTTCGCGAGCGTCATATTCCGCGAAGGCATCCACATGTTTCAGTGGATTCTGACCGGCGAGTACGGCAGCCTCGAGCGCGTCGCAAGCTCGCGCGCCGGCATTCGACGCGCGATCGTGCCGATAGTCGGCGGCCTCGGCGCCGGTTTGGTGCTGCAATACGGCGCCAAATTTTTCGGCACCGCGCGCAGCGTCGATTACATGGAAGCGGTCGTCGTCGGCGACGGCGTCATCGGCGCGCGGCCCACGCTGCTGCGAAGCATTGCATCGCTGCTGTCGATCGCCTCCGGCGGCTCGATCGGACGCGAAGGCTCGATGGTGCAATTGTCGGCCCTCGTGGGCTCGAAAGTCGGGCTCTACAACCGCGCGCCGACGCCGCGCCGCAGGCTGCTCGCCGCGTGCGGCGCCGCGGCCGGTATCGCCTCCGCCTACAACGCGCCGATTGCGGGCGCGCTGTTCGTCGCCGAGATCGTCATGGGCTCGTACGCGATGGAGAGCTTCGGCCCGCTGCTCGTCTCCTCCGTGACCGCCGATGCGACGATTCACCGCATGCTGGGCTACGGGCCGGTTTTCCAGATCCCCGCGTTCCACTTCGGCGATAACTGGGAGCTCATTTTGTACGCGTTGCTCGGCGTGTTCCTGGGCCATCTCTCACCGCCTTTCGTGGCGCTGCTCGAGTGGAGCAAGACGCGCTTCGCCTCCCTGCGCATACCTCAATACATGAAGCTCGGGCTCGGCGGCTTGATCGTCGGCCTCATTTCCTTACGCTTCCCCGAGGTCTGGGGCAACGGCTACGGCATCGTCGATTCGATCATGCACGATCGTCTGGCGGGCACTTTGCTGCTCGCGGTGCTGCTCGCGAAGGTGTTGAGCACGGCGTCGACGGTCGGCTCGGGTGCGGTCGGCGGCGTATTCACGCCGACGCTGTTCGTCGGCTCGGCGATCGGTGCGCTGTTCGGCGGCGTCATGCACATTCTGTTGCCGAACGTGGTGTCCGAGGCGGGCGCGTTCGCGGTCGTCGGCATGGGCGGGTTTCTCGCGGCAACGACGCACGCGCCGCTGACCTCCGTACTGATGATCTTCGAGATGACGCTCGACCACGAGGTCGTCCTGCCGCTGATTCTCGCCTGCGTGATCGCTCACTACGTGGCGAAGGTGTATCGCGGCGGGGCCTCGATCTATCAGCATCATCTTACGCCGGCGGCGCACGAGGGCGCCGTCGCCGAGTGGGGCGCAAGGACCGTCAGCGACCTCATCAAGCCGGCGGCGGCGGTCGCCGGCGATGCGGACACCGTGGCGATGGTGCTCGAGAAGATGCCGCGGCGGCCGGTCCGCCGCGTATACCTCGTCAACAGGGACCATGAACTCGTCGCTTCGCTCGATCCGAGCGAGGTCCGTGCACGCGTCAAGAAGCGCGAGCTCGATCCCGGCACGCTTGCGATCAACGTTTCGTCGCCGGCAAAGACGGTGCTGACTCCGGATCAAAGCCTGACCGGAGCGCTCGAACTGTTCCTGCGGGAGAAGGCGACCGTACTGCCGGTCACCGCGGGACAATGGCGCACGACGCTGCTCGGCGAAGTCGCGCGCCACGATCTGCTGCTCGCGCTGCAAGAGCGAATCGCCGGCAAACCCTAAGCCCACGGAGTAAAGATTTTGATCAAGCAACCGAACTTGCTGCTGCTGATGGCGGATCAGTTGACGCCGGGCGCACTGAAGGTCCATGGCAATCCCACGGTCAAAGCGCCGCATATCGATGCGCTGGCGTCCGCAGGAGTCGTTTTCGATTCCTTCTACTGCAACAGCCCGCTGTGCGCGCCGTCGCGCTTTTCGTTTCTTTCCGGCCGGCTGCCTTCGAAAATCGGCGCGTACGACAACGCCGCGGAGTTCCCGGCCTCCGTGCCCACGTTCGCGCACTATCTGCGCGGCGCCGGATACCGGACGATTCTCTCCGGCAAGATGCATTTCTGCGGCCCGGACCAGCTGCATGGATTCGAGGAGCGCCTGACGACCGACATCTATCCGGCGGACTTCGGCTGGACTCCTGATTGGACTCGATTCGCGGATCGGCCGGGCTGGTACCACACGATGGACTCCGTGACGCAGGCGGGTCCGTGCACGCGCACGAACCAGATCGACTTCGACGACGAGGTGGTCTTCAACGCCAAGCAGAAGCTCTTCGACCTCGCGCGCGACAAGGATCCGCGCCCGTTCTGCATGGTCGTGTCGATGACCCATCCGCACGATCCGTACGTGATCCCGCAGGCGTATTGGGACCGGTACGCCGACGTCGAAATCGACATGCCGCGCGTGCGGCTAGGAGCGGATGAACTCGATCCGCATTCGCGCCGATTGCGCCACGTGATCGGGCTCGACCTGCAGTCGGTCACCGATGCCGAAGTGCGGGCCGCGCGGCGCGCGTACTACGGCGCGGTGTCCTACGTGGACGATCAGATCGGCGCGATGCGTCAAGCGCTCGCCGACGCGCGCTTCGCCGACAATACGATCATCATCGTGCTCGCCGACCACGGCGACATGCTCGGCGAACGCGGACTTTGGTACAAGATGAGCTTCTTCGAACCGTCCTGCCGCATCCCGTTCATCGTGCATGCCCCCAACCGCTTCAGGCCCGCGCGCGTGCCGGCGTCGGCGTCGCTCGTCGACGTGCTGCCTACCCTCTGCGACCTGGTCGGCGCCGCGCCGCATTACGCAACGCCGCTTTGCGGCCGGAGCCTTTTACCGCTGCTCGGCGGCGCGGCGGGCGCCGACGAAGTCGCGGGCGAATATCTCGGCGAGGGCGCGATCGCGCCGGTGATCATGATTCGCCGCGGCCGCTACAAGTTCGTGCATTCGCCGGCCGATCCCGATCAACTGTACGATCTCGCCGACGATCCGCGCGAGTTGCAAAATCTCGCGCAGACCCCGCGCCACGCCGCCCGCGTGCAGGCGTTTAGAGCGGAGGTCGCCGGCCGCTGGAACCTCACCCTACTGCACGACGCCGTGCTCGACAGCCAGCGGCGCCGGCGCGTGGTCGACGCGGCGCTGCGCGCCGGACGGTACCAGCCGTGGGACCATCAACCCGTGCGCGACGCGGCCAAGCTGTATGTCCGCAACGACCGGGAACTCAACGAGTTGGAGGCGATGGCGCGCTTTCCGCGTGTTGCAAGCTGAGGATCCGCCGGTGCGCAAGCGGGTGCGGCCGCGAAATCGTCCCCTACGGGCGCCGCGCACTCTGGTGCGCTGCGGGACAGCGTCGCGCTGCGGGGCTTCTTTCATCGTCGTATCGCGAGTAAAATGGTCGGTTAATTTCACTCATTCATCCGGCTAGCGCCGAAAGTACCCGTGTTGCGAAACCCGCATTTATCCCGCCGCCAATCGGCGGCGCCCGCCATTGGTCCGGAAGAAGACCCCTCGTCCGCACCGCAGCTCGGGCCCGGCGCCGAACTCTCGATCATCGTGCCGACGTTCAATGAACACCAGAACATCGTCTTGCTCGTCGAGCGACTGCGCAGCTGCCTCGGCGAGGCGCATTGGGAAGTGATATTCGTCGACGATAATTCGCCGGACGGGACGGCCGATCTGGTTCGAGAGCTCGCCTCGATGGACGCGCGAATCCGCTGCATCCAGCGCCACGATCGCCGCGGCCTTTCGTCGGCGTGCGTCGAAGGCATGCTGTCGAGCTCGGCGCCGTATCTTGCGGTGATAGACGCGGACTTGCAGCATGACGAACAACTGTTGCCGGTGATGCTGCAGGAGCTCAAGCGGAACGCGGCCGAAATCATCGTCGGCAGCCGCTATGCGCCGGGCGGCGACATCGGCGACTGGGACGCGGGCCGGGCGCGGATGAGCCGGGTCGCGGTTCGCTTGAGCCGCGTACTGGTCCCCGCGGACCTCACCGATCCGATGAGCGGCTTCTTCATGATGCACCGCTCGGTCTTCGAAAAGAGCGTCGACCGTCTTTCCGCGATCGGCTTCAAATTGCTCGCCGACCTGTTTGCCTCGTCGCCGGAGCCGCTGCGCTTCAAGGAACTGCCCTACCGCTTTCGAAATCGTCATGCCGGCGAGAGCAAGCTGGATTCCGTTACCGCGTGGGACTACGCGATGCTGCTGCTCGACAAACTGATCGGCCATATCGTGCCGGTGCGTTTCGTCGCATTTTCGATCGTCGGTGCGGCGGGCGTCGCCGTGCATTTCGCCGTGCTGACGCCGCTGATCCGACTACTCGGTACGCGCTTCATCGTCGCGCAGGCGATCGCGACCTTTTGCGCAATGACGTTCAATTTCGCGCTGAACAACGTGCTGACGTACCGGGATGCGCGCCTACGCGGCTGGCGCTGGCTGCGCGGCTGGTTCTTGTTCGTGCTCGCGTGCAGCGTCGGCGGCTTCATGAACGTCACGGTCGCGACGTTCGTCTATGCCACGTACGGCACCTGGGTTCTCGGCGCTTTGGCCGGAATCGTGATCGGCGCCGTATGGAATTACGTCGTCACCAAGTTCTTCACGTGGAACCGGTCGCACCCGTAACGCCCGCCTCAATGGCTTGGCGGGCCGCGATAGTCGCGCCCTATGCGGTAACAATAATCCCTGATCTCGCGGCCATCGCGGGTCAAAGCGCCGCACTCGACGGGCCCCAGGTCCCCGACGGCCGATTTGATCGAATCAGCCGCGAGGCTGTTCGCGTTCCAGGCGACGAGCAGCAGCGTCCGGCCGCGTTGCAGCTTCGCCGGAAACCACTGCTCGTACATCAGCCCCTCGCCGCCGAACAGGTGCGCGCTCGACGTATTGGCGACCGATAGGATCTGATCGGACCCATAGAACGCGAGTTCGCTCGCCATCACGTACCGGTCCATGCCGACGACCAGCGGCATGACGCCGGTTTTGCGCCGGTAATCTTGCGCTACGGCATCGATTCGCCGGCCCAACTGGCGCCAGCCGACCGGTAGGAGTTCAATCTGCTTGCTATAGCCCACGCCGGCAATGCCATAGGCCAGATAATAGAGGCCCGCCCCGTACAGCAGGCTCATCACGACGATCGTCGGCATCCACGCAGCGCGTATCCAGACGCGCATGCCGCGCGCACCGATGCGCTTCGCCCCGATGATCTCGGCGGCTATCAGCGGCAGCGCCGCGACCCACGACGCGCCGGTCCAGTCCAATTTCACTTCGCGCCGCAGGCTGAATGCCGCGAACACCGCGAGCGGCACCCAGACCGCGGTCCGCAGGAGGCGCGCGCCGCGCCGCGCATCGGCGCTTGCCGCGCCGGCCGATTGCGGTGTCCGCGTGAGCGCGATCATCGCCGCAACGAATATCGTCGGCGTCATCAGCACGAGGGACGCCGCGACCAGCTTGTGAAACGCGAATCGTGGCGCCGCGGCCAGGCGGCGCGAGGTTTGGAATGCGAATGAAATCCAATGGTGCTCCGCGTTCCACACGATCACCGGCGCGAAGATCGCGAACGCGAGCAGCGCCGCCGCATACGGCTGCCAGCGCCGCAGCCAAGACCGCGATTGCCGATCGTTGAGCATGAATATGAGCGCCGCCAATCCGAGCAGGCCGATCGTGTATTTCGACAGCATGCCGAGTCCGAGACACAGCCCTGCCCACCACCATGCCCGCGCGCGGCCGCCGATCAGCGCCCGCTCCAAAAAATGCAGGGACGCGGCCCACGCGGCGGTCAGCGGCGCATCGGGCGTCATCAGCATGCCGGACAAGAAGAAGAACGGCAGCGCCTGCGTCATGATCAGCGCGAGCACCGCGCTCGCCTCGCCGAACAAATTGCGCGTCAACCGGAAAATGAAGAAGGCGGCGACCGCGGCGCAAGCGGCGGCGCCGCTGCGCACTCCGAATTCGGTGTTGCCGAACAGGGCGGTTCCGCAGCGAATCAGCCATGCGACCATGGGCGGGTGATCGAGATAGCCGATGTCCGGATGCCGGGAATAATTCCAATAATAGGTTTCTTCTGGCATGAGATCGATGTGTGCGCCGAAATACAATCGCAGCGCGATTGCGTAGACGGCGATGCCGATCGCGAAAATCCACGATGCCCGTTCGCCGTCGATTTTCAAGGCCCGCACGCTTAAGGAGTCCGAGTCGCGGCGTGCCGCGACTGCGCGAGCGCCGCGTCATCCGGGGTTGCCGGAAGCTCGCGCGCCGCGAGCACGACTCGATTGATCACCGCCGGATCATCGCGCAACTTGACGTACAGTGAGCCGGTGCCGGGATGCGGAACCGGAAGAACGGTGCCCGGAAAGCCGTCGGGCACCGCGACCGGATGGCGGAAGCTCGGGTCCTCGTCGAGGGAGTCGACAAGAAACAAGTTTGCACCGCTGAGCTTGCAGGCGATGGCCGCGGTCGCGGGGCATTCCAAGTCCTTGAGCACCGCAAGCCTTACGAGCGCGGCAAGCGGCTGCCAGTCGCCGGTGACGCCGTCCGTCGTCACCCGGTACTGCAGCGGCCCGAAGGCAGAGGGCCCCAGGCTGCGCTCCGGATCGAGCGCGGCGACGGCGACATGCGCATTCTCGAGCGTCATGCCGCCGTTATCGAGGCTCAACGAGGCGGCGGCTGAGCCGTCGATCGTAGCCACGTCGATGCTCGCGCCGCGGCCGAAGGCATGCGGGGCGGACACGCGGACCGAGAAGATCAATTGCGCATCCTGCGGCAATTCATCCGGATCGGTGAGCGCGATATTGCTGGCCGCGTCCGCGGCGGACAGCTGCACGCTCTTGCCGATCAAGGTCACGTGCGGGCGCGGCGCCAATACCGAAGTCGCGAGATCGAACGTGCGGCCGTCCTTCAATTTGACTTGGGCACCGACTCTTTTTGTTTCCCGCAGTGCGGCGGCGGCGCCCGGATCCGACCCGACCATCGTCAGTTCTTCGCCCGCTTTGCCGGACGACCAATCCTTCGGAACGAACTCGACGCCGTGGATCGACAAAGCGGCGATCTCGTCGAGGCGGCTGCCCTTCAGCACACCGCTCGTGTCGCCGGCATACAGCGTGAAGCCGTCCAGGCGGCCGGCGGCGGAAAATGCCTGCAATGCGACCGGCTGCGGCTTGCCGGCGCCGTATCGACTGACGAGCAAGGTGAGCGCACCGGGCTTCGCGTCAGCGAGCGGCAATTTGATCTCGACTTCACCCGGCTTCCCGGGTTTCCAGTCGACTTTGGTCTCCTTGCCGTCCTGATCGCGCAGCATTACGCGGTCGATGCAACTTGCGCTGTCGGCGCGCAGATGTACGGTGTCCTCGCGTCCGACGATCAGCGCCCCCGCATCCTGCGGCTCGAGCTGCAAGGTCGCGGCATGGGCATTCACGAGCTTAAATTCCGGTCCTTCGTACGGATCGAAGCCCCAGGAGCCGTGCAGCACGCCGCGCACGCGGTCGCCTAGATTCGCCGCGCCCAAGGCCGCCGTATCGACGACGAACCCGCCTTGCGTCGCGTCGGCCCGCGCGGGCAGCTCGAGCGTCTTGCCGCCGGCGCCCGTGAGCGCGAGGGACATGTCGTGCGCGTAGGCGGTCGCAAACACGAGCGGCGCGCCTTCGACCGGAAGCACGAGAGGATCTGTACTCGCACAGTAACTCTCCTTCGGATGCACGGCATGCAGAGGCGGCAGCTGCGCCCGCTCGACCGCGGGAAGCGCAGCGACCAGCACCGATTTCGGATCGTGGAATGACGGCGGCGTATTCAGCGCCAATGCGAGATGATCACCCCGTTGAGACGCGAGCGCCGGAATGTATTGGTACCGCGCCGTGTGGAAAGAGTCGAAGATGCGTGCGATGTCGAGCACCGAGGCGATGTACGGACTGTAATAGCCGAAGCTCAGCTGCGGTGTGTAGCTCGCCTGCAGCGCGAGATCGCGCGCCGCGCCGGTGGTCAGCGCCTCTACGATCGACGTGCTATGCCCATCCTGCAGAATCAGCGACTCTTGGCCCGCCATGAGGCACGGCGCCTGCAGCTCCGGCAGGCGATCCAGGCATTTCGGATCGACGCTGATCGCAAGGCTGCGCGCGAGCAGCGGCGCAACGGCCTTGAGCTTCGTCGGGTCGGCATCGTTGAGTGCTTGAATCGTCGTCAGGTATTTCGCCAGGCGCGAGCGATCGAGGGCCGCCTGGTTCAGATCCTGCGCCGTGCGCACGAACGCCCCCGGCCGTCCGCGCACCGCACCGACGAGCGTCTTGAAATCGCCGCCGGTCTGCGGCGCAAGGAATACGAGGACCTGTTGCGCGTCCGCAGGCACCGTGACGTTCAATCCACCGCGCGCGCACTTGCGGGTCCAGGTGCCGCAGCGCACGAACCAGTCGGCCGGCGGCGGATTCGTCGAGCCGCTCAAAAACGCGACGACCAGCAAATAGTGCGCGGACTGCGTGCGCGGCAGCTCCGCCTTGACCCGCAGATCATCGCCGCCGGTAAGATTCGGAACCTCGGAAATCGGCAGCGTCTTGCCGGCGCGGGTGACGTCGACGTCGAGGTTCGGGCCCGCCAGGTCGAACGGCGCCGGCGCGGCGTGCACCGCGGCGGCCGCGAACGCGGCAAGGATGAAGGGAAGGAATCGCGCAGTCATGACGGCATTCTAAAGCGCGGCGCGCTGGATTGCTCCCGACTTGGAGCCGCGCCGCCGGCGAAAGCCGATGACGGAATCTTAAGGTTCGCCGGCGCCGATTTCGCCGAATTCGACCGGTGTCTTCACGTAGAACAGCTTCAAATCGGCGGCCGCCAAGCGGGCGAACAGTACGTCCGCCTGTTCCTTGGTCGCCGTCATCAGCACTTCGATCGGCTGGTCCGCCAATTCGAAAAATCGAGCGGCATGGATGCGTCCCGATTTCCCGAACCCTTCGGACGCCGGGATCACCGTCGCGCCGCGCAAGCCCAATTGCTTCGCGACCTGGATCAGCCACTCGCCGAGCGGCTTGCCTTCGTGGCGCCGGTCCTGTTGCGTGAAGAACGTGATCTGATATCCGTGCATCGTGCTTGCTCCCTGAACTCAGCGATCCGCCAGCCAGCGCCACGACGCCATGCCGAAAAGCGTCATCGCAACGGAGCCGACGACGTGCATCGCGACGGAGCTCGCCATGACGGCGTAGCGTCCCTGTTGGAAGAGTGCGGTGATCTCGCCGGAAAACGTCGAAAAAGTCGTCAATCCTCCGCAGAATCCGGTGATGATCAGAAGGCGCCACTCGGGCGAAATCGCCGTTGCTTGCGCGAACAGCGCGATCGCCGCGCCGATCACATACGCGCCGATCAGGTTCGCGGCCAGAGTCCCGAGCGGAATGGCCTCGAACAGAGGATTCAGCGCGGTCCCAAGCCACCAGCGAAGCCATGCGCCCACGGCCGCACCGACGCCGACCGCAAGGAAACCAAGTCCCCTCATCGCCCACTCTCCAATCCGGACCTCGGTGAAAGCATACGGGTTTCCTGCGCGGATTTCTCCTGGCGACCGGCACCAGGCCTGCCGGCGCAAGCGCACCCCGATACGATTTTTCATGGCACGGCACTCCTTCCGATCTATGATCGAGTGAAATTCGGGCGGAACTTGCGCCCCTCGATGACGGCGGAGACCTTGCGATGCGAGCCAGGCAATTCTGGTTGGTATGCCTGATTCTGGCCGGTGGCTGCACCGCGACGTCGCGCCGGGCTGCACCGACGACGGCGATCAACGACGCGAGACCGGATGGATTTGCGCCGGACGTGCGCTTGGTGACGACCGATCTTCGCGGTTTTGCGCTGCACGCGCCGAGCTTCTTCGCGGGCATTCGCAATGCGGCCGGAGGCGGCAAGGTCAATATCCTCGCGCTGTCGGGCGGCGGTTCGGAGGGCGCGTTCGGCGCCGGGGCGCTCGTCGGAATGACGCGCGCGCACGCGCGGCCGCAGTTCGAACTGGTGACCGGCGTCAGCGCCGGCGCGCTGATCGCGCCATTTGCATTTCTCGGACCGCGCTGGGATCCCGAACTCGAGGCCGCATTCACGAGCGACCACAGGTATCTGATGAGCGGTTCGCCCGGCTGGAATTTCATGACACGTCTGATCTTCCCGCTGGGGCGCAAGCGGCGCGACCCGCTGTTCGACATGGTCGACCATTACGTCACACCCGCTTTGATCGATGCCGTGGCGCGCGCAGCCGCCACCGGCCGCCGCTTGATCATCGGCACCACCGATCTCGATACCGAAGAGACGGTCCTGTGGAACATGGGCGCCATAGCCGAACACGGCGGCGAGGCGGCGCGTGCGCTGTTCCGCGACGTGCTCGTCGCATCGGCGAGCGTGCCGGGCATCTTCCCGCCGGTATTGATCCGTGTTCGCGACGAGCGGCGCGAATACGATGAACTTCACGTCGACGGCAGCGTGACGACCACCGTATTCACGTTTCCGCTGGTCGCGAACTTGCGGCCGCAGGACCTGCCGCCGCTGCGGGGAAGCAGACTTCTGATGATCGTCAATGGTCAATTGGCGAGCGCGCCCGAAACGACGCCGCTCAACACGGTGGCCGTGCTCGCGCGCAGCTTCTCCGCGGCGTTGAACTACAAGACTCGCGACGCGATCCTCGGCACGATCAGCCTCGCGGGAAGGTTGGGCATGCAATTCCACATGACTCTCCTGCCCGCCGATTTTCCGCATGCGAACCCGGTCGACTTCACGCCGCAATTCATGCGCAAGCTGTTCGACTATGGCGAGCGCTGCGCCGAGGAGGGGCGCCTGTGGATTACGCCGGAACGAGCGATCCAGGCCAACACGCATGTCGACCCGGCGGCTCCCGGCATCGAGCCCGCCTGTCCCGGCGCGAACGCCGCGGACTCGGCCTGGCACTGACGCTGAGCCGCCGGCCCGGGCTCAGCGCGCCCCGTGCATCAACCGCGTGATCAGCGGTGCGCCGAGCAAAAACACCGCGGCCGCGGCAACACCCCATAGAAACAGCAGGCCGTATGTATGCGCGTAACCCGCGATGCCGGTCGTGGCGCCGGTCGTCGTCATCGCCGCGATCTCGCCGGATAGCTGATAGGCCATCGCGATTCCAAAAAACCAGGCGCCCATCGCGAGCGACGACTCCTCCGGCGCGGCGAGGCGCGTGACCATCGCATAGCCGATCGGCGACAGCGCCAATTCGCCGATCGTCTGCAGCAGGTAGCAAAGCGCGAGCGCGAACCAGGACACGCGGCCGTCGGCGCCGGCGGCGTGCTGGATCGCATACTGAACGACGCCGTAACTCAGCGCGACCAGCGCAAGCCCGATGCCGAATTTCCGCGGCGTCGACGGATCGCGCCCGCGCCGGTGCAAGAAGGGCCACAGCGCCGCCATGGCCGGCGCGAACACGAGGATGTACAGCGGATTGAACGACTGGAACACGCTGAAATCGAACGGCGCATCGACATAATCGCGCGCGAAGAAGTTCAGCGAGGTCGCGGCCTGCAGGCTCAGCGCCCAAAAAATGATGTTCGCGGCGAACAATAGGAGCATCGCGATGTAGCGCTCCGTTTGCACGCGGCTGCCGCGCCGCACTGCGCTGACGGCGAAATAGAGGATCAGCAAGCCGAGCAGCACGTTCACCGATGCGCCAAGGAGCCGCGGATGCAGAAGGAGAAGCATCGTCGGATACGCCAACGCTGCGATGCCGAACAGCACCTTCGAAAGGGCTCGCGCGCCGCCGTGCCGCGGCGGCGGCTGACGCGCTTCGAGCGCTTTGGAGCGCAGCTGGAACAGGAGCGCGCCCACCGCGACGCCGGCGGCGGCGGCGAGAAAGCCGTAGCGGTAGCCGAAGCGTCCGCCGATCCAATCGGCGCAGATGAACGGCGCGACGAAAGCGCCCAAATTGATCGCAAGATAGAAAAGCGTGTAGCCGGCATCGCGACGCGGATCATCGGCGCCGTAATTGCGGCCGATCAGCACCGTCAGCGGAATACTGAGGCCGGCGCCGAGTATGTAGAGTGCGAGCGCGAGTACGAACACCGAACGCGCCGGCCACGCCATCAGCGCGAGCGCGAGAGACTCCAGCCAGAGCGCCGTGCGCAGCGCGCGCACCTCGCCGAGCACGTTGTCGGCGATCCAGCCCCCGAGCACGTGCGTGCCGTACAGCAGTGCTCCGACGCCCGCGGTCAATACGCTCGCATCGCGCATCGCCGCGCCGGCAGGTTGATTCGCGAAAAATGTCGTCGCGAGATACGGAGCGACGAACGAGCGGAAGCCGTAGAACGCGAAGTTCAAGCCGACGGCGACGCCGAGCAACATCCACAGTCCCCGCGGATGCCCCCAGCGTTCGGTCGACCCGCGCATCAATAGCCCAAGGCGAGGCCGGCGGGCCGGCGCCGATCGTTCGCGCCCTCGATCAAATGCGTCTTCGGATCGACCAGGATCGCCTCGTCGGCGCCCCAGGACGGGATCACCTTGAACTGGTATCCCATCGCCACGAGCTTGCGCCGTACTTCGGGTGTCAGCAAGCCCGGTTCCACGAAAACCAGATCCGGATACCATTGGTGATGCACCCGCGGCGCATCGACCGCCTGCTGCACGTTCATGCCGAACGCGGCGACGTTGAGAAAGCTCTCGAGCGTCGTCGATATGATCGTCGAGCCGCCGGGACTGCCGGTGACCATGAACAGCTTGCGGCCGCGCAGCACGATCGAGGGCGCCATCGAGCTCAAGGGCCGCTTGCCGGGCTGGATCGAATTGCTCTCGCCCTGAATCAAGCCGAAGGAGTTGGGAACGCCGGGCTTGGAGGTGAAGTCGTCCATCTCGTTGTTGAGGAAAAATCCGGTATCGCCGGCGATCTGTCCTATGCCGAACAGGTAATTGATCGTATAGGTCACGGCGACCGCGTTGCCGTGCGCGTCCACGACCGAATAGCTCGTGGTGTTGGTGCCTTCAACCGATCCCAAGTTGCCCTTGATTTCCGACGACGGCGTGGCCCGATCCGGCCGGATCGTCGCGCGCATCTTGGCGATGTGCGCCGGCGACAGCAATCTGCCGATCGCGTCGTGCACGAACTCGGGATCGCCGAGATAGCTATTGCGGTCCGCGAACGCGCGCCGCTCGGCCTCGATGAGGTAATGCAGGCTCCGGGTCGAACCGTAACCCCACTGCGCGAGCGGGTACGGCTTCAGTATCCCCAGAATCTGGCATATCGTCGTGCCGCCGGAGCTCGGCGGCGGATCAGACACGAACGTGTAGCCGCGATAATCGCAGCGCACCGGCTTGTCCCATTCGACCGAATAGTCGGCAAAATCCTGCAGCGACAGAATGCCGCCCTGCGCCTCGCTGGCTGCGACCACTTTGCGGGCGATCTCGCCGCGGTAAAACGCGTTGGCGCCGCCCTTCTCGATGAGTTCCAGCGTGTGCGCGAGCTGCGGCTGGACGAGGCGGTCGCCCGGCTCATAAGGCTCGCCCTTGTTGAGAAAGATGGCCGCGACGTTCGGGTATTTGCGAAATTCGTCCGCCCTTCGATTCAGGATGTTGACGTCGCCCTGTTGCAGCACGAAGCCGTCGCGCGCGAGACGGATCGCGGGTTCCATGACCCGCGCGAGCGGCATCGTGCCGTATTTCGCGAGCGCCGTGTCGAGGCCCATGACCGTGCCGGGCACGCCGACGCCGAGGTACGTATGAGTACTTTTGCCCGGGATCACGTTGCCCGCGGCATCGAGGTACATTCCCGCGCTCGCCTTCAACGGCGCCTTCTCGCGAAAATCCAGGAACAGGGTCTTGCCGCCCGCGAGGCGCAGCAACATGAACCCGCCGCCGCCCACGTTGCCGCAGCAAGGGTGCACTACGCTGAGCGCGTAGCCGACGGCCACCGCGGCGTCCACCGCGTTGCCGCCCTGTTTGAGGATATCGACGCCGACCTCGGTCGCGCGATGCTGCGCCGAGACGACCATCGCGTGGCGGGCGCTGACCGGCCGGACGCGCACGAGCGCGGCCATCGTCGTCGGCGCGGCGCCGGCATCGAGCGCCTGTTTGGGTATCTCGGCACGGACGCCGGGCGGCGCTGCGGCCCACGCGAGCGGCGCTGCGGCGAGCACAGCGACCGCGTTCCAGGCCGTAAACTTCGTTCGCCTCACCATCGGCACGCGACCCCAGCGCGAACGATCGATGCGCATCCGGACATGTCGAACACCTCCCGCAATCAACGTGGGCTAACGTGGCGACGAAACTTCGATGGTGGGCCCGGTCGGACTCGAACCGACGACCAAGGGATTCACTCTGCCCCGCCGTTTCCGGTGGGAGTGGACTATCTCTTCACCCCAGTGGGGTGCGGGACGCTCTTGCCTGTCATTAAGCGCGACTTTAAGCGCTCAGGTAGTCTCTGCACCTTCCGGCGGTGCACCGCCGGCTTGGCTCAGGGTCGCCATCAGCCGAACCTGTTAAGGTTTCCCTGAATTCATCCCGTCCACTTCGCACCTTGCGATGCGAAGGCACCATTATTGATGAGTCCCCTGCTCTAACCAACTGAGCTACAGGCCCGACCTTGGTAGTCTATCAAGTTCCGGGCCCGGGGGCCCAAAAGCTCGCCTCGCGGCGGCGCAGGGCGGCGCCTTCACGGTAGAGTATCGCCCGTGACCCAGAACCCCACGCCCGCGCGCGCGCCCGCCGCCTTGAGCCGCGCGCTGCCGGAACTGCCGATCAACGAGGCGCTGCCGGCGCTCGCGGCATCGTTGGCGCGCGGCCGCAGAGTCCTGCTGCAAGCGCCGCCCGGAGCCGGCAAGAGCACGATCGTGCCGCTCGCGCTCTTGGATGCCCGCTGGCTCGCCGGGCGCAAGATCATCATGTTGGAGCCTAGGCGTCTCGCGGCGCGCGCGATCGCAGCCCGCATCGCGGGGCTGCAGGGCGAGCCGGTCGGCAGGCGCGTCGGCTACCGGACGCGGCTGGATACCCGAATCGGACGGGAGACGCGGATCGAGGTCGTCACCGAAGGGATCCTCACGCGCATGCTGCAGGAGGATGCGTCGCTCGCGGATTACGGCTGCGTGGTGTTCGACGAATTCCACGAGCGCAGCGTCAACGCGGACTTGGGGCTCGCATTGACCCTCGAGAGCCAGGAGACCTTGCGCGACGATCTGCGCCTCGTCGTCATGTCGGCGACGCTCGATTTGGAGCCGCTCGCGCGCCTGCTCGAGCCGGCGCCCATCGTCAGCGCAAGCGGGCGCAGCTTCGAGGTGCGCACTCAGCACGTCGCGCGCCGCGCCGAGATGACGCTCGAACAACAAACGACGCAGGTCATCGGCGTCGCGCTGCGCGACGCCGACGGCGATGTGCTGTGTTTTCTGCCGGGCGCGGCCGAGATCCGGCGCGTCCAGCGATTGCTCGAGGAAAAGCCGCTGCCGCCCGGGGTGCGCGTACTGCCGCTCTACGGCGATCTGCCCGAGGCCGCGCAGGATGCGGCGCTCGCCGCGGCGACGACCGGCGTGCGCAAAGTCGTGCTCGCGACCTCGATCGCCGAGACCAGCCTCACGATCGAGGGCGTGAAGATCGTCGTCGACAGCGGCCTGCGCCGCTACGCCGAATTCGATCCGGCGTCCGGCATGAGCCGGCTGGTCACCGCGAAAGTATCGCAGGCCGCGGCGGATCAACGCCGCGGCCGCGCGGGCCGCCTGTCGGCCGGCGTTTGTTACCGCCTCTGGTCCGAGGGCGTGCACGAGTCGCTAAGCCCCCAGACTGCGCCGGAGATCCTGCACGCGGACCTCGCGCCGCTCGCGCTCGAGCTCGGCGTATGGGGCGCCGCGGATCCGCGCACCTTGCGCTGGCTCGATCCGCCGCCGCCGGCGCATCTTGCGCAGGCGCGCGATTTGCTGCGGCGTCTGGAAGCGATCGATGGCGGCGACCGCATCACGGCGCACGGCCGCGCTCTTGCGCGTGTGGGCGCTCATCCGCGGCTCGCGCACATGCTGCTGAAGGCGCGCGCATTGGGCGCGGCGCGGCTCGCCTGCGATCTTGCCGCGATCCTGAGCGACCGAGACATCCTGCACGCGGCGCCCGGGGCGCGCGATGCGGATATCCGCCTACGGGCCGCCGCGCTTTCGGGCAATCGCGCCGCATTGCCACCCGGAATGAGCGCGGACGCGCGCGCGGCGGCGAAGGCGGCGCGCAGCTCCGCCGAATGGCAGCGCGAATTCGCGCGCGGCGGCGCCGACACGGCCGATCGCGACGCGGCGGCCGGCGTCTTATTGGCGCTTGCATACCCGGACCGCATTGCGCGCGCGCGCGGCGACGGCAGCCGGTATCTGCTGGCGAACGGCCGCGGCGCCCGCTTCGCCGAACCGCAGGCGCTCGCGAAATCGCCGTTCCTCGTAGCGGCCGAACTCGACGGCGCGGATCGGGATGCGAAGATATTCCTCGCCGCGCCGATCACGCTCTTGAGCCTTACGCGGCATTTTGCGGCGCAGATCGAGGAGCGCGGCGAGATCGCCTGGAATGCCCGCGAACAGGCGGTGCGCGCGCGGCGCGAGCGGCGGCTCGGCGCCTTGGTGCTCTCGAGCGATGAACTCGCCGATGCGGACCCGCAGGCGGTGCGCGCGGCGATGCTCTCCGGGCTGCGGCAGATGGGCATCGGTGCGCTGCCCTGGACGCCGGATTTGCGCCAATGGCAGGCCCGCGTCGCGCTGATGCGCAAGTCCGCCGTTGCGGCGCCCGCGCCCTGGCCCGATGTCGGCGATGAGGCGCTGCTTGCGGACTTGGACGCGTGGGCGCCGCCGTGGATCGAGGGCTGTACGCGCCGCGAACATGTCGCACGCATGGACTTGGGCGGCGCGTTGCACGGCCGTCTTGCGCACGCGCAGCGCGAAATTCTGAGCCGGGCGGCGCCGACCCATTTGGCCGTGCCGAGCGGCTCGCTGATACGCATCGATTACCTCGACGGGGAGACTCCGACGGTCTCGGTGAGGCTCCAGGAAATCTTCGGGCTGGCGGCGACGCCCAGCGTCGCCGCCGGCCGCGTCCCGTTGCTGCTGAAGCTGCTCTCGCCGGCGGGCCGCCCCGTCCAAGTCACGCGCGATCTCGTGAGCTTCTGGAGCAAGGGCTACCATGACGTAAGAAAGGACCTCAAAGGGCGGTATCCGAAACATTATTGGCCCGAGGATCCGCACGACGCGCAGCCGACGCGCCGACTGCGGCCGCGTTGAGACTCCCATGAACGGCGCCGCGGATCGCCAAGTCTTTGCGCGCTGGATCGCGATCGGGGTCGCGCTGTTGATCGCGTGGGGCTCGTTGTATCCGCTCGACTTCCTTTGGCTCGACGACGGTGCACTCGCGCAGCGGCTCCTACACGCCGGTTCCCATACACTGTCGCGCACCGATTGGATCGCAAACCTGTTGTTGTACATGCCCTTCGGCGCCATCTGCACGCTTGCCGTGCGCGGCGGCGGGTGCGCGCGCCGCGTCTGGCTCGCGACGGCCGCAGGCGCTGCGCTTTCGTTCGCGTTGGAGCTCATACAACTTGCGACCCCACACCGGGTCACGAGCCTTCTCGATTGGGCCTCGAATGCGGCCGGCGCGCTCGCAGGCGCACTCGTGGCCGAGGCCTATCTGCAGATCGGCGGCCCCCGCCGCATAGGAGGCTTGCGCGATCCGCGGCCGGCTTTCGTGCCCTCATTCCTGCTCGTTATCTGGTTCGTCGGCGAGTTCGCGCCGTATCTGCCCACGCACCACGCGTTGCCGCTCGGCAGGCTCATCGCGCAGATGAGCGCCGCGCACGCGTATTCGGCGGCGCGCATGAGCATCGCGCTCGCGCGCTGGTGGATCATCGCCGAGTGCCTCCGCCACGTCTGGCGCAGACCCTGGGCCATGCCCGCCCTTGCGTTGCTGATCGCGCTCACCCTTGCCGAACAGAGCTACGTCGATAACGACCGACGCGGCGTCGAGGAACTGGCGAGTTGGTGCATCGTGCCGGTGCTTGCGCTGCTGACTTCCCGCTGGCCCGCGCGCGCGCGCGCGTGGTGGACGATCGCGGCTTGCGGCGCCGTGCTATGGACGACCAACGCGTGGACCTTCGCGCCGCTCCACCGGATCGGGGTGTTTCACTGGATACCGTTTTCCGGCACCCTTCTGACCTCGCGCGACTATCGGCCGCTGCTCGACATCGTGTTCTTTTACGGCGCCCTTCTCTGGTCGCTGACTCTCGCACTGCGGATTCTAGCGGCGGCCTTCGTCCTGACTTTCACGTCGAGCGTCGCCGTCGAGCTCGCGCATTTGTGGACGCCGCCGCATCGCGCCGAAGTGACGAATCCCCTGCTCGTCATCGGGCTCGTCGCCGCGTTCGCGCTCGGCAGGCGATTTCAGAGCCATGCGTTCGGGATCGACGGCCCGCCGGGCCCCGCGCGTGAACGCGCGCCGCCCGCGCCGCAACGGGGGCGGCCGCCGATTCATCCGCGCTAAAATTGCCTCATGTCCGCCCATTCGTTCATCCAATCCCGAGTCCTCGAGCCGCTGCGCGCGTTCCTCAAACAAGGCGTCGCCCCGCGCGAGCTCGCGCTCAGCGTCGCGCTCGGAATCGTCATCGGCAACATCCCGATTCTCGGCGTTTCGACGGTTCTTTGCGCGCT
>VFSW01004599.1_pt1 | contig 20550 bp, 21 predicted proteins | sample 5358111 | NCBI WGS metagenome assembly VFSW01 (sample SAMN11554181, study PRJNA540505) | mine drainage metagenome | isolation source: sediment from site ElyBrook_90M | place: USA: Ely Copper Mine, Vershire, VT | collected 2017
CATGCCCATCACCTTGCCCATGTCCTTGATGGACGCGGCGCCGCTGGCGTTCACCGCCGCGGCGATCAGCGCATCGAGTTCCGCATCGGACAATGGGGCGGGAAGATAGCCCTGCAGCAGGGTGATTTCCGCGCTTTCCTTCTCCACCAGATCCTGCCGCTGGCCGGCCTGGAACTGAGCCAGCGATTCACGGCGCTGCTTGATCATTTTCTCGAGCACCGCGAGCACCTGCCCGTCATCGAGCACGATGCGCTCGTCGACCTCCCGCTGCTTGATGGCCGCGGTGATCATGCGGATGACGCCGAGACGCTCCTTCTCTCCGGAGCGCATCGCCGCCTTCATGTCGTCCGTGATGCGCTCTTTGAGGCTCATCGTCCGGGCCATGCCGCCCGTGGCGTCAATAGGATCGAGATGCCGAGGAGGAGGCCGCCGGCGCGCCACCGCCCACGCCGCGCATGCTCTCGCGCGACAGGCGCTTCAGGTGGCGCTTCACGGCCGCCGCCTTCTTTCTCTTACGCTCCTGGGTCGGCTTCTCGTAGAATTCCCGGCGTCGAAGCTCGGTGAGGACGCCCGCCTTTTCACAGGCACGCTTGAAACGACGCAAAGCGGCGTCGAAATACTCGTTCTCGCGAACACGAACGCTGGGCATTCAAACCTCAGTTGGCGTAAAAACACCGCCCGCAAATGGCGGCAGGGGCGCGCATTCTAAGGCGCGTTCCGGTAAAAGGCAAAGCCCGGCGCGCAACAAGCCCGGTATTCTAGGGCCATGGGTGTTTGTTTTCTCAAGGATTCCAGAGTGTTATGAGGGTGCTGGGCATCGAAAGCTCCTGCGATGAGACCGCCGTCGCCGTCTACGACCAGCGGCTGGGCTTGCTCGCCCACCAACTGCACAGCCAGATCGCGATGCATCAGGCGTATGGCGGCGTGGTACCTGAGCTCGCTTCTCGCGACCATGTGGCGCGCCTTTTGCCGTTGGTGCGCACCGTGTTGGCGGCGTCCGGGTCGAACCGGCAGAGCATCGACGGCGTGGCCTATACCGCCGGCCCGGGGCTGATCGGCGCGCTGCTGGTGGGCGCGAGCTTTGCCCGCAGTCTCGCCTTCGCCTGGGGCCGCCCGGCGGTGGCGGTGCACCACCTCGAGGGGCATTTGCTGGCGCCGCTCCTCGAAGCGCAGCGACCCGCGCTGCCGTTTCTCGCCCTGCTGGTTTCCGGCGGCCATACCCAACTGGTGGATGTCCAGGCGCTGGGCCGCTATCGCATCCTCGGCGAGTCGCTCGACGACGCGGCGGGCGAGGCCTTCGACAAGACCGCCAAGCTGCTTGGTCTGCCCTATCCCGGCGGCGCCGCCCTCGCCAGGCTCGCGGAGCAGGGTGCCGCCGGGCGCTTCACCTTTCCCCGCCCGATGCTGGATCGGCCGGGACTGGATTTCAGTTTCAGTGGCCTGAAGACGGCGGCCCTAGTAGCCTTGGCCGGCCGCGCGCCGGACCCGCAGATGCGCGCCGATGTGGCGCTGGCCTTCGAGGAGGCGGTGGTCGAGACGCTGGCCGAGAAAGCGCGCCGCGCGCTCGCCACCACCGCGCACCGGCGGCTGGTCGTGGCGGGCGGCGTGGCGGCCAATCGCCGCCTGCGCGAGCGGCTGGCGGTCGTGGCGCGCGCAAGCGGGGCGCAGCTGTATTTTCCGCGCGCGGAATTCTGCACGGACAATGGGGCGATGATCGCCCTCGCCGGCTGTTTGCGTCTTGCGGCCGGCGTCAGCCAGGGTCTGGCGATGGGCGCGCGGGCGCACTGGGTTCTCGGCGAACTCACCGCCGTCGGCGATGAGGCCACAGGGGATTGAGAAAAGAAGGGCATCCATGGACAAGATTTTCATACACGAGTTGAAGACCGAGGCGATCATCGGCATCTTCGACTGGGAGCGCCAGGTCCGCCAGACCGTGGTGGTGGACATCGAGATGAGCGCCGACAACCGCCGTGCCGCGGCGAGCGACGCGATCGACGACACCCTCAACTACAAGCGCGTCGCCAAGCGGGTGCTCGCCTTCATCGAGGGGTCGAGCTTCCACCTGGTGGAGACGCTCGCCGAGCGGCTCGCCATGCTGATTCTCGAGGACTTCGCCGTGGACTGGGTCCGCATCGTGTTGAGCAAGCCGGGGGCGGTGCGCAGTTCGCGCGACGTCGGCATCGAGATCGAACGCACTCGCGCGGATCTGCCGGCCGGGCGGGCTGCCGGCGTGACCGGCTAGATGCTGCGGCCGCCGTCGACGGCGATGATCTGGCCCGTAATATAGGGGGCATATGCGGCGAGGAACAACGCGGTGCGCGCGATGTCCGCGGGCTCGCCATGGCGTTTCAGGGCGGTCTTGTCGATGATTTCGTGCTTCAACTGCTCGGCGATGTCGCTCTCCGGCCAGAGAACCGGGCCGGGCGCGATGCCGTTGACCCTGATCTCGGGTCCGAGGTCGCGGGCGAGGGCGCGCGTCAGCATGGCGAGGCCCGCCTTGGCGGCGCAATACAGCGGATGGCGCTTGAGCGGTCGCAGCCCGTGAATGTCGATGATATTGATGATCTGGCCGCGCTGCTCCCTCAGGTGCGGCGCGGCGGCCTGGGCGAGGAACAACGGTGCCTTGAGATTGCTGCCCATCAGGTCGTCCCACTGGGCGAGGGTGATGGTGCCGAGCGGGGTCGGATAGAAGCTCGATGCGTTGTTGAGCAGCAGATCGAGCCGGCCGAAGTTCGTGAGCGCGGCCTCCACCAACTGCGGCGCGGTGGCCGGGGCGAGCAGGTCTGCGCAGTGCAGGGCCACCGAATGGCCGCGCACCGCGTTCAACTCCGCCGCGAGTTCCATGGCCGCCCCGGCCGAGGCGCGGTAATGCAGCAGCAGAGCGGCGCCGGCGGCGTGCAACGCGCGCGCCATGGCGGCCCCCACCCGGCGCGCCCCGCCGGTGATCAAAACGACCTGCCCCGCGAGAGGCGCCCTGCCGCTGTCCATATTCACCGCCGGGAACAATACCGGATTGCGCGGCCCGCGGGTACACGTGGACGCTGATATCGCGCTCGATGCGGCCGCATCCCGCCACGCGGAGCGGGTGCGCGTGCACCTGGTGGGCGCGATCGAGCGCGCGGGCGGTTGGATCGGCTTCGAGCGCTTCATGCAGATCGCGCTCTACGAACCCGGCCTGGGCTACTACAGCGCCGGCGCCCACAAGCTGGGGGAGGGCGGCGATTTCACCACCGCGCCGGAGTTGTCGCCCCTGTTCGGCGCCTGCCTCGCGTGGCAATGCGCCGAGGCGCTGCAGCTCGCCGGCGGCGGCATTCTGGAGATCGGCGCCGGCACGGGCCGGCTGGCCGCGGATCTGCTGCAGCGGCTCGAGCAGCTGGGGCGCCTGCCCGCGGAGTACCGCATTCTCGAGGTGAGCGCGGATCTGCGTGAGCGGCAGCGCGAGCTGCTGCAACGACGCGTGCCGCATCTGCTGGAGCGAATCAACTGGCTGGACGCCCCGCCGGCGGCGCCGTGGGACGGCGTGCTGCTCGCCAACGAGGTGCTCGATGCGCTGCCGGTGGCGCGCTTCCGCTGGCACAGCACGCATTGCGAGGAGTGGGGCGTCGAGGCGCGCGACGGCCGCTTCGCCTGGTCGCCCCGTCCGGCGCCGGCGGCGCTGGCCCGCGCCTGCGCGCGACTCGCGGCCGCCGCCGCCGGCTGGCAGGACGGTTATGTGTCGGAGTGCTGCCTGGGGCTCGCGCCCTGGGCGGCGACGGTAACCGCGGCGTTGCGCCGTGGCGTCGCGCTATGGTTCGATTATGGCCTGCCGCGCGCCCAATATTATCTGCCCGAGCGCCGCGACGGCACGCTGCTGTGCCACTTTCGTCAGCGCGCTCACCCCGATCCTTTCGTCCATCCGGGACTGCAGGACATCACCGCCTGGGTGGATTTCACGGCGCTTGCCGAAGCCGGCCGCGACGCCGGCTTCCGTGTGGCGGGCTTCACCACCCAGGCGTATTTCCTCGCCGCTACCGGCGTCGACCGCGAGATGAACGCCCTGGCGCAGGGCGATGCGAACCGCTTCGCGCGGCTGGCCCAGCAGGCGCGCCGACTCATGCTGCCGGGCGAAATGGGCGAGCGCTTCAAGGCGATGGCCTGGACACGCGGCATCGACGGCGAGCTGGGAGGATTCGCCCTGCAGGACCTGCGGCACACTCTATAGGCGGGCGCGCTCGCGCCGCTCGCTGATCGCTTCGAGGCGCAATTCGCGCAGATGCCGCGCGATGCTCGCGCCCTGATGCGCGGCCAGGAAGGCGGCCTGCGGGCGCACCGCCGCGGCGGCGGCCTGGATCTCGCTCAGATATTGGCGCTGCGGGTACGGCGCCTGCTCGAGGCCGCTACGGCCCCGCGCATCCGCCTCGCAGGCGAGCAGGGCCTGCGCGAAGCGCTGCGGCCGGCGAAACGCATCGGCCCGTTCCAGCAGTTCGAGCAGAGTTTCCGCCCTCAATTCGTGTGCGCGATGCACGTGGCCGTGCTCGCGTGCCACCAGCACCGCGAGGTCGCGATATTCGCCCGGCACGCGCAGGCGCTCGGCGAGCGCCTCGATGAGCTGCGCGCCCCGCTGTTCGTGCCCATGGTGGCGCGGCCACTCGGCGCGCGGCGTCACGCCCTTGCCGAGGTCGTGCACCAAGGCCGCGAAGCGTGTCCGGGGGTCGGCGCCGAGCAGCGCCGCCTGCTCGAGAACCATCAGGGTATGCACGCCGGTGTCGATCTCCGGATGCCACTGCGGCGGCTGCGGCACCCCGAACAGCGCATCGATTTCCGGATAAATCCGACGCAGCGCGCCGCACTGCCTCAGCACGCTGAAGAAGGCGGATGGCCGGTCCTCGCGCAGGGCCTTCTCGGTCTCCTGCCATACGCGCTCGGGCACCAGGACGTCCGCCTCGCCCCGTTCCACCATGGTGCGCATCAGTTCCAGGGTCGGGGCCGCGATTTGAAAACCCAGCGGCTCGAACCGCGCGGCGAACCGCGCCACGCGCAGGATGCGCACCGGGTCCTCGACGAACGCGGCTGACACGTGCCGCAGCACGCGCGCCTGCAGATCCCGCAGTCCGCCATGCGGGTCCACCAGGGTGCCGTCGGCCGCGCGGGCGATGGCGTTCACGGTCAGATCGCGGCGGGCGAGGTCCTCCTCGAGCGTGACCTCGGGCCCGAACCGCACGCTGAAGCCGCGGTAGCCCGGGGCCACCTTGCGCTCCAGCCGCGCCAACGCATACTCCTCGTGGGTGTCGGGATGCAGGAACACCGGGAAGTCCCGTCCCACTTCGCGGAATCCCGCCTGCAGCAACTCGGCGCGCGTCGCGCCCACGACCACCCAGTCGCGCTCCTTCACCGGAAGCCCGAGGAGCTCGTCGCGAACCGCTCCGCCGACCAGATACACTTGCATGCGTGAATAGTAGCAGCAAGGTCGCCTGGATCCGCGCCGCGCTCCTGGTCGCGCTCGTCGCCGGCGCCAACACGGGCTGCTATCTGCTGCAGAGCGCCGCCGGCCAGTGGTCGCTGATGTCCAAGCGCCAGCCGCTCGCCGAGGTGATCGCCAAGCCCTCCACGCCCGCGGCGCTGCGCGAGGAGCTGCGCGAGGCGGCCGAAATCCGCGACTATGCGACCCGCGTGCTCGGGTTGCCGGACAACGGCAGTTATCGCAGCTACGTGGACCTCGGCCGGCCCTACGTGGTGTGGAATGTGGTGGCCGCCCCGGAGTTCTCCGTGCTGCCCAAGCAGTGGTGCTACCCGGTCGCCGGGTGCGTCGCGTATCGCGGCTATTTCGCCGAGAGCCGCGCCCGCGCCTATGCCGCGCAGCTGCGCAGCGAGGGGTTCGACGTCAGTGTCGACGGGGTGGCGGCTTATTCCACCCTGGGCCATTTCGACGACCCCATCCTCAGCACCATGGTGGGGTGGAGCGATGCGGAATTGGCGGCCATCATATTTCACGAGCTGTCGCATCAGCTCATCTATGTGCCGGGGGACTCCTCGTTCAACGAGGCGCTCGCCACCACCATCGAGGAGGAGGGGGTGCGCCGCTGGCTGCGTGACCGGGGACGGGAGTCTGAGCTCGAGTCGCGCGCGCAGCGCCGCCAGCGCTTTCTGGCGGTGGTGGAGCTGTTGAACGGCGCGCGGTCACGCTTGCAGACGCTGTATTCGACGTCCGCGCCACCCGCGGAATTGCGCGCCGCGAAGCGCGCCGTCTTTGCGTCGCTGCGCGCGGATTACGCGCGCCTGGGCGTCGGTTGGGGCGATCGGCAGCCGTTCGCCGACTGGTTTGCTCGAGGTTTGAACAACGCCGATCTGGCCTCGCTCGCCACCTACTATGCCTGTGTGCCGGGTTTCGAGCGTGAGCTCGCCGCCGCCGGCGGTGACCTGCGACTGTTCTATGAGCGGATGCGCGCGCTCGCCAAATTGGATCAGGCCCGGCGCGACCGGCGCGTATGCGGTGAGGCGGCGCCCACGGCGGGTTCTCGGTGACGGGCGCGCGCCCACCCTTCATCCGCCACGGCACACCGCTGTTTCGGCGCACTAACTCAGCCTTGTTTGCCGCCGGCGCGGCCACCTTCGGCATGCTGTACTGCGTACAGCCCCTGATGCCGCAGTTCAGCCGCCACTTCGCGCTATCGGCGGCGGCGGGGTCGCTTGCCCTGTCGGTGAGCACCGGCGTGATGGCGGTGTCCTTGCTGTTCGCGAGCGCGGTCTCCGACCGCCTCGGGCGCAAGCCCGTGATGATCATCTCCCTCTGGTCCTCCTCCGCGCTGACCCTGCTGGCCGCGCTCGCGCCGGATTGGGCGTCGCTGCTTGGGCTGCGAGCGCTGCTGGGTCTCGCCCTGAGCGGCCTGCCGGCGGTGGCAATGACCTACCTGAGCGAGGAGGTGGAGGTCGAGTCGCTGGGTCTCGGCATGGGCCTGTACATCAGCGGCAGTGCGCTGGGCGGCATGGGTGGACGACTGGTGGTCAGCGTGCTGACCGAATATGCGGGCTGGCGCGTCGCGCTGGCCGCGATGGGCGCCTTCGGCTGCGCGGCCAGCTGGCTGTTCACCCGCGGCCTGCCGGCTTCGCGTCACTTCAGTCCGCGACCGCTGGCGCTCGGCGCGCATTGGCGGCGCTGCGCACGGGCTTGGGCCGACGCCGGCCTGCCGTGGCTGTTCGCGGTGGGCTTCGTGCTGCTGGGCTCGTTCGTCACGCTGTACAACTACATCGGCTTTCGTCTGTTGCAGCCACCCTACGGGCTCAGTCAGTCGGCCGTTGGCCTGCTGTTCGCCGTGTATCTGGTCGGTACCTTCAGTTCGACCTGGATCGGCGGACTTGCCGGCCGTCTCGGCCGCCGGCGGGTGCTGTGGAGCATGTTCCTGGTGATGGCCGCCGGGTTGGCGATGACCCTGGCCGCCTCGCTGTGGGCCATCATCGGCGGCCTCGCGGTGTTCACTTTTGGCTTCTTCGGCGGCCACTCCATCGCCAGCAGCTGGGTCGGTCGCCGGGCGGGGGACGGCAAGGCGCAGGCCTCCGCGCTGTATCTATTCGCTTATTACCTGGGATCGAGCCTCGCCGGCTACGCCGGTGGCCTGTTCTATGCGGCGCGCGGCTGGCCCGGGGTGGCGCTGTTCCTGGCCGCCTTGCTCGCCGTCGGCATGCTGGCGGCGCTGCGCCTGTACCGCCTGTCGCCCCTGCCGCCGGCGGCCTCGCCTGCCGGGGCTCCCATGCTCTGAAATCGCCGCGGCCCCGGTGCGACCGCTCAGCTCGGATCGGCCCCGTTGGCGCGGCGCTGCGCTGCGCGGTCGTGACTGAGGCGCGCGTTGTCTTCGTACGTCCCGAGGTATTGCTGGGCGGCGGCCGGCATCGATTTGGGGCGGATACCCAGCAGGGCAAAGCCGTCCTCCGTGCACACGTTGTCGACGGTGAGCGAGCGGTAGTTGTCGGAGGAGAATGGGCGGCCCGGCACGAAGTCCATGACCATCCCCTGCAGGCGCGCGGCGAAGTCCGGCAACCCGAGTATCATGCGCCGCCGGCCCGTCAGCCTGGCGACCAGGGCGACGATCTCACGCAGGGTGAACACCTCCGGTCCTCCCAGCTGGTAGGTGCGCTGATTGCAGGCGCCGCCGCGCAGACAGCGCATCAGCGCCTCGATCACGTCGTCGACGAACACCGGCTGGAAGCGCGCCCGCGGCCGCGCGAGCGGAAACACCACCGGCACCGCTCCGAGCAGGCGCGCGAAGCGGTTCAGGAACGAATCGCGCGGCCCGAAGATGACTGACGGCTGAAATATGGTCCAGTCGATGTGCGCGCTCTGCTCGCGGATCAACCGCTCGGCCTGCGCCTTGGAACGCAGGTAGTGGCTGGGTGCGTCGAGCGCCGCACCGAGCGCCGACACCTGCAAAAGCCGCGCCACCCCGGCCGAACGGGCCGCCTGCAGCAGCACACGGGTCAATTCGGTGTGGGCACGGCGGAAGCCGGCGCCGCCGAAGCCGCGCTCGTTCAGTATGCCGACCAGATTGATCACCACGTCCTGACCGCGCAGCCGTTCGTTCAGCTGCGCCTCGTCGTACACGTCGCAGTTCTCGATGGTCAGGCCGGGCAGCACCAGGAGCTGCTTGTGCTGCTCGCGGTCGCGTGACAGCACCGTGACGCGATGACCCTCCTTGGTCAGCCGTGCGACCAGCCGGGTGCCCAGGAAGCCGCTGCCGCCGAGGACGCAGATGGTGAGCGGTTTCATGATGTTCAACGCACCGGGATCAGCAGCGCCAGGGAGCCTCGGCGGATGTTGAGCACCAGCACGTGCGCCCCCTTGGCCGCCTCGCGCAGGGTCTTGCCATTGGTCACCGGCGTGCGCCCGACGCCGACGATGACGTCGTTCGCCCGCAGGCCCGTCTGCGCGGCCGGACTGCCTTCCTGCACCGTGCGCACCAGCACGCCGCCACCGTCCGGCGCGTCGGCGAGTTCCGCGCCCTCCAGACCCTTGCTGATGTCGACGGCGCTCGCCGATTCGGCCGCCGCGCGCTCACCGATGGACGCCGTGACCTTGCGTTGCTTGCCGTCGCGCAGCAAGCCGATCTCGACCTTGTCGCCGACGCGCAGCATGCCGATGGTGTTGCGCAGTTCGCCGGCATTCTTCATCGGCGTGCCGTTGATGGACACGATGATGTCGCCGGTCTTGAGCCCCGCATGCTCCGCGGCGGATCCCGGCGCCACGCCCGCCACCAGCGCACCGCTCGACTCGGTCAGGCCGAACTCCTTGGCGATGTCGGGGGTCACGTCGTAGATGTTCACGCCGAGCACGCCGCGCTTCACCTGGCCGTACTTGATCAACTGATCCATCACGCCCTTGACCATGTTCACGGGGATCGCGAAGCCGATGCCGATATTGCCGCCGCTGCCCGAGAGAATGGCGGCGTTGATGCCCACCAGCTCGCCGCGCAGGTTCACCAGCGCACCGCCCGAATTGCCCGGATTGATCGAGGCGTCGGTCTGGATGAAATCCTCGTAGCCGTCGGGGTTGATCCCCGAGCGGCCGAGAGCGCTGACGATGCCGGCCGTGACGGTGTGCTGCAGCCCGAAGGGGTTGCCGATGGCGACCACGTAGTCGCCGACCTCCAGACGGGCCGAATCGCCGAGCGCGATCGCGGTCAGATTGGGCTGCTTGGCCTGCAGCACCGCGATATCCGCCCCCTCGTCGCTGCCGATCACCTTGGCGGCGAAGGTGCGGTTGTCGAGCAGGGTGACGGTGATCTCGCTGGCATTCTCCACCACGTGATGGTTGGTGATGATGTAGCCGTTCTTCGCATCGACGATCACCCCGGAGCCCGCGCTCTGGAACTGGCGCTCGCGCGGACGGGCATCCGGCGGCACGTCGAAGAAGCGGCGGAAGAAGGGGTCGTCGAGCAGCGGGTTGCGCTGTCCCGGCCCTTCCTTGACGGTGCCGCGGGTCGATATGTTGACCACGGCCGGCGAGACGCGCTTGACCATGGGCGCCAGCGACGGCAGCGCAGTGTCGGCGGTCGCCGGCACGTTGACGCCGGCCGCCGCCGGCGCGATGGACCAAGATGCGGCCAGGGCGGTCGCCGCCAATGCAAAACGCAGTTTCATGCAAGATCCTTTCCAAATCGATGCGGCTGCCGGTCTGACGCCACCGCCCCAAACCCTGGTGGGGGCGGCGACCCGTCGTCCGGCCCAGCCCTGCCAGGGCGCGGCGCGGCAGGCAATCTTACACGCTGTGCCCGATTCCCATCAGCGCATCCGGACCGAGGCGCGGCGGTTGCGGGCAAGTCAATATCGGATCTTGTGGATAACATGTGGGCACACAAGATATTGAGATTAAGGGTCGCGCCGCTTGACCGGCCCGCGGCGAAATGCATGGGTTGAAAAAATTTAGATTATTCAGCAAGCGATTGATTAAATTGAATAAAAAAACCGCTCAAGGAATTCTGCAAAGCGCTTGACGTTGAACATTGTCAAGTTTTAATCTGCTCCCGGCGACACAATATGTTGTGGTTCGGCATTCTAGTGATTTCCCTCCTGTTGAACGCACCGGCAGCCTCCCTCGGGAGTTGCCGCCATGAATTCTCAGAAGAGTTGGCATTCGCGCGATAATTGCAAGGGAGCGGTTCCAATACCCATGAACACGGTGGTCAAGATTCAAACCAAGGACGTCGGCGGCATTGCCTACCAAGAGGCTTCCTTCGACATTTGGGACAAGAAGTACCGTCTGACCGCGAAGGACGGCACGCCCATCGACCAGTCGATGGACGATACCTACCAGCGGGTGGCGCGAGCGCTCGCCGACGTCGAGGCGGAGCCGCTGCGCGAGCAGTGGTACGAGTCCTTCCTGTGGGCCCTGCGTCACGGCGCGATTCCCGCCGGCCGCGTCACCTCGAATGCCGGCGCGCTCGAGCACAAGCCGGCCACCTCGACCATCAATTGCACCGTATCCGGAACGATCCGGGATTCCATGGACGACATCCTCGGCAAGGTGCACGAGGCGGGATTGACGCTCAAGGCCGGCTGCGGCATCGGCTATGAGTTCTCCACCCTGAGGCCACGCGGCGCCTACGTGTCCGGCGCCGGCGCCTATACCTCCGGTCCCCTGTCGTTCATGGATATCTACGACAAGATGTGTTTCACGGTGTCCTCGGCCGGCGGCCGCCGCGGCGCGCAGATGGGCACCTTCGACATCGGTCACCCGGATGTGCTCGAGTTCATCCGCGCCAAGCGTGAGAACGGCCGCCTGCGGCAGTTCAACCTGTCCCTGCTGATCACCGACGAATTCATGAAGGCCGTCAAGAATGACGGCGAATGGCAGCTCGCGTTCCCGCTGGGCCGCCAGGAATTCGAGACCGACCAGCCCGATCTCGACGATGCCGCGCGCTTCGTGTGGCGCGAGTGGCCGCACACGGACGGCTACGTGACCAACGAGGAGGGCTTGGTGGCCTGCAAGATCTACAAGACGCTGCCGGCGCGGCGCGTCTGGGATCTGATCATGTCCTCCACCTATGACTTTGCCGAGCCGGGCTTCATCCTGATCGACAAGGTCAATGAGATGAACAACAACTGGTGGACGGAGAGCATTCGCGCCACCAACCCCTGCGGCGAACAGCCGCTGCCGCCCTACGGCTCATGCCTGCTCGGTTCGGTGAATCTCACCAAATTCGTGCTCGATCCGTTCACCGAGGAGGCGCGCTTCGACTGGGAGACCTACCGCAAGGTCGTCAAGGTGTTCACCCGCATGCTCGACAACGTCGTCGAGATCAACGGCCTGCCGCTCGCGCAGCAGCGCGAGGAGATCACGCGCAAGCGGCGCCATGGCATGGGATTCCTCGGCCTCGGCTCGACCATCACCATGTTGTGCATGAAGTACGGATCGAAGAAGTCGGTCGCCTTCACGCAGAACGTGGCGCGTGAAATGGCGCTCGCCGGCTGGGAGGCGGGCCTCGAACTGGCGCGCGAGAAGGGGCCGGCGCCCATCATGAACGAGGAGTTCCAGGTCACGCGCGAGATGCTGCGCAAGCGCCCCGAGATGGTGCGCGACGGCTGGCGGGTGGGGGCCAAGATCGCCGGGCGCCTGCTGCATGCGCGCTACAGCCGCTACATGCAGCGCATCGCCGAGGCGGCGCCCGAATTGGTGGACGAACTGGCCGAGGTGGGCGCGCGCTTCACGCATCACACATCGATCGCGCCCACCGGCACCATCTCGCTGTCGCTCGCCAACAACGCCTCGAACGGCATCGAACCGTCCTTCGCCCACCACTATTTTCGCAATGTGATCCGCGCGGGGAAGAAGTCCAAGGAGAAGATCGACGTGTTCTCCTTCGAGCTGCTCGCCTATCGCGAGATGGTCAATCCGCGGGCCATGCCGGGTTCACAGAATCCGGCCGAGAAGCTCCCCGATTACTTCGTTTCCGCCGATGACATCGGACCGAAGGAGCATGTCGACATCCAGGCGGCCGCTCAGCTGTGGGTGGACTCCTCGATCTCCAAGACGGCCAATGTGCCGACCGACTATCGCTACGAGGATTTCAAGGACATCTACCGCTACGCCTACGAGCAGGGGCTGAAGGGCTGCACCACCTTCCGCTTCAATCCGGAGGCCTTCCAGGGCGTGCTGGTGAAGGAGGATGATCTCAAGAACACCACCTACGTGTTCACCCTCGAGGACGGCACCGAGGTCGAGGCGCGCGGTGACCAGGAGATCGAGTACGACGGCGAGACGCACACCGCCGCGAATCTGTTCGATGCCCTGAAAGAAGGCTATTACGGGAAGTTTTGACATGGCGCAAATCAAGATCGAGAAGAAGATCACCAAGTACCGCGTGCGCAAGCCCGAGGCGAAGGAAGCAACGGCCGCGGCGCCCAAGGAGCCCAAGGCGCAGGACAACGTCATCTGGATGCACGAGAAGCTCGAGCGTCCGGAGGTCCTGGTGGGCTCGACCTACAAGATAAAGACCCCGGTTTCCGATCACGCGATGTACGTCACGATCAACGACATCCTGCTCAACGAGGGCACGCCTCACGAGCAGCGCCGGCCCTTCGAGGTGTTCATCAACTCGAAGAACCTCGATCATTTCCAGTGGATCGTGGCGCTGACCAGGGTGATTTCGGCCGTTTTTCGCAAGGGTGGCGACACCACGTTCCTGGTGGAGGAGTTGAAGGCGGTGTTCGACCCGCGCGGCGGCTATTGGCAGCCGGGCGGCAAGTTCATGCCCTCGACCATCGCCGAGCTTGGCTACGTGATCGAGCGCCACCTGCAGTCGATCGGCATGCTGAAGAAGCCGGAGCTCGACGTGCACCAGAAGAAGCTGGTGCAGGAGAAGCGCGCTGAGTTCGAGGCCCGTGCCCGGCAGACCGACGCCTTCTCCAAGTCGCATTTCCCGGAAGGGGCGCAGCTGTGCGCGAAATGCAGCACCGCCGCGGTGGTGATGATGGACGGCTGCCAGACCTGCCTGAACTGTGGCGACTCGAAGTGCGGCTAGGCCCGCGCGCGGCGGCTTGATCTCTCCCTGCCGGGGTGGCGCGCAGGCCCCGGGTTGGAGCGCCTGGGTGTTGGGCGCGCTATTCGTGCTGGCGCCCTGGGCCGGCGGCTCGGCCGCCGATCCGCCGGCTTACCCGCCGGCCGATCCGTTCGCCTACCCGCAGGCCCTGGAGCCGGATATCCGCTTCTGGATCCGTGTCTATACCGAGGTGACCACCAACGGCGGCCTGCTGCACGATGCCTGGAATCTCGGGCTGGTGTACGAGGCGCTGCACTTCGAACCCGACAGCTCGCCGCGTCAGCGCGCAAGTCAGGTCGATGCGGCGAAGGCGCGCTACGCGGCGCTGCTGCGCCGGTTCGCCGCCGGTCAGGTGCAGGATCTGAGCGCCCACGAACGACGCATCTTGCATGCCTTCGGCGAGCGGCCGGCGCCCGCGGACTTTCGCGATGCCATCGAGCGCATCCGGTTTCAACTCGGCCAGGCGGACCGCTTCCATGATGGCCTGATCCGCGCCGCCGCCTGGGAATCGCAGATCGCGCGCACCCTGCGGCAAAATGGCGTGCCGGAACAGATCGCGGCGCTGCCGCATGTCGAGTCCTCCTTCAATCCGGCGGCGTATTCCAAGGTCGGCGCCGCGGGATTGTGGCAATTCATGCCCGCCACCGCCCGCCGCTTCATGCGCGTGGACTCACTGGTCGACGAGCGGCTGGATCCGTACGCCGCCACCGAGGCGGCTGCCCATCTGATGCTGCACAACTATCGACTGCTCGGCACCTGGCCGCTCGCCGTCACCGCCTACAATCACGGTCCGGCGGGCCTGAGGCGTGTGCAGCAGGAACTCGGCACCGACGACATCGCGGTCATCGTCAAGCATTATCAGGGCGCAACCTTCGGTTTCGCCTCGCGCAACTTCTATGTCTCCTTCCTCGCCGCACTCGAGGTGGAGCGCCATGCGCAAGAATATTTCGGTCCCATCCCGCGGCTGCCGGACGCCGCGAGCGTGCGCGTCGAGGTGCCGGATTACGTGCCGCTGGCGGCCCTTGCCAAGGCTTTCAACGTGGACATGGGCGCCCTGCGCGTATTGAATCCGGCCCTCCGTCCCCCCGTCATCAGTGGCGCCCGCTTCGTGCCGCGCGGCTATGCGCTGCGCATCCCAGGCACCCCTTCGGCCGCGGACCTCGCGGCGGGCCTGGCGCGTATCCCGCCCAATGAGCGTTACCTCGCGCAACGCAACGACGGCCTGCACCGGCTGCGCCGGGGGGAGACCCTGGCGAGCCTCGCCAGCGCCAGCGGCGTGGCGCTGCCGCGACTGCTGGCGCTGAACGGCTGGAATTCCGCACATGTGCCGCGGCGCGGCGAATCCGTGCGGGTGCCGTTGCCGGCCTCGCGCGAGGAGGCGGGTGGCGAGGCGGCCACCGTGGCAGCCTCGAGCGCGAAGGGCGGATCGGGGACCGGGAGCCCGACGCGCAGAGCGGCTGCGGTCAGTCGGCGCTGATGCCCCAGGCGCGCGCCGCCTGAACCAGCGTCGGGTGCGGATCGCGAGTTGGCGCGAAGCTCATGATGCCGCCCGCCGCACCGGCCACGGCCAAAGTCAGCCGGCGGCTGGCGGCCAAGCGGACGAAGGTTGCCGTGTCCAGCGCAAAATAGGCGCTTTGTCCCCAGGCAACCACCGGTCGGTACGGGGAGCGGCCCTCCGGAATGTCCGCCGCCGGTGCCAGGGTTATGGCGCCATCGTCGAGCAGCACGGTTAGCGCGCCGGCGGCGCGCAGGTCGCCGACCCGCCCGCGCTCTCCGGGCGCGATGTGAATCCACAGCGCGTAGCTCAGCACCCCGGAGCGGTCCCATTGAACGGGTCCGACATAGGCGAAGCTCGGGCGCTGGCCGACCGCGGATGCGCCGCCATCGACTCCCTGCACGAACTCGAGCGGTTGCGGTAGCGCCGCCACGCTGGCCCCCGTGCGCTGATCGAGAAATTGCGTCGGCGGGGAGCGCAGCGCACAGCCACAGCCCAGCCAGGCGCCGGCCAGCAGCAAGCCCCAGGCTGCGCGCAGGCGCGGGCGCGAATTATGCCGGGACGTGAGCCATTGCCGATTATGTCGCACCGGGGCAGGTTATACTTTTCCGCCTATGGATGCGATGAGTCTGCGTCACCCGTCATGGAGCCTGTGCGCGCTGGCGGCTCTCTGCACGCTGTTCGCCGCGCCGCGCCCGGCGGCCGCCACGGAAATCGAGGCGGCGGATCACGTGGTGGTGCACAAGGCGCAGCGCAAGCTCTATCTCTACCATGGCGACCGCCTGATCGGGGAGTACAAGGTGGCGCTCGGCCTGGTCCCGGTGGGCCAAAAGGAACGGGAGCACGATTTTCGCACGCCCGAGGGCCGCTACTTCCTGGCCCAGCGCAATACGCGCAGCGACTATTTTCTCGCCATCCAGGTCTCCTATCCCAACAAGCAGGACGAGCAGCGGGCACGCCGTAATCGTTGGGCTCCGGGCGGGGCCATCATGATCCACGGCCTGCCCAACGACCCCAAGCACCCGGCCAGCTACTACTCCTCCTCCGACTGGACCGACGGCTGCATCGCCCTGTCCAACTCCGACATGGTCGAGGTGTGGATGCGGACCGGGGATAATATTCCCATCGACATCCTACCCTGAGCACCCCGCGGCGCCCGATCTTGCAGACCACCATCCTTTCAACCGACATGGTCGATGCGCGGGTGGCCCCGAAGGGCAGTCTCGAGCAGCTCTCGCAGCAGGAGATTGCCAGGCTTCTCGACCAGGGAACTGGCGGCTTGTATCCGTTGTTCCGCAAGTGCGCCCTGGCGGTGCTGAATTCGGGCAGCGACATCGACGATGCGCGCCTGATCTTCGAGAAATACCGCAATTTCGAGATCGAGATCGTGCGCGTTGCCTGGGGCATCAAGCTCGAGATCAAAAACGCGCCCGCCGCCGCCTTCGTGGACGGCGAGATGATCCGCGGCCTGAAGGAGCACCTGTTCGCCGTGCTGCGCGACGTGGTGTTCATTTCCAATGACATCATGCAGAGCGGGCGCTTCGACCTGCAGTCCCCCGAGAGCGTCACCAACGCGGTGTTCCACATCCTGCGCAACGCCCGCGTTCTCGAGCAGCCGGCGCGGCCCAAACTGGTGGTCTGTTGGGGGGGGCATTCCATCGGCCGCCTGGAGTACGATTACACCAAGAAGGTCGGCTACGAACTCGGGCTGCGCGGTTTGGACATCTGCACGGGATGCGGTCCCGGCGCCATGAAGGGGCCGATGAAGGGTGCAACCATCGGCCATTCGAAGCAGCGCATCGTCGATGGCCGGTACCTGGGAATCACCGAGCCCGGCATCATCGCGGCGGAGCCGCCGAACCCGATCGTCAGCCAGTTGGTGATCATGCCGGACATCGAGAAGCGCCTCGAGGCCTTCGTGCGGCTCGGCCACGGGATCGTCATCTTTCCCGGCGGCGCGGGCACCGCGGAGGAGATCCTCTACCTGCTCGGCATCCTGCTGGATCCGGCCAACGGCGACCTGCCCTTTCCGGTGATCCTCACCGGGCCCGCGGTCGCGGCCGACTATTTTCGCCATCTGCATGAATTCATCGGCGCCACGCTGGGGGCCGCGGCTCAATCCCGTTACTCCATCATCATCGACGATCCGCCGGGTGTGGCGCGCGCCATGGTGCGCGGCCTGGATGCGGTCCGTGAGTATCGCAAGCGCCGCAGCGACTCCTACGGCTTCAATTGGTTGCTGCATATCCCGCCAGACTTCCAGATGCCCTTCGAGGTCAGTCATGCGTCGATGAGCGCGTTGCGCCTGTCGCATGAGCAGCCGGTGCACGAGCGGGCGGCCAACCTGCGGCGGGTGTTCTCCGGCATCGTGGCCGGTAACATCAAGGACTACGGCATCGAGGCAATCGAGCGCGAAGGGCCGTTCGAACTGTCCGGCGAGCGGGCCATCATGGAGCCGCTGGATGGGCTGCTGCGGGCCTTCGTCGCGCAACGACGCATGAAGCTCGCCGGCGGCGACTACACCCCGTGTTATCGGCTGGTGGCATGAGCGGGCCGCTGCGCGTTCACTACCGCTTCGATCTGCCGGACGGTTCGCACCGGGTTCTCGACCTGGATTTCGATCCGCTGAGCTTCCGCCTGACCACGCCCCCGCCGTGCGACCCGCCCTTCTGGACCGAGCTGCGCTTCAGCCAATGCGCGAACTGCCCCCTGAGCGTAGGGCAGCACCCGCGTTGTCCGGCGGCGTTGAACATGTGGGTGGCCGTCGATCTGCTGGACGCCCTGGCCTCCTACGACGAGGTGCGGACCACCGTGGTGCAGGCGCAGCGCACGGTGCATGCCGAGACCACGGTCCAGCAGGCCCTCAGTTCGGTGTTCGGCCTGATCATGGCGACCGCCGGATGCCCGTGGACCGACCGCCTGCGCCCCATGGCGCGCTTCCATCTGCCCTTCGCCAGCGAGGAGGAGACCCTCTATCGCAGCGTGTCGATGTATTTGCTGGCGCGGGAACTGTGCGGCACTGATCAAGCGGGCGGATTCACGCCGCTCGAGGATCTGTACGAGAACCTGCACGTGGTCAATCGCGGCATGGCGCGGCGTCTCGGCGCGGCAACGCGCACCGATCCGGCGCGCAACGCCATCGCCCTGCTCGATGCGCACACGCTGCTGCTGCCCGCGGCGCTCGACTCCTCGCTCGATGAGTTGCGGCCGCTGTTCGATGCCTGGCGGCGCGGCTTGCCCGCCATTTAACTTACCGTGCCTGGCATTGAGAGGCGCATCGCAATGCGCCTCTTGGTCGTCCGACGCGGCCGTGACGGCTGTGACACAGTTCCTGTTGAGCGGTGAGGGCGCCACTTACTGTCGCTCTCATGATCCAGGGCGCCACACGATGAGCGACGACAAGTTGGCCGGGCGTTACGTCGGCGTGGACCGCCGGGCGCCGCGCAATGAACCGGGCGCTGTCCGCGGCGGCGCTCCCGCCACGTCGACGGCGCCGTACAAGCCTGGCGGCCGCCATGCCGCCATCACCAACAATCTCTACAGCTGGCACAGCTACAAGAACTGGACGGAGAAAGTCCGCGGTTCCTGGGACGAGAAGAAATAACGCCGAGCGGAGAATCCGCCGACTCAGGCGGTCACCGGTTCCGGGCGCGGCGACTGGGTGGAGCCGCGCCCCGCCTCCCTCGCCTGCAGCCAGGCTAGCAATGGCACCCAGTCCTCGAGATCCTGCACCACCTGAGTGCGCTTCATCTCGTGCAAACCCAGCCCCTGTTCCGCGGAGCGCACGTAATTTTGCGAGTCGCGCAAGGTGGCGATCACCGGGATGCGCAGAGTTTCCAGGAAGCGCATCAACGATTGATACACCAAGGTGTTGCGCTTCACCCGGTTCGCCAGCACCCCGATGCGGTTCTCCTCGCGCTTGACCTTGGCGACCAGCAGCAGGTTGGCGATGCACTTGGAGCAGGCGTGAATATCGATGTCCGAGGGCAGCACCGGCACGATGATGGCATCGGCATTGCGGGTCAGTTCCGGCAAGTCCTGCGCGGCGACCGCCGCCGGCGTGTCGACGACGACGTGCCCCGCATCCGGTGGTACCCGCAGTTGCCAGGCCCGGGTCATGCGGCTGTTGCGTTCATAGGCGGCGACGCCTTGAATGGTGGCCTGCCCGCTGCCGCGCTTCTTCAGCCACCGCGTGCTCGAGCCCTGGGGATCGCAGTCGAGCAACAGCGGCCGGTCGCCGGTGCTCGCGAAGTAACCCGCGAGGTTGGTTGCCACCGTGGTTTTACCCGAGCCGCCCTTCGGATTGAGCACCAGGATTCGCTGCATGTCGGAGGCAGCGTACGCAGCCGATGACGGGCTGGCAAGTCTGTGAGGCGACGCACGGCCGAGAGGACGGCGCGGCGCTAGACTGCAGGCCATGGAATGGGTGCTGCAGCTGGTCGACGAATTGGACGATGTCATCGCCGTCCTGCGTCACGGTTGCCTGGCCTTGCGCGGCGATGTCCATCAGGGGCGCGAGGCGCCGACCTGGCCGCCCGTGATCCCGCGCCCCTTGGGCGCCCCGCGCAGCTGATCCTCGGGGCGGAAAATCCTTTAATATGCGGGTCATGAAACGCCCGCATTTCCCGACCGTCCCGGCTGCGGCGCTGGCCTGCGGCCTGCTCGCGGCCTGCTCGCACAAAGCCCCCGCTCCGCCCGCCGCCGGCGTGGAAGCCCTCGAGGTGGTCGACGTCAAACCCGGCTCCGGAGCGGCGGTGACGCGGGGACGGCGGGCGGTGGTGCAATACACCGGCTGGCTCTACGACGCCGCGGCTCCCGGGCACCAGGGCAGGCAGTTTGATAGTTCGCGCGCCACGGGGCAGCCGTTTCGCTTCGTGGTCGGCGCGGGCAACGTCATCCCTGGTTGGGATCAGGGGGTTCTCGGCATGCAGATCGGCGGCGAGCGGCGCCTCGTCATCCCGGCCCGGCTTGCCTACGGCGACACGGGGGCCGGGGGGGTGATTCCGCCCGGCGCCACGCTGATCTTCGACATTGACCTGATCGGCATCGAATGATCCCCGGTGAGCCTCTTGCGCGGCGAGCCGCGCCGCGCAGCGAACGGGTGGTGATCCCCGGGCCCGCCGGCGCCATCGAGGCGCTGGTGGAGGATCCGGGCGGGCAGGGCGCCCTTTTCGCGGTGGTTTGCCACCCGCACCCGCTGTACGGCGGCACCATGGACAACAAAGTTGTCACCACCGTGGCGCGTGCCTTGCACCCGCTGGGCATACCGACCCTGCGCTTTAATTTCCGCGGTGTCGGTGCCAGCGAGGGGGTCTTTGACGCCGGCCACGGCGAGACGGTCGATGCCGAGGCGGTGGTGGCGTGGGGCGCGGCGCGTTGGCCGGGCCGCGCGCTGGTGCTGGCTGGATTCTCTTTCGGCGCCTTTGTCGCGATGCGGCTCGCCCAAACGCGCCCGCTCGCCCATCTCATCCTGGTCGCCGCCCCGGGGGGGGGCGGGGGGGGCTCGGGGCGGGGCGCGGCGGGGGCGCCCGCGGGGGGGGTGCGGGGCGC
>VFSW01004600.1_pt1 | contig 20546 bp, 15 predicted proteins | sample 5358111 | NCBI WGS metagenome assembly VFSW01 (sample SAMN11554181, study PRJNA540505) | mine drainage metagenome | isolation source: sediment from site ElyBrook_90M | place: USA: Ely Copper Mine, Vershire, VT | collected 2017
TGGCTGGGGTTCCTGCCGCTGTCGGAGCTGCGGGCGCGGGAGCTGAGTTCGTCCTCGCTGCAGCCGCTGGTGCGACGGGGGCTGGTGCGCATCGACGAGCGGGCGGCGGCGTTCCGGCTGGGCGGGATTGAACCGGGGGCCGCACCCGTTCGGCTGAACGAGCCGCAGATGGAGGCGCTGGCTTCAATCGCCTCGGCACTGGGGGGATTCCATCCCTTTTTGCTCCATGGAGTGACTGGTTCAGGAAAGACGGCGGTTTACCTGGCGGCGATGCAGAGGGCGCTGGACCGGGGGCTCTCGGCGATTCTGCTGGTTCCGGAGATCGGGCTGACGCCGCAAACGGCGGGGCTGCTGGACCAGGCGTTTGGGCAGCGGGTGGCGCTGCTGCACTCGGCGCTGACGCCGGAGGAGCGCAGCGAGCAGTGGCGGCGCATCAAGCGGGGCGACGCGCCGAGCTTGGTGGGGACGCGGCCGGCAATCTTTGCGCCGGCGCCGAACCTGGGGCTCATCCTGGTGGACGAGGAGCACGACCAAAGCTACAAGCAGGAGGAGACGCCGCGCTACAACGCGCGCGACGTGGCCGTGATGCGCGCGAAGCTGGCCGGGGCGGTGGTGGTGGTGGGCTCGGCCACGCCGTCGCTGGAGACGTGGCAGAACTCGGTGAGCGCCAAGTACGCGCGGATCGAGATACGCGACCGGGTGATGAACCGGCCACTGCCCGAGGTCGAGCTGATCGACATGCGCAAGGAGTTTCAGGAGACGGGTCAGGAGCAGCTTTTCTCGCGCTCGCTGGTGGATGAGACCAGGGCGGCGCTGGACCGCGGCGAGCAGGCGCTGATTCTGCTCAACCGGCGTGGGTACTCGTTTGCGGTGATCTGCCGCGCGTGCGGAGAAAAGCTGGAGTGCGAGAACTGCGCGATTTCGTTGACGCACCACAAGCCGCCCGCGGAAGACGCGGGGGTGGCCCGGGAAGGGCAGCGGCTGGAGTGCCACTACTGCGGCTACCGGCGCACGGTTCCTGCGCGCTGTCCCAAATGCGATAGCGAGCATTTGTATTATCTGGGCGCAGGCTCGGAACAGGGGGAGGCGCGGCTGGGCGAGATCTTTCCCGCGGCGCGGATCGGGCGGATGGACCGCGATACGGTGCGCGGGCGGCACGACCTGGAACGGCTGCTGGCGAGGCTGCACTCGGGCGAGATCAACCTGCTGGTGGGGACGCAGATGATCGCCAAGGGGCACGACATTCACGGAGTGACGCTGGTGGGCGTGGTGGGCTGCGACCACTCGCTGTCGATGCCGGATTTTCGCGCGGCGGAGCGGGTGTTTCAACTGATGACGCAGGTCTCGGGGCGCGCGGGGCGCGGCGATTTGCCGGGACGCGTCGTGGTGCAGACTTATTATCCCGATCACTACGCGATTGTGGCGGCGAGCAAGCACGACTACGCGAGTTTTGTGGAGCGCGAATTGAAGTACCGGCGCTGGATGCACTATCCGCCGTTCGGCGTGCTGGCCAACGTGCTGGTGCAATCGCAGAAGCTGGAAGAGGCTGTGGCGTGGTCCAGCGAGATCGGCAGGTGGTTTCAGCAGGCCGCGCCGGAGGGCGTGCGCGTGCTGGGCCCGTGCACCGCGCCCATCGCGCGGATCAAGGGGACGTACCGGTTTCATTTGATTTTGAAGGCAGCTTCGCGCAAGGCGCTGAACGCGGCGCTGCGCGCGATGCTGGTCCATGCCGATGCGGCAAATGTTCCGCGGCGGAACCTGATGGTGGATGTGGATGCGCTGCGGCTGATGTAACCACCTGCTGTGCGGCAGGCGCCGGCACCTGCGGTGCGGCAGACGGCGCATGCGCGTCCTTGGGGACCACGGAGATTGCGCGAAGGGCGGGGTGCCCGGTGATTTCTTGCTGGCTCGAATTCGCCTGGCCCGGATAAACTCGACAGGTTGCCGCAAGGTCGAAAGTTCTTACCCGGAGATGAGTCAATGAAGCTGGAACGTACACACAAACTTTGGTTGCTCAGGCTATCTGCGCTGCTGGTTGTATTTGGCATGGCGTTGCTTCAAGCGCCTGCGCAAACGCCCGCGCCGGTTCACGTGTTCTTCAGGGTGCAGGCGGCGGCAGCCGTTGCCGAACCGGTGAGCGGGCGGCTGCTGATCTTTGTCAAGCAGGGATCGGGCGACAAGGACGTCGAGACGAGCGAGTTTCGTCCGCAGGAAACCTGGGTAGCGGCGCAGGAGATACACGATCTGAAGCCCGGCGCGGCGGTCGAGTTCGACGCCGACCAGCTTGCGTTTCCCAGTCCATTCTCCGCGCTCACCGCGGGCACGTATGAGGCGCAGGCGGTGCTCGACGTGGACCACGCCTATAACTACAGCGGCCGCAACCCGCATGACTGGGTCAGCCCGGTGGTAGCGCTTGCAGCATGGACGCCGGGCAGCGGCGCGGAGCCGGTGCTGACGCTGGACCACCATGCGGAAGAGAATCCGAGGCGTGTGCAGATGGTTGCCGCGGCCACGGCGCAGATCAAGCCGGGCGTGGCCCAGGTTGAAGAGTTCCAGAGCACGATGCTCAGCCGCTTCTGGGGTCACCCGGTCAGCATCAAGGCATGCGTCATTCTGCCGCCCGGCTACGACGAGCACGGCCCTGAGAAGTATCCCACCGCTTACTGGACGCATGGCTTCGGCGGCGATGCGGAAGGGGCGATGGTGGAGGGTCTGATGCTGCGCGCGCGCATGGCCGAGGGCAAGATGCCGCCGATGATCTGGGTGATGCTCGACGAGTCCGTTCCGCAGGGAACGCACGAGTTTGCCGACTCGGTGAACAACGGTCCGTGGGGAGCGGCGCTGACGACCGAGTTCATTCCTTATCTGGAAGCGAATTATCGCATGGATGCGCGGCCCACGAGCCGGCTGCTCAACGGACACTCCAGCGGCGGCTGGGCCACGCTGCAGTTGCAGGTGAACTATCCGAATGTTTTCGGCGGCACGTGGTCGACTTCGCCGGACCCGAGCGACTTTCACGACTTTACCGGGCCTGACCTCTACGCGCCCAACGCCAACCTGTTTCGTCGCGCGGACGGCTCGGCTGTGCCAATCTTTCGCGACAAAGGCAAGGTGATCGCGACCATGGAGCAGTTCACGCGCATGGAAGACGTGCTGGGACGGTACGGCGGGCAGATTGCTTCTTTCGACTGGGTCTTCTCTCCCAAGGGCGAAGACGGCGCGCCGGAGCCGATGTTCGATCACGAGACGGGCGCGGTTCACCCTGAAGTGGTGGCCTATTGGCGCGATCACTACGACCTGGCGCGGATTGTGGAAGCGCACTGGAGCGAGCGCGGGGCCAGCCTCAAGGGGCGCATTCACTTGATTGTAGGCACCGCTGACACGTTTTATCTGGACGGGGCGGCGCACAAGTTCGAGGCCGTGTTGAATCGGCTGGGGGCCGATCCGCACTTTACCTACATTCCCGATCGGACGCACTTCGATCTTTACCTGATCGACAAGGACCGGATGGGCCTTTTCGACCAGATTGCCGCGGAGATGTACGCGGTGGCGCGGCCTGGCGCGGACTGGAAGAAGAAGTAGGGACGCTTTTCTGGGCGGCACAGAGGGCAGTGGAGGCAGAAGGCGAAGCGCCGGTCCGGTCTGTCTGGGATGTGCCGGTTCATCCCTTCGATCCTCCACATCGCTACGAAGGCGCCGATTCCGAGGAAGAGATTCGCTCGGTGGAGAGGCGCAGGATATTTTGAATCGGCGGCATCAAGCGATTGTCGCATTGCATAGCACGTGTCTTGCCGGGAAACAGAGATTGCAGGAAATCGCGAATTTACGGCGGGCCTTTACGGGATAAACAAGGATTTCGCAACTCCCAGGATTCCAGCCTACAGCAGCTTGCCCGCGGCCAGGTCGCGAATCAGCCCGCGGTCGGCTGCCAGGAAGTCGTAGCTGGGCAGGTCTTCCAGCCTGACCCAGCGCACCTCGTGGTATATCCGGTTGCGAATCTCGCCGGAAAACTCATGCACGGAGAAGAACACCAGGTCGACGGCGCCGCCATGGCGATAGTTGTGGCGGATGTGGGTGACGCGCGGGCCGATGACGGCTTGGACGCCGAGCTCTTCATCCAGTTCGCGGGCCAGAGCCTGCTCGGGGCTTTCGCCGGGCTCGATCTTGCCTCCCGGAAACTCCCACTGCGAGGCCATCGGCTGATCCGGGCGCCGCTGCCCGATCAGCACCTCGCCGCCGCGCACAATCAGCGCAGCTGCCACAAACCGCAGGGCAGGGCCGGTATTGCGCGAGGAACTGGTAGGCAGGGCTTCACTCACACATTTAGTGTAAGCGCTTCAAAAGAAATGCAGAAGACGCCGGCCAGTGCCTGTTTTGGTGCGCTGGAAGCTGCCCCGGCCGTCAGCATGCAGCATTTACTCTCCGGCGACGGCCGCTTCCACGCCTTCAGCCGCCCGTGGCCTGAAGTGTCCCCAGCCGTGGGTTGCGGCTGCCTTGAGCAGAGCAGGCGACGGATTCACCGGAAACGCCGAGCGCGCAATCTCCAGCATCGCCAGATCGTGGATGGAGTTGCCGAAGACCGCATCCGGAGCCGGAAGCCCCACCCGTTTCAGCGCCTCCGCCTTGAACTCATCGGTGGGCACAGCCACAATCTCGCTGGAGATCAGCCCATCGGTCACGCGCACCTCCGCGGCCAGAACGCGCTCCGCGGGAATGCCGAAGGCGCGCACGCCTTCGGCAACCACCCAGCGGTTGGTGGAACTGACCGCCCAAAGCTCGACGCCGGCCTGGCGCAACGTAGCCAGCAGGGAAGCCATCTCAGGAAACACCCGCTGCTGAACAAACTCCTGGACATACTGTGCCGCGGCGGCCTGCAACTCCTGCTCACGCAGGCCGGCGTAAATCTGCACCATCTCTCCGCAGATATCCAACTCGCTCACCTGGCCGGCAAGATACGCGCGGTATCGGTTGTCAATCCAGTCGCTGGACGAGCGCGACACCAGGCCCTGCTCCAGCGTCCAGAGCATGAATCCGTAGCCCGAGTCGCCGCTCCAAATGGTGCCGTCGCAATCGAAGACGGCAACCCGCGCCTTGCTTGCCAGAACCAGCCGCTCAAACTCCTGGGCCGTCCACCTGGAGCTTTCTGTTTGCATGGTTGTCAATGTCCTTCAATCCTGTTCCGGAAAATTCATCCAACTCTATTCTCATGCAGGGACAACGCTTTTGGTACTGGAAGCAAAAGGGGGAGAGCCTAGAGGGTCACGGTCATCGCGAACCAAGGTAGCCCGCGCGGCCTCGAACGCGATGAACGCGCGATGAAGATCAACGGATCGAGTCGGCCATGCGAGGAAGTGGCAGGTCAGCCATTGCAAGCGCGGGCAGGCGTTGGTCTCACACAGCATGCGGCTGGGGATGCCCGAGGAAGACAGGAGCGATGTGCCGTGCGTAGAGGTTTTCCGTCACATTTTTTGCGACGATCACGCGATTCGCTTCCAGCAGGTCGAGATAGCGCGTGCCCAGCTTTGCGGCGACCTTGAATCCAACGTGGAGCAACTGGCGGAAGCTGGGGTTATAAGCCGGATTGGCTGGATTGTGGCGCAGAGCCGCGGTGAACTCGGCGGAAGACCAGCGTGCGACCTGGGTGGGAGCCGGCAGTCGCGACGCGTCGATATCGATGACCGTGGCGTAGGGCGCGCAGAGTTCCTGGGAGTGCGCGAAAGCCTCCGCATAGATTTCCCTGGCCAGCGCCAGTCCGTCGCCACCGGCTTCCGCCAGGCCGATCACCTCTTCAAGCCAGGTGGTGCCGGCGGTCTTCAAATGGACACCGGCGGAAAACTGCTGCATGGCCGCGTGGATGGCTGGATAGATGGAGAACTTGTCGCTGCCGGAGTGGACGCTGAGTTTCAGGTTTGAAGGCAGGCCGTAGGTGACGACCGCGTGCTGGATGGCTGCCATGTCGAGAGCCATTTCGCGCGCGAATTGAGCAGGGTTCCCGACGTAGTCAACGCCTTTGTTGAAGCGGCCGCTGAACTTGGGCGCGATGGTCTGGATGGGGATGCCCGCATCGGCAATGGCGGCAAGAATGATGAGCAACACGGCCGGCGTTTGCGCGGAGTCGGTTTCATCCATTGAGATTTCAGGGACGAATGTTCCGTTGCCCTTGACAGCTTCGATGCGGCGGTAGATATTGCCGGCCTCCTCAATGGCGAAGAGAAATTTGGATGCGGTTTGGCGCAGCAGTGCGGGCGTAATCTCGATGGTCTCCGCGCAAACCGGCATCGCGACGGCGCCCAGCAGTTCAGCGTGACGGCTGACAAAGCTATCGATGGAGGGCGGGTCGGCCGGCTTGCCAATGGAATCGGCGACATCGATGGTGAAGAAGTCACACGCGGGGAGAAAGCGTTCGACGGTGGACAGATTGATGCGGTCGGCATCGCAGAAGTGGGGCAGCTTCCAGCCGAGTTCGTCTACGGCGGCATCGGCCGCAGCGCGCACTGAGGCCGGTTCGGAGCCGATGATGGTGTGCTCGCGGTTCGACTTGTTCCAAACGGGAATCACGTCGACGCCTGCCCTGGACGCGAGGATGCAAGCCTGGAGTTGAGCATGGGCCTGGTGGGCGAACCGGTCGCCCACCCCGATGGAATATTTGCCGAGGACTGCCATGAATGATTCTCCGCTCCGCTTCCTGGTTAGAGTAATTTGCTATCCGCACTGCTCAGGTTGACATCCTGGGCCGCCCGGCTCCAGCCGATGCGCAGGTTCTTGACGCCGTGCAGTGCGAAGGCGCCATCGGAGCCGCTAGGCGCAGTGACAGCAAAGAAGTCAGCGCGCTCAACATCGGTCAGGTAAAACGCGGGGCGCGCATCGGGGGCGGCGGTGGCGATTTCCACGTGGCTCATCTCAATATTGCGCACGTGGCGTAGGAAGAAACCATAGGCCGGCATAGGCCCGAACATTTTCGGCTCCGGATAGTTATTCTCAAGCTCCCGTGGTTGTACCTTTGCTGCCTGTGCGGGAGCTCCGCCAACTGTTTCGATATAGATGTTGGAGAGCTTGACATCTTCGATTGCAAAGCCAGGTATGCCGCTGAGAATGGAACTGAGCTGTTGCGGAGCGTTGTAGCAGGTGAGGTTGCTGATGAGGATGCGCTTGAGGTCGCCCACCTTTGTGCTCTCCTTTGGGCCGCGCAGGCGCGAGCCGAGCCGCATAAAGATGGGGCTCGAAACCAGATTGCGCATGGTGGTGTTGGTGATGGTGATGTCTTCAAGGAGGGCGCCATCGACCGTCTCCAGCGCGTAACCCTGGCAGCCTTCGAAGACGCAGTCGGAGATGGTGATGTTGGTGAAGCCGCCATTGGACTCGGTGCCGCACTTGATGCGGCCGATGCGCCACGCGGGCGAATCGTTGGAGAAGTGCTTGAAAGTTCCATCGAGCACCGAGCCCAGCTCGTAATCGCCGGTAACCCAGCAGTTGGAGATGGTTACATTCCGGGTGGGGCGCGCATAACCCAGCGCATAACTCGACTTGGGGCAGATACCGTCGTCCCATGGCGAGTTGACCGTGCAGTTGGATACGCGCACGTTCTGGCAGCAATCGATGTCCATGCCGTCGCGGTTGGTATCGATCTTGAGGTTGTCGATGGTGAGGTTATCGACGCCGGTGAGCAGGAGGCCGAAATGGCCGCCCTTGAGGATGGAAAAGTCGCGAAAGAGCACATTGTGGCAGTTCTTGAGCGCGATGGCCTTGTTGCCCACACCCGGCTGCTCTGCGACAAAGACCCCGCCCTGGTCCCTCTTCGATCGACCGTCGGATAGTCCCTTGCCCCATATAAGTCCGGGTCCGGTGATGCTTGTATCATGGATATCTTCTCCCCATAACAGGGAGTTATGCCAGTGGTTATGGCCGTAGTCCTGATATGCATCCCAGGCCGTGTTTGGTTCGGCTGCGTCGTACACGCCACCGTGATAGCCGGTCTGGTCGCCGGGGAGGGGCGAGTCGGCAGCCACAATGGCGCTGCCCTGGAGCAGGTGAAGATGCACCTGGCTCTTGAGGCGGATGGAAATACATAGGTACGATCCGGCCGGGAACACAACCACACCTCCGCCAACGGCAGCTGCGGCATCGATGGCACGGTTGACGGCCGCGGTGTCGAGGGTTTTGCCGTCGCCCGTTGCGCCATAGGTGCGGACATCGAAATTGCCCATCGAGGGCGCGGCGGGGGCGGCACTCAGTCCGCCTGAAGCAGCAAAGGAAGCCGCCGGCAAGGCAGCAGCCGCGAAACCCAGACTACCGGTACGCAGAAAGTCACGACGCATGGAACTGAATGATTTCATTGAACCCATCTCCTGCATGAGGCTTAACGGTTGAAAGAGAAGAATCCGGCCAGCACAGAGCAGCTGAGCAGGAATCCGTTTGCAGTGACCGCGGTGAATGGACGGTCTCAATCGAGATGAAAGACCTCTTCAAGGGGGAAGATGCGGTCATCCGGCGCATCGTCTCCCAGTGCTTCAAAAAAAGGAGACATCTCGGCTTGCCATCGTGCGTTCACCGGATGCTTCTTCATGCCGGCGCAAGCCTTGTCAAAGTCATCGGTCTCGAGATAGCCGACGAGAAGGCCATCTGGACGCAGGAACAGCGAATAGTTATGCCAGCCGGTGCTGCGGAGGGCATCCAGCATTTCAGGCCAGACATGAGCGTGGTGAAGTTTGTATTCTTCCAGCCTTTCAGGCCGGACCTTAAGCAGAAAGCAGATTCGCATTGAGCCTCCTATGCTTGTCGATGGTGAACGTAAAGTCGCAATAAAGTGCGCAGGCAGTCAGGATCAATATGGTCATAGCTGGGTCTCATGCATGACCAGGGCGACGGCGCTGCGCAACCGCGCCTTGTTTCCCTCGTGGGTGGGGCGAAGACGCGGAACTGAGGCCAATGGATGGCTGCGCATTTCCGCGTCAATCAAGGGCCCGGCGATCGGCCAAATGGCGGTGATGTCGCCCACGACGACAATCTCGGCGGGCGCAAGCGCCGAGGCAATCATGTGCATGCCGCGGCCGAGAGCTGCGCACAAGCGTTCGATAGCCTTCATCGCCGTGCCGTCGCCGGCGGCAGCCAATTGCAGGAGTTCATCAAACGGAGGCGACGGCCTTCCGCTGAGTTCGCTGTAATAGCGCATGCCGGCCGGATTTGCGGCCAGGGTTTCCCAGCATCCTCTGCTTCCGCAGCCGCAGGGCAAGCCATTCGGGTCCATCTGCACATGGCCGAATTCACCGGCCGAACCGCCCTCGCCGCGCAGGATGCGGCCATTGGCAAAGATGCCGGTGCCGAGCCCCTCAGAGACGTTGGCGACAACAAGGTCATGCAGGGGGTCACTGTCGCCGAACCAGACCTCAGACAGCGCACACGCGTTGGCCACGTTATCCGCAACCACGCGCAGGCCTGTCGCCTGCTCCACGCGCGAGCGGATTTGCGCGATGGGCCAGCGTACGTTGGGCGCGAAGATGGGTTGAGCAGGAGACGATGGTCCTTTGTCCGATTCGTCCGCGTGAACCACGGGCCGGCCGGGAAGACTGATGCCTACGCCATCGAAGGAGCGATCCGCGTTTGCTGCAATGATCTTCTGGATCGCACTCACAATGGTGGCGATCACCTTGCGAGGATCCTCGGGAAGCGGAATCCGGTCCTGAGAGATGATCTGCCCGCCAAGGTCAGTAACGGCCACCGTTGTTTGAGACGGGGGGATGGCCAGGGCCAGCACGCATCGCTGGCGGTGCACGTTCAGAAAGGTCGGCCTTCGGCCGCGTGGCAACCGGCCCATCGAGCCTTCGACAATCCAGCGATCGGCGAGCAGTTCTTCGACGATGAGAGACACGGTGCTGCGCTGCAAGCCGGAGATGCGGGCCAGGTCGGCGCGAGAGATAGGCTGGCGCGCGCGAATCTGATTGAAGATCAGGTTGCGATTGATCTGCCGCGGAATCTTGTTCGACGCGCTTACCTTGTTGGTGAAGGAGAAGCGCGGCGCCTGCGACCTGGAACGGCTCTCTCGATTATCGCGCATATGCCTGGACCTTATCAGTCTTTTGTCAAGCCGCACGAGGGATGAATTCATACGGCGGACCAAGACGTCCGAATCAAGTGTTGGAGTGATGCCTGGGGTTCAGATGCACGCCGGAGTCAGGCGCAAACCTAGGCGTTGTAAGTTGTCGAAGAGACACGGCCGCCATGGCCGGTCCAATTGGTATGGAAGAATTGTCCGCGCGGCCGATCGATGCGCTCATAGGTATGCGCGCCGAAGTAATCGCGCTGTGCCTGCAGCAGATTGGCAGGCAGGCGCGCGGTGCGATAGCCGTCAAAGAAGGCCAGTGCCGTGGAGAAGGCCGGAGTGGGAACGCCAAGTTGAACGGCATGCACAATTGCCTTGCGCCAGGAGGCCTGATATTGGTTAAGGGCGCCGGAGAAAAAGCTGTCGAGAAGAAGATTGTCGAGGGCAGGATTCTTGTCGAAGGCTTCCTTGATCTTGCCCAGGAATCGGCTGCGAATGATGCATCCACCGCGCCACATCAACGCGATGCCGCCCATGTTGAGATTCCAGCCGTGCTCTTGTGCCGCGGCGCGCAGCAGCATGTAGCCCTGCGCGTAGGAAACGATCTTGGAGCAGTAGAGCGCGCAGCGGACATATTCGATGAAGGAGGAGCGGTCGCTTTCGATGGCCGCGGCGCCAGGGCCCTCTAGGATGGAGGATGCGGCGACGCGCTCCTCTTTGAGCGCCGACAGGCAGCGGGCAAACACAGATTCGCCGATGAGCGTTACCGGCTGGCCCAGGTCGAGAGAACTGAAGACGGTCCATTTGCCGGTCCCTTTTTGCCCTGCGGTGTCGAGAATCTTATCTACGACTGGCTGCCCGTCCTCGTCCTTTTTCGCGAAAATGTTGCTGGATATATCGATGAGATAACTGTCGAGTTCACCCTGGTTCCATTCCGAGAAAATCTCGTGCAACGCGTCCGCGTCGAGGCCCAGGCTGCGTTGCAGCAGGTCGTAGGCCTCGCAGATCAACTGCATATCGCCGTACTCGATGCCATTGTGAACCATCTTGACGTAGTGGCCGGCGCCGCCTTCGCCCACCCAGTCGCAGCAGGGTGTTCCATCCTCGACCTTGGCCGCAATAGCCTGGAATATATCTTTCACATGCGGCCACGCGGCGGGATTGCCGCCGGGCATGATGGAGGGTCCAAAACGCGCGCCCTCTTCGCCGCCGGAGACGCCAGTGCCGATGAAGAGGATGCCTTTGGCGGCCAGATCCGTGGTGCGTCGATTGGAATCAGTAAACAGGGAGTTGCCTCCATCGATGACAATGTCGCCTGCTTCGAGAAAGGGCAGCACGTGGCCGATCATCTGATCGACTGTATCGCCGGCTTTGACCATGAGCATGACGCGGCGCGGCCGCTTGAGCAGACCGACGAACTCCTCGATGGATTGCGCGCCCACGACCTTGGTGCCCTTGGCCTCATGGTTGACAAAGTCGTCCACCTTCGAGACCGTCCGGTTAAAAACCGCGACCTTGAAGCCGTGGTCGTTCATGTTGAGGACAAGGTTTTGTCCCATCACGGCAAGCCCGATAAGGCCGATATCACACATTGTGTCTGGCATACAATCTCCGCGGTATGGGTGAAGTAAATGGTATGAGTCTACTGGTTGACGCCGCTGGCCAGGAAGCCTCCGTCGACTACCAGCGTTTGTCCGGTAACGAAAGATGCGGCGTCTGAAGCGAGATAGACGGCTGCGCCGATGAGCTCCTCGGTTTTGCCGAAGCGGCTCATGGGCGTCCGCAAGAGGAGTTCCTGGCCGCGCGGCGTGCTATCAAGCAACTGGGCGTTGAGGTCGGTGCGGAAGACTCCGGGAGCAATGGCGTTGACGGTTACGCCCCTTTTGGACCACTCGACCGCAAGCGAACGGGTGAGCGAGACCACGCCGGCCTTGCTGGCCGCGTAGGCTGCCACTTCGCTGAGCGCGACGAAACTGTTGAGCGAGGCGATGTTGACGATGCGGCCGTAGCCGCGATCGAGCATGGAGCGGCCGAAGACCTGGCAGGCGCGCAAAGTGCCGGTCAGATTGGTGTCGAGGATGGCGAGCCATTCCTGTTCAGGCATGGTGAGCGTGGGCGTGCGCTTGATTCTTCCGGCGCAGTTGATGAGGATATCCACTTTTCCAAACCGCTCGATTGCGTCGGCGAGCAACTGTTCCAGCGAGGAGCGATCGCAAACGTCGGAGGTGAGCCGTAGTGTCTGGCGCCCCAGTGCTTCGATCTCCGCGGCCGTACGAAACACGGTCGGCCGGCCCCGGGCGGGGGCGACGCCGTCGGCGCGGGCGCCGGCGAGGCCAAGGGAGAGAGCACGGCCAATGCCGGATGTGCCGCCGGTAACCACTGCGACTTTGCCTTCCAGACTAAAAAGAGACGAACTCATATTTGGTTCCTTCTCAGAGCCGGCTGCGGTGGGCCCACAGTCCGAGGCCGGGGTTGGCGACGAAGAAGATCTCTTCGCCGTCGACCTGGTTGTAGCCGTGCGCAAGCTTGCCGGGGTTGTAGCGATCCAGCATTTCGTTCAGATCAGCATAGCGGTAGCCGACGGATTCGATTTCTTCGCGAGTGAGGCGTCCAGGGCACCAGGTGATGTTGAATCGGCCTTCAGAGGAGGCGTGAATGAGATGCGCGGCTGCGCCGAGTTCGTTGGCCAAATCCGAGTCGGCAGCGACCGCGGCCAGGGTTGAGGGCGTGCCATGATAGCCGTGCCTGCGGATCATTGCGTCAATGGCCTTGTCTTCGCCGAATTCCCGGACGCCCGGAGCGAGGATCACGAGGTCGGCGCCGTCGGCCAAGGCCATGCGCGTGCGATAGACCGCCTTGTTCCCGATCCAGGTGGAATGAAACTCATGAGGATTGAGATAGACCACTGCCTTGCGGATCGGGGTCTCGATTATCTCGAAGTTGACTTTGAGACTCAGCGCGGCAGCCAGGTGAAAGCACTCGGAATCATCGCCGATAAAGAGGCCGCGCACGGCCAGGGCGCCATCCGCGCGGCGCGCGACGACGGTGAGGACATAGACGATGGGCAGATGGCGAAGGAAATGGTCTGAAGCGTAATTGAGCACGGCGCGCACGGGATTTTCCGCGCGGCCCATGATACGTTCCATGCCGTAAACAGCGCCGAGATAGTGGCTGCGGTTAATGCCTTCGCGGCCTCCGGTTCCGACCAGGATATTTTTTGTGTAGTTGGCCATGCCGATCACTTCGTGCGGCACCACCTGGCCGATAGATAAGATCAGATCAAAGCCGCCCCTGGAGACAAGACGATTGACCTGCGCGGGCCATGGATAGTCGAGTTTTCCTTCGGACTGTTCTCGAATGAATGCGGCGGGCACTTCGCCGAGTGTCTCGACGTCGGTGCGCCAGTTGTGAACGTGGAAGAGCTCATGCGGTACATTGCCGAACACCTGGGCGAGCTGATCGGGGCGCATGGCGGTGTGGGTACCGAGAGCTGGCAGCACGGCCTTAAGGCGGTCACCGTAATACTGCCATGCATCGTTGGTGAGTTCTCCAGCGCGGGAGTGTGCGCGGCTTTGATCGGGAGGGATGGCGAGCACGCGATTGCGTGGACCCAGTTTGGCGAGGGATTCCTCGATCAGTTGCTGTAAATGCTGCAGCGAGAGATCGGTGTCGATGCTTCCTGTGGCGCAATAGATGCTCATGCCAATGCCTCCACTGGTTTGAGTCCTGGAGCGAGCGCGACCACAATCAGCAGCGCCACCAGATAAGCGCTGGCAGCAATGGCAAAAAGGCTGGCGTAACTGCCCGTCCACTGAAGGATGTAGCCCGTAAACGTTGCGAGCAGGAAGCCGCCAACCGAGCCAGCCATGCCTCCGATGCCGGTAACGGAGCCGACTGCAGTGCGTGGAAACATATCCGATGGAGTGGTGAGGATGTTGGCCGACCAGCCCTGGTGAGCAGCCGCGGCCAGGCTGAGCAGGGAGATGGCCGCCCACTCGGAGCTGAGGTAGTTGATGAGGAAGACAGGCACAACCGCGCAGGCACAGACGAGCATGGCCGCGAGACGCGCCCTGGCAGCGGAAAGCCCGCGGCGGCGCAAGGCAGCACCCACCCCCCCGCCCGCGATCCCCCCCACGCCCGATGGTTTTTTGACTACCATGAGCGGCAATCCGAGATGAGACAGGTCAAGGTGAAAGCGCTTGCTGAAAAAGTCGGGCAGCCAGAAAAGGTAGAACCACCAGATGGGATCGGTGAGAAACTTGCCAAGGGCAAATGCCCAGGTCTGGCGGTAGCTCAGCAGCTTGAGCCATGGAGTGGACGGGCCCATCTGCTCGGCAGCCTCCTGGTAGATGTAGCGTAATTCGGCTCCCGTCAGTGTGGGATGGTTGGCGGGCTTGTGGTACTTGATGAACCAGAGCGTGATCCACATTGCGCTGAAGAGGCCGGTAACCAGAAACGCGGCGTGCCAACCATAGTGAATGGTGACCCACGGAACGATGAGTGGGGCCAGGATGGCGCCAAGATTGGTTCCGGAGTTGAAGATTCCAGTGGCGAACGAGCGCTCGCTCTGGGGAAACCATTCGGCCACGGTCTTGATTGCGGCGGGAAAGTTTCCCGACTCGCCAAGGCCGAGACAAAAGCGCGCCACCCCAAATTCCATGACCGTCGATGCCAGTGCGTGTCCCATCGCGGAGAGGCTCCACACGGCCATGATCACCATGTAGCCGATGCGCGTTCCGACTTTGTCCACAAAGCGTCCGGCGGCAAGCAGCCCCAGCGAGTAGGCAATTTGAAAGGCTTGCACAACGTGGCTGTAGCCCAGTTCGGTCATACCGATACTCTGCGTCAGCGTGGGCTTGAGGATGGAGATGACCTGCCGGTCCATGTAATTGATGGACGTTGCGGCGAAGAGCATGGCACAGATGGTCCAGCGGACACGCCCCATGCGCGCAATGGGAGATGTTTCCTCTTCGGCGAGCGCGCTGGCGGCGATCCGGTCCGGCATTCCTGCTCTCCTTAAAGGCGATAAGCCTTTTTGACAAGACCGTAGGTGAGTTCGTGGGCAACGTCGAAGGCCTCGTCTTCGGCAAGACGATGTTCAGTGACGAGTTTGGCCAGGAAGCCGCAGTCCATGCGGCGGGCTACATCGTGGCGAGCGGGGATGGAGAGGAAGGCGCGCGTGTCGTCGTTGAAACCGACAGTGTTGTAGAACCCCGCGGTTTCTGTAGCCAGTTGGCGGAAGCGCAGCATGCCTTCCGGGCTATCGTGAAACCACCAGGGCGGGCCGAGGCGAAGGCTGGGATAGTGGCCGGCCAGCGGCGCAAGCTCGCGGCTGTAAGTCGATTCGTCGAGCGTAAAAAGGATGATCGAAAGACCGGGCTCGTTTCCGAAGCGGTCGAGCAGGGGACGCAATGCGTCGACGTAATTGGTGGGCCGGGGAATGTCTGCGCCGATGTCGCGGCCGTAACGGTGGTAAAGAGTGAGATTGTGGTTGCGCACGCTGCCTGGATGGATCTGCATGACCAGCCCGTCTTCGAGGCTCATGCGCGCCATCTCCGTGAGCATCTGGGCGCGGAAGAGTTCCTGTTGCCGCGCATCGGCGCTGCCCGAGAGAATGCGGCCATAGAGTTCTTGGGCCTCATGGGTGGAGAGATCCGCCGTTTGCGGAGTGGGATGCCCGTGGTCAGTGGCTGTGCATCCGAGAGAGCGGAAGCGGACGCGGGCCTTGCTGAGTGCGACGAGATAACCGCGCCATTCGCTGGTGTCTTCGCCGGTCTGATGGCCTAGTTCGGCGATATTTGCGGCAAAGCCTGCAAACTCGGGATCGACGACCGGGTCGGGACGAAACGTGGGCAGGATGCGCGCCTTCCAACTTGAATCGCGGATGGCCTGGTGATCGGCGAGTGAGTCGATGGGAGAATCGGTGGTGGCGAGCACTTCAAGACTGAAACGCTCGAACAGGGCGCGGGGCAGGAACTCCGCGGTGCGCAGTTTTTCTGTGATGGTGTCGAAATAAAGATCCGCCGTGGATTCAGAAAGGCGCTGCGTCATTCCGAAGAGCTCGTGAAAGGCGAAGTCGAGCCAGATGCGTGTGGGCGTCCCGCGAAACAGATAGTAATGACTGGCAAAGATGCGCCAGACCTTGCGCGGGTCTTCGATCTCGGGCCGGCCGATCTCGAGGTCTTCGAGAGAGATGCCCTGGCTGTACAACATGCGATAGACGTAGTGGTCGGGTTGCACGAAGAGTTTTGCAGGATCGGGAAAGGGTTCGTTCCTTGCAAACCATGCGGCCTGGGTATGGCCGTGAGGGCTGACGATGGGGAGGGCCTTGACGCTTGCATAGAGCGCCCGGGCAATAGCGCGCGCGCTCGGGTCGGCTGGGAACAACCGGTCTTCGTGAGTCAGCATCTTTTACATTCCAGTCTTGCGCGGATCCATTGTTTCCGCATCAGGCTCGATAGCCCATGCCTGCGAGAACGCCGCGCATGTAGGCGAAAGACTCGATGACGCCGGGCATGGGGTCGTCGCCCTGAATCTCGTACTCGAGATCGACGAAGCCTTTGTAGTTAGTCTTTTCCAAAGCCTCGAAGATCTCGCGGAAGGGCATGACGCCGTGGCCGACCGCGATCTGGCTTTCCTTGTCGGTAAAATTGGCAAGGTCCTTGACGTGCATGTTGAAGAGGCGAGGACCGGCCTCGTGAATGGAGTGGACAACGTCGACGCCGGCGCGAGCTGTATGGCCGATGTCGATGCAGCAGCCCATGCGCGGGTCGAGATCCTTGACTGCCTTGAGCACGTCGAGCGGGGAAGGGAAGACCTTGTCCTCGGGCCCGTGGTTGTGGATGGCGATGCGAATGTCGTACTCCTTGACGAACTTTTCCAGGCGCGGGAGGGTCGCGGGAGCCGGATCGCCGGCAACAATGACGGAGACGCCGGAGCGCTTGGCATATTCAAACTTGGCGCGGATATCGTCGTCTTCATCCTTGGGAAAGTAAATCACTCCGACAGCGTGAAGAGAGATGCCCGCGGCGGAGTAATCGGCGAGCGCTTTGGCTTCCTCCGCGGGTTCCATGGGCAGGTGATCTTTCACGTCCTTGGCATTGAGCGCACTGACGTTGAGCCGCTTCATGAATCCAATCATCTGGGCGCGGGTGAAGTTGCGGAAGGTGTAACTTGCCACGCCCAGATGGATAGGCGATGGCTTGGCGGTGGATTGGGAAGGGTCAGCAAGTGCTGGAAGCGCCGCAGGCGCGGCACAGGCGGCGGCGATCAGCGCGCCAGACCGGACGAAACTTCGACGTGAGAGAGTCGACTTCATTTTTCGAGTCCTTGGAAAAGGTACGTGTTGCGGCTCCGGCGTCTCCTAGAGATGCGGCGCCCAGCCCTGTTCGTAGTCGCGGCCCCACAGCTTCATCGCTGCGGGGTCATTCTGGATCTTTGCGTCCGCTGTATCGAGCGCGAGTGTGCGCTTGACTTCCCACGAGACGTTGGACAGTTGCAGCATGGTGACGGCGACGTTGCCAACGGAGACAGGGGCATTGAGCTTGTCGCCGCGACGGATCGCAGCGATGAAGTTGGCGAAGTGAAGGTCGGTCATGGAGTCTCGTCCAAGAGTGTCCGACGAGTCGGCGGCCTTCTCAGCGTTCATTTCGGACGTCTTGTTGCCTTTCAGGTCGTAGACCTCGTAGCCGCCGCGGTCCACGATGACCGACCCATTGGTTCCCATAATGCAGGAGCCGCGATCGCGCCCGTAGAATTTCATACCCTGGCAACACTTTCCTTCCCAGTCGATGAGCTTGTCTTCGTATTCAAAGCTGGTCAGGAGAGTGTCGTAGAACTGCCAGTCGTCTTTGAAGTGATAGCGTCCTCCGGAAGAGGAGACGCGCTGCGGGTAGTCGACGCCGAGCGCCCAGCGGCAGACATCCACTTCGTGCGTGCCGTTATTCAGTGTTTCGCCGGTTCCCCAGGTCCTGAACCAGTGCCAGTTGTAGGGCTGGACGTTGTCGTAGTAGGCGCGCCGCGGCGCTGGGCCCTGCCACATATCCCAATCCAGCGTGGCGGGAACGGGCGCCTCCTTGCCGACGCCGATGGACTTGCGGATGTTGCTGTACCAGGCTTTCGCGTAATAGGGACGGCCAATGAGGCCATTGGCAATCTTGTCGACCACCTCGATGGTGTGCGGAGATGAGCGCTGTTGCGTGCCCATCTGCACCAGCTTGCCGTACTTTTTTTGCGCGGCGACGAGCAGCGCGCCCTCGGCGGGATTGTGGCTGCAGGGTTTCTCGACGTAAACATGCTTGCCTGCCTCAAGGCCGGCGATGGCCATGGGCGCGTGCCAGTGGTCGGGCGTGGCAATGGTGATGGCGTCAATCTCCTTGAGCTGCAGGACGGAGCGAAAGTCCTTATCGATGGCCGGAGCTTCGCCCATCTCGCGTCCGGCCTCGGCCGCGAACTTCTTCAGGATGTTCGACTCCACATCGCAGACATGGGAGATGCGGGCAGCGCGCCTGTTGGCCTTCAGGGAGGACAGGTGCGCGTAGGCGCGGCCGTTCAGGCCAATGACGGCGAAGTTGAGCCGGTCGTTTGAGCCGAGAATCTGGCCGTAGCTCCTGGCTGTGGAAGCGATTGCCATGCCCGCCGCACCGGTTGCCAATGTGTCAAGGAATTCACGCCGAGTAACCAATGATTGCCTCCATTGAGGTGGAACACCTTTCGGTGATTCGATCGTAGTTTAGAACGCCGCGCTGCTTCAGCAAGACCAGGGCCTATAAGTGTTAACAGGCCCTAGAGGTTTCCGGAATCCTGGAGGGCCTTCTTCATGCCCGCCCAACTGATGCGGGTTGACTCTTCCGGAGTTGCGGCGCCGTGCCAGTGCGTTTCGAGGCTGACAGCTTCGCGATAGCCGATCTTGCGCAGGGCGCGGAACTGGGCCGTCCAGTCGATGATGCCCGTGCCGACCGGCGACCATTCGATTGTGCCGTCTGCATTTCTGGCCGCGTTCTTCACGTGGCAGTGGTGGATTCGGTTTTTGGGCAGCGTCTCCCATCCAGCAGGAAAGGCATCGAGTTCACCCCGCATGACGGCGTTGCCAGGATCCCAGTTGAGCGCAAGATGCGGTGAAGAGATGGCGGCGAGGGTCTTCGCCGCTTCCCGTCCGGTGGCGGTGTTGCAATCGAATTCGTTCTCGAGAACCAGAAGAATGCCCTGCTTCCCGGCCACTTCAGCCGCGGAGTGGAGCTTTTCATCGATGGCGGCGCGGTGGGGCGCAATATCGTCGAGACGCCAGAAGTCGAAGCAGCGAACCTTGTTTGTGTTGAACTGTTTGGCAAGCGCAATGGAGCGCTCCAGCAACTCGTCCTGTTTCTTAAACTCGACGCCCACCGCGCCGTGCATGTCTCCTTTCGAGCTGTACGGAGAACGCGGCGCGCCGGGCCAGTCGGTCTTGAAAAGGGGACTGGCAATGTCGGTGACCTGAAGATTGTATTTGGCGAGGATTCTCTTCGCCTCGGCAATCTCGGCATCGGTCAGGTCCATGGTGCTTTTCCCCCACTGGGATCGCAGCTCAATCCACCCGAGGCCGAATTCGCGAGAGACGACGGAGCAGGCGTGATCGAAGTCAGGGGAGATCTCGTCGTTGATGACCGCGACGCGAAAGGGACTATTTGCTGTCTGGGGACGAAGGGGAAGCGGACTCAACGCGGATGCTGCAACGGTGATGGCCGTCCGGGCCAAAAAGCTGCGTCTTGAACAACCTTCCATAGTGTTCCTTTCGCATTGCGGCGCCGCCGGAGTGCGGCGGAGATCGATTGAAAAGGCTGGGCGCTGGAAGGGAGTATTGAGAGCCAAAGCGCAGCGCGGCCTACATTTTGTTTGAATACCGAACTAACCGTACCGGGAAGGCTCTGGTTTTGTCAAGGGGAATATTGGACCCGTAAACCGTCGATAAGGTTTGGAAGGGGTTGCGGCGAGGGGGATCTAAATCTTCGACAGGAGTTTATGCAGCGCTTCCGCATCCGGCCTGCAAACAGGCTGCAACGGCCGCTGGACGCCGCCTCTGGACGCCGGTCAACCCCTCCGGCGTAGATTCAAGACCTGGTTTTTCTCCTCCGCCGGTCAAAATCGGCTCTGGAAAAAGCCTGGGAACATATCGATCACTACTCGGAAAGCCCCTCTCATGTCGCAATCGGCAGCAGTCGCATGGCCTGCTTGCATAAAGCAATGCGATCGGCCTGCGCGGCCAGCCGCAGCCAGGCCGCATTCGCGCCGAAGTACTTGCTCGGCATCACTCCTCCGGCCAGTTCGTTCTTCACCAAATGATGCACCGCTTTGATCGTCCCCGCCTTTTCCCGCCCGTTGATCTGGCCGCGGCCTGACTTCCGCTTACGGACAAACCGTGCCCGCCCGCCACTGACTCGCAATGAGTTCAGCCGCAGCGTTGGAGCATTTGTAGAGTCATTTTTTTGAGGCGCGAAGTAAGTATCCACCGGCAGAGCCGGTGGCTTTACGGTTG
>VFSW01004601.1_pt1 | contig 20545 bp, 17 predicted proteins | sample 5358111 | NCBI WGS metagenome assembly VFSW01 (sample SAMN11554181, study PRJNA540505) | mine drainage metagenome | isolation source: sediment from site ElyBrook_90M | place: USA: Ely Copper Mine, Vershire, VT | collected 2017
ACCCCCTCGAAGGCCAGCGCGCCCGCCGCCACGCCCGCAGCGGTCTGCATCGCTCCCCGCAAAAAGCTTGGTGGGCCCGCGGGAATATATTGCGGCTGCTGGTACCCGGGCTGCGCATACTGCGGTGAAACAGGGATGTACTGGGGATTTTGCTGCGAATACTCCGCTTGGGGAGGCGGGGGAGGCGGCGCAGGTTCCGGGTCCCGGTATCCGAGCAGACTCCCAAGAAAGCTGGTCGCATGCGCCGGCTGCTTTGCCTGCTGCAATTGCTGCTTCAGCTGCGCTACCTGAGCCTGCGCCTGGCTGAGCGCGATGTTCTGCACCAGGACGGTCTGCGCCAGGATGTACAGCGCGTCGGGATTGCTGCCCAGCTCGCGGCCAAGCAGGTTTTCCGCGTCCGGGTCTTTTTCCTGAAGTTGTGTCTGGTTAACCCGCTGGGTAAGCGAGATCAAAAGCTCTTGTTCCTGGGGAGTCACGACTCTCATCCTCCGGCAGCGCCAACTGACCGCATGGGCTGCCCCTCACGATTGAGACGCAGACTTGCCGCCGAAGTTGCCCTGCCCAAACCCTGTACGCTTCGAGCCGCAGTCCGGTTCCAGTCCAGTTCCAGCGCAATTCCAGTCGCAGTCTCGCCAATTGAATTACAGAAAGATTTGTGGCGACCGCCGTCCGAGGGATATCAACGAATCGTTGGCGCGCCCCGTATGCAGACAAAGGCTTGCAGTGGGCCACGCCCCAACAAAGCAACCAGCCCCCCGCGGGTCGTCTCGGATTCCCTACCCCACCATCGCAAACGAGCGAATGGTCTCCTTGCGAACGGTGAGCCGCTCCACCAGGTCGGCGCGCACTTCATACCCGCGCCCCGGGATATCCGGAATACCAATCTCGCCCTGCGGAGTGACCGTGACATCCGGCTCAATAATGTCCTCAACCCAGTAGCGAGCCGACGCCGATACATCCCCCGGAAGCGTGAAGTTCTCCAGCGACGACAAAGCGATGTTGTGCGATCGACCCACGCCCGACTCCAGCATCCCGCCGCACCACACAGGAATCCCGCGCTCCTGCGCCGCGTTATGCACCGCGATCGCCTCGGAAAAGCCGCCAACACGCCCCAGCTTAATGTTGATGATCTTGCAGGACTCCATCTCGATTGCAGCCAGCGCATCGCGCCGGTTGTGAATGGATTCGTCCAGGCAAATCGGCGTATCCAGCCGCTTTTGTAGCATCGAGTGGTAGTAGAAGTCGTCGTGCCACAGGGGCTGCTCGATCATCAGCAGATCGAATGAGTCAAACGTCACCAGGTGATCTGCATCGCGCAGCCGGTAGGCCGAGTTGGCATCGCAGCTGAGCATAATACCCGGCCAGCGATTGCGCACCTTGTCAAAAACCTCAACATCCCAGCCCGGCTTGCACTTGAGCTTGATGCGCTGATAACCCGCTGCCAGTTCCTTCTCAATGATCCCCAGCAGCTCTGGAATCGAAGCCTGAATCCCTAGAGAAACGCCGCATGCAATCGTATCGCGCACGCCTCCCAGAAGCCGGGACAGCGATACACCTTCGCGCTGCGCCTCCAGGTCCCAGATAGCGTTTTCAAGCGCGGCCTTGGCCATCCGGTTCCCGCGCACAAGTCGAAAGATGCGCGGGCACGAGCCGCCGTGCTCCACCGTTTCCGCCGAAGCCAGCATCGGCCCCAGTTCGTTCAGGATCACCTGCCAGGCACTATCCGTCGATTCCCCGGAAAAGAACGGCCGCTCCCCTGCCGTGCACTCGCCCCAGCCAATCAGGCCCTCTGAACGAATCTCGGCCAGAAGAATGCGCCGGTCGCGGGTGACACCAAAGCTCGTCTCAAACGGGCGCACCAGGGGTATTTGGAGTTCACGCAGAATAATCGAATCGATTCTCATAGTTTCGGGCGTTCCTTTGAAGTTAGATGCCTGATTCCAATTGGGCTCGCGGACCCAACTCGAAAGTTCCGTTTCCTTCCGCATCCCGGGAGAAGCCAAATACAGCCAAATCCCGGGAAAATGCCTGCTGAAACTTGCGGCGGTTCTCTAACTGAACGGTGAGGGCACGTTCTCTGTCGGCTTTAGAAGCCTTCCACTGGTAAATGGAAGCTGGGACTTGGATTCGTTCCTCGATGGTAAGTGCGCCTGCGGGGCGGCCCTCAAGAATGGCGTGTACACGGGGCGAGTCGAGGTGCCACTCGGCCAGCAATCGATCAGTTGGTAATCCACCCTGCAGTCGAGATGAGGATACACCATAAAAATTCTCGCGATAGTGACAAACCACTGCTCCCAGCTTGTGGATATTTAAAAATGCGTTCTTGATCTCGAGAGGATCGAACGTCCACTCCATGTACCGGACGCCGCGGGCCAGCGCGTCCCTGCGTTGTTCCAGCTTCAATTGCGAGCCCAGGCCCCGGTTGCGGTAGCTCTCGCGCACCGCCAGCATGTGCGAGTGCAGATATGGATAAGCTCCCGCGCTGCCGCTCGTCTTCACCCCCGGCAAAGACATGGCGAACGCAACCATCGATTCCGGACCGCCGTTCGGCTCCGCTCCCGGAAGATCGGTATCAAAGGCTGCAATCACCTGGCCGCCGATCTTCTGCGTCACAAGGAAAGCCTTGCGAGGAATCACGTCGCTCTGGTCGTAGCCCCAGGTATCCACCTGAAGTTGCACGCACGCCTCCAGTTCGTCGTGCCCCTCGCAAGCGCGAATCACAATCATGGCCGCTCCTCCGCCTGCGCACCCGCCGAACCATCCCCGGCGCTGGTCTCCGCGCTCGTGTCCTGGACGTCGATGCCGCCAGACAGCTTCCGCTTCGCCCCCGCCCATAGCGCTTCCAATTCCGGCGGCGACAGCTCTTCCAGCGGACGTTCCGATGCCCTCTCCATCTCGCGAAAACGACTGCGAAAGCGAAGGTTACAGCCCCTTAGCGCCATCTCGGCGTCCACGCCCAGGTGCCGTCCGAGGTTCACCACGGTAAAAAGAAGATCGCCAAGTTCAGCCTCGATGGCCGGCTTTCGGTCAGGATCATTCGACGCGACTTCGGCTTCCAGCTCAGCCGTCTCCTCCACCAGCTTGGGCAGCAGGTCGCGCCAGTCTGCCCAGTCAAACCCCGACTTTGCCGCTTTCGATCCCAATTTGGACGCCTCCGCCAGCGCCGGCAATGCCCGCTGCACGCTGTCGAGTCGAGAAGACGCCCCTTCCGCTGCCTTCTGCGGCTTATTCTCCGCAGCCTTGATCTCCTCCCAATTGCGAAGAACGGCAGCCGAGGACCCCTCCACCGCCGCATCCACATCGGCCTGGTTTCCGGCTGCGCGCGAAGCCTCGTCGCCAAACACATGCGGGTGCCTCCGAATCAGCTTGCGATTCAGGTGGTCCAGCACATCGCTGATCGTAAAGTGCCCTTCGTTCGCCGCCATCTCCGCATAAAACAGCACTTGCAGCATCAGGTCGCCCAGTTCCTCCGCCAGGTGCGGAAAATCGCGGCGCTCAATCGCGTCGAAGACCTCGTAGGCCTCCTCAAGCGTGTATTTGCGAATGGTGTCGAACGACTGTTCCCGATCCCACGGGCACCCATCTGGAGCCCTGAGACGCGCCATGATGGCGACAGATTGCTCAAAGAGTCTTGCCGCTTCCACCGAATCGGACTGCGTCGCGATGTCGGGAGCGGTTGGGTTGGATTCTGGACTGTCTGCGGTTCGGGCAACGTCCATTTCCTCTAGTTTAACCCGGCATCACCAGACACTTCACGCGCCGAGCCTGCACCAGCCTTCCCGCTAACGTCGCCTTGCCGCCGCTTCCCTCCTCCTCAACTCATTGCTTCTCAACCCTGGGAAGGGCTTGCCAATTTCCGCCAAGAACCTTGTTGTTTCGATTCTTCTTGTCCAGCGCCACAAATTCCTCCACCCTGAGCTTGACTGATTCCGGATTCTTCGCAAACTCCTGGTCGCATTGCAGCTTTGTCATCGTCAAGTACTGGGATGGCGGTAGATTTCCCCCGAACTTCTTGGCCAGAATCAGCTTCATCCGGGAGGGAGTGTACGCGGTGTTGTCCAGTCTCTGCCGGCGCGAAACCAGAAATCCGTTGAGCAAGGGATATTCGATCGCCCGGACCGGGTCGCAAAGCCAGGGGTAGAGCTTCTCGGGCTTGCGAAAGTCCTCTTCTCCGGCGGCCTGGTTCAGGTCGAATACCTGACCCCAGAAAATCCCGGATACCTTAAAGAGCTTCACAATCTCCCCAAAGCCCAGGTTCGGCAGGTCAAGAAACACCTTTTGCTTTCCCACGCAATACCACTGGATCATGTGCGTGAATTCGCCATGATCGAGCCCCACGTAGTCCTTCACGATGCGGCCCTGCTGAATCTGTTCGCCGAAAGCGTGCTCAATATTCCCGTATGCCGACGGGCCAAAGATCAGCCCATCGGAATTCTTCTCGAAATTCGTGAATCCTTCCTGTTCAAGAGAGGTATTCAGGACTTGCGTCAGGAGATGCCTGGTCGGATCGCGGTCAAGCTCATACTTGTTGGCCCGGCGATGCGCAAACATCCCCGACTTGTCGCCGCCGGATAAGAGATCCTTCATCCCTTCCTGGTAATCCTCCTTCGACCCCCTCGCAATGCGGCTCATGAACTCCGCCGTCATCTCCTGCTCGAGCACCTTGAGAGCAGCAAGAAATTCAGGACCATCCGTCAGAAATTTGGAGATATTGATGAACGCCTTTGTGCGAGGCTCTGCCACAAATACTTCAAATGCTTTCTTGGCAAGAATGTTCTTGATCAACGGGGATTCTTTGAATCCATTCACGATTGTTTCGTCCGATAAATTCGTCGGCATGGCAGACCCTCAAGATGGTAAGGTTCCGCAGATCGGGAGGTGAATTGATTCAGATTTGGGAAGGTTCGGTCGTCAAGTAGTTGCTCGCGACCGATAGCGCATCATGATGAATACCCCAACTCGTTTCGATCTGTCAACCGGCCCTCACATCCATTGCACCCATTCAATTTCCCCGGCCCTCGTCTTGCCTCCAGAGCTTCTTCGAGCAGGGGAAGCCCGCCCACTCGTGCCTGCCGCACAAGCGGAAACCTCTCAGCCCGCGTCTGCAAACCGTATACTCGATCTCTCGCATGATTCGCATCCTGGGAACGATCTTCGCGGCGCTGCTCGGGCTGGCATTCGGCAGCTTCCTCAACGTCTGCGTAAGCCGCTGGCCCGAGGGTCAGAGCGTGGTCAAGCCGCGCTCCCATTGCCTCACCTGCGCCCGCTCCCTTGCCTGGTGGGAGAATATCCCGCTGATCAGTTGGCTTGTGCTGCGAGGCCGGTGCCATGGCTGCGACGCCTGGATCGGCTGGCGCTATCCCCTGGTGGAGGCCTCGGTCGGCGCGCTCTGGGCGATCGAAGCCTGGCGCTCTCTGCCTGTAGCCCTCGACCCAAATCTCTCCGTCGTCTTCGTCTACTTCGAGTTAGCCAGAACCGCCTGTTCCATGCTGCTGCTGTGGCTGATGGTCGCTCTGGCGGCTCTCGATGCTGAGAATCTGTGGCTGCCCGACTGGCTCACCCTGCCCGGCATCGCCTTTGGATTCCTCCTCTTTGGCCTTAAACTGGCATTCCTGGCAAAAGTAAATTCCCTTACCGGCGCTCCATCCACCGATAGTGCCGGGCACATTCGATTCGGCCTCACCTGGGTTGCAATCGAGTGGCTTATCGGCGTGTTCGTTGCCGCCGGAATTGTCCTGCTCATCCGATGGGCCTATTGGCTCCTCCGCAAACAGGAAGGAATGGGCCTCGGCGATGCCAAACTGATGGCCTTGCTCGCTGCATGGCTCGGCTTCCCCGGAGCGATGCTGGCCGTCGGACTAGGCGTTTTGGGGGGTGCGGCCATTGCCATGGTCCTGTTGGTCCTGCCGACCGTGCGGCGCGGACAGCAGAGCTGGGCCATGAGCAAGCTGCCTCTGGGCACATTCCTTTGTATGGGCGGAATCGTGAGTGCTCTCTGGGGAGACCGGATCATCGCCCTGTACCTGCGACTGGCCGGCCTCTAGTCCTGCACTGCCTTCACATACCTATCCTGATGGATAGTTGTATATTGGTAGTGGGCAGAGGCTTGCAAGACTGAGGCGACGCCATGAACACCTTCAAGACCACCCTCCTACTTACCTCACTTACTCTCATCCTCGTTCTGGCCGGCGAATATTTCGGCGGCACCAACGGCGCACTCATCGCTTTCGCCGTCGCCGCCGTTACCAATTTCTTCAGCTACTTCTACTCCGACAAGCTCGCGCTTGCCATGTATCGTGCCCAGCCCGTCACGCGCGAAGAGCTGCCCCGCGCCTACGAGGTCGTGGAACGGCTTACGGGCCGCGCCGGGCTCCCCATGCCGAAGATCTACGTCATCCCAACCGAGTCGCCCAATGCTTTCGCCACCGGACGCAATCCTAAGCACGCCTCCGTCGCTGTCACCCACGGCATCCTCGCGCTGCTTACGGACGAAGAACTCGAAGGCGTCCTGGCCCACGAATTAGGCCATGTGCGCAACCGTGACATCCTCACCAGTTCCGTCGCCGCCACGTTGGCCGGAGCCATCACCATCCTCGCGCGCATGGCCTTCTGGTTCGGCGCCATCGGCGGCATGGGTGGCGACCGCCGCGATCGCGAGGGCGGCGGCCTTGGCGCATTGTTCATGCTGCTGTTCGCCCCGTTTGCCGCAATGCTCATCCAGCTCTGGGTCTCACGCACCCGTGAGTATGAGGCCGATGCCTCGGGCGCGCACCTCACCGGCAATCCCTACGCGCTCGCAAGCGCGCTCGAGAAAATCTCCGCCGTCAGCCGCCGTGTCCCGCTCGTCGCATCCCCAAATTCGGCGCACCTGTTCATCATCGCCCCCTTGCTCTCGGGCCAGACCTTCGCCAGCCTCTTTTCGACCCATCCGCCGGTACAAAAGCGCATCGAACGCCTCATCGGCAGACCGTCCGTAAGCGGGAGCCTCTAATCGAGCTCTTGATCGAACGGAAACAAAACGCAGACACATCATCGTGCATCGGTCTATCGGTCGTCCCGCTTGAAAACTTCGCACGACCGCGGCGCGCGTTTAGTATGCTTCCGACATGAAGACCCTTCTTCGCACGCTGCTTTACCTCGCGCTCATCGTCTGGCTCGGCGCGGAGGTCTTCTTCCCCGTCGTCGCCGCCATCACTTTCATGACCCTCCAGCCTGACACCCACACCGCCGGATCCATCGTGGGTCAGCTGTTGCGCATCCTCCACAACATGGGCCTTGTCGCAGGTCTCGTAGCGTTGGCCCTGCTCGCACTCGCTCCCGCGTGGAGCATCTACAAAGCGCGTGCGGTACTCGCTCCCATGTTTCTTGTCGTCCTGATGATTGCCTGCACCGCTTACTCTCAGTTCGTCATCATCCCCGCCATGGAGCGCGACCGCATCGCCGCCGGAGGAACCATCAATGCCAGCGACACGAGCGATGCCTCCAGCGTGCACTTCAACAAGCTCCATCGCCGCAGCGAGCATGTTGAAGAAGCAATCCTCCTGCTTGGACTGGCCACTGTTGTTCTTGTCGCCAGGTGTGAAACCGCCCGTGCATCGTAGACTGCAATTCTGATCCGCCAAATGCATCGAGGGTGGCCTTTGTCTCAAGCGAGACGAAGCCCACCCTCGATGTTTTCAGCGCTCTGGTTCGATTCCCGCCTTAGCGGCCGCCGTCGTGTTCCTTCCCGCCAAAGTCAAACAGATCGAAGAGGTCTCCAATCGCCGGGCTATTCATCGGCACATAAGGATTCCACTCCTCCGTCTGAGGGTTGGGTAAATTGTCACGGCTGCGATCGGTGATCGGTTTCAGATCCCAGTTTCTTTCAATGAACTTCAGAATCGAAACGTGATCGGAGTAGCTGTGCGAGATATGTCCTGCCCGCGTGTGCGCCGACACCACGATCATCGGAACGCGCGTGCCATCGCCGAAGAAGTCAACCGGCTGCACATAACCCGAATCGTAATATCCGCCGCCCTCGTCGAAGGTCACAAAGATCGCGGTGCTCTCCCACAGCTTCGGGTTCGCCTTCACTCCATCCACAATCTTCATCACGAAGCCTTCGAAAAGATCCAGCTTTGAAGATGCCGGATGACCATCGACCAGCCCGCTCGGCTTCACATATGACACCGCGGGCAGCGTCCCGTTCTGGATGTCGCTGTACAGGTCCACCGTGTCCTTGATGTGCTCCGTACGCACCGCCGCTTTGGTCATGATTGAAGTTGAATACTGAAAGAAGTTGCAGATGTTGCAGTACACGTCCGCTGGATTCTGACCGTAAGGATCGTTCACGTAGAGGTTCCACTGGTCACCGTAATACTTGAACGAGATGTTCTTCTCCAGCAGTGCATCGCCAATGCTTCGCACCGACGTCGGGGGAATGGTGAACACCGTGTTGTGATCGCTCGTGTCGGTGTATGCGTTGTTGCCGTTGCCGAAGTAGCCAGGGTTGTAGTTGTTCAGCAGGTAGTAGTGGCCCGGCGCGCACTTGGGATCAATCTTGTATGGCAGGCTGCTCATGTAATCCAGCACAGCCTGTGCTCCCGGAGCATTTGGATCGGAGCAGTTGCTATAGCTGCCGCCGCCCGACGACGGCGAACCGTAAGAACCCTTGCCATAACCGTCTTCGCTGTACCAGTTGTTGGTTCCCGGAGCGGCATTCGGATTCTCAACCTCGTCCACCACGCCCGCGTTCGCCGTTCCAGCGGCCACCATCTGGTTGTGCGGCGGCACTGCCGGATTCCCCATGCCATCGCTGAACCAGATCGCGTCGCCAAAACCCATCAGGATGTGGTTCAAGCCCGTGCCGCCAGAGCCCGCCTGGTGATAGTTGTCGCTCATCGCGTAGTGATCGGCAAGATACGTCAGGTAAGGCGCATCTCCCTGCAGCACGTTGTAAAATCCCATCGCGGTTGAACCTTCGCCGGTGCTCGCGTCGGTAAAGGGAGAGGGTTGCGCCTTTCCATTCGAACCCGCGCCGATCGTGGTCTCCACCCAGGGAAACAGATCCCCTTTACAGCCGCTCGGATTGCTCGAAGTTGCATAGCTCACGTTGCAGTCAAGCTGCTGCCACATCTGGTAGAAGCGGTGCACCGGACTCGCGGCATATGCGTCGTACGGAATCCCGGGAGTGATCTGAAACGGCCCCGGCGGCAGCATGGTCGCATTCGGAATCCGCGTATCGATCGTCTTCGACTTCAGGCCCGTGCCGCCCGTCGTCAGGTACGTGTAGTACTGGTCATTCGGTAGTCCCGTCTCAATGGCTTTCGCCTCCGCCAGGTTTGGAATATAAGGGGTCGTGGGACCTCCTGCCAGCGGTGGAGGCAACACCGGATAAAGCGACTTCCCTTGCGGGCTCACCTTGAACCCTTCGCTTGATGCATCGACTGCTGAGTCCTGATGCGCCAGCCAGTAGCGCGTGCCCGGCGTGCCGTCTTCTTTGATGATGTGCTTCGAAAGCAGGTTATCGACCCGCTGCCCATTGAGTGGCTTGTATGTGGCGAAAACGTGGTCGAACGTGCGATTCTCGCCGATGATCACAATCACGTGCTTGATCGGCGAGTGAGCATGCGTGCCGCCGTCATCGTTGCGGCCGGCATCTTGCGCGGATGCAGGCACAGGAAGGCCCGCAAACACTTGCAGCGCAGCCAGAATTGCTGCGCCGCTCCTGAGACAAAGGGATTGAGAAGTACTCGGATACATCACGCTCTCCAAGGGGGTGAGAGTTCTTTCTCGTTTTTCTTGAGCGGCTTGCCTAATTAGCGGGAGGACCGCAATCCGCTGATCGCGCACACACCGTGCGTGCAGCTTGAGTAGAGTAGTTCCGGCCTCTCCGCGGAAGGTTAAACGGACGAAGAATATCGTCGTTAAAATCTGAAGAATGCCGCGCGGAAGTCTCCCCCCATCGCTTGCGGAAATGCCGCCCCCACGGCGTAATCACAGCCCGCCGGTCTAGCCCGGTGATAACCTTGCGCGCCAGGGGAAGCAACCGATGGCAAATGCAACTGAGTCCGTTCTGCCCAACTCCCTCGCTGCGATCCAGGAACGCATCGCCGCCGGTCGTCTCGCCTCAGGCCGCATCGCCCCAGCCCGCATAACGTGGACCGGCCCTCTTCTACTCGTCTCCGCGCGCTCGCTTCTCTTGATCGCCTCGCAGGCGCTCGTCGCGCTCATCCTCTTCGCGCTTCACCGCTCGTCGCCCTGGCGCGAGGCCGGCTATTGGTGGACCGTCTATGGCACGCTTGTGGACATCGGCTGTCTCATCGGCCTGCGCCACTTCACGCGCCGCGAAGGGATCCGCCTTCGCGATCTGCTCGGCCCCATACGACTGCGTCACGGCCGCGATCTCTTTCTCGGACTCGCCTACTTTGCGATCATCTTCCCCTTCTTTATCGCCGGCGGTTGGCTAGCGCAGCACCTGCTCTACGGCTCTTCCCCGCAGAACCCCGGCGCGTATGTCTTCCAGGCGCACACGATGCCATTGTGGGCGACAATTTACAGCCTCACTCTGTGGTGGGTTATCTGGTCTCCGACCGAGGAAGCCACCTATCAGGCTTACGCGCTGCCCAGGCTCCGGGCTCTTACCGGCCGCACCTGGCTCGCGTTCCTAATCGTCGCCTTCTGGTGGGCCGCACAGCACAGTGCGTTGCCCTTCATTCTGGATGGGCGCTTCCTCCTCTTTCGCTTCCTCGGCTTCCTTCCCGGAGTCCTGGTCGCGATGACCGTTTACTGGAAAACCCGCCGTCTTGCGCCTCTCATCGTGGCCCACTGGCCCATGGACATTGCCGGCGCGCTCATGGTTACGCTCTTCGCCTCTCACCAGTAAATGACCGGTCCGTGCCGCCCCTGAAACGTGTTCGTATCGGGGGTCTTCCGGCGCCCTTCCTGTATCATCGAAGAGGTCCCGCGGCGCGCATTGCATCGTGCTGGGCCTCCATAGGAAGTGCATGAAGACTGGAATCATCGGCCTGCCGCAAGTGGGCAAGACATCGTTGTTCAAGATCCTCACCAAGGCCAAGCTCGAGGAGCGAGGCTACTCCAATCCCCGCGAAGCCCACATCGGCGTTGCGCGCGTGCCCGACGAGCGCCTCGATAAGCTCTCCGCGCTTTACTCGCCGAAGAAAACCACCTTCGCCACCGTGGAATATGTTGACGTCGCGGCCATCGGCCAGGAGGCGTTGAAGGAGACCGCGTTCCTCACCAGCCTCCGTAACGTCGACGCGCTCATCCACGTGCTGCGCGCCTTCGAAGACGAGTCAATTCCTCACGTCGGCCCCATCGACCCGCTGCGCGACATCAAGAACGTTGAATTCGACTTGATGGTCAGCGATCTCACCCAGATCGAAAAGCGTCTCGAACGCGTCGAAAAGGACCTCAAGAAAGGCCGCACCAGCGAACTGGAGCGCGAACAGGCGCTGCTGCTGCGCTCCAAAGAGGCCCTTGAGCAGGAGATCCCTCTCCGCGAACTGGAGATGACGGCGGACGAAAAGAAGCTCATCAAGGGCTTCATGTTCCTTTCGCAAAAGCCGATTCTCTACGCACTTAACATCGGCGAGAGCGCCACCCTCGGCGACGATCTCGACGCCGCGGTAAGTCATTTCAAGCTGGACGAAGTGGCCCACCGCCTCAACGCCGGCGCCACGGCGATCTGCGGAAAGGTCGAAGCGGAACTGGCGGATATGGATGAGGAAGAAGCAGCGGAGTTCCTCTCCAGCTACGGCCTCCATGAAAGCGGCTTGGTCCGGCTCATCCGCAAGAGCTACGAATTGCTGGGCCTCATCAGCTTCTTTACCGCCGGCGAGGACGAATGCCGCGCCTGGACGGTGCCGGTCGGCTCGAAGGCTCCGCAGGCCGCCGGAGCCATCCATTCCGACCTGGAGCACCATTTCATCCGCGCCGAAACCATCCGGTGGGACAATCTGCTTGACGCCGGCTCGGAAGCTGCTGCGCGGTCACGCGGCACTCTACGACTCGAAGGCAAGGAATACATCGTGCAGGACGGCGATGTAATGCACATCCGGCATAGCGGTTAACGCATGCTCAAGCTCTCCATTCTGCTTGGCCTCCTCGCCGCGCTGGCCGACATCGCGGGCGGATTCGTCCTGGTGCGGGCCCGCGGCGTTGAGCGCTACCTGCGCTACTTCGTCGCCCTCGGCGCCGGCTTCCTCATGGCTACCGCGGTCGTCGAGATGGCGCCGGAGAGCCTGCGCCTCAGCCCCAGGCTCGGCCCCATCCTCATCATGGCCGGCTATAGCGTTGTGCACTTGCTCGAACACACCATTAACTCGCACTTCCACTATGGCGAAGAGACCCACCACGGCGAGTTCGTCTCCAGGCATACCGGCTACTCCGTTTTGGGCGGTTTGAGCGTACACGCCCTCTTCGACGGCGTCGCCATCGGCTCCGGCTTTGTGGTCTCCAATGCCCTCGGATGGCTGATCTTCCTGGCCGTCTTCCTGCACAAGGCCCCGGAAGGCTTCACCATGGCCTCTGTCATGCTCGCCAGCGGCCGCAGCCGTGCCACGGCTTTCTACTCCGCTGTGGGATTGGCAGTGGCCACGATTCTGGGAGTGCTGGTCATCGAGTTGGTTCCCTCCTGGCTGCCTTATGGCCTGCCCGTCTCAGCCGGCGTCGCTCTCTACGTCGGAGCCAGCGACCTGGTTCCGGAGGTCAACCGCGAGCCGGGCATTCGCATGGCCCTGGTGTTCTTCGCGGGGGTGGGCGGGTTCCTGCTTCTGCGCATGCTGCTCCCTGCGCTTTAGTCGCCCTGTGCCGCCCGGGTTTCTCAAGAGGCCCCGCGCCGCGCGCCATACAACCTGATCAGCAAAAACAAGTAGTCCCACGCCACCCTCAAGCCGGCCTTGCTGCGGCCCGCCGAGCGCCTGCCGAAGGCAAACGGAACCTCATGAAACGACTGAATGTGCCCACGCACCAGGATCTCCAAAAGCAGTTTGAAGCCGGACGGTTGAAACATCACCTTCTGCACGCAGTGTCGCCGGAGCAGAAAAAACCCTGACATCGGATCCTTTGCACGCAGCCGCGGCCGCTGCACCGGCCACGTCATCCACACAGCAATCGCCGAGATCAGCTTCCGAATCGGATTCCACCCGCCCAGTCTGCCGCCCGTCGCGTACCGGCTTCCGATCACAAGATCGTGACCGTCAAGAACCGCGGCCAACAGTTCCGGCAGCAGTTCCGGAGGATGCTGAAAATCAGCGTCCATTACCCCCAGAATGGGCGCATCCGTGTTCTGCCACCCGTGCAGTATGGCCCCTGAGAGTCCCCGCTCATCCCTCCGCACAAGGAGCCGCACGCGCGGGTCTTCCCGCATAATCGCTGTCACCACTTCTTCCGTGCCATCCTGGCTGTCGTCATCCACCACCACGATCTCGTAGGGGATATCCAACGAACCAAGCACGCCACGAACCTGCTCAAGCAGCACGCGAAGGCTTCCGGCCTCGCGCAGTGTCGGGATCACAATCGCCAGTTTCTCGGGAACGTATTCCGATCCATTCACCCGGAGCTTCGGTCTGGCTCTCTCCGTCTGGACCGGCATGTAGGATGGATCTATGGTCAGCGTGGACATGGTTGGCTTAAGTACACTGGAGTTCTCGGCGCTTGAAAGTCGGAAACATTAGGTTCAAATTTGTCTTGACGCTGCTGTTTACCGTAATCGGATTCACGGTTCTCGGATACCACCCCGGCCTCGAAGATGATGCGGTCTACCTCGCCGCCGTAAAGGCGGATCTTCAGCCCGCTCTCTACCCCCACGATTCTGACTTCTTTCGCCTTCAACTGCAAGCCAGCCTCTTTGATCGTTGGATCTCCGGCTTCGTTAAAGCCACTGGAATCTCCGTTCCATGGGCCGAACTCTTCTGGCAGTTCCTGTCTCTCTTTGGCATCCTGTGGGCAGCTCACAGCATTGCGCAGCAGCTTTTCCCCAGTGCCCGTGCACAATGGGCGGGCGTGGCCATGGTCGCCGCCATGTTCTCTCTGCCCGTCGCCGGAACGGCCCTCACCATTGCCGACCAGTATATGCACCCTCGCAACCTGGCCACCGCCATCATCCTCGTCGCCGCATCGCGCATCCTGGCCCGCAAATCATGGCAAGCCGTCCCTCTTCTCCTCTTCGCGTTCGTCATGCACCCCATCATGGGCGCCATGGGGATCTCCTTCTGCTTCTTTCTTCATCTCGCCCTGATGGAGCCCGGCTATCGGTGGCTGTCTTCGCCGCGAAGCTCAATAGCCGCTGCGGTCCCCCTGGGATGGATCTTTGAGTCGCCCTCCCCCACATGGCGCAGGGCTCTTGAAACACGGCGCTATTTCTTCCTCGGCCAATGGACATGGTACGAGTGGCTGGGTGCTCTCGGCCCTCTCGTTCTCTTCTGGATCTTGTGGCGTGAGGCGCAAAAACGCGGTGCGATCCTGTTGGCGCGGTTTTCACTGGCCGTCTTACTCTACGGTGTATTCCAGATGGCCGTCGCGACCTTGATGCTCGGCCCATCCTCTTTCGTACGATTGGCGCCTCTCCAACCGATGCGCTTTCTCCACCTGATCTACGTCTTCCTGGCCTTGATGGCCGGATGTTTGCTGGGCCAATATCTGCTCCGGGCAAGCACCCTGCGCTGGTCGCTGTTCCTGCTTCTTTGCAATGGTGGAATGTTCGCATCCCAGCGGGTTCTCTTCAATTCCAGCCAGCACCTTGAACTACCGGGCCGCCGATCCTCCAATCCGTGGATCCAGGCCTTTACTTGGATCCGTCAAAATACTCCGAAAAACGCCTACTTCGCTCTCGATCCCAATTACCTGGCCGCTCCCGGAGAGGATTACCATAGCTTCAGAGCCTTGGCCGAGCGCAGCCAACTGGCCGACGCAATCAAGGACACCTCCGTCGCCACCCAGGTTCCTGAGCTCGGCCCGAAATGGGCTTCGCAGATTGACGCGCAGGCCGGTTGGAGAAGCTTTCAACTCGCTGATTTCGAAAGGCTTAAAGAAACGTTCGGCGTGGATTGGGTTCTCGTTTCCTATCCCCAGCCAGGAGGACTCGATTGCCGCTGGCACAATAGCCTCCTGTCGGTGTGCCGAATCCCCCCGCGCGGCGAAACTCTTTAAACAGGCCCAGCTGACCTCCTTTTGCTCACATGCCGGACCACGGCACGTCGTATCATTACTAAGGTTCTCAGATTAACCCCGAGTGAATTGATGATCAATGAGAAGAAGGTTGTAGCGGTTCTCCCCGCGTACAACGCGGAAAAGACGCTGCAACGCACGGTACAGGAAATCCCCCCTGCGGTAGATGCCTGCATACTGGTGGACGACCATAGTACCGACGCGACCGCGGCACTTGCCCTGGAACTGGGTCTGCAAGTGCATATCCACGAGCGCAATCGCGGGTACGGCGGAAATCAGAAAACCTGCTACGCGGCCGCGCTTGACGCCGGCGCAGATATCGTCGTAATGCTGCATCCGGACTACCAGTACTCGCCTCTTCTGGTTGAACCCATGGCCAGCATGATCGCATTTGGCGTGTATGACATTGTGCTGGGTTCGCGCATTCTCGGGGGCGGAGCCCTGGCCGGTGGAATGCCCCTTCATAAATACATCGCCAATCGGGCGCTCACCTTCATCCAGAACCTCGCGCTCGGCGCAAAACTATCGGAGTATCACACTGGCTTTCGCGCATATAGCCGGGAGATGCTGCTGTCGCTGCCCCTCCACGCCAATTCGGAAGACTTCGTCTTCGACAATCAACTCCTCGCCCAATGCATCTATCTCGGCGCTCGAATCGGCGAAGTCTCCTGCCCGACGCACTACTTCCCAGAGGCGTCTTCGATTAATCTGCGACGCAGCACAATCTATGGTTTAGGCGTCCTGCAAACAACAGCCGATTGCGTGGCTGCCCGCCTCGGACTCTACCGCAAGCCAATCTTTGACTTCCCCCCTCTGCAGTTAAATCCGCAGAACATCCCGGTTTCACGACATCTCAAGGGGGTTCGATGAGCCTTCCCCAGGGTGGAAAGCTGCCCATCCTGCGGTTGGGAGGTCTCACAGCGGCGGCACTGGCGATTCATGGCTATCACATGGGAGTCGAAGACGGCGAGATCTATGTTCCCGCCGCGAAAAAGCTCCTCCATCCCGACCTTTACCCGTTTGCCACAGAATTCTTTCAGTCCCACGCGCATCTGTCTCTCTTCAGCCCCGTCATCGCCGTCACCGCAAAGCTGACTCATTTGCCGATCGACTGGACAATCTTCCTTTGGTATATCGTCACGCTCTTCGCCATGCTCGCCTCCTCCTGGCTTCTGGTCAGCACCTGCTTTTCGGCGCCGCGGGCCCGCTGGAGTGCCTTGCTCGTGCTCACCGCGGTCCTGGCCATGCCGGCGACGAACACCGGTCTGCTGCTCATGGACCCCTACCTGACAGCGCGCTCGTTTTCAACTCCTCTTAGTGTGTTTGCGCTGGCTGGCCTTCTGCAGCGCAAATACATGCGCGCAGGCGCCGCCATTCTCATCACCGCCGCTTTCCATCCCCAGATGGTGGCCTACTTGTTGTTTCTTGCGCTCGTGCTATGGGCGGCTGAGCGCAGCAAATCGGAAGTGCCGGAACGTGAGCCGGCACTGGCCTCTGTCCTCGGGCTGCTGCCCACCGGTTTCCATTTCACTCCCGCCACCGGTCCTTATCGTGAGGCCCTCTACTCCCGCGATTACTTTTTCCTCTATAACTGGGCCTGGTACCACTGGGTAGGCATGTTAGCGCCCCTGGCGATCCTGGCGTGGTTCTGGAAGAGCAAGCTGCGAGGAACCTTGCCCGCCTTTGCACAGATCAGCTTTGCCATGATTCCCTTCGGTCTCGTGTCCATCCTCGCTGGTCTGTTTCTCTCCAGTTCTCCCTCTCTGGATATGTTCGCTCGACTTCAGCCGCTGCGCACCTTTCACCTCATCACCCTCGTATTGGTCCTCCTCTTGAGCGGAGTAATCGGAGAATACCTGGCCAAGGACCGTCCCTGGGTCATCGCGGCCATCGCCCTGCCGCTCGCCGCAGGAATGTTCGTCGTGGCATGCGAAACCTATCCCCACAGCCCGCTGATCGAGTTGCCATCCGCAACGAGTTCCAATGCCTGGGTAAATACTCTCCTCTGGGTGCGAAGAAATACGCCGCAGGATGCGGTATTCGCAGTCGATTCCCACTACTTCAAAGACCCTGTCACCGACGTTCACGGATTCCGCGCCGGAGCTGAGCGTTCCTCCCTGGCGGACTACTATAAAGACAGTGGAGTGGTTTCACTCTTCCCCGATCTCGCCGAAGAGTGGAAGGAGATGAGCAATGCGACCTATGGGCTCAACCACTTTCAAGAACAGGACTTTCGCCGGCTGCGATCCGAGTATCCCGCCGTCTCATGGACCGTTGTGCACGGACCGGCCCCGGCCGGGATGACGTGCCCCTACCAGAAGCAGGGATATTCAGTCTGCCGGATTCCCTGATGATCACGCGTCTTGCACGCCGTTGCTGTCCGCTTTGCGCGCATTCACAGTTTCAGCCACAATAATAATGATGCGCTTTGCCTGCACGGAGACCGGACCATGTTGAACTTGTCCCAGCGTTTGATTGTTGGTTGCGCCTTGCTTGCCGCGTTGACGGTATGGCTTGGAGCCGCTGCACACCGCGCTCTTGCAGCTTCTGGTCATACGGTTCTGCCCATTGCGCTCCCCATTGCCGCGGTTCTCATCGCCATCGCTACCGTCCTCCTCGTGCTCGCCCCAATACAGCTCGTGGCGCGCGACTCACGCAAAATCGCGCAGGGCAATCACGAACACCGTACCGAGTGGAGTAGCCACGACAGTTTCGGCACAATTGCCGGCGAGTTGAACCGCCTCGCCGTGCGTCTGCGCGATCTGCGCGATTCTGAAGCCGGTCGGCGTCAGATGGAATTCCAGCTCTCCGACGCCGTGCTGCAATCCATCTTTGAGCCCATCATCGTCACCGACGGCAAGGGCCACCTGCTCAAAGTGAACCCCGCCGCCGCCGAGCTGCTCGGCGAGGCCTCGACCGCCCGCGTGGCCCTGACGAACACCCCGGGCGGGGACAAGATCCTCACCGCCATCCGCGATGCCGTCGCCATGCAGAAAGCAGTGGCCGCGGACGGAGACGCAGCGATGCTGCCCATGCGCATCGGCAAGCAGGCTCGCAGCTTCCGCCTGCGCACCACCCCCATGCGCGATTCCGAAGGCCGCCTCCTTGGCACCGTCACCACGCTCGAAGACGTCACCAGCCTGCAGGACACCGACCGCTTCAAAACACAGTTCATCGCCGTTGCCAGCCGAAAGCTGCGCGATCCACTCCTTCAATTGCGTCGCGGGCTCTACGCCCTGGGCCAGGGCTTCGGCGGAGCCTTGTTACCCCTGCAGGCAGAACTCGTCGCAGCCGCAAGCCATGAATCCCAAAAGCTCGATGACCTCATGTCCGACCTCATCGAAGTGGCCGAAATCGACACCGGCAAACGCGAGCTCCAGTTGGAGGGCCTTCGACCCATCGCCCTGCTGCGCGAGGCCCAGGACCGCTATTGCGACGATGCTGCGCAAAAGCACATCAAGGTTGAAATCAAAGCATTCGAAGACCTGTCGTTTGTACGCGCCGACCGCCGCGCGGTCCGCTCGATTCTCGATAACCTTTTAACCAACGCAATCCGTTTCACCAATCAGGATGGCGAGATCCTGCTGGCTGCGGAGGAAGTTAAAAACTTCGTTCAGTTCACCGTACGCGATAGCGGCCGCGGCATTGAAGCCGAGCGCCTCAGCACCATCTTCGATCGTTTCAACGCCTTTTCTGACAAGGGAACCGGCATGGGATTGGCCCTCGTACGTCGCCTCGTGGAATCACTGGGCGGACAGATTGCCGTGGAGAGCCGCCTGGGCCACGGAACAACATTCCGCTTTACTCTTCCCCTGGCGGCGGTGGATGCAGTCCGTCATCCTGTTGAGGTAGGCTGAGCAATGGCGGAGATCAAACTCGAACAACCCCAGCAGCCCTCAGGCAAGCTCCGCATCTACATCGGCGCGGCTCCGGGCGTCGGCAAAACCTACGATATGCTGAACGACGCTCACCGCATGCTCCATCAGCAAGGCGTGGATGTCGTAATCGGTCTCGTCGAGCCACACGGGCGTAAGGAAACCGAAGCCCTCATCCGCGACCTCGAGATTATCCCCTTGCGGGTGATTCCCTACCGTGGCGTGGAACTCAAAGAGATGGATGTAGACGCCATACTGGCGCGCCATCCCCACACTGTCGTGGTGGATGAACTGGCGCACACCAATGTCCCCGGCAGCAAGAACCGCAAACGTTATCAAGATGTGCTTGAGTTGCTCGAAGCCGGCATCAACGTGATGACAGCGGTGAACATCCAGCATCTTGAGACTCTCAACGACGCCGTCAACCGCTCGGCCAACACCGTCATCCGCGAAACCGTTCCCGACAACTTCTTCAAACGTGCCAACGAGGTCGTTAACGTCGATGTGACCGTGGATGAATTGCGCGAGCGCCTGCGCCAGGGCAAAATCTACGCCGCTGAAAAAGTCGAACAGTCGCTCGCCAACTTCTTCCGCAAGGGAAACCTCAGCCTGCTGCGCGAACTCTCCCTCCGTACCACCGCCGAGCAGGTGAGCACCCGTGAATCGGAATATCGCCGTACTCAGGGGTTGGAACAGGCTGTCGTTCCTGAGAAAGTGATGGTCTGCCTCAGCACTCGCCCGGGAACCGAGCGGCTGCTGCGCGTCGGTGCCCGTATCGCCGGTCGCCTCGCCACAAACTGGTACGCCGTTTACGTCACCCGTCCCGACGAAGACAAGGGACACGGCGATCCCGATGCACACCTTCGCCTAGAACAATACCAGCACACGGCCCGCGAACTGGGCGCGCAGGTCGTCAACCTCACCGAAAAGAACGTCTCCGACGCCCTCATCCGGTTCGCGCAGCAGGAAAGCATCTCCCACGTCGTCTTCGGCCAATCGGCTCGTTCGCGATGGGACATCCTTCTGCGCGGTTCCGTGCTCAACCGCTTCCTCTCCGAGGTCCGAGACGTCACTGTCCAGGTGGTGCCGATGCACAAGCCGGCCCGTAAAGCCTGAACCGGCTCATTTGCGCAACGTGGCGTTTCAGTTACGCACTTGGCTCTACCAGGATCGCGCAAAAAATCCGCGCCGTCACTCTCTCTCGATCCAGAAGCTGCAAGGCCACACATTCCATTCGTTGTTTGTGGGCACAAAAACCCTCAACTCCTCCGGCATTCTGGCAAAGCTGCCCTCCCATGCCGGAAATGCATCGCGGAGAATATCGGGCCGGAACGCCTGCATCGCGCTCCCCGCCCAAACCACCTTAAACGCCGAATTGAATGAGAGAAACGCCTCGAGCAGATACTGCTCGCCCCAAAAACACAAGTTCGTCATCACGAACTTTTCCGGGTAATCCAGCGGAGTAAAGACATCGTGAAAATGCACCAGCACTCCCCGAGACA
>VFSW01004602.1_pt1 | contig 20545 bp, 18 predicted proteins | sample 5358111 | NCBI WGS metagenome assembly VFSW01 (sample SAMN11554181, study PRJNA540505) | mine drainage metagenome | isolation source: sediment from site ElyBrook_90M | place: USA: Ely Copper Mine, Vershire, VT | collected 2017
GAGCTAGATTATGTAATGAAGTTTCGTGTGAAGATTCAGCTCGAACTCTGAGTTGTACCATTTCCCGCAGTGCGGGCATTCGTATACTCCCTCGGGCGTACTTTTTTTCGTCTTTAGGTCCTCCATCCATCTCGGCATTCCCGAGGGGTCCACGAGCTTCAGCCTGAATTTTGTCTTTCCGTCCTGCTCAAGTGAGAATGCACTCATCAATTCCAAGTTTTCGAGGATGACAGAAAAGCCGCGCTGGAAGGTGTCCATGTCGAGCGGCTGGGTGATTGTCTGCGGGCTCTCGGAAAGATCTTCGTCGTCCATCACGACGATCTCGTGCATCTTGACGAAAGCAGGGACGTCCCAGCGATTTTGCACGGCGAGCGCGATCTCCGCGAGCTGGGATTCTGAGAGGGCGTCCACCCTTATTGTTATCATTCACCTTCGACTCGTCGCTGCCGTACTTTACCATTGCGGGAGAAGGATTGGAGCGTTTTACCTCTTCGTTCTATGAAATCAAAGTTAGACGAATTAATTGGAGTAACTCGACCTCAATACATTGGGAATCGCATCAAGACTTTCCGCAAGCGGCACTTGAGAGATATCTTTGAAGGGCGGATAATAATCCTTGAAACCAAATCCTGTCAAAATCGCAAGCGCCTTTTCGTCCTTCTCAATCTTTTTTTCCTTAATTGACTTCGCTATCGCCGCGAGAGCTGTGGCAGAAGATACCTCGCAGAATATTCCGTCCAATCTCGCGACATCCCTATGGGCTCTCAATATCTCTTCATCGGTGACCACAACTCCGAAACCGCGCGACTGCCTCACTGCGGCGAGCGGGTGCTCGGCGCCAAATGTCGAGCGCAATGCTCCTGCCACAGTTTCTGCACTTTCCCTCTGAGGGACTTTGCTTGATCCCATTTCGAGAGCTGCGACTATCGGATTAGCGCCCTTTCCTTGAACGACGACCATTTTGGGAATCTTGCTCACTGTGCCGGTTGCCTTGAGCTCGGCGAAACCTTTGTAGATGCCGTATAGTAGATCCCCCCCCGCAGTTGGGACGAACACATAGTCAGGAATGCCATCCTCGCCTGAATCGCTTGCAATCTCGTAGGCCAAGGTTTTAAGTCCGTCGACAAGAAGCGGGTTATATGAGGCCCAGATGAAGTGGTTTAACCAATCAGGCAACGATCTTTGCGTTAGGTTTAGAGCATATTCCAAGCTCTCCTCTGATTTGAAAATATCTCTTACCCGAAGCAGGTTTGCGCCATACATCGAGATCTGTCCCAATTTTGACGGAGTGGAATCCTCGCGAATCAGCACAAGGCATTGGATTCCTGCCCTCGCCGAGTAAGCGGCCACAGCTGCGGCTGCGTTCCCTGAAGAAGCCACAAAGACACCTTTCTTTCGCCACTCCTTTGCGAGCGACAATCCGAGAGACGCGGCCCTATCCTTGAAAGATCCAGTAGGGTTCTGGCCCTCGACCTTGCACCAGAGGCTCTCTATTCCAATCAATCTGCCGTATTCTGGAGCCTTGATTAGCGGCGTCCATCCTTCTCCGAGCGACACGATACTTGAGTCTGAAACGGGCGGCATCATGTCCCGGAACTGCCAAATCGAGTCCTTCACAAGACCGTCGATTTCGAACTTCTTTCCCCCAAGCTCGTAATGTCCGTCGAGAATCCCATTGCACTTCATGCATCTAGAGTGAGTGTGAATTGGATACCTAGAACGGCACTCCATACATTCAAGCCATCGAAATCTATTCTCGCTTTCCTGTTGTTGCATCAGAGAATGAGACCGGTGCTCTAATTATAATGTTTGCTTAAGATATCCTAACAACGCAAAAAAATACAACGTAATGCTTTTTCGGTTTCGCATTAGTGCGGAGATGTGGAAACCCGCTCTTATCTGAAGGATTTGAAAGCTCCCTGATGGTCGAAGTTTTGTGCTGTCTAACCCCCGCACCGACCGGAATGAAAACACTGAAGATGACTTGTGTTCTCCTCTTCGACCTCGCCAAAGAATCCTGACTATCTCTATCAGTTTCCTTGTCTGATTTCCCTAGCGTCGGATGCTCTCTGTGCCGGAGTTCTGGAAAACTTGCTCTTCATGGGTTCTATCCGAAGAATCGTTCAAACGCCTCGGCGAAATCCAGTCTAGAAGCATACAACGTTTCATTCCGGCGAGTCCCCTTATTTCACTTAGGGACATTCCGCTGATCGTCCAGTGAACATTTTATCCAAAAACACAAACTCCTGTAAACTATTAAGCGGAGATAAGAGCTGCACCTACAGACATCATGCCATACGAAGATTTAAGACAATTTATCCAAACCTGCGCAGACAACAACGAACTAGCTGTCGTCAAAGACGAAGTAGATTGGAACCTCGAGATCGGCGCGATTACACGCCGCACATTCGACCTTCAGGGACCATCGTTCTTATTCGAGAATATCAAAGGTTACTCTTCAGAGTACAGGTTCTTCTCAGGCATGGTCTCGACATACAGAAGATATGCTCTTTCTTTGGGATTGCCACCAAACACATCAACCAAGCAAATCATCCGAACGTACTACGAGAGGATAAAGAAACCCATCTCTCCGGAGATTGTTTCAATGGGTGCATGCAAGGAAAACAAGATGGAGGGTGACAAGGTGGATATTTTCAAGTTTCCGACACCAAAATACAACCTGCGCGACGGAGGACAGTTCATCGGCACTTTAGGATGTGTTATTACAAAGGATCTTGAAAGCGGCTGGGCGAATATGGGCGTCTACAGGATGATGATTCACGACTCGAAGACCACAGGAATGTTCATTGTTCCGGCCCAGCACATCGGCATCCAATTCAGCAAGTACAAGAGCGCAAGGCGGCCTATGCCAGTAGCCGTTGCCATCGGAGTCGATCCGACGGTCGTCCTCGCAGCATGTGGAAGGTATCCGTACAACGTTAACGAATTTGAAATGGCTGGCGCTTTGCGAGGAGCCCCGCTGAAGCTGGCAAAGTGCGAGACGATTGACCTTGAGGTTCCGGCGAGTGCCGAAATAGTATTGGAGGGGTACGTGGACCCGGAAAAGCTGAGAGCGGAGGGTCCGTTTGGGGAATACATAGGCTACAACGCTGGCGGGATGCAAGAGAGGCCTGTTTTTGACATCAAATGCGTGACCTACCGAAATAATCCCATAAACACGGGAACCCTTGAGGGAAAACCCATAGTGGAAGATCACTTGATAATGTCAATAGGAAATAGTGCCCTGAGTAGAAAAGCCCTAATCGATGATTTGGGGATCCCTGCCGTCGAGGACATCGCCTACCATCCATGGTCGCCCTCCAACCACTTGGTAGTCATCGCAACAAATGGTAATCCGTATCCAGGTCATGACAAGCATGTTGCTTCAGCTCTCTGGGGCACTAAAGTGGGAGCTGGAGCCGACTGGGTTGTGATCGTGAACAAAGACATTGACATCACGAACCTGAATGAGGTTGTGTGGGCGATGTGCACTCGATGCAGCCCAGAACGGGATATCACAATAATCCCCAATTTTTACGATTTCGCGGGACTCATTCCTCAGGGCAGGAGCCCTGATATGATCAAACAGAGGAGGGGTCTCTGCAAAGTGATAATAGACTGCAGGTTTCCCGCCTGGTTCAGGAAGGATGAGATTCCGCCGGTCTCAGACTTTTTCGAGTTCCCCGAGGAGCTTAGAAAAAGAGTCATCGAAAAGTTTGATCCGCTAATCAGGGAGAAAATTACAAGCGGAAACTAGGGTCTCTTTGAACTTATTCCTAGGTACATTTCGGCAAGATTCCCCGTTGCGTTCAGCTGTTCTGATGTACCTTCGAACCTCTTTTCTCCTCTGTCAAGAACGTAAACCCTGTCCGCGACTTCGAGGGCCTTTTTCACATTCTGCTCCACGAGCAGAATCGCTATTCCTTCATCATTCACCTTGCGGAGCTTCTCGTATATTCCCGCGACAAATTTTGGCGACAATCCTATGGAAGGCTCATCCACTATTAATAGCTCGGGACTAGTGAGCATAGCCCTGGCGAACGAAAGCATTTCTTGCTCTCCGCCGCTCAAGTTTCCCCCTAGAGTCGCCTTTTTCTCCTTTAGAAATGGGAACATTGAATGGACCTCCAAGATTTTTTTCTCGTATTTGGCTTTTGAAATCGTGTACGCTCCCATTTTGAGGTTCTCCTCAACAGTGAGTCTCGGAAAAGTGCGCTTTCCCTGAAGGCAATTCGCGATGCCCTTTCCAACGAGTCTGTCTGTGGGAGTGTTGGTAATTTCCTCGCCGTTGAGGAATACCTGGCCAGAAAAACACTTCACCAAGCCTACAACTGACTTCAGCAAAGTGGACTTGCCCGAACCATTCGGCCCAAGTATCGCCACTATCTCACCCTTGTTTACGTCCAAGCTGACGCCTTTGATTATCGGCGCATCCAGATAACCGGCCACGATTTCCTTGCACTCGAGTAATATGTCAGCCAAGATATGCGTCAATCACCTTCTGATTTCTCAGGACTTCCTCAGCGGTGCCCTCCGAGATGATAGCACCTCGATCGAGGGCGTAAACTCGATCACAAACACGTGAAATCATCTTCATATCGTGCTCCACAAGAATGACTGCCGAGGTTTTTCCAAACTCCAGTATCAGCGAGACAATTTCTTCTTGGAGCACAGGATTTATGCCAGAAAAAGGTTCGTCCATGAGTACGATTTGTGGGTTACGCATCATAATTCTACCGAGCCCGACGAGCTTTTGCTGACCATACGACAGCTTCCGTGCATTTTCGTTCCTAAGAAAAGATATCTTCAGCCTGTTCAGAATGCTATCTGCGATTTGATATGCTTTCGGGCAGACTCCGCCTGGATAAGACACAACGAGGTTGTCAATAACTGTCATGCTCACGAAGTTCTTCGTTATCTGGAAGGTTCTTGCCAATCCAAGCCTAGAAATTCTGAAAGGAGGCATACCCGTTACATTGGCACCGGAAACGAATACCTTTCCGGAATCCGCTTTCAGGAAACCCGAGATGATGTCAATTAGAGTGGTCTTACCAGATCCATTCGGGCCGATTATTCCCGTGATCTTGCCTTTCGGGGCATTAAGGCTAATCTTGTCAACAGCTATCACACCGCCAAATTTCTTTACTACATCGATACACTGCATAGCTTCCATATTTGTGTCACTTGACTCTTGCTTGAACTTCCTTCTTTTGCATCAGGAATTTTCCCAGTCTTGCGGCAAGCGATACCAACCCTTTGGGCGCGAACAGTACAACAATAATCAAAATGATCGCGTAAACAACAAGATCCAGACTACCCACAGTAGAACCCAAATAGGAAACTGTGAAGTTCTGAACAGGTATGAAGACAGCCGCCCCGACGATGGGGCCTAACAAAGTCCCAAGACCCCCTATTACTGGCATTAGGACAATTTGAAGGGATAGGGTGGGGGCAAAGAGCGTTTCAGGAGTAATGAAGCGAAGGTATTGGACGTAAAAGGACCCTGCAATAGAAGTGAAGATGGCGCTTAGGACAAAAGCGAAGACTTTCTCTCGCGTAGTGTTTATTCCGATGGACTCGGCCAAAATCTCGTCGCTGCCGATCGCGCGCAAGTTAAAGCCATGCGTACTTCTGAGCACTAATATCGTTGCGATAATCGTGGCAGCAAGAAGAATCAGCATCAGATAATAGTACCCGTCATATCCTGCAAACTCTAGATCCAGCGGATTGTTCCCGGGCGAGATAGCTAATCCAGCTTCTCCACGAGTTATGCTCGGCAGGTTCTGGACGACCAGAAGCATGACCTCTGTAAGGCCAAGTGTGGCCATCGCGAAGAAATTTCCCTTCAGTCTAATTGTAACGATTCCAAAACCAATCGCGGCTCCAACCGATAATGCGACGCCTACAAACATTCCAACTATTGGCGACAATCCAATGTCGAGAAACAAGAGCATCGAAGTGTATGCTCCGATTCCGAGAAAAACCGTGTTTCCGAGAGAAAGCTGGCCAGCAAAGCCACCTATCAAGTTCCAGGCTTCTCCAAGGACGGCATAAAAGATAGTGATTAGAGCCAACGACACGAGATACTGGGGAAGAAGGAACGGGGCAGAAACGAGGAGAACAGAAGCTACTGCTACGACAATAGTTTTTACATCGAGCTTTTTCAAACTCTCATCTTTTGACCGAGTAGCCCGATGGGCCTCACGAGAAGCATGACGACGAAAAGCACATACACTATAACGTAACTCCATCCTCCTTCATTAACCGATAGCAGGAAATACGTGGAGAACGATTGTATAACTCCGATTATCACCGAGCCCACGATCGCTCCTGTGTAGCTCCCCATGCCACCAAGTACCAGAACTACGAATGCGATTAGGAGATAGTTTTGACCGACTGTCGGAAAGACATTCGACAGGGGCAATAAAGTCAACCCAGCAGAAGCTGTGAGCGCCATTGATAAGCCGAAAGAATACATGTACACTCGCGTCTTACTGATGCCGGCGACTGCTGCGATCTCCCTGTCTTGGGACACGGCTCGGATGGCAATACCAATTTTGGTCTTCTTGAAGAAAATGGCTAAACCAACCAGTCCGATCATCGAGAAGAGCATCACAACTATCTCGGCAACTGTGACGTACATTCCAAAGAATGAAACTGACTGTAGAGCGTAAGAGACGTCGATAGATCTGTAGTTCGCGGTCCAAAAGTAAGTGGCGAGATTGATTAGGAGTGTCGACATACCAATGGTTATAATCAGCTGACTGGTCGGACCCTCCTTCCAAGCTCTTTCCATTATCCCCCGATCAATTCCGAAACCAAGCAGTAAGAAAATGAAGAAGACTGGGACTATGGCAAGAATCGGAGACATTCCCAATATCTTAAACATGAAGTAGCCCAAGTACATCCCCAACATCATAAACTCGCCTTGAGCGAAGTTTATGACTTCCATTACACCGAAGATTATGTTCAGACCAACGGCAACTACGGCATACACTCCGGCGGACCAGAGTCCGTTCACCAAGAGTTGCCCCAGTAGGGTTACTGTGATCGCTGATATTTCCCAATCGCAGCTCCATTGACCAGTGCCAACATTAGCTAACGCGAACGATCAATTGGATCCAATGCCTTGCGCGAGGATGATGCCTTTAAAAAACTTGGCACTACTCTCGCATTAAATTTCTTCTTGTTTAATCAACCGCTTGGCGGGGGCCATACGACCGTTGCCGTGGCTACTGATGCAGGATACACGGTGTGATACGTCCCATTGATGTCTTGCGCGACAAAAAGAGGCGCGTTGAGCATCCTATGAGTCGCGGAGGAGAATTGGACTGGTCCGCCGAGGTACTGCACTGCAGGGCCAGTTGTCAGTCTCATGGTTTCGAGGGATTGCTGTACCGCCAGTGTAGTTGCAGCGGATGCTCCTTGTAGTCCGCCAACTAGGGCCCAGAACTCGTTATATGCCGACCCTCCTGATACATCTGCTATATTCCCGGTCTTGTTCAAGAAAGATGCGGCGAAGGTGGGGGCTATGTCGGGGAACCAGCCATCGTTGTCAAGAACATAGTTTGCTGCACTCCCGATTGCTGATACAATGTCCGGTCCAAATGCAGGTCCTTCACCAAAGACGTCTGCCGTTACATTTTGCGCCTTCATGGCCTGCATTATGGTTTCTCCATCAGTTACCGAATTGCTGATGGGTAGAATGAATTGGACATTTGCCTGCTTTGCTGCAGTTGCAAGAGATGCGGCGTCAGCTGCACTCAGCGGAGTCGGATACGATGTGTATACGGATGGGTTGAATCCCGCTGCTACCAACGCATGCTCGGTGGAGTTTGCAGTTCCTTGTCCGTACTCAGAGTTCTCGTAGAAAATTGCAAAACTCTTGATAGGTGAGATAGAATTGAGGTATTGCATAAACGTGACCTCAAAGTTTCCTGCAACTGTCACGTTGGGACTGGTCGAGAAGAAATACTTGTATTGTCCGGAAGATAGACTGTTGCTGATTCCGCCTTCGACCCAGGGAACTTTTGCAGTCTCGAAGGCAGGTTCTATCGCAAGAGACATGCCGCTTATATCAGGTCCAATCGCTGCAAGGAAACTTGTTTGCGATAGCGCGGCCGAAGCTAGCGACGGCGCTTGGCTCGGATCGCTTCCAACGTCGGCGGAAATGACATTGAGGGTATAATTTGTGCCTCCGATATCAACGCCTCCTTTTGCGTTGACCTCAGCAGCTCCGATCTGAACTGCTGCAAGGGTCTGGCCCCCGTCTTGAGCATATTGTCCTGAAATCTCGGTAAATACACCGATGTTGACCGAGGCATGGGTGGTGGTCTGGTGGGTCAATGTAGACTGGTAGGCATAGAATCCGACTGCTCCTGCGACGATAAGAACAATCACAATAACAACTACGGCGACTAATCGAGTGACTCCAAGATTGCCTTCCTTAATCTTCTTCAAATGGTTTCTGGGCCTGCCCTGGAGATAATCCTAATAAGCCATTTGGGAAATTCCAGAAAAAAATACTCTTCGAACGGGCTTTTTCATACCTGTGCTGTTTAGATGGAAAGGGATCAATCCGGTGGCCGAAAGTAGAGAACCGCAGATTTCGATGTGGGTTGCCGACCCTGCGTTTCAAACAGATAAGAGGATAAGAGAAGCATTTGACTTCGCGGTGGAACATGGTTGCACCCATTATTTCCCTGCCAAAGGTTTTGACGAAAATATACTCCCGAAAGCCATAGCCAAATACTATGCATCTAGTCTTGGAGTCAGGATTGACCCAGAGTCGCAGATCAAGATCACCCACGGGGCTCAGGAGGCTCTGTCATTTTCTCTTCACGTAAGTGTGAGGCCGGGAGATGAAGTTATTGTTCCTGAACCCACGTATAGCGCATTAATCGAAAAGCTGCCGATTTTCGGCGCCAAGACTGTCTTTGTACCGCTTGTAGAACGCGATGACTGGAGACTAGATCTCGGTGCGATAAGATCTGCTATCACAGAGAAGACAAAGATGATTTTCATTTGTAATCCCAATAATCCCACTGGCGTTGTTTACACCAAAAAAGAAATGGATGAACTTGCCACTATTCTGAAGGAAAACAAGCACGTTTCTGTGCTTTTGGACGAATGCTATAGCAGGATACTTTACGAAGGGACAGAATTTCACAGCTTGCTTGAAGACGAGTCCTTGCTCGATCAGATATTCATTGTGAACAGCTTCTCTAAGTCGTACGCAATGACTGGCTGGCGCTTGGGCTACGTTATTTCCAATAAGAAACGAATTGACTCAATCAAGAATCTTTCCTTTGAATACAATGGCGGGGTGAGCTACGCTGTCCAATTCGCGGGCTCCGTAGCCTTGGAACAGTGTGGGTCATCTCTTGAGGAAATGGTAAAAGAACTTGACAAGAGACGCCGCGCGATGCTCGACTGTCTCGGTGAGATCAAGGACATAAGATACGAGACCCCTCGGGGCGGGTTTGAAATATTTCCTGACTTCAGCGCTTATTCGCGCGATTCCGTTGAATTAAGTCAGAGGCTCGAACGCGAAGCGAACGTCAAGACGATACCAGGATCTAGGTTCGGTCCAAGCGGGGAAGGCCACTTGAGATTAGTCTTCTGCTCTGAAGACGTTCCTCGAATCACAAAGGGCATATCTGCTATCAAGAGCGCCCTAGAACACGGTCGTAGCTAGATGGCCTCCAATCAGCCTCCTGCAAACGGGCTATAGATCAGCTTCCCTTCTTCGAACCTTGAGAATCTAAAAAAGTCAATGGTACTGCCCTTCTTCGTTCCATTTGCGAGATAGTCTGCCATAATCTCTCCCACGACGGGGGATTCTTTGAAGCCGTGGCCACTGAATCCGCACGCACAATAATAGCCCTCGATACCAGATGTTGTAATTTCGTCCAAGATAGGGTGGTGGTCTGGGGTGGTGTCATAGGGATATGAGAACCCACGATCGTATGTTGCGATACCTAGTTTGGGGAAGCGTGTTGAGAACGCTTCTGCCATGGATTCGATAGCTTCCCAGGCAACCGACGTATCGATTCTGTCTGGCTCCACAGCTGACCTGTCATCGTACGAAGATCCTATCCTAGTGATTGCTCTGCCAAAGGGTCGGTAGTAATTTCCCGTAACAAAATCCGAGACCACGGGGCCGTCATTCCCATACCCTTCTGGACGACGAAAGAGTCCTATGTGTCGCCGCGTTGCAATGATTGGAAGATTTATGCCAAGATTCGCACCGATGCCCTTCGACCAAAATCCCGCCGCGTTGACAACCTTGTTCGTATCAATCGTACCCGAATCAGTCACTACTGCTTTGACGTGCCCGCCGCCAGTGACTATTGATTCGACTTTCGTGGACTGGCGAAGCTCAACACCAAGAGCTGAAGATTCTCTTACATAAGAGTCGGTCGTAAGCGCAGGGTCTGCATAACCACTGTTCGGTTCCCAACCAGCTCCCTCGACACCTTCAAGCGATAAGAGTGGCTCTATCTCCAGAATTTCGTTGTTTGTAATCATGCTTGCATCTCCGCCAACTTGCCGTATCAGTTCCATGTTCTTGCTCATACTTTCCAAGTTATTCTTATCGACCAACCAAAGGACGCCAGACTTTCTAAAGCCGCATTGTCCTCCAATCCGATTAGGAAAGTCATTAAATATCTTCCACGCCTTTAGGGCGATTCGCGCGGTGACTTCGTTCCAATATCTAAGTCTGATGATGGCGGAGGACATTCCGGTCTGCCCACTTGCAACACCGCCTTTCTCGACCAGAATTATTTTGCCAAACTTTCTCCTAGCCAGATGTAGCGCTATGCTTGTGCCAGTACACCCGCCACCAATGATAACAACATCTGCTTTCTGATCCAAACTGTCTCGTCCTCGGAAGGAGGTACTCCATATATTGTCTTATCGGCAAGATTCCTCTGTTGGATTGTGATCAATTGCCTTCGATTGAAGTTGTCTTGTAAGGCTCCACTGCTAGATAGATCAATGGAGAGAGAATAAGAGCAGGTATGCAAATCAGTAGCCAGGAAGTATCGTACCCTGCCAATAATACCAGTTCAGCGAATGTAGTCGTGTAGCCCGAGCCGGCGAGGGTTCCAAGGCCATTCATCATTCCGACTGAAAGAGGTACGTATTTTCCATTGATTTTGCCAAGCTGAGTCGGGTACGAAAGTGCGTTCGTGTTGGCTGAAGCAAAAAACAAACCAGACAAGAACGAGGCTACCCAGGCAATACTCGCGCTTTGTAATGAAAAGAGCGAGATCGCGCCAGCGACACCTACGCCTGAGACAAGGATGAAGAATCTTCGATTCATGAACCTGTCGGATAGCCACCCACCAATGGGCGACCCTAACATTGCTCCTATGACTGAAACCGAAGAAATTAGCCCAGCTAGCTCGGGAGTAAAATGCAGTTGGTTCTCCGAATATGATACAACGAATTGAGTAACTACGTAGAACGCCGCTGAGGAGCCGAGGACGCTCACCAGTGCGATCCAGATGTCTCTTGAAGCAAGAGCTAGGCTGATTTGTTTTGTTTCTAGTTTCGTTCTTTCTTTCACTCCCTCGAGTGCGTAGGAATTCTCCAGTACTGAAACAAGCGTCAGAACCGCAGTGATAGCGAATGGAAGCCTCCAATCGAAATCTGCAGACAGTGGAGTAAACAGTACAAGGGCTATGGCAGCACCAACGTTGAACGAGCTATTGTAAACCCCAATGGCGAGGCCAGATCTTCCCCTGCCTAGTGCTCGCGCGGCGATTATCATCGCTGGTGCGAAGACAAACGCCGCTCCAACACCCGTGGAGAAGCGCGCAATAGCTTGGATATAGAATTCACCGGAAAGAATGGAAACAAACGAAAACAGGGTGATGATCGAGAGTCCAAGGATGGTGCTGAACTTCGGACCTCTTTGAGCCGAGATTAATCCCCCGGGTATCTGAAAGGCAGCGTTCCCAACATAGAACGCTGTCGAAAAGAGGCCGAGTGCTTCGAGCGAATAGTGGAAATGACTGCTCATCGCGGGAAAAGACGCGGTCAGGTCGTACCAGCACATCGCGTAAATTATCCTTGCGAATGTCACAGAACCGAAAATGAAAAGTGGGTTGCGGTTCAAACTCTATCCGCCGAAACAACCACGAGGTGAAACCGAGTAGACAAATTCCTCAGGCTTAGAGGAACACCGATCTTTCTCAAATCTTTGGGGACGCCATTCCTTGCTTCTCTATAAATTCACCATTAGATGCCAGGAAAATGCGAGCTCGTTCCGAAAATCTCTTCCAAAGAGCCGGGGTGACCTGGCAGGTTGATGCCATGCAGGCTACTGGTATGCGAAGTGAGCGCAAACTCTTATAATCAAAATTCTGTCAAGTTTTTTCGGAAGGGCCTTTCCTACTTGCAATTCGGTGTTCGATTGGTTGGCGATTTCGGAAACGCTCAGCTGATACAAAAATACGGAGCGCTCGCAGAGCGAAGCGGATTCGATTTCGTCTGGGTTAGCCACGATTTATTCAAGATCAATTCTTGGGTCGCTCTAACTGCAGTCGCTTGCGCAACAAAAAAAGTAAAACTTGGAAACACCATCCTCAACCCTTACAGCTGCTCACCAGGCGAGCTGGCGTCCTATATTGCTACACTTGACGAACTTTCGAACGGAAGAGTTGTCGTCGGCCTGAGCGCAGGTTCTCCTAGATTTTTGAAGTGGGTCGGGTTGGACGCCAAAAAACCTTTGACAAGAACGAAGGAGTGCGTTGTTCTTCTAAGACGCCTTTTCAAAGGCGATATTGTGGAGTTTGATGGCGAAGAATTTCACTGGACTAAAGAGGCATACATGAGATTCACTCCATTTAGGAGCACGGTTCCAATTTACATTGGCGGCTCGGGAGATAAGTTCCTCGAGTATGCAGGAGAATCTGGAGACGGGGTTCTTCCGATCCTGTTTCCTCCAGAATACGTTGACCACACGATGGAACGGATAACTGCAGGGGCAAGAAAAGCCGGAAGGGATTTGAAGGACATTGATATCGCGGCATGCGTTTGGTTCTGTGTCTCAGACGAGGGGAGTCTCGCCGAAGATGCACTGAGAGCACTCATCGCCTACTACGGACCTGGATTCCAAGAGTTCCGGCTCAATACTATAGGACTGACGAAAAAGGACATGGAGCCAATTGGAATCGCCGTCAAAGAACATGGATTGGAATCGGGGAAGAAACTTGTCACAGACAAGATGTTGAAACTCGCTATTTATGGTAAACCCGATGATTGCATTAGCAGAATCGAGGCCCTCCAACGAAAAGGAGTAACCAGCATGGCTCTGGGTGCCCCTCTCGGATCTAATCCCGAAGAAGCAATAAGATTGATCGGGGAAAAAATAATTCCTTACTTCAAAGAGAATTAGAGTAATACAAAGACCAGCCTCGAGCTTTATGGTCTAGATCGGAATCTTGCAATCTTGATTCTCAGCGCATCAGGTCTGATCGGCAGCTCTGTGAGTTTGACCTCCTCGGGAAAGAGTGCATCATAGACCGCATTGGCGATGGCCGCCGGTGCACCTATGATTCCGCCTTCTCCTCCTCCCTTTACTCCTAGCGGATTCGTTGGCGATGGGGTTACAGTGTGGTCAACCACGAGTTCAGGTATGTCCAACGACGTCGGAATCAGATAATCGCCGAATGTCGTGCTGAGGAGAGAGCCTTCTTCTCCATACGTAACCTCCTCGAGGAGCGCGGCAGAAACCCCCTGCGCGGTTCCTCCATGCGACATGCCTTCAACTATCCTCGGGTTAAGCATATTGCCGCAGTCGTGAACTGTAACCAGCTTTCTGACTTTCACATGTCCTGTCTGTTCATCGATCTCCACAACAGCAATCTGCACACCGTAGGCGGTCGTTCCTGATTTGACCTTTGGCTCGTAGTAGGCCAATACCTCCAGAGGCTCATCACTTAGCCGCGAAAGATCGGCAAAATGCAGTCTCTTTGACTCATTCGTTGAAGAAATAACCTCCCCGTCCTTGAAGATGACCTTATCCTCCGGGTCAAGTTGAAGATAGTTTCTTGCTACACTACTCATTTTCTGCTTCAGTTGCAGCGTTGCTAGGTAAGCGGCATTTCCTGCCATATTCGCGCTTCTGCTGGCAATCGTTCCGTCTCCACTATAGGGACAAGCATCCGTATCGCCATGCATCAACCTCACTTGTTCAATCGGCACGTGCATTTCACCTGCTACAATTTGCGAGAGAGTGGTTTCAAGGCCTTGACCAGTTGGAGCGGAGCCGCTAAACAAAGAAATCCGACCATCATTCTCGAGCCTTGCTCTTGAAGACTCGCTTGGAGTGTATCTTCGCTTTGTAGGCAGAGGGTTTAGCGATCCAACTCCTCCTATCTCTATGTAGAGTCCGATGCCGATTCCGACGCTCTTCCCAGCTTCCTTGTGCTTCTCTTTCCTGAACTTGTAGTAATTTGCGAGCTCAAGCGCCTTCGACATCGTCGACTGATAATTCCCACTGTCATAGACTAGTCCAGACGATGTTTGGTACGGAAACTCATCCGGCTTGATTAAATTCTTCATCCTAACTTCAATCGGATCTATTCCTATCTTTCGCGCAAGTATGTCCATCGTGCGCTCCCTTGCAAATGTCGCTTGCGTCATGCCGAATGCTCGGTAGGTGCCAACTGGGCCTTTGTTGGAGAAGACCGCTTGAAGTTCTACGGAATAAATCGGAATCTTGTACGGCCCGGGGACCAACATGGCGGTAACGAAAGTCGAAACAATGTGTCTCGTCTGTAGGTAAGCTCCCGCGTTTTGTACGATTCTGTCTTTGAGGCCGAGTATCCTTCCATCCCTCGTCGCGGCCATGGTAATCCATTGGACGCAGTCTCCACTGTGGATGGCACCAGCTACGTGTTCGCTTCTGTTTTCGATCCATTTGACTGGTCGACCTGTTCTGACCGCGAGCACGCAGGTTAGTATCTGCTCGGGATAAAGATGAGAATTGATTCCGAAGCCCCCGCCAACATCGAGGGCTAGGACCTTGATGTTGATCTCAGAAATCTTTAGTGCCTCAGCGAGAAGCGTACGATCTAAATGTGGGCATTGGCTTGTAATCCAGAGAGTTAATTTTCCCTCTCGACTGTCATATCTCGCGATCGCTCCTCGAGGTTCTATTGCCTGTCCGGTGACTCTCTGTGCTGAGAATTTCTCTTCCACGACTACTTCTGCTTTCGCCAGAGCGGCTTCGAAGTCCCCCGTTCCATGTCTCCAAGAGCCTATGACGTTAGAATCCAGCTCGGGGTGAATAACCGGAGAATTCGGATTTAGAGCATCTTCAATGCTCATTACCACAGGAAGGCTTTGGTATTCGACATCGATTAGCTCAGCCGCATCCTCGGCCTCGGCCTTCGACTCCGACACAACTGCGGCAACAAGCTGTCCTGAATAAAGAACTTCGTCCTTTGCGAGAAGAGGGAATCTTGGGAGGGGAGTGCCCTCCCAGAGGGAAACCATCGGGAGGGTTGCGTCGATATCCTTTCCCGTGAAAATCAGGAATCCTTTTCCGTCGCGAGAAGAAATCGAGTTGATTAGGGCGTGGCCGTAAGGGCTTCTGACGAATGAGACATACAACGCATCATCAGGATTAATGTCATCAACGAATGTACCGCTGCCGGTAATCAGTCGATAATCTTCTCTGCGATCTATAGCTTCGCCAATCAAAGCGAAAATCCTTTGCCAATATTCAGAGAGAGGTACATAAGTATTGGCAGATGAAGTCAGAATTCGAGAATCGCTCAACCTTTTCTTGAGTCCATCTTTAAGAGGTTCGGAGGAAATTGGTCATCTGATCTCAGGTGGGAGGTGAGATGTTCAAAACGATCATAGTATTGATGGCGTTCTGACACCATTGCGTATAGGCAGAAAAACGGTGACTAAACTTGAGGTCCTTATGATCTTCCTTTTTTCACTTTTGGTGGAAGTTTTCATGAAAAGTACGCAAAGGGTTTCCTATGCGCTCGCGAAGTCTCCGACCGTGGAACTTAATCAAATGTCTCGATTTGGGTAGTTTAGATAAGTTAGGCGATGGATCTGGCGGCAATCTGGCGGGCCGTAATAAGATTTCTAACTTTCTCAGGGGTGAGAGGCATAGAGTTGATCGTCACACCGAACTGCGAAAGAGCATCCTCAACGGCGCTTGCAATTGTTGACAACACGGGAATCGCTGGTCCGTCTCCAACAGACTTTGTTCCCAACAACGTAAATGGGGAAGGCGTCGAAATAAATTCACTGTGGATGGGGAAAGAGTCTTTGGAGGTCGGTTTCAGATAATCTACAAACGTGGTCGACAACAATTGGCCATCGGAGTCGTACACCATCTCTTCTAATAATGCCGCAGATACCTCTGCCGAGACGTTCCCGTGGATCTGTCCTTCTACTAGAAGAGGATTAATCAAGTTCCCAGAGTCTTCAACTACAAAATATCCTTCAACATAGACTTTGCCTGTCTCAATATCGACTTCAACAAGCGCTGCGTGCGCTGAGCTCGCAAAGGTAAGAAATGAACGGACCTTACCTTTAGCACTCGAGACATCAGCTTCCGGAAAGCTGTAATAGTGAACCTCCTCAAGCCCAGGCTCCATCCCGGGCGGGAGAAAGAGCAGGTTGTTGTATGCAGTGTCTGCGATTTGCTCAAAGGTAGCGCACCTGTCCGCGGAGGATTTATCAACAAATTTTCCATTGTCCAAGATCACTTTGTCTCGCGTTGTCTTCAGTTGGTATGCCGCTATATCGATCATCTTTTCCTTTAGTTTTCGCGTGGCCATTATTACGGCTCCCAGATCTAGAGAAGAAAACTTGTTGCTATAGACTCCAGAGGATATAGTCCAGGGGCTCTGGGAAGAATCGAAATCACCCAGTACATTGATCATTGAAATAGGAATCTGCAATTCGTCAGAAATCACCTGAGATATTGCCGTTTCATGTCCCTGGCCATTCGAGACCGAGCCCACCATCGCAGTCACACCTCCAGTACTTTCGACTTTGACCCTTGCGCCTTCCGCAGAGCCTGACCTGAGAGGCTTCTCCGCTCCTGTGGAGTGATAGTAAAAATTCACTGTCCCTGGTTCGATACCGCACGAAATGCCTATCCCTAGGTACCTGCCTCTCATGCGTGCTTCTTTCTGAAGTTTACTCTTGAACTCTGCGTAGTTTGAGATTTTCGAGACGCTTTGTAGTAGCCTCCCATAATCGCTGTTGTCGTAGAATTGTCCGCTGGGGGTTTCGTACGGGAACCTGTCTGAAGGAATCAAGTTTCTCTCGCGAATTTCGACTCGGCCGATTCCTAGTTTGTCAGCGAGCTTGTCCATTGTCCTTTCTATTATGAAGTTCATCCCCTTTTTCCCGATCCCTCGGTTCGGAACCGATGGTGCCTTGTTGGTGGCGACAGCGTATCCATCATATCGGATATTCCTTACGAGGTAGTTTCCATTGATCCCGGCTAACTTGCCAACATTATGAATGGAGGCCCAAGTAAGGTAGCCGCCCTCTCCCACAACATCTCTTATCATCAGGCCAATGAGCTCGCCATTACTATTTGCTGCTGCTTCTACTTGGAATATGGAATCGCCGCAGTGCCCTTGGGCCATCAAGTGTTCTGTTCTTGTTTCAAACCAGCTCACGGGGCGGCCGGTCTTCATCGAAAGCAAGCTGGTGATCCAAATGTACGGCAAGCCGCCACACTTGATTCCGAACCCTCCGCCGACATCTGCAGGAACCCGGAGCCTGACCCTGTTTCCAGGAAGTTTCAAGCCTCGACAAAGATATTTGAACATGATTCCGGCCTGTTGTGTGTTGGACCAAACATCGAGCACTCCGGTTGCCTTATTGAACAATGAAATGCATGTGAATGTCTCAAGGGGAGCTGAAGTGTACCGATGCAACCTCAACTCATGAGAAAAAGTAATATCAGCTTCCATGAATGCTTCGTTAACTTTTCCGAATTCGAAAGTTTTGTGCCAGACCACGTTCGTTCTGAGCTCCTCAAAAAGCAGAGGGCTCTCATCCCGCATCGCTTCCATCGGATCCAACACCACTGGCAGAGGTTCATATTCCGTCTCAATCAATTCCAGGGCATCCTCTGCTGCGTACCTGTTCGTGGCAGCAACTGCGGCGATTGGTTCGCCGACAAATCTCACCTTGTCAATAGCCATGCAGTAATGGAGCACTGGTGCGCCAAGATACGGCGGAACAGGATCGCAAAGCTTGCGCACATCTTCACCGGTAATCAAGGCCAGCACGTCTTGATGAGCTTTAGCTGCGCTCGCATCTACTTTCAGGATCTTCGCGTGGGCGTAGGGAGAACGCAAGATCGCGCAGTAGATCGTTCCTCCATGTTTGATGTCATCGACATATGTGCCGCGTCCGCTCGTGAGCCGAGCGTCCTCGACTCTCGTTACTGATTTTCCTACCTTCTTGGAAAGTGATCTCACTATCGCAGTTGACATTCCTCAAACGCCACTTGTTTTGGATGTAAGATTTCCATTTCGAGAAACGGATTTGATTGCCCTGATGATGTTGTTGTAACCCGTGCACATGCAAAGATTGCCCTCAATTGCTTGGCGGATGTCTGCATCAGACGGATCGCTGTTGTGCACCAATAGGAAATAAGCAGACATTATCATGCCGGGTGTACAATAGCCACACTGTAGAGCGTGATTTTCAGAAAAGGCTCTTTGAATTGGGTTGAGTACTACGTTTCCTCGTTCATCCTCGACAGACATTCCTTCAATAGTCATGATTTCAGTTCCGTCGGCTTGCACAGCCAACACCATGCACGATTTTACGGTTCTGCCGTCCATCATTATGGTGCAAGCGCCGCAGTGTCCAGTATCGCAACCAATATGTGTACCTGTCAGGTTCAGGTTGTCCCTCAAGTGATGCACCAGCAATATCCTAGGCTCAGAAACATCACAATCGTACTTTTTCCCGTTAATCATGCATTTGACCATCAAGTCTCTTTCTCTCCTATCGACCATGGCAACAAAGAATCAAATAGCGCGTGCCACGTTTCATCGATTCCTCTCTTCGGGCTTTTGAATATTTGTCAATTGATTTTCCTGCGATCGATCATGATTAAAGCAATTTCAATTACTTGTTAAAGATTGCCTGACCCTCGAAAATTGCGTAGGTCCCTTTGATGCCTGTCTCTGATTGGGCAAGCAGAGTTCCCCTTGTATAATGTGTGCGTGTGTTATGGATTCTGTGCATCGCATCAGAACTCATATCTAACTCCCACCGGAAAGCAAGTCAGATTGATATTTGTCCGAGTTGAAAGTCGATGTTCAATGTCACATCTTCCCACGTTCATTCGTTGATGAGCTCTCAAAACCAGATAGCCAATTGAAAATCGCAACCCCTGATGCGAGCGGCCGTCGAGTGATATTGGATTCGAAGACAGGTGATGAAGTCACTTATCTAATTGAGAATTCCAGTTACGTAGATCCTGACGCGCATCTCCGAGACATGCTGCAATATAAGATAGATAGGCAGATCTTGAGCCTGCCACCTCCCAGTATGGACAAGATCCTCGATCCAGATGAGGCTCAACGCATGAGTATTTTGGTCAATGACGAAATCGCCGGTATAGTTCGGAAACACCCGGATAAGTTCATTGGTTTCGCATCGATTCCAATGAGCGAACCCTCAATAGCAGTCAAAGAGATCAAGAGATCTGTTTCAGAACTAGGGTTCAAAGGCATAATAGTCAGCTCCAATACGCAGGGAAGGTTCTATGATGCTGAAGAGTACGATCCGGTATTTCACATGCTCGAAAAGCTTCGAGTGCCGATGTTCATACATCCAACAGAGTCGGTTGCGGCTAAGCAAATCGGTCAAGACTACAAACTCGCTTTGACTTTTGGATGGCCCTTCGACACTACCCTTTGTATATCAAGACTCATCCTATCCGGTACTCTTGAGAACTTTCCAGACCTGAAGATTATTGCAGCGCACGGCGGAGGTATGATCCCTTTCTTCACCGGGCGTATTGATATGCTATCGAAGGTAGCGGCGGGGAAAGGCAAGAAGATCGCCGTGGAGAAACCCGCGGAATCATTCAAAAAACTATACTATGACACGGCATTCTTCGACCCTGACTCTCTCGAGTTACTGGTGAAATTCGCGGGGGCAGATCATGTAGTTTACGCCTCCGATTACCCCTTTGGGCAAAACCTCGGAAAGAACTGCTACGAAAAATCCATCTCAATGATGGACCGGGCAAAGCTGGATTCGGAATCGAAGGAGATGATCTATGGAGGCAATATTTCGCAATTAGTTGGAATCCCCTAGTCGTATCGATGCCAGCCCTCTCCTTTACGCGTTCCATCCAACTCAATTTAGACCGACTGAATTTCTGCATACTTAATTGTAAAGTGCACCTAAAATTCTTGATCAAAATTCGAGTTCTTGTCCCTCGTGGAAAAATTGTTTCCCCTCTCAACGCTTAAAGAGAGTTCAGCGCAGAATCTTCCACCTTGAAGTTTGGAAT
>VFSW01004603.1_pt1 | contig 20544 bp, 23 predicted proteins | sample 5358111 | NCBI WGS metagenome assembly VFSW01 (sample SAMN11554181, study PRJNA540505) | mine drainage metagenome | isolation source: sediment from site ElyBrook_90M | place: USA: Ely Copper Mine, Vershire, VT | collected 2017
GTACCAGATTTCCTTGATGAAGCGCTGCTGGCCCTGCACGCCGAACTGAATGACCACATCGACCAGCAGGTACAACAGCTGCTTGATGTCGGCCCGCGGCAGTTCCCGGCCGCCCCGATGCTGCTTGATCAGCAGCACCAGTTGCTCGAAGGCCAGGGCGGCGCTCGCGGCGTGAATGCTGGTGATGGACCCGGGATGCCCGGAGTTGACGTTGCGCAGGTAGTCGAAGGCCTCCTCGGCGCGCAGCTCGGCCAGCAAGATGCGATCCGGTTTCATGCGCAGACAGGACTCGAGCAGCTGCTTGGGCGTCACCCGCGCGAGACCCTGCTCATCCTTTGAGTAAAACAGGCGCACGTGATTCGGATGCCGGTCGAGCGCCAGCTCCTGCGCATCCTCGATGGTGATCAGGCGCTCCTCGGACGGTATTTCGCGGATCAGCGCCTTGGTCCAGGTGGTCTTGCCCGAACCGGTGGGTCCGGAGACCAGAATGTTCTTGCGACTGCAGACCGCGAGGCGCATGAAGGCCGGGTACTCGCCGGCGCTCAGCAGGCCGAGCAGTTCGCCCTCGACCGCATCGGCCTGCGCTCCGGCCCGACAGGTGCGGCTGAACACGCCGCGACGCGCCAGATCCTCCACGCTCAGGGTCTGCGCCGCCGGCCGGCGTATGGCGATGGCCACACAACCCGGCGCGGTGGCCGGCGGCAGCGCGATCTGCACCCGCTCGCCCGCCGGCAGCGCGGCCGAGAGTAGCGGCGAGGTCGCGTCCACGCGCTGCTGCGTGCGGTTGGCCACCAGCTTGGCGAAGCGTTGGCACCACTCGAAGTCGGCGGCCGGCAGGGCTTCGCGGCGCCAGCCGGCATGAGTCTCAATGAAGACTTCCTGCGGCCGGTTGATGCACAGTTCGGTGACCGTGGCGTCCTGCAACAGCGGCTGCAGCGGCCTCAAGGTCAAATCCAGCGCGGAGAGCTCCGCCATGGCTAGGCCCCCCCGCCGGCGGGCCGCAGGGCATACACCGAGCGAAAATCCAGATCGCGCGCCACCAGCACCTGGATGCGGTCGCCGTTGCGCTTCAGCACCGTCGGCGGAATGTTGACGGTGCTGCGCAGGATGTCGGTGAGCACATCCTGCGAAACGGACGGATCGACGATGACCGCGCCGCCAGAACTTGCGGAGGACTGCACCGCGGCCTGCACGGCGCCATCGATGACCGATACCAGCATCGCCGCTCCGAAGCGCTGCCAGAAATGCCGGTTGACCTCGCCCGGCAGGCCGGCACGGCCGAGCTCGTCGGCGCCCGGGGAAGCGAGGGCCACCACCACGCCGGTGGGGGTGCGCGCCTCGCTCCACAACACGAACACCCGCGCCGCGCCCTGCTGCACCTCGCCGCGAGTCTCGCCAATCAGCTTGGTGCCGCGCTCCAGCAACACCACCGTGCCGTCGACACCGAAGACGTCGGCGGCGGTGACGCAGGTGGTCATGCCGGGCAGTGTGGAGTCGATGGCGGTCTCCAGGGTGCAGTCGATGAAGGCGCCCTTGGGCAGCAGCAGCCGCCGCGTGGGCAGGCGCTGCGCCCGCACTTCCGGGGTGGTGGCCGCCTGCAGCCAGCCGCCGAGCTGGCCGCGCCCACCCTCCGCCGACGTGGCGGGCGTCTCGGAGCGCGGCTCCGCCTGGCCGGCGGCGGCGGGCACTCCGCCGGAGCCCACCGCCACGAAGGCCGCTCCCGACAGTCGTCGCTCGCGGGCGCTCTGGGCGGCGGTTTTTGGTGCCGCTGCCGCCGGTGACAGCGGTGGAGTGGCGCTCACCGGCAACTCCGGCAGCAGCACCGGGTTCAGCGGCGATGGCGGCGGGGCGAGCTGCGACTCGGCCGCCTGGGTGAGCACGGCGAGCGGCGGCGGCAGCGGCTTGTCGATATGCCCGAGGCTCGGCAGCGCCGCCTCCCCGCCGGCGCGCTGGGCGGCCGCCGCCTGCAACTGCCGCCGATTGCGGTCCGGGCGGGTGAGCGTGGCGGCGTAGTACCAGGTGAGCAAGCCCAGCCCGAGCGTGCTCATGAGCGCGAGCGCGAGCACGCTGCCGAGGCGCGCCCGCAGCGTCGGCCGCCGGTCCAGCGAGACCGCCTCGCGCTCGCCACCCACCACGGGCGGGTCGGGCTGCGCGGCCGTCACGGCGCACCGGCCTTGACGGCTCGTTCCACCTCATTGGTGATGGTGCCGCTCTGCAGCCAGGCGCCGGCGTCGGCGTAGCCGCGATTGACGATGCAGCCTACGGAGCGCCCGCGCCGCAGGATCAGGCGATGAGCCACCCGATGCACCACCACCTCATCGGCCTCGATGCTGGAGTTGACCAGCGATTCGCTGCCGTCCTCGTTGCGCATGAAGATGGCCGGCAACTCGGCGGCGGCGGCGAAGCGCAGGCGCGTATGCACGCCGTCATCGTAGGCCGCCACCGGGCGCAGCTCCGGCGCGCCGCAATACCAGTAATCGGTGTGGTGCGGACGCCGGGCGGCGGCCAGATCCAATTCGTCCTCCACCCGCCGAGCATCGATTTTCTCGGCATTGACCGCGGGAGGCGGCGGGTAAATGAAACGCAGCGCATAGATCACCGCGCGGTCATCGCCGGCCGGCGGCTGCGCGCTCACGCGGTACTCGAACTGATACTGTCGGCGGCTGGTGAGCACGGTGAGATTGGTGTTCACCGGCGCCGCCTTGGGCTTGAGAAACAGATGATTGTCCTGACCGGCATAGGCAATGCCCTCGATGTCCCCGGCGCCCAGCCCCTGGAAGGTCTCTCCGGGCTCGAACTGCAGGTCGATCTGGTAGCCGACATAGCCCCGCAGCAGCACCACCTGCTGCGCGTCGTAGCGCACGCTGCGGATGCGGGCATCGAGCAGTCCGGGAAGGGGCGTGGTTTCCGCCGGCGCAGGCGGCGCCAGGAGCAGGGCCAGGGCGGTCAGACAGGCGGCGGTTCGCCAGCCCCAGCCGCCGCGCGAAGCCACGACCCTCATGGTGTCGCTCCGGCGGCCGGCGGCGGGTCGAGCACCTCCGGTTCGCTGCGAAAATCGATCACCTTGAAGCCCAACGGATTCCAGCGCCGCACCTTCGGATCCTGGGCGGGCGACCCATAGGCGTATTGCACGGTGGCCAACCAATGGGTGATCTGCTCATGCGCGCCCGCCCCGCCGGTCTGCTGGGCCTTCAGGTAGCGCACCTGGGCCAGATCCGTCAGACCGCTCGCCCGGGTGAAGAAACTCACCGACGTCACCTGCACCCGCACGCTGCTGCCATCCTTGTGCACGTTCAGCGGCGAGGCCGGATTGCTCGCCGTCCACTGGGCATACCAGGCCTGGTTGCGGGCGGCGGAATGGAATGCCCCGCACTCCTCGTAGTCGCTTTCCGCCGTGGCGAAATTGAAGCGCTCGCAAACGGTGGTGTAGTGGGTGAGAAAGTACCGGGTCACCGCCTCCGCTTCGCTGTTGCGTCCGCTGTAGACCGGCACCACGTCCACCACCCCGGTGGTGGCATCGACTCGCACCACGAAGGGCTCGACGCGCTTCAACGGCGTGAGGCAGGCGAGCGCCGCGGCGCTCGCCACCGTGGCGGCCCAGCCGGCCGCGGCCACCGCCCAGGCGGTGCGGGCGCTGCGTCGCAAAGCGGCCGCGCGCTCGGCATCCCAGGTCTCGGCTTCCCGAAAATATTCCGGCGGCGGCGCGACGGCGTTCATGGGGCGCTCGCCGGCGCCCGCGCGGCGCGGGGATCGGCGCCGGCCGTCGGCGCCGCAGGGGGATTGATCGGCCGCAGCCATTGATCGCAGCGCACCGGATGGGCGCCGCAGGCGCCCAGGAGCAGGCATGACAGCAGCAGGCTTCGCATCTGACTCTCCCTCCCTGGCTCAAGGTCCGAATTCATGCGTCCTCGCCGGCCGGTGCGCCCGGCAGACTGCGGCCGATGGCCCGCGCCGCCAACCCACCGCCATACCGGGCCGCGGGTCGCGCCGCCGCCTGCGCGGTGCGCAGGCCCCAGTGGATGCCGCGGCTCACCACCCCGAAGGAACTGAGCGCCAAGCCGCCGGCGAGGGCGCCGGCGATGGGCATCACCTGACGCAGCAGCAGCAACACCAACCCGGCCATCAGCAGCATGTGCAGCGCATCCACGGTCCGCACGGCGCTGCCCAGCGCCACGGTCTGCGCGGCATAGGACTGCATCACCTGCAGCAGCAAGGCGGCCACCATGACGGTGAGCACGGTGATGAGCGCGTAGTTGGCGAGTTGGGCCATCCAGGCCTGGAAGAAGCGCCGCGTGCCATCGAACAGCAACATGACGATGAACAGCGGCCCCAAGGCCAGCAACACCGCCAGGGCGATGTTCGACAGCGCGATGAGAAACATGGTGTACACACACAGCAGTCCGACCAGACACCACACGGCCGCGGCGGCCAGGTCGAAGCCGATGCTGGAGGGCCACAGCGACCCCTTGTCCCAGAGATAGCCGGCCACCGTGCCGCCACGCTCCCAGATGGCATCGATGGTGCCCACCGGATCGGTGGCGCCGATCACGGCCGCGGCGAGTCGCGCCGGCGCCGCGTAGAAGGTGTCGACGATGACGGCGTTGTACAACCACAACCGCAGCCCACAGCCCAGCACCAGGGCGAGCAGCCCGATGCGTTTCAATCCCGCGAGCAGCGGCTCCTCGATGCGGCCGGTGAGTTGCAAATAGCCCCAGGCCATCACGTACAGCGTCGCCAGGGTCACCACCGCCGGCTCGAGCACGGTGGCGAGGCGGGCCGTATTGGCGCCGATGTAGGTCGCCAATTGCTGATTGAGCCACTGCCAGAAGGTGCCGAAGAAGCCCATGCCCGCCTGCCTCGTGTTTGCTCTCAGGGAACCGGTTGCAGGCGCCGGGCGAACTCGCCGCGTCCGGCGATCGCCGCCTCGTGCGCGCGCAGCCGGTCCGCCACCTGCTGCGCCTGGGCGGCCTGATACATCACCTGCACCTTGGTCTGCTCGTTCTGCAGCATGGCCAGCTCCGCGCTCATGCGCGCCTGCAGATCGAGCACGGCCTTCTGATCCGCCGCCCCCGGGATGGCGCCGATCAGGGACTGCAGCGCCGCGAAGCGATTGCTGGCGGCGGCCAGTGCCTGCTGGGTCAGGGTCTGTTGCAATGCCGCCGCCTGGCGTGCCGCGGTGATCTCCTGCTGCCCGTCCGCCGAGAGGCTGGACAGCCGCTGCGCCGTCAACACGGCATTCGCGCTGATGATGCCGCGCACCTGGGTGGCGAGCGCCGCATAGCTGCCGCCCGACGCGGTGACCAAGGCCTGCACCTGCGGCCAGTCGACGGGCAGGTAATTGCGCACGCTGCCGCTCAGCAAACGCTCCATGCCGCGATCGCCGGTCGTGCTGAGGAAGGTCTGGCGGGCCTGTAGCAGCTGATCGCGGGTGGTTTGCAGTTCCTGCTGCAGGGTCTGCACCTGCTGCACCAGCTGCAGGATGGCGGCGTTGTCGATGACCGCCCATTGCGCCCGCGCGGCGGGCGGGGTCGCGATCCAGGCAGCCATCACCATCAGCAATGCGCGCGGGTTGCAGCCGTTCATGGGACCTCCTTTTGCGCCGCTTGGGCGAGAAACGCCGGCAGCCAGGCGGACGGGCTCTCGCCATGGCTCGCCATGCAGGCTTGCATCCGTTCGAGCTGGCCGGCCCGTCCGGAGATGACCGTGAGCTCGGGCGCGAAGCCGCGCAGATCGAGCTGGCACACCACGCTGTGGCGGCCCTGCTTGACGAGGAATTGCCGCGAGCCGGGTTCGATCTGCCGATGCAGCAGCGCGAATTCGCGCGCGCTCAGACCAAGGCCCTCGGTGTACTCGCGCGCCTCCGCCGCCACGCTGGGAAACAGGATCTTGGTCGGCGTCTGCTCGATCAGCGTGCGGCTGATGGGACTTTCCAGCACATCGCTGGGACTCTGGGTGGCCAGACACATCACCGCGTTCAACTTGCGCCAGGTCTTCGGACCATCCTTGGCGAAGCCCTCGAAGGCCTGATCCGCGAGCAGGCGCCAGAATTCGTCCATCCAGCAGACGAGACGCCGCCCGTCGAGCAGTTGGCGCACGCGGTGGAACAGGTACAGCGTCAGCGGCGCGCGAATGCCGGCGTGGTCGAGAAATTCCGTGACGTCGAATCCCAGCAGCGGACGGCGGTCGAAGCGCGCCGTGAGCAGGTCGGCCGGATTGTCGAACACCCAGGCGTAGTCGCCGCCGGCGCTGGCGCACCAGGGGGCGAGGCGGGCGTGCAGGCCCTCCGGATCGGTGGGATCGAGAAACTCGCACAGCCGCGACAGACGGCGGGCCGCGGGCTCCAGGGCCAGCGTGCCGCGCAGCGCCTGATCGAGCTCGGCTTGGTCGCGAACCGCGCTGCCCGGGCGGGCGCCACCGCGCTTCAGGTCGCTCAGCAGCCGCAGCCAGGCCTTCAGGAACTCCACGTTGGCCGGATTCACCGGCAGTTGCAGCGGATTGAAGCCGGTGGCCACGCCGCTGCGCAGCGGCAGATACTCCCCGCCCAGGCCGCGCACCAGGATCTCCAAGCCGCGATCCTTGTCGAAGATGATCTGCGTGGCGCCGCAGCGGGTGAGCATGGCCACCAGAAAGCCGATGAGCACTGTCTTGCCTGACCCGGTGGGACCGCAGATCAGCGTATGGCCGGTGTCCTTGCGGCTGCCGCCCTCGGGATCGTTCGGGTCGCTCGCATGCAGCGAAAAATGGTAGGGCGAGCGGGCGCTGGTGATGAGCAGCGTCAGGGCCTCACCCCAATGATTGCCCGCGGCACGTCCGCCGGGATAGTTGTGGAAGGGCGCCATGGCGGCGAAGTTGCGCGAGGTGATGGGCGATTTGCGCGGTCGATAGGGAAAATTCCCGGGCAGCTGCGCCCAGAAGGCGGCCTCGAGGGCCAGATCCTCGCGCGCCACCAGCATGCCGGTGTCGGCGAGCAGGCTGCGCGCCAACGCCACCCGGTCATTGAGACGGCGCAGCCGCTCGCCGCCGCCGTCGACCGCCGCGCCGAGGTCATCCAGGATCTGCAGCGACCAGTGGTGATCGCCCATCACGAATTCGTTACTGGTGAGCGCATCGAGGGCATCGTGCAGATCCGCCGCCTGCGACACCGCGAAGTCGCCGGCGTTGTGCATGCGATGGCTTTGGCGCTGCAACAGCGCCTGCGCGCTGGCCTTGCCGAGGAAGGCATAGGACTGGGTGAGCACGAAGCAGAACGGCGCCGACAGCAAGCCGTCGTACATGCCCACCACCGTCGGCGTTGGATACTCCTTGATACCGAGCATGGCGCCGGCCAAGGTGGCCGACGGCGTGCGGTATTCGATGGTCTCGGTGCCGAATACCAGGCGCGCGGCGGCGAGCGCATGCTGTACCGGCCCCCGCGGCAGCGGCATGCGCTGCCACTGCCCGTTGATCAGCAGGGCGAGGTATTCGAGCAGCGAGGAGCACCAGCCATTGCCATGGCGGTAGCACCCGAGGCGCTCCGGCTCATAGCGCGCCAGCGAAGCCATCACGGTCTGCGCGAGCTTCTCGCAGACCTCCAAGCCCTCGGCGCGCTCCGCGGGTCCGAGGGAGGGCGCCGTGTGCGGCAGCAGTCGGGCCAGCCAGCCGCTGGGCGCGGCGGCGGCCGGTCGGTGCACCAGCGCCAGATAGATCTCATTCTGCATCAGGGTCTCGCGCGCGAGACAGGCCCGATACTTGGCGTTCAGTCCGCCGGCGAAGTCCCCGTCCGGGGCCGGCGGCGCCGGCGACACGCCCACGCGGCGACGGATCACCTGGGTCCACAAGGCGAGTCCTGGAGTGGCGATGTTTCGCCACAGCACATTCAGGCGCTCGTGCCAATGGTTGAGTTCGGCATCATCGCGGCATTCGAAGCTGGCGCCGCCCAGGCGCCAGGCCTGCACATAGTCGCCGGACTCGGTGCACACCACATGCGCCGCGACCTGCGCGCGGTAGGGTATGCGGGCCGCCGCCAACAGGTCGCGACGGGCCGCCGTCTGGCGGTTCACGGCGGACATGCATTCGCTCCGCGGCGCGGGCCCGCACCGCCCGTCGGCGTCGATGGCAGGGGGTGAAAGGCGCGACGGCCGCGCCCGTCCGGCAGATCGACCACCAAGGGCGAATAGCTGCTCGCGCGCCACCAGCGCCAGTTGCCGAGCAGCGCCGGCAGGCGGGTGCGGCCCCAGAGCAGCAGCAGATCGAAGTAGCGCGCATCGCGGGCACACAGCAGCATGCACACCCCATGGATGGGCAGGCACAACAGCAGGGTGAGCAGATTCTTGCTGAGCAGAAACACCTCCAGGGTGAACACCGCTTCGAACAGCAACGCCGAGTAGGTGACGCCCCAGCGCATGGGCGGCCGGGTCACCGCCACGAACAGCACATCGCGCACCAGGCAGGACATGGGGATGGCCACCTCGCCGCTCTCAAACGCCGAACATGCCGCGCACCCAGGCAACGATTTGCGGGGCGCCGAAGGCGATGGCGATGCCCAGAATCGCGCCGATGCACCACCCCCAGGACATGCGGTTCGCCATCGCCATGGCGCCCAGCACCATCACCAGGATGATGGCGATGGGCGTGAGCCAGGCAAGGATGTTGGTCTGCAAGGCGGTGGCCCCGGTCATGAAGGGCGAGGCCTGTGCGAACGCCAGCGCCGGCAGCCAGAGCGCCGTGGCGGCGGCGAACCGCGCGGCGGCGGCCGCGCGCGGGGCAACGGGGGCAGTCAGGGGGTGATGCATGGCAGGATTCCTGTGGCGGAGTGAAGGGTGGTGCGGCCGCGGTCAGACCTCGGCCTCCAGAGCGTTCAAGTCATGCTCGCCCCGGCGTGCCGCCAGTTCCTCGCGCTTGAGCCTGCCCGGAGCGCCGAAGCGGAAGTTCTGCACCACGAAGGCATGGTCGTACTGCTTCTCGCCCTCCTTGTCGGTCCAGTTGTTGGCGCGGATCTGCGCCTGCAGGATCAGTTGATCGCCCTTGCGCGCATTCTTGGCGATCGCCTCGCCCAGGGCCTCGAAGGCGACGAACCACAGACTGGTCACGCTTTCGCGCACCTCGCCCTGCTCGTCCTTGCCCGCGTAGTCATTGCCCACCAGGCAAAAGCGCGTGTAGCGGGTGTCGCCCTTGACGGCGAATTCCGGATTCTTGGCCAGGTTGCCGATGGCGGTGACGGTGAAACTGTTCATGGGAATGGCTCCTTGTGCGGTGTTCGGTGGTCGCGTCGCCGTGGTCGGCGGGCGCGTGGGAGCAGTGTCCACGGACAATGCCGGCGCGCACACCGGGTTAATTGGCCGGATCGCCGAGAAAGATGCGAAGCTGCGTTTTTCGACTAGAATTGCGCACACCCCACGGGAATCCCTCCTTGAACGCGATCGAATCGCCCGCCGGCGCCGACGCCCTGCGCGTCGCGCACTTGAACAAGCGCTACGGCGAGTTCGTGGCGGTGGAGGACCTGTCCTTCCGCGTCGCAGGCGGCGAGATCGTCGGGCTGCTGGGGCCGAATGGCGCCGGCAAGACCACCACCATCAGCATGATCCTCGGGCTGCTCGAGCCCTCGGGCGGCAGCGTGCACATCGCCGGCCTGGACCTGTCGCGACAGCGGGCCCGGGCGCTCGCGCGCGCGAATTTCGCCGCCGTGTACGCCGCCCTGCCCGGCAATCTGACGGTCGGCGAGAACCTGCGCTTCTTCGGGCTGCTCTACTCCATCGAATCCCTCGGCGCACGCCTCGAGCAGGTGCTGGATGAGTTCGATCTGCTGCGCCTGAAGAACACCAAATGCGGGCTGCTGTCCTCCGGCGAGCAGACCCGCGCCGCGCTCGCCAAGGCGGTGCTGAACCGGCCGCAATTGCTGCTGCTCGACGAACCCACGGCCTCGCTCGACCCCTCGGCCGGACAGATCGTGCGCGAGAAGATCCGCGCTCTGGCGCATCGCGACCGCTGCGGCATCCTCTGGACCTCGCACAACATGGGCGAGGTGCAGAGCGTCTGCGACCGGGTGCTGCTGATGTCGCACGGCCGGGTTCTGCTCGAGGGCGATCCGCGCACCCTGCCGCACACCCATGGCGCGGCCACCCTCGAGGAGTTGTTCATCCGCGTGGCCCGCGAACCGCTCCACCCCGGCGCGCGCGCATGAGGGCGCGGCCGATTCTCGGCGTGCTGCTGCGCCAGTTCTATCTGTTGCGCGGCAGTCCGGTGCGCCTGTTTCCCATGGTCACCTGGGTGGCCATCGACATCGTGCTGTGGGGCTTCATCACCCGCTATTTGAATTCCGTGAATGCGGGTCGGGTGGATTTCGTGCCCACCCTGCTGGGCGCGGTGCTGCTCTGGGATTTTTGCACCCGCATCATGCAGGGCGTGACCACGGCCTTCCTCGAGGATGTGTGGTCGCGGAATTTCCTCAACCTATTCGCCTCGCCGCTGTCCATCGGCGAGTACATCACCGGACTGGTGCTCTCCAGCGTGATGACCGGCGCCGCCGGCGTGCTGGTCATGATGCTGCTGGCCACCCTGGTCTTTCACCTGCAGATCTTCACCCTCGGGCTGCCGATGGCGGCCTTTTTCGTGATTCTGTTCGTCTTCGGCATCAGCCTCGGGATATTCGGCACCGGGCTGGTGCTGCGGCTCGGCCCGGCCTCGGAATGGCTGCTGTGGCCGCTGCCGGCGCTGCTCTCGCCCTTCGCCGCCGTGTTCTATCCGCTCGCCGTGCTGCCGGCCTGGATGCAGGCCGTGGCGCATCTGCTGCCGCCTTCCTATGTGTTCGAGGGGCTGCGCGGACTGCTGGCCGGACACCCGCTGTCCGCCGCCGCGCTGCTGCAGGGCGCGGCGGTGGCGGTGCTCGAACTGTTGCTCGCCGGCCATTTCTACACGCGGGTCTACCGGCGCGCGGTGCGCAGCGGCCTGCTCGCCCGCTACAGCGCGGAAAGCGCCGCGTAGCGCGCCGGCCCCGGGCGCCGGTTCAAAAATCGTGCATGATCATGAGCTTCAGCACCAGCGGGTCGGAGGCGCGCGTCAGCCCACGGCCGACGCCGAATTCGATGCCGTTGGCCGCGCCGCCCACATCCACCACCCCGAACACGGTGTGAGTTTGATTGGACGGGGGCTGGAAGTGATTCACCGCGCCGAAGTCCGCATAGTGCTCGATGGCGAAGGTGAGCTTGGGGTTGACGTTGTAGGCCACGCGCGCCTCGGGCGCGAAATCCAGGCGACCGAGACCATTGAAGGCGGTGTCGAGGATGGGATTGAAGATGAGGTCAACCGGCCCGAGATGCACGCCCACGATGGGGCGGATCTCGGCCGAGTAGCGGTACTGATCCCATTGCGGCCGGTTGTAGCTGAATTCGAAATTCACGCCGTAGAAGAAGGTGCGGTCGCGCGCATGCGGCACCACGAACAGGGTGCGCAGCTTGGCGCCATCGAACAGCACCTGACCGTCGCCGGTGACCGTGTAGATGGGCACGTAGGCGCCAAGCTCCCACCAATCGGTCACCCCATAGGCAAACTCCGGCACGCCGTTCAGGGCGTGATTCGGCACCACCCCGCCCGGGTAATCGCCCTGCTGGCGGCCGATGGGGGTGAAATTGTCATGCCAGGTGAGATTGAACTGGCCGGGATCGGCGATGGTGGCGTCATACACCTGGATCTCGTCGGTCTGCGCGCCGGCGGGCGGCGCGCTCGCGAGCGCGCCGGCGGCGAGGGCGAGCAGAAGCGGACCGGTTGGAGGGCGACGCGGCATGGCGCGCAAGATACCGTATGGGCGCCGCTCACGCAGCGCCCGCGGCACCGCAAATCTGCCGCAGACGTTCACGCGTCGGTTGGTCGAGCAACCCATAAGGGTCGGCGCGCACCAATTCGATCTTCGCCACGCCGAATTCGCGCAGCACGAAGTCCCAGTAAAACAGCATGGGGTTGAGGGCGAGGGGGCTCAAGGTGCGCTTGGCGGTGGGCAGCGCCCGGCGCAGCGCCACCCATTGCTCGCCGAGCGTCGGCCGGTAGGCGCGGCCGAGACGAAAGCCCGCATGGCGCAGCGCCGAGGAGAGGCCGAGTTCGTAGCGCGGAATCACCTGCGCCCGGTCGTTGATGGGCACCATCCGCTCCCACCAGCCCGCGAACAGCGGCGCGGTGAAGCAGCAGGGCGTGAAGGACAGCAGGAAGGAGGACAGGTGACGCCGGTGTTCGCGGCTGTAGACCAGCCCGAAGCAGTCCTGCGCATGCTCGCGCTCGAAGAAGCCGCGCAGGAGCTTGTCGGGCTCGACCGTGATGAACGAGGAGTTGCACAGCACCAGGCGGCTGTAGGCGCGCAGCTCGCCGAGCGCCTGCAGGCCGGTGCGGTAGGAATAGAAATCATAGCCCACGTTCTCGCGCACGAGGGGCGTGACGCCCGCCGGCAGGCGCGCCAATTGATCGGCGCGCAGGTGGGTGGAAACGAAGATCAGCCGCTGCGCCAGCGGCGCGAGCCGGGCAAGCAGGGCTTGCAGGTCGTCGCGCAACAACCCCTCGGGGTGATAGTGGGCAACCACCATGGCCACCCGGGTGTTCAACGCACGCACCAGGCCCGGATGCCCTCGACGCGCAGAAACTCCTCGGCGCCGGCGCCGCAGAGCAGCGCGAGCTTGGCCGCCAATCCGGCCTCGGTACAGGTGGCCGCATGCACCGTGACCGAGCGCGGCGCGTCCGCCACCGGCCAGCCGGTGCGCGGGTCGAGCACGTGCCCGAGCCGCCGCCCGGCATGCAGGACGAAGCGATGCGCATCGCCGCTGGTGGCGAGGGCGCCGCCGGTGAGGTGGAGCAGCGCCGCGCCGCTGCCCACGCGATCGACGTCCTCGATCGCCACCCGCCACCCGGCGCCATCGCGACGCGGCCCCGAGACGCGCAAATCTCCGCCCAGGTTGACCAGCAGCGGCGCCGGGCAAACGGCGCTGGCGAGGTGCAGGCAGCGGTCGACGGCGTACTCCTTGCCGATCCCGCCCAGGTCGATCTCCATCCCGGGCGCGAGCCGCAGCCGCGGTCGTCGCCAACTGACTCGATGCCAGCCGACGCAGGCGAGCACCCGGCGCACCTCGTCCGCGCTCGGCACCCCTGCGCTGCCATCGAAGCGCCACACCCGGCGCAGCGCCCCGGAGGTGATGTCGAAGCGTCCGCCGCTCAATTGATGACAATGCACCGCGTAGTCGATCAGATCCGCGGTCTCCTCATCGACTTCCATCCACTTCCCCGCTCCCTCGTTGAGGCGGGTGATCACGCTCGGCCGATAGCGGGAGAATTTCGCCTCGATGCGCAGGGCCTCGCCTTCGGCGGCGGCCCCCGCGGCGCGCCCCGCCCGCTCATCCTCGGTGTCCACCAACACCGCGCAGGGACTGGCCATGGCCGTGAAGGTGGTGACCTGCGCGCGGGCGGCCGGAGCGGCCGCCTCAGAAGGCATAGCTGTAGCCGAACAGCAGCGTGAACGCCGTCAGGTCCGGAAACAGATTTTGCTGCCTTAGCTGGCCGATGGCATACCCGGGGGAGCCATTGCCGTGCTGGTCGTAATACTCCACGCGCACGTTGAATTCGGAGCCTTGATCCAAGGGCATGCCGAATTTTAACCCATAAGTGGTGGCATGAAACGCCGCCAAGCGGGTGTCAGCCGACGCGTACTGCGGCAGCGGCTCACCCCCCGTGAGGTAGTAGTGGAAGAAGTTCGCGGCCGTCTGCTGGTAGTAGCGCGCATGCGGCTCGAGGTAGTAGTCCTGCCCCACCTGGTAGCGGTAGCGCAGGTCGAGGGTGCCGGAGCGGATGCCCCAGTCGTCCTCATAGGCGCGCAGCGAGGCGGTGATGATGTCGCTGGTCAGATGCACCTTGTTCTCGAAGAACACGCTTTGCTTGCGGCGCGACTCCGGCCGGTTCTCGTACAGCTGCGACGTGGGCTGCCCGCTCACCGGGTCGACCACCGAGATGATCTTGTACGGATCGTTCTCATAGCCGTGCGATTGGCTGAAGGAGTAGCTCAACGAGGCCAGCCAGCGGCGGCTCATCACCTGGGTCACGCCGAGCAGCGCATCGACCTCGTTGCGCGTGGTGTTCGGCCCCTTCCAGTTGGCGTTCATCTGCGTCAGGGGAGTCGGCGTGCCGCCCAGCGGAAAGGACAGATCCGACTCGATGTTCAGGGCCGCGTTGACCGTGGTGTTGTGCTGGTCGAAATCCCGCGACACACCGATGTTGCCGCTGGTGGAGCGGTAGTCGTGCTCGGTGGAATAAGCCGCGCCGCCGCTCACCTTCCAATCCGGGGTGAGGGATTGATCCCAGCCCACATGGGCGGCGATGCGCCGGTCGTAGAAGCCATGGTCCAGCGGATAAGTGTTCGGAGCCACCGTGGTGCTGGCGCCCAGCGTCTGGGTCTTGGCGCCGGTCGCCGGCGGGATGACCACCACGGTCGAACCGCCGGAGGCGCTGGTCACCGTCACCGGCGTGCCCAGCGCGATCACCTTGTAGGGACGCACGTAGGTCTGCGGCAGCGTCGAGGGCACCGCGCCCAGGGGCGTGGCGCCGGACACCGCGTCGGCCGTGATCCCACCGGAAATGGTGCGATCATCGTCGATCTTGTAGGCGACGTTGAGATCCGGCTCCACCGCCTGCACGCGCCCGTTCTCGTGATAGAACATCAGCGCCGTATCGACGTTGGTATTGGGAACATCGGGCGGCGCTTCCTGCGCACGGCCCGCGGCGCTCGCCAGCAAGCCGGTGGCCGCGGCCGCCAGCGCCCGCTTCAACCCGGGCGGATAGGGGCTCGGGCGACGCTTCAATTGCATCCGCAACCACCGCCGGCGAAGCTACGTCCGCCGCTGGAGGCTTCTTTGCTGAAATACACGTGATCATCCATCGCGTTCTGCAGCGGATAGGCGTTCAGCTGCATCGCCGGTTCGGCGAGCAGATCATGCTCCCAGGGCTTGGCGCCCAAATGCGCGCAGCCGCCGCCGGCGAGCGCCGCGGTCAGGGCGAACGCCAGTCGCCAGTCAGGGCGCTTTTTCATCGAGCAAAGTCCGCAGATCATTCTCATAGGGTTCCTCCTGCTTGACCGAGAAGCCGACGTGCTGAAAACGGATGTGGCCCTGGCGGTCGATCAACACCGCGCTCGGCATGCCGGTGATTTTGTAGGCGCTGGCGAGACGGCCGTCCGGGTCGTAGATGACCGGAAAGCCGGCCGGCGTTTCGTCGAGGAAATGCTCGGCGCGCTGCCGATCCTTGTCGACGTTCACCCCGATGACCACCAGATCGCCCGGTCCGAACTGGCGTGCCAGGGCCGACAGCCAGGGAAAGGACTCGCGGCAGGGGCCGCACCACGAGGCCCAGAAGTCCAGGTACACCACCTTGCCGCGATAGGCGCTCAGATCGAGCGTGGCGGCGCGCGCGGCGCCGCCGATCGCCAACCATCCCGCCACGCCAATCACGCAAGCAAGCACGACGCCGCGACGGCGCCTGCCGCGCTGGTAATTTCTCATGGGAGCACTCCGGTTATTTACAATGCGATGTACTTTGCATTGTAAAGCATGCGCGCGAAAAAAGACCACGCCTAGGTGGCGGCCTTCGACTGCGCGCGCCGGCTGCCGGCGGCATCGCGCACCAGTTGTTCGAGCACGCTGAGGTAATGCGCATAGCGCCGCCGGCCCTCGGCCGTCAATCGGCACACCGTCTGCGGCCGGTTGTTCTCGAAACTCTTGAGCACGTCGATCAACCCGGCGGACTGCAAAATCTGCGCGTGGCGGCTGAGATTGCCGTCGGTGAGCCCGCACAGCCGCTTCAAGTCGCCGAAGCGCAGCCCCTGCGAATGCACCGCGAGCGAGGTCAGCACGCTCAGCCGCGCCCGCTCGTGAATGAGGCGATCCAGCCCCTCGTAGGCAAATTCGCGCTCACCGTCTTGACGATTCTTTGCATTAGGCATCGGTGATCAAGCTCTCATGTTCGGCATGCAGGATGGCGGCGACCAGCAACTGCCCAACGCCGAACGGCACGCCCATCGCCCAGGGCGAGAAGGCATAGCCGATTTGCGCCAGTTCCAGGCAGGACAGGCCGCTCACCAAATACCAGGCGCCCACCAGCCGCATCGGCCGCGGCAGGCTGCGGGCCGCGGCGAAGGCCCCCAGTCCGAAGACGAGCTGCCACAGGCCGGGCAGCATCCACAGATGCTGCGCCGCGGCCTGCAAGAACACCAGGGTGATGATGCCGCCGGTGACCAGCGCGGGCAGAAATTGCTCCAGCGCCGCCTGCAGCATCGGCACGGCGAAGCTGCCATGCGCGCGCCGCGCGCGACCCAGCGCATCGATGCCGATCACCAGCAGCGCGCACACCGCGGTGGCGCTCCACAATGCGATGTAGGCATGAACATGCGCCGCCGGGTCGCTCAGCCAACGCGCCTGCGCCGCGGCCACGGCCAGCGCCAGCGCACCGGTGGCCGCCAGCGCGCTCGGGCCGAAGCCGCGAAATTCGCTCACCCGCGCCAATTGCACGCGAATCGCGTCGATGTCGGTCAAGGCACGCTTCAAGTCCGGCATGGTCCAGTTTTTTCCACAGCCTCCGTGACCGGCAAAGTGTGCATGAGGAGCGCGGCCACCGCAAACCTTCAAGCCCCCCGCAGCGCCGGCGGAAGTCGTGCGCCATCAGCCGCGCGCCCCGCGGGCCGGCCGCGCATACACCGCCGCGAAGGCGGCGCTCGCCCGATCGATCACCTGGGCAAAGCGCTCCTGCAGACGCGGCGTCATCTGCAGCAGGCGCGAACGGCCGTCGGCCGGATTCGGCACCTCCTCCAGATACCCCTCCTCGATGGCCCGCCGCACGTACTTCATGGCGGTTTGCACGCTCACGCCCTTGACCAGCTCATAGGCGTCGGTTTTGGCGAGCGCCGTCGCCCCGCGCAGCCACAACTCGGTGAACAGGCGCGAGAAATACACATCCGAGAAGCCGGTCTCGTGGAAGGCCTCCACCCAGGCATCGTCGAGCTCGCGCAGCGCGAGCAGAAAGCGGGTGCGGGTGCTGCTCCGCATTGCGTTCAACCCCAAATTTACCTATAGTTTTACACATAGTTTCGCATAACGACGGCGCCTCGGGGCGCCGTCCGGCAACCCTTGGGAGCCTCATGAACGAAGCCGCAGCCAGCCACCCGTCCGCCGCGCGCGCTCTTGCGCTGCCCAACGCCCTGGCGCTCGCCTGGACGAGCGGCGGCTGGCTGCTCTCCTTCCCGGCGATGGCCGCGCCGGATGGCTGGATGGTGGCCGGTGGGGTGCTGCTGTGTGCCCACTGCATGATTCTGGCGGCCTACCTGCTCCACGATGCCGCGCACCACGCGCTGTTCAGCGGCGCCGCCGCCAACCGCCGCGCCGGCGAGTGGTTGAACTTCATCGCCGGCTCGAGCTATGCCTCCTTCGAGCGCATCCGGCACATGCACATCCGACACCATCGCGATCGCGCCGATCTGGCCTGCTTCGACTTCAAGGCCTTGCTGGCGCGCCGGCCGGCGGTGCGCCGCCTGCTGGAGGTGGCCGAGTGGGCCTATTTGCCGGCCACCGATGCCCTGATGCACCTGCAGGTGGTGTGGCGACCCTTCTTCGTGCCCACACAACGCCCGCATCGGCGGCGAGTGCTCGGCATGCTGATGCTGCGCGGCACCCTGCTGCTCGTTCTGGGCTGGTGGTCCTGGCATGCCCTGCTCGGCTACCTGATCGCCTACGCCCTGCTGTTGCGGGTGCTGAATTTCTTCGATGCCTTCCATCACACCTTCGAGCAGTGGTTCATCGCCCCGGACCTGCCCATCGGACGCGCCGGACGCGATCATGCCTACGAACAGGCGAACACCTATTCGAATCTCGTCTCGCTGCGCTGGCCCTGGCTCAATCTGCTGGTGCTGAACTTCGGCTTTCACAATGCCCATCACGAGCGGGTGGCCGTTCCCTGGCATCGGCTGCCCGCGTTGCACCGCGAATTGTACGGCGATGCGCACCGCTCGGTGCTGCCCCTCAGGGCGCTGCTCGGCGCCTGGCACCGCCATCGCGTGCGACGGGTCGCGGGCGAGGAGTACGGCGCGGCCGCGGGCGGCGCCGAGCTCATCGGCGCTCACGGAGTCTCCTTTCTCACCGTGGTGTGAGTCGCGCGGGGCGCGCCGGCCGATTGCGGCACGTCGCACAGAATGCGCACCCCGCCGCCCGCCGCCCGCTCGATGCGCAGCTGCCCGCCGAGGGCATTGGCGCGCAGCCGCAGAGTGCGCATGCCGAGGCCCCCGCCGCGCGGCGAGGGCAGCGGCAGTCCCGGCCCGTCATCCTCGACCTGCAGCACCACGCGCTCCGCCGCGCAGTGCAGCTCGATGCCGATTTCGCCGGCCTGCGCGTGCTTGAGCGCGTTCTGCACCGCCTCCTGGGCGATGCGGTACAGCTGGGTGCGGCTCTCCAGCGACAGATCGAGGGACTCATCGAGCCGGGCATTCACCGTCACCCGGGTGGCGGCTCGCGAGCAGCGCTGCGCGAGGCCCTGCAGCGCGAGCACCAGATCATCCCCCGTATCACTCAGCGGCGAAATGCCCTGCACGATGTGACGCGCGGTTTGGATGCAGGCCGCGGCCTGTTCCGCCAGGTCCGACAGATCGGCGGCCAGCGGCAGTCCCTCGCGCCGCGCCCGGTTGGCGTAGGCGCGCGCAGACAAGGCGAGCCCGGTGAGTTCCTGACCCAGACCGTCGTGCATCTCGCGGGCGATGCGCCGCTGCTCACCCAGCGCCGCGTCATTGAGCGCCCGGCCGAGCGCGCGCCGCTCGCTCACATCCAGCGCGAACACCAGCACCGCCGCACGACCCCCGAAATCGATGGTGCGGCTCCAAATCTCCACCTCCAGCAGGCGCCCGTCGGCGGTGCGATGCCGGGTCTCGAACGGCTCCTCCTCGGTGTCGGTGGACGGCAGCACGCGGCGCTCATCGACCGGCACGAGGTCGGTCACGCCGCGGGCATTCCACTCCCCCTCATGCCAGCCGTATTGGCGCGCGGCCGCCGCATTGACCAGCAGGAAGCGCAGCGTCTGCGCATCGTGCACCCACATGGGCTGCGGGCTGCCGTCGAAGATCTGCGCATAGCGATGCTCGGCCTGCAAACGCTCGCGCGCGGCGGCATCGCGTTCGGCGAGCAGGGCGGTCACGGTGAGCGCCAGTCCGATCAACGCGGCGCAAAAAGCCCATTGGGTCACCAGACCGGGTAATTCATCCGGTTGCGCGAACACCCCGTAGCCGAACAAGAAGCCCGCGATCTGCGCCACCGTGAGCACCAGGGCGGCGAGCGTCGCGGGAACCAGACCGAAGCGCATCGCGCCGATCACGGTCAGGGCGCTGGCCAGCATGACGCACAGCGGACGGCCGATGGGCGGCGCGGCGAGCACCATGAAGACAATGCACAGGCCGATGGCCGCGAGCCATACCGACGCGCCGATGGGCCGCTCGCGCAGGCGCGCGAGTCCCTGCACCTGGAAGCTGATCAACACCGTGCCGAACAGCGCCGTGGCCACCGCGGCATTGCCCCACCAACGCACCCAGTAGATGAATTGCAGCGGCATCGGGACCGGCGAACTGAGCGCCGCCCCCAGCATCGCGGCGCTGGGAAACAACGCCGTGCCGACGATGACGGCGAAGGCAAAGGTGGCCACGTCGCGAATCCGCCCGAAGCGCGGATCGAAGCCACCGCGCTTCAGCAAATGGGTGGTGAGCGCCGAGGCGGCCGCCAGACCAATGCCCACGCCCAGCGCTTCGGGCAGTGGCATATGGCGCAGCAAGTCGATGGCGCTGCCGGCGAGCAACACCGCCGGCCACATGCGCCGCCCCCAGCGGTAGGTGGCGGCCTGGGCAATGGCGATGGCCACCCAGGGCAGGGGAATGCGCGCCCCCAGATGCGGCAGGGCGAAGCCCACCAGCCCCGTCAGCAGCCCCGCCAGCACCGTCGCCAAGCCCCGCGCCAGCAGCCAGGGCGCCGGCGTGGCAGGGGCGGCGGCAGATTGCGGCAAGTCCTGAAGAGGCGGATCGGATGCCATGAATCCCCATGCGCTCGGCGCAGGCGCGGCCCTGCGCCCTGCGCCAGTGTATGACGAAAGCCCCGCGCCTGGGACCCGTGCCGTTGCGGACTTGCGGCTGGCGCGGCGTATACTCACGGGCGCCGCGACCATCCCGGAAGGCGGCACCGACTGGCGAGGATTGGAGCCGTGAATCGAGGGCACCAGGCGCGGCGCGCCTTGCGCATTGCAGTGGCGCTGCCCATCCTGCTGCTGCAGGCCCTGCTGCCCACCGGCTTCATGCCCGCGCCGGTGCGCGGTCGGATCACTTGGGTGCTCTGCCAGGCCGCTGCGCCCGCCGCCAACGCCCGGTCCAATGCCGCCACCAATGCCGGCGCCCCGGTGGGCACCGATGCAACGCACCACGGCGGCCAGTCGCCGCCCTGCCCCTTTGCGCTCGCCGGCGCGGCGGCCCCGTTACTGACGGCGCCGTTATTCACAGGCACCCTGCTCGCGCCCAGCCTCGACCCTGTG
>VFSW01004604.1_pt1 | contig 20541 bp, 23 predicted proteins | sample 5358111 | NCBI WGS metagenome assembly VFSW01 (sample SAMN11554181, study PRJNA540505) | mine drainage metagenome | isolation source: sediment from site ElyBrook_90M | place: USA: Ely Copper Mine, Vershire, VT | collected 2017
CAACTGGTTAGAGCACCCGCCTGTCACGCGGGAGGTTGCGGGTTCAAGTCCCGTCCGCTGCGCTAGGGTTGTAGATAAAGGTTTGTTTGGTGCGTGGAACGGGACGTTAGAACTGAAAATTTAGTGCTACAATTTTTGTGTGATTAATCAACAACTGCTTGACTATATTCGACAGCAGGTCGCTGTGGGTGTTTCAAGAGAAGATATAACTAAAGCTCTGGCAAGCAGCGGATGGAACCCATTAGATGTCCAGGAAGCATTTGCAGCTTTACGACAGCAAGGTTTTCTTGTACCCTCTGCGCCCATCGCAGCTCAACCAACTAACCAAAAAACTGCTAGTCCTGGATCGGTCGCTTATGATATTCCTACTCAAGTAGTTGCCTCGCCAATAAGCAATACATCTGGTCAAGGCAAGAGCGCAATAGTACCAAAAGAGATACAAGGCTGGAATTGGGGAGCCTTTGGGTTCAGTTGGATTTGGGGTATTGGTAATAAGGTTTATATTGCTCTCCTGATCATCGTTTTTCCTGTTGTGTTAGCAATACTTTTTATATTAGTCTTACTGGGCTTAGTGAATATAACTGCAGCCACTCCTCATCCTGGGGTTCCACTTCTTATAATTCTTCCTTTCATTGGATATGCGTTCTACGCATTTACTCTATTTGTAAGTATTGGGATGAGTTTTGTTTTAGGAATAAAGGGAAACGAATGGGCGTGGGCTCATAGGCATTGGGATAGTATTGAACATTTTAAAAAGGTCCAAAGAATATGGGCTCGAGTTTGGTTAGCATTAATTCTGTTTAGTTTTCTGGCTGGTCTCTTTGTTGTTTTTAGTTTCTTTTATCTTTTTCACTCTGATATCCCAACTCATTCTGTGGGTGGTATTCAGACTTCTGTATCAAGTTTTACACCCACACAGACCTCATCTTCAACAGGAGCCTCTCCGATTAGCTCTGTTACGTCTCCTCCTCCAACCTGTTCTCTACTAGCAGTTCCTTCAGTTGTTCTTCCAGGCGTTCCATACTCACTTTTCTGGACTTCTCATAATGCAACAAACCAACAAATCGTTGGTTCTAATGGTATAACAATCACTCCACCACCAGGAAACACAAGTGGGTCAGAGCAATTTTCTCCTACAGGCACATGGATTATGACTGTTTCCAATTCTGCTGGTGCTGACACGTGTCAAACAACAGTGACTCGAAGTTCATAAGTTAATTAAGGGTTGGAATATAAACAAAGGCTGCAATCTGTTGGATTTTAGTTCTAATGTCATCCACTAGGTCGCGCTTACGGTTTTTTAGTCACCCGACTCTTTAATTTGAAGGAATTTTAGTTCTAACGCAGTACACGTGTCCTAGTAAATTTATGAACCCGCTAGAGTATATCTTCTGCGTACAACAACTAAAACAGCTACGAGGCCATTCATGAAAATAAGTGAGGCTGGATAAAGTACTGTTGCGATTGAATACGCTTGCAAGGCAAATAGTGCAAACACATACTTCAAGGAGTTTAATGAAAATGACGTTGCCATCTCCTCATGTGGATATCGGTAACCTTTGCGAATCGTTGATGCATATCCGAGCACATCAATGATTGTAACAAGAACTACCGACGCGGTAACATTCTTGGTAAAGAACCAAACAAATAAAGCCGCAAGCGCGGCGCTTAGGAATACCCAATCAAACTTAGAAAAGCCTCGCTCATCCTTGAAGAGCGCAGAAATACCTATTAATAAGCAAATGACACTACTTACTCCTGTAACCCATGCCCCAGCCCCCCCTACTTTTAAAACTTGAGCGACAAATACAATTCCCGTCAACAAAGCCCATAGTAACCATGAGAAGGCGTGAGGCCTTGTCTTGCCTAACCAAATGCTTCTAAGATATAAACCGTATCCAATTAGAGCTGTTAATACTGAGAGATAGCCGAGCAGATTTTTTATATCCATACTGGTTGACTTATTCTAGCATGTTCACTGTAGCGTCACTTTCAAATATGCCAATAAATTCTTGTTGATAACCATGAGCTCACTAGTCATTTTGTCATGCACCGATATCAGTTTCAGTTCCAACCTTGTTATGTATGGTATGCTCATAGTATAAAAAAATAAGAAACCTGAAGGTAGATATGAGTATAGCGCCTACGGCTTTAAAGAAAGAACGGAAACATCAGCAAGAAGAAAAAACTATTGTCTATCCAGATATGAAAGGCCAAACCGGCCTCACGATTGTTTATACGCCACATAAGGATGGAATTATTATTCTTGAAGCAATTGGAGATGGAATGCCGAATATAAGTGCAACTTTTTCAGAGCGAAGAATAGATGAGGCACACATTCTTTATATGGAATCAACTGAACTACTCCGCTCACGTGCAAAAATCTCACAAAGTCAAACGGAGATTCGAAAAGCGGTGGATACATTGTTTTCATTGTTTCGCGGAGAAAAAATATCAGCAGAACAGATAGCCGCTGTCAGTGCCCCTCGCATGGTTTCGACAACTATGCCGCCAGTTAACAACCCCATAGATGTCGACGGTACAAAATACGATCGATTACTCATAAAGTCTCGCCTCGTTACGATGAAAGATACTGATCTTTTACCGATAATTGAAGAATTCGCAGGGCCATATATAAAGGCTGGGGACATGCTATTTGTCAGTGAAAAAGCTCTTACTATCACCCAAGGACGAATTATTGATACGGGAGAAATAAAACCATCGCCTCTTGCATATCTTTTTGCGCGTAATGTAGCTAATTACTATGGCACGAGTGATTTCCATGGTTTTGGTCACGGCACACCTCTAGCTATGCAACTATTAATAGAAGAGGCAGGTTATCCTCGCGCAATTTTTGCAGCTGCCGTCTCAGCAATTACACGTCCCTTTGGAATTAGAGGGCTTTTTTACTCTCTCTGTGGCAAGAGTGCAAAATCAATCGATCTCCCTATGTCATTTTTAATTTTAGAATATGCACATTCTGCAAAACTCGCCCCATTAGATGCAACAGGCAATGCTAAACGAATTAAAGCAACGCTGAAATGTGAAACAGTTATACTCGATTCAAATTATCGCGGTGCATTTAGTTTGGGAAAAAGCACGTCTAAGATATCTGAATCATTTATAGAAAAACTTTTCCGCGGCAATCCTATGGGGCAGTCAGATGAAATGACACCATTCTGCATCGTTAGAAAGGCTTAAGAAAATATGTGCTTGGTGTTACCCAGCACATATGATCGTCTTACGTGAGCGTCAATACTGCAAATACCATAATCCATGAATGAGCAAGCTTTGCTAGAAATACTTACACGCGGGGGTGGAACGTGGGGTTTAGTGATTAAGAGAATTGGAGAAGATGCGACATTTCTTTTTAACGCTGATTCAGAATTTCCTGCTGCGAGTGTAGGTAAGGTTCCCATAGCACTGTATGTACTTCATCAGGTTGAAGAAGGCAAGATACGTCTCCATGATCGATTTTCAATAGATAAGGAGTTTTATTTAGGAGGTGCAGGTGTCATTAAGTATATGGAGCCCGGGGTCAATCTTTCACTTAAGGATATTGTAAGCCTTATGCTAATAACTTCAGATAATACTGCTGCAAAATTTTTGGTTAGATATTTTGGAGGAAAGCATATTAATACGTATCTGCAATCCTTAGGATTTAAAAAGACTGGATTAGGAGTTTATGGAGAGAAATTTGATTATGGCGTAACAACACCGCAAGAAATGGCTACTATGCTTGAAAAAATATATACCCGATCATTTCTTTCTTCATCACTTTCAAATTTATTTATTGATATCATGAAGCATTGCCACAATGATATAAATATCAAACGAAGGCTGCCCGATAAGTTGGAAGTTGCTAATAAGGGCGGCATTATTCCGGGTGTAAGGAACGACCTTGGCCTCATCTTTACTAAGAAGCCATACATACTTTCTATATTTTCTAGGGGCCTAAGAGATAGAGCTTATAGACCCGAAAATCCTGGCGTGCTTACGATTGCCGATATTTCGGATGAAGTCTACGCACAAATGAAATAATGCAACAGGATCGGCAGTGCTTTAATTAGCCTTATTTATAGGTCAAGGCGATGGGTGTGCTTCTGATTACCAGCGTGTGCACAGGAATTGCCTTCTTCGTTTTTGGAGTTAGGCATATCGGCCCGCACAAGGCAACGTTTTACGCAGATATCATAATCTATTCATCCTTGATCATTTACGGGTTTTTTAGAATCTTCAAGATTCTAGAGAAACTAAAGATGAAGGAAGAATAGAAAGGAGATTAACACGACCCCCTGAGCAATGTTCAAGGGGTCGTATCAGTTGTGTAGAAATTTCTTGTTCCATGTAGCAAGTATAGTGAGTCACATGGTGGGGTAAGAAATTAAGGCTCCGTTCTGCTCCAACTTAGTTCTAACATCGTCCACTAGGTCGCGCTTATGATTCTTCTGACACTTAACCCCGATTGACTTTCAGATGTACATAGCCAATTATAGTCACCGGAAAGGTAGAGACCGATGAAAATTTTAATAGGCGATCCTAATTCACGAGTCTGGGATGACCTCTTGCATTACTCACTACCGGACGATGATCTCCCCATCAACGGGCCTCTTGTGATTCGGTTGGTGGCAGAAAGAAAAAAAGAAAGCGACTGGTTGAAACAAGTATGGCACGAGACACCGAGAATTCTAGGTGGTGTTGTCGTACATCTGCAGAGACACGACAGCAGAGAACATCCATTTGGAATTCAGATGCTGCTCTGTATTATCGGTGAACACAGTACACCGATAGGCCACTGCTACGGCGTGGTCGCGGAACTTTTCGAGGTATTAGCCCACTTCACTCCCACATCGTCTCTCATGGCTCGATAACCACGTTCATTAGTAGTGACAGGGCGGCTATCCAAAGGACAGCCGCTTTTGCTTTGTGGATATAGTGAATCACGGAGCGGGATAGAGTACGGGTATATATACCGAGGCCCCACTCTGAATTTTGGTTCTAATATCATTCACTAGGCCACGCTTAGTCTGTAGAGATTGGCTTATACTGAGAAAATATGCATAGTTTAGTTATATGGTGATAGTCCAAGCGTCTATTGCGATAATACTCGGCATTGCCTCTAGTATAATGGGCGATGTCTATCTAAAGCGAAGCGGTTTTTATGACACAAGATTACTTTTGCTAGGCATTTTGTTTTATGCGCTTGGGGCACTCCCCGTAGCCTATGCTTTTAACAAAATGCAGTTCGGAATTGTCTTTCTTATTTGGGAGGCGTTTACCGTTATAGTTGCACTAATAGTTGCAAGTATTCTTTTCAAAGAACCTCTAACTACATATAAAATGGTCGCTCTATTACTTGCAGTAGGAGCGCTTTGTTTTAGTTACTTGTGATCCTCATTTGTAATACTGGATAATTCTAGTTCTGACCTCGTCCACTAAGCGCAGTATAATAGGCGCATGGAAACTAGGATTGTTAAGAACAAAATCAGTCGAGATGAACTGCGCGCTCTTGCTCACGAGCAATATGGTGACATTATCAAGGCAGCGGTAGATGTTGCCCAAGAGATTATGGGGGTTGGTGGGGAACTTCATGTGGATATACAATCTGCGCTTATTGAAAAGGAAAATTCTCGCGGAGACACCACATGGGGCATCAACTTATATCTGGATAAAACAGGAGATGAGTTCATCGAGTTTGATTCCATGATTAACCTTAAACCTCTCTTGGGAAACAGAACCAGAGGCATTGAAAGTGAAGAAATTCGAGGTAAGATAAAAGAAATCGTAAATAAATTAGTTGAGTAATATGGCTGTATCAAAAGAACGATGGTTTACACTCTCACTTGCCGATCAGCTCGGTAATATTGGCAGTGAAGTGGGCCGCGCGCACAAATGGCAAGGTGAAGACGACCAATCATTTTGGGGTGCGACATCGCGAGCACTAGAACTTTTAGATTTGACAAGAGAAGACACTCGATGGCATAAACGTCGCCTTGAGCTAAATCGTGCGCGTGAGAGCCTTGCAGACGCAGTATTGGGAGGAAATGAGTACGGTAGTACTCTAGACGATCTTGAAAAATATTTCATGCAATTTGCTCTGTTTGCCCAGACGAGAAAACAGTGAACCACAGCTACGTTTTGTTGAATTCTGATTCTAAAAATCGCCCGTTAGGTCGTGTTCACTTGTAAATAGAAGTTAGTTTGGTGCTCTACCAAGAGCTAAGGAAACAGCAGAGGCTATTTCAAAGGTCACAGATAAAAAACCGGAGTACTCAGACCTATTTGTGGAGCGTATCAAACCCACATATATTCGTGGGAAGTCATATGAAGATGAAGAAGCTAACAGACTTTGGAGAGAATGGGAGAAAAGTTTATATACACCAGGCATGCGAGCCGAAGATGGTGAGAATTTTGATGACATCGTTGCACGGGCAGACAAAGCTCTAGCTTTTCTGGGAGAACAATCTGAGCAGTCCATTGTGGTAGTCACACATGGATATATCCTGCGAACAATAGTTGCACGAGTATTGTTAGGCCATTTTCTCACTGGAGAGATTTTTAGGAGATTCCATCAAGTAGCTTATATGGAAAATACAGGTATAACTGTTTTGCGCTATCACGATGCGTTTGAACAGGAAGCGTGCTGGCGCCTCTGGATTTATAACGACCACGCACATTTGGATTAAACAAACTATAGTGAGTCACAGGGTGGGATAACAAATCACCACGTTAGACATGCTAATTCTGGTTCTAACGTCGTCCACTAGGTCGCGCAAACTTGACATATACAATTGCTTATGTTTCTCTCTTTCAAGAGCTAAGTAAAGGAGGAGTATTGTGGAAAGCTTTCTTTCATTATACCTCGATGACATAACAACAAATGGTGGACTTCATCACCCAGGCGAAGATCTTGGACCAGAACGTATTGTAAAGATATGGAATGGTCCTATACTTCCGAAAGGCAGCTTGATCCAATTTCAAATGGCTCTCATTGGGCCATGTGCTAGAGTCATCGGATATGAGCTATTCCTTGACGAAGATGTTCTGCACATCAACATACGACTTTGCCGAAGAAGTATCGAGTTCCTGAATGGAGATCTCAATCCTGATACAGACGTAAGGGAGCGCTTTTGGGCGCTGTTGATGGAAACTGGGTGGAAAGAACAAGAGGTTGGAATGATCTAACACCTTTTCTCGACGATTAACAACGGGAGGTAAAAATGTGTCGAAGAAAAAGGTAAAGCAAAAAGCCCAGCATGAAAATGCCAAGGGCTTTTTATTTATATATAGTGAGTCACACGGTAGGGTAGTAAATACTCACTCCAGAGTTGCCAATTCTGGTCCAAACGTCCTCCACTAGATCGCGCTAAGACAAGAAGAATAAGATTTATTTGTCTCGGTCTACGGAATATTAGAACTCAATTTGTACAGTTGACTTTCAACCAGCAACGTCTAATAATCTCCACTGGAAAGGTGGAAGTCAATGAAGACTTTAATAGGAGATCTCGACTCGTGCGCCTGGGATGATCTATTACACTATTCGCTTCCGAACGGCAATCTTCCAGCTAATGGACCTCTTGTGGTTCGACTGGTTGCGGAAAGAAAACAGGAAAGCGACTGGCTGACACAAGTGTGGTCTAAAACACCAAAAAATCTGGGCGGCATTACCATGCATCTGCAAAGGCACAATAGTCGAGAACGCCCATTCGGCATTCAGATGTTGCTCTGTTACATCGGTGGGCATAATACGCCGATGGGCCAGTGCTATGGTGCAGCAGCGGAACTTCTCCAGATAGTAGCCCATTTCAATCCCACGCCTTCTCTCGTGGCTGACTAGGCCCGACAGTAGCAACTAAACGGCCATCCGAGACGATGGCCGTTTTTCTTTCTGACTATAGTGAGTCACATGAAAATATATGAACAAAGGTTCGCTTAAGATTAATTAATGCTATGGAGAAAATAATTCCTCAATCTCGTAAAAAATATCAGGCACGACTCGATAAACTTAAAGGGAGATGTGGATTATGTAACTTACCACCCGATCTCAATATTATCGAATATAAATATTGGGATTGGGCATTCAACGAATTCCCATATTGGAAATACAACACAATGGTTGTTCTCAAAAGGCATGTAAAAGAATTTACTGATATAAGCGCCGCTGAATTAAAAGAATTTCAAAAAATTCTTCAAGAAATAGAAGCTCGATATATTGAGTCAGGAGTTATAGGTCCAGAGTCTTCTTTTGGAATGCAACTGATCATGTTTTGGAGATTTCGTCCTCTGAATTCACTTATAAAACGGCCTGTGAGTCATATTCATTTACATATCTGTCCCGAATTTCAAAATGCGTGGGAAAAATGTCTTGATCTAAACGCGTGGAATTTTGATATGGATTTACTAAAAAAACGTAAGAATAATTAAGACTCCACAGTTATGATTCCAATAGTGAGTCGGTGAACTAATAAAATAATGAGCCATGGTAAGAGTAAGGAGAAAACTATAGTGAGTCACACGGTAGGGTAGTAAATACTCACTCCAGAGTTGCCAATTCTGGTCCAAACGTCCTCCACTAGATCGCGCACTAGGTCGTGAGAAGCATAACAGTACCTCTCATGGTAGACTTTTTTCATGCTTTTTACTCGTAAGGGAGATGATGGAACTTCAGGACTTTTCGGAACAACAGAACGTTTTTCAAAAGATAGTGCTATATACGAAGCTATAGGTACTCTGGATGAACTGAACTCCTTACTTGGTGTTTGTCTTACGTATGTACGTTCTCTATCACAAACACCTGTCGCTACTGCAGAAGCCCTTCGTACCGCCCAAGAAAGACTTTTCATCATCCAAGCGGAACTTGCAGGAGCAAATAAAACAATTGTTCAACCTCACGTTGAGCAATTAGAGAGTATCGTAGTGGCTATTGAAGAGTGTGTAGGAAATCCCCATTCTTTTATCATTGCTGGCGCCACAAGGACATCTGCGTTACTAGACTACGCACGCGCCGTCTCTCGTAGAGCTGAGCGGCGTACTACTGCGGTACAGAATACTTATCCTCTATCTCCCCAAACAAAGCAGTATTTGAACCGACTTTCTAGCTTGCTCTATGCACTCGCACGTTACACGGCCTACCAAGAAAGCGTACAAGAAATCTCACCTTCATACTAAGCTGTAGATTCTTTAGTTTGTGGTTTCTGTTTCTGCAGTTGCTGACGTAGTAACGATATCAATCTCACACGTACCAGCAACACATGCGTACTCCTTTGATCCGGTAGTATAATCACTAGTCTCGTAGAGAATAAGTTTTGCAAAATCTATATTTGGAAAACGGGACGCGAGTTCCATATATCTCTCTTGAGAGATTTCTTCATATGGCGCGAGTTGATACACGTGGTTGCTTCGTGGGAGGAATGATAGTCCACCAACAATATCCCAATTACGATATACCCAGTCACCAACCGCAAGCCACTCATCCTGCCCAACAGAGACAGTTGTTGAGGGATTATGTTCGCAGTAATTTTCTTTAACCACTTTCCAATACTCGAGCTGATTTTGTGCCGTGAGATCATCCTTGGTCACTGCTCTTGAAGGCGCTTTAACTGGAAACTCAAGAACCCATGTTGTTGCAGTTTCTTTTGTTTCTCCAACTTCTGGCACACACGGAACTCCCTCATCGTCGAGTAATTTTTTTAGTGGGTTGTGATTTTCGATACGAATACGTCGTATATAGTATTTCGCATGTCGGGGGTGCATACCCGAAGAACAATCGAAAAGCTGAGAACCGTTTCCAGAGGGCTTCACACATGTGATAGCAGTTGATGGATTAATCCCAAATCGTTTTGCATATTTTCTGTTTGTTTCAATGGCGACTTCCTTAAGGCGACGTAGCACTTGCGGATTGCGCACCACAGAACTATCCCACTGCCCAGTCATGGATACCCCAAGGAGTGCTTCCTGTTCGCAATTCTTTTTCCATTCAGAAGAAAGATAAGGAAAATCAGTAAGTGATGCCTGATATGTCCCAAGAATAGTTGCCACACGGATCTTATCCATGAGGGTCTCTTCTGTATCTTCTGTACGCACAATCACTTCGCTTAGATTGCAGAATTGTTTTGACTTAAGATAGATCTCACCGCAGGGATTAAGCCCACTTGTCCAGTAGTCTTTTTCAAAGAGCTTCCAGCGACGAGTCGGAAGTTGCTTTTTAAGGCTTCCTCGATTAAAAATACCTCGCTCTCCTGAGCCACTTTTTGCAAGATTGAACCACTCATCAAGAAACTGATCCATTGTCGGTTTCTCGTTGTATACGGCGGAGTTATTGGCCATAGAGCGCTGAGGATTATTGATGTAGAATTGGCCATTTTTAGCTTCTCGCATCTCAATATCATCAAGGTCAGAGAGTGAGATAAGGGCACTGCGTCTTACTCCACCTGCAACAACAATCTGACCAATTTTACAAATGATGTCATGCACATCCAGTGGGGTAAGATGCCTGCCTTGTCGTTTGAGCATTCTCTCACGAGTGAAATCAATGAGATTTTGTAGGGGCTCTGGCCCTGATGAACGACCACCCATTGTCTTAAGTCTTGTTCCTCGTGGTCGGACTTTTGAATAATCAAATGAAACATCATATCCGGATGACCACGCTTCCATTCCATGAGTAAATGCATCACACCAGCCTGCCTTACTATCACCAATAATGTGCACCGGTAGTTTTTTTCCTGTTTGGCGTTTAATCATTGGAAGTAATTCTACCGTTTGTCTTTCAACTGAAAAACCGACACCAGTACCACACATTGATACATACATAATCTCAGAGAGATCTCGCCAACACGTTGGTGCAATATATGCACAGTTGTACACGCACACATTGCTTGCATGTGCTGCTGATCCAGCACTCCATAGTAAGCGCATAGAACCCATTGCTTTCATGCTAAGCATGTACTCGCGAATTTCTTGGTATTCGGTCTTCTTAAGTTTCGTTCCTAGTTTTTCGTGCATGTAATTAATGTAACGGTCGATAGTCTCAATCCATGTCTCACGACGCATTTTGTCATCAAGCCATCTTGAGTAACTGCTATAAAAAATAAACTCAGATAATTGATTGCGGAAATATTTTTTACTATCATCAACAAGTGCGCGTACCTCGGTAGCTACCTGGATTTCATTTTTGCGTAACTCAGCGTGTTTTTCTCTATATAAAATATATGCCTTTGCTGTTGCCACAAATTTTTGCACCATTAATTCTTGTTCAACTAGGTCTTGCATGAGTTCAACGGTGGGACGAAATGCTGGAGTAGATTCAACTTGTGCAAAAATCTTCTTACACACGGCATCAGACACCTTCTGCGCCGCTCCTTCACGAAACTCTCCAGCTACACGCATTGCTTGTTCTGCAGCCCTAGTCACTTTACTTCCGTCAAAAGAAACAATAGAGCCGTTTCTCTTGATAATAGTTAAAGTGGAAAGGGTTTTTGATCGTGACATATAGAAATAGGTTAATAATTAAAGGAAGTGACTCTATTGTACGCGTGGCTGGCAAAACACTGAAATCAAAAATCAGCGTCAGCGTGTGGACAAGAGCTGTCGGCACATCAATAGCTCTCTGTCTAGAGCTACGATTGAGTAAAGAAGGCTTTTTAGGTAGTCTAAGGAGGTCTCCACTACGCCGATGTAGCTCAGTTGGTAGAGCAACTCCATGGTAAGGAGTAGGTCGTCGGTTCAATCCCGACCATCGGCTCCCGATTTTATGAATCGGATAGAGTCCTTCACTAAATGCTGCCAGAGTAGCTCAGTTGGTAGAGCAACGCATTCGTAACGCGTAGGTCGCCGGTTCAATCCCGGCCTCTGGCTCAGAGAACCATATCTTGTTTTGGATACAATTATGTCTATAGAACCTCTAGCCGTCCGTATGAGACCGAAATCTCTCACTGAATTTGTGGGGCAGACGCATTTAGTGGGAAAAGGGAAACCTCTCCGAGAGGCAATAGAAAAGAGACATCCCTTTTCTTTTATACTGTGGGGTCCTCCAGGAAGTGGTAAGACAACGCTTGCCCGCATTTATGCGAACATGCTTGGTGCAGAATTTTATGAACTCTCCGCAGTTGATTCTGGGAAAGACGATATTAAAGCAATAGTTGGGAAACGAGGTTCTTTACCATTTAATAAACAAAAAATTCTTTTTATCGATGAGATTCATCGTTTCAACAAAATTCAGCAAGATTTTCTTTTGCCGTTTGTTGAAGAAGGGATACTGATACTTATCGGAGCAACTACTGAAAATCCTTCTTTTGAAATTATTCCTGCACTACTCTCTCGCTGTCGAATATTTATACTGCGGGAACTCAGCAATGCTGATATGACACGAATTTTAAAAAAAGTGAGTGCGAAGATTTCTACCGATTCACTCGAATGGCTTGTTGCTATGGCGCACGGTGACGCTCGTCAGGCGCTCACTACGCTTGAAAGCACACAGAAATTATATGGACGGATCTCAGTAAAAACACTTACCGAAACTCTGCAATCACAACACATACGTTACGATAAAAAAGGTGAAGAACATTACAATACTATTAGCGCATTTATAAAGTCGATGCGTGCCGGACAACCAGACGCTGCACTGTACTATTTAGCACGCATGGTTGAGGCGGGAGAAGACCCACTCTTTATTGCTCGACGTATGGTGGTCTTTGCTAGTGAAGATATTGGACTAGCACAACCAACAGCTCTTGTTGTTGCGAACGCAGTCTTTAGAGCGGTCGAAACTATCGGGTATCCAGAAGCAACCATAAATCTTGCTCATGGAGCAGCGTACCTCTCTCAGTGTAAAAAGAGCCGAGTATCATACAATGCCCTTGGCCTAGCCCTCCAAGATGTAAAGAAGTTTGGTAACCTTTCTATTCCTCTTCATATTCGTAATGCTCCAACAAAACTCATGCGAGAATTAGGATATGGAAAAGACTATGAAAAATATGATAAAAAGAGCTACCTGCCCGAGAAACTCAAGGGCAAAAAGTACTTAGAGTAGTATTAGGATTACAAATATGGAGTCGCAAAATAGAGAAGCTCGTATCCTAGAAATAGAAAAAATGCTCACAAGGTCTGATTTTTGGACTGATAAAGTTAAGGCGCAGACTCTGATTAAAGAGCTTAGTGATCTTAAACTACAAACATCAAGTGACAATAACTATGAGAAAGGCGGAGCAATTCTTTCAATTGTCGCAGGAGCTGGGGGAGATGATGCTGAAGATTTTGCGCGCATGCTTTTTAATATGTATCGAAAATTTTCAGAAAAGAAGGGATGGTCAATACGAATGCTACATGCCAATGAGAATGATCACGGAGGATACCGCAATCTTTCTACAGAAATTGATGGCAAGAGTGTCTACGGGACTCTCAAAGAAGAATATGGTGTACATCGATTAGTGAGGATCTCTCCATTCAATGCCTCAAAAAAACGACAAACATCATTTGTACTCGTTGAAGTACTCCCTATCATTCAAAAAGTCACTCAGTTCACGATTCCCGATAGTGATTTAGATATTAGTTTTGCGCGTTCAAGCGGACCTGGCGGACAAAATGTAAATAAACGGGAAACAGCTGTGCGAGTAATACACAAACCAACAGGAATTTCTGCTCACATTGATAGTGAGCGTTCACAAAATGCAAATAAAGAAAAAGCGATCGCTATTATTCATGCAAAGTTAATGCATCAACTTGATGTTGAGCGTAAGGAAACTATTACGGATCTATCTACCGCGTCAGGAAAAATAGAGTGGGGAAACCAAATTCGATCTTATGTTCTGCATCCTTATAAACTTGTGAAAGATCATCGCACTAACATCGAGGTTCGAGATGCGGAGAGTGTACTTGATGGAAATATTGAACCATTTCTTCAGAAATCATAACAGCAATATGGCGGAATATTTGCACTTGAGGTGATTGCAGGTATCATAGAATGGTTGTGATCTACTATGATCGCGTCAGTAAAATATATGCCGACGACTCCGTCGCACTGGATGATGTGAGTTTTTCAATAGAGCCAGGAGAATTTGTTTCTATTGTGGGGCATTCTGGTGCTGGTAAGACGACACTTGTAAAGATGCTCCTAGCGGAAGAGAAACCTACAACAGGGGCTGTTTTTTTTGAGTCGATTAATGTTCACGAAGTACCCATGAATCGTATCAACATGCTGCGCCGAAAGATAGGCACTGTTTTTCAAGACTTTAAGCTACTACCAACTAAAACAGCATACGAAAATGTTGCATTTGCGATGGAAGCTGGTGGTCGGGCTGAAGATGAAATTCTCTCTGACGTTCCACATGTGCTTGAGCTCGTTGATTTGAGAGATAAAATGAATAATTTTCCCGCTGAGCTTTCGGGTGGGGAACAGCAGCGAGTTGCTATCGCCAGGGCAATTGTGAACCAACCTGATGTTATCGTGGCAGATGAACCAACTGGTAACCTTGATCCCGTGAATACCTTCGAAATCGTTCATATTCTTGAAAAAATCAATGATCTTGGTACCACAATTATTCTCACTACACACAATAAAGGAGTAATAGATTCTCTTAAAAAGAGAGTTATCACAATGGATCGCGGCAAGGTTATTCGTGATGACCGAGAAGGTCGGTATATACTTTAAATTATGGACTGGATGACAATACGGCGTATTTTGCGTACTGGGTTTTTGGATTTTTGGCGCAATGGATTTGTGTCGTTTGCCTCTATATTAATAATGACAGTCACTCTTTTCATCCTCGGTACCACCATATTCGTTGGTGTCATTCTCAACACCACACTCCAACAGTTGCGCAACCAAGCCGACATAGCCGTCTATTTCGTTCCTGGAGCTCCAGAAGATCAAATTCTCCAACTACAAAAAACTGTCCAAGCCTTACCGGAAGTACTATCAGTCCAGTACATATCGCAAGACGATGAGCTTGCACAATTTGAACAGCGGCATCAGAATGACCAGCTCACACTTCAGGCTCTTCAAGAGTTAGGTACTAATCCTCTTGGAGCTGTTCTTACTATCAAGGCGAAGGATATTTCTCAGTACGATGCTATTGCACAATTCCTGCAACAGCAGCAAGCACTACAAACAGGACAGGCTCCGATTATTGATAAAGTGAACTACTTCGACCAGGAACAGCAGCAGGCACTTACTCGGCTACAAGAAATTACTAATTCCGCCCAACAGCTTGGTATCGTTGTTATTGTTATTCTTGTATTATCAACGATTGCTATTTGTTTTAACACGCTACGATTGGCCATTTATACATCGCGGGAAGAGATTGCTGTTATGCGTCTTGTGGGTGCGGGACAAGCTTACATACGCGCTCCATTTCTCGTTGAGGGTGTCCTTTATGGACTTGTGAGTGGCATTATTACACTTCTATTATTTTATCCACTCACGTATTGGCTTGGTAACGCAACCCAGAATTTCTTTGGGGGAGTGAATATATTTACTTACTATATATCACACTTTGTTGTCTTTTTCTTTAGTATCATTGGTACGGGAATTATACTCGGTGCTCTAGCAAGTTACTTAGCTGTCCGGCGCTATCTGAAGATCTGATATACTCCTGATCGATATGCCCCTTAGCCATACAGGCAACACCGATCAGACACACTCTCCTAAATACATCTTTGTCGTCGGCGGTGTCATGTCAGGCATCGGGAAGGGAGTTGCGGTATCTGCAGTCGGGCGCATTCTTATAGCAAAAGGTTTTAGCACGACCGCTATAAAGATAGACCCGTACATAAATGTTGATGCTGGCACAATGAATCCAACAGAGCATGGGGAAGTGTTCGTGCTTGACGATGGATATGAAACAGACCAGGACATGGGAAACTACGAACGGTTTTTAGAGGTTACGCTGCCAGAAATAAACTACATGACAACTGGCCGCGTGTATCTTGAGGTTATCCGTCGTGAACGTGCCCTTGAATACCAAGGCAGAAATGTTGAAGTAGTGCCTGACATACCCCTAGAGGTCATCCGTCGCATTACACACGCACAAAAAAAATCAGGAGCCGACGTGACTCTTATTGAAATAGGAGGAACCATTGGCGAGTACCAAAACATCATCTTTCTTGAATCAGCACGCATGATGAAACAAAAATATCCTCATGACGTTGCGATTGTCATGGTGTCCTATGTGCCTATTCCGCGCAATATTGGTGAAATGAAGACTAAGCCAACCCAGTATGCTGCGCGCTCTCTTAATAGTGCGGGATTACAAGCTGATATTATACTCGCTCGAGCGCAGGAGCCACTTGATCAAAAAAGAAAAGAAAAAATTGCAACATTCTGTAATATTATTCCCGAACGTGTTATCTCAGCGCCTGACGTTGGAAGTATTTATGATGTGCCGTTCAATTTCGAAAAGGATAATTTAGGAGACATACTCTGTGATGTGCTCGGACTAGAATGCCACCCCACTCATTTTGGCAAATGGCAAACATTTGTTGATACCTCTAGGAAGAGTGTGGATCCAATCAACATTGTCGTTGTTGGCAAGTATTTTGATTCTGGAGATTTCGTACTTTCCGACGTCTATATATCTGTACTCGAAGCACTTAAGCATGCTTCCTATGCCAATCACTGTGCTCCGAATATTTCCTACCTTAACTCAAAAGATTTTGAATCTGGTAAATTACCTCTTTCTAAACTCGATGGCTATCACGGTATCCTTATTCCTGGTGGATTTGGTGCGACTGGAGTTGAGGGGAAGATTCAGGTTGTTGAGTATGCTCGTACGCATAAGATTCCATATTTTGGTCTTTGCTATGGTATGCAGCTTGCAGTAATTGAATTTGCTAGGCATGTTGCCAATCTGTCCGAAGCACATACAGAAGAAATCAACCCAAAGGCGACACACTTAGTTATCAATGTTATGGAAAGTCAGAAAAAACATCTCGCAGATAATCGCTATGGTGGGACAATGCGACTTGGGGCATATCCCTGCAGCCTTGTTCCTAGAACTATTGCCCGGGAATCCTATGGAAAAGATTTAATATCTGAACGACATCGCCATCGATTTGAAATAAATCCTGAGTATATACCTACTCTTGAAAAGGCAGGACTCATTTTTTCGGGCAAATCTCCAGATGGAGTGTTGATGGAAATCGCGGAGTTACCAAAAACTATTCACCCATTTTTCCTCGGAACGCAGTTTCACCCGGAATTTCTCTCTCATCCTCTCAATCCGCACCCCTTGTTTTGTTCATTTATAAAAGCTTCAAAGGATCGGGATGTTCCTACACACAGGTCATAATGTCTAGCACCAGTGAGTAAAGTACGTTACAGTTCTCTATGGATTTTTGCGGGATCGTCTAATGGTAGGACAACGGACTCTGAATCCGTTTATCTTGGTTCGAATCCAAGTCCCGCAGCAAGGATAAAACTTAACTGATTTTCAGAAAAATTTGAGCGCGCTTCGCGGAGCGAAGCGTATTGTTTTACGGGGGATTCTACGGGTTTTTTATTTCGCAAAGTCAGGTTCGAGCCGAAGATTTTTTGGAGAGAGGATTTTTTGGAGAGAAGGTCGCCGTTTTTTGCTATTTCGTCTAGCGTTTGCGCGTCGTTTATCCATTCCCGCATCGGTTCGAGCCACGCGCATTGGCCTCTTTGCGCTTTGGCTTGAACCTCCTCGACCGACTTACGCTCGGACATAAGCTCGCGCCTCTTCGTTAGATACGTTTCGCGGTCTATGTCCTGCTCTATATAAACAGTCGTAAGGCGGTCGAGTTTGCGGCGTATGTCGGCAAGCTTGTCCTGCAAGCCGGAGACGACACTAGCCGTATTGCGGGAAGCGTCCCTCTCGTCCTCCTCTGCGAGCTTCAATAACCCTTGCGCCCAATCTGTCGGCATCGTGTAGCGCGTAAGCACTTCTGAAAGGTCTGTGGCAAGGACTTCTTCTCTGACGTAGGGCTGGGTACAACGAGCCGCCGACTTTGCCTTCTTCGTGCATCGGTAGTAGGTATGGCCTTTCTGTATCTCGGCAGTAATCATAGAGCCGCACTCCCCGCACCGGAGCAAGCCGCAAAACGCCTTCGGCTGTTTCTCGGCCTTCTGCGGGTGGCCGCGTCTTTCAATGACGCGCTGAACTTTGTCGAAAAGTTCTTTAGTGATGAGCGGCGTATGCTTGCCGTCGTATATCTCGTTGCCGTAGCGGAACTGGCCGTAGTAAAAGGGATTCGTCAAAATGAATCTCACTCGGTCTTTGTGTATGGCGAGACCGCCTAAGCTACGCACGCCGTTGTTGTATAGAAACGTAGAAATATCTTCCAAGCGAGAGTTGCCTTTAGCATATAGCTCAAAGGCGGCTCTTACTCCTTTCGACTTCTTCCGGTCTATAACAATGGTCTTAGCTCGCACGTCGTTTAGATAGCCCGTCGGAGCTAAGCTCGGAAATATCCCAAGTCGCGCCTTATGATGTAGCCCACGGGTCGTATTCGCCGCTAGGTCGCGTATAAACTGATTAGCCATACCAAACTCTACCGACATCATAAGCACGTTGTCGTTCGAGACGTGGCTTCGGTCGTGCGTTTGGATATGCCGTATCGTCCCCTGCTGTAAGAGCCAACTGATTTGTCCGCCGTCTACCGGATTACGGGCTAGGCGGTCGAGTTTCCAACAAATGATGCCCTGTGCCTCGCCTTGCTGTATGCGGCTTAGCATTTCGTTGAACACGGGGCGGCCGGGCATCTTAGCCGTCCGCTTCTCTATATATTCGGCGGCTATCTCTAAACGCTCGCGTTTTGCCAAAGCACGAAGCTCGGCGAGCTGGCCTTCAATCGAAAGGACTTGCCTGTCCTCGACATCGGTACTTTTGCGGGCATAGAGAAAGTAGTTATTCATGGTTATGTTATACCATAACTGGGTAGCGTATAACAGAACAGCTATACTGTTGATAATGTCGGACGACGCTAAAAGGCTAGGTCAAAATCTAAAACGTATCCGAAACAAGAAGGGTATTTCCCAAGGCGACATCACGCGGGCATTAGGTATGCCCAAGAGCTTTGTAAGTAGTATTGAAAATGGGAGAACAAATCCAACACTCGCGACAATAGCCAAATTAGCAAAGGCCATTGGGGTTTCCGTTGGTGAATTGATGAAGTGAGTAAAATGACTATGAGAAAATTCACGAAAAAACAGCTTGAGAATACTTTGTTCGAAGGTGATTGTCTAAAAGTAATGTCTCAATTTCCTGATAAGAGCATTGATATGATTTTGTGCGATTTACCTTATGGCACAACTCAAAATAAATGGGATAGCGTAATCCCTCTAGATGCTTTATGGGAAGAGTACGAAAGAATCATTAAGAATAATGGGGTGATAGCCCTAACTTCGCAGGGAGTATTTACTGCTCAACTAATAATGAGCAACCCAAAATTATTTAAGTATAAATTGGCTTGGGTTAAATCTAAGGCGACTAATTTTTTGAACGCAAAAATTCAACCTCTAAGAAAACACGAAGATGTTTGTATCTTTTATAGAAACCATATTTACCAGCCAACTTATAATCCGCAAATGACAACAGGCGAGCCTTACAATAAGGGGTACAGAAAAAACCAACTGACTGGTAGTTATGGAGATTTTAGTTCAAAAGAAGTTAAGAGCGATGGGCAGAGATACCCTAGTGATGTTATTTATTTCAAGACGGCTGAAAGTGAAGGAGAGGTTTTTCATCCTACACAAAAACCAATCGAACTTGGACAATACTTGATTAGGACGTATACAAAAAAGGGCGAGCTTGTCTTGGATAACACTTCTGGTAGTGGAAGTTTCTTAATCGCGGCAGCTCTGGAAGGTAGGAATTTTGTGGGCATAGAGTTAAACCAAGAAACTATATTGCACAAGAAAAAGAAAGTTGACTTGATACAGATAACGAAAAAGAGAATTAAAGAACTTCTCCCAAAAGCAAACGTAAAAATATATGCCAACAAAAGTTAATTACAACGAGAGAAGTTGGGCAATCGACATTATTACTGATACAAACCTTTGGCTTGCTCAAAGGAACATCTCAATCAAACGAGCGGGCGGTGAGAACACATTAAAATCAGGTGCTAAATCTATGTTCCCTGACGTTCTTCTTTTTGGTGATTTAGATAAGGGACGCATTTTGCAGGGTTGGGAGCTAAAAATGCCGGACACCTCTTTAGATGACGAAGAATTTATAAAGAACGCAAAGATAAAAGCTAAGCTACTTTGCTTAAATAGCTTTTTACTTTGGAATGTTTCAACAGCGATACTTTATAAAATTGAAGATAACGATACTCTTACTGTTGTTAAAAATTGGAACAATTTAAGCCATGTAACAACGAGGGAGCAAGTTCTTCAATATAAGGCGGAAATCAACGCGATGCTCGTTGAAATACTGACAGACTTAAACGATTTTATAACGCAAGGCACAATCAAAACTACTTCGGTTGTTACGGCTTTAAGTAGCGAGGCCGTGTCTGCATTAGTACAAAATAACTTAAGTTCATACGTTGAAGCACTAAAAGTTTATGCAGTAGATAATATAAGTT
>VFSW01004605.1_pt1 | contig 20539 bp, 20 predicted proteins | sample 5358111 | NCBI WGS metagenome assembly VFSW01 (sample SAMN11554181, study PRJNA540505) | mine drainage metagenome | isolation source: sediment from site ElyBrook_90M | place: USA: Ely Copper Mine, Vershire, VT | collected 2017
TCTCAGACTTGCGGCTGCGGCTCAAGCCCGCCCTCGGGCTTGGGACGATTGCGCCCGGCGGCGGGCACAGCTGACCCGCTACGCACCGGCTTGCCGCCTTCTGTGCCGTCACGCGTGGGCGGCGTGCCATTCAGCATGGCGATAATCTCGTCGCCCGACAGGGTCTCATATTCGAGGAGGCCCTGCGCCAGAATCTCCAGCTTATCCTGCTTTTCCGTCAGAATGCGGGTGGCTTCTGCATAGCCCTGCTCAATCAGCACCTTGACTTCGGCGTCGATCTTGCGGGCGGTATCCTCGGAACTGGTTGGCTGGCGGCCAATCTGATAGCCCAAAAACACCTCGTCCTGATTATCGCCGTGCATCACCATGCCGAGCTCTTTGGAAAAGCCCCAACGGGTTACCATCGAGCGGGCAAGCTGCGTTGCCTGCTGGATATCGCCCGCAGCGCCTGAAGTGACGCGGTCATGGCCAAAGGTCAGCTCTTCTGCGACGCGCCCGGCCATAATGATCGCCAGCCGCGAAGTCATCTGCTCGAAATACATCGAATAGCGATCACCCGGCGGCAATTGCATCACCATGCCCAGCGCCCGGCCACGCGGGATGATGGTCGCCTTGTGCACCGGGTCTGTCGCGGGGACGCTGAGCGCCACCAGGGCATGGCCTGCCTCGTGATAGGCGGTGGTGCGCTTTTCCTCCTCCGACATCGCGATGGATTTGCGCTCCGCGCCCATCATCACCTTGTCCTTGGCGTTTTCAAATTCCGCCATGGTGACAACACGCCGGTTGCGCCGCGCCGCCAGCAGCGCCGCCTCATTGACGAGGTTCATCAGGTCGGCACCCGAAAAGCCTGGCGTGCCGCGCGCCACAATCTTCAGATCGACATCCGGCGACAACGGCACCTTGCGGGCATGAACCCGCAGGATTTTCTCGCGGCCAATCAAATCGGGATTGGGCACCACAATCTGCCGGTCAAAACGACCGGGGCGCAGCAGCGCCGGGTCAAGCACGTCAGGCCGGTTGGTGGCGGCAATGAGAATAATGCCCTCATTGCTCTCAAACCCATCCATTTCGACCAGAAGCTGGTTCAAGGTCTGTTCGCGCTCATCATTGCCGCCGCCCAGACCGGCACCGCGATGCCGCCCGACAGCATCGATTTCGTCGATGAAAATAATGCAGGGCGCGTTTTTCTTGGCCTGTTCAAACATGTCGCGCACCCGGCTTGCGCCGACGCCCACGAACATTTCAACAAAATCCGAACCGGAAATCGAATAATAAGGCACATTGGCCTCGCCAGCGATGGCGCGCGCCAACAGCGTCTTGCCGGTGCCAGGCGGGCCGACCAGCAGCACGCCGCGCGGAATTTTACCGCCAAGACGCTGGAATTTTTGCGGATCGCGCAGGAATTCGACGATTTCTTCCAGGTCCTCCTTGGCTTCATCGACGCCCGCGACATCTTCGAAAGTAACCCGTCCGGAGGCCTCAGTCAGCAATTTGGCCTTGGACTTGCCAAAGCCCATGGCCTTGCCCGCCCCGCCCTGAAATTGCCGCGACATGAATACCAGCGCCGCAAACACACCGAGAATCATCACAATGTTGAGGATTTCGCCAATCAGCCAGGATTTGCCCGCCGTCGGTTCGTCAACTTTCATGCTGACGCCTTTATCGAGCAGTTTGGGCACGAGCGTCGGATCATTGGGAGTCTGCGTCGTGAAGGACACGCCCGAATTGAGATGGCCGGCAATTGTGCTGCCCGCGATGGTCACATCGCGAACATGACCCTGATTCACTTCGCTGATAAATTGCGAATAGATCAACTGGCTTGAGGGCTCACGCTGGCCAGGACCCTGAAACAGCAGGAACAGCGCCGCAGCAATGCCGACGATGGCAATCCACAGGGCATATTGGCGGAAATTTTGATTCATCGCGTCGCGTCCAGTCCGGGCGGTAAGAACCCCCGCCCAAGGCCATTCAATACAAAACCTATTTAGGTGCGATTAAGCGCATTGCCAAGACCTGCACCTTTTGCCGCACCAGCGCCACCTCGTGGTCAAAAATTTGGCGGCTCTCGCAGGTTTTGTGCTATCAGCCTGTTGTCAACCAGCGGGCCAAAAGAAGAGGCTGCGGCAACATCATGGCATTACTGAGACTTTGCACGATTCCGAAACACGTCCCTTATATCGGGCCTGGCGCGCGGCAGGCGCTTGTCGTCCTGATGGTGATGGCCACGCCGCTCGCCGCGCAAGCCTTTCAGCCACAAGAAATGGCGCAGACGCAATTGCTGCCGCCGCGAAATGTGCCCTATCAGCCGCAAAACCTGGCCCCGCCCTATGGTGGCCCGCCGGATCAGCAAAATCCGGTGCAGGATCAAGGGGCGGACGCCACATCGCTGCTGCTCACAGTGCAGCGGCTGGAAGGCGATGTGCGCCGCCTCACCGGGCAAGTGCAGGAATTGCAATTCCATCAGCGCCAATTGGAAAAAAAGCTGGCGCAGATGCCTGCCGCTGGCCCATCGGTCGCATCGCCAGCGCTGGCAGACACCAAAGGCGGGCCGCACGACCGCCAACAGGGCGACGCTTTCAACCCGGCCGATCATCCAACTGCAGCAGGGGCACCTCAGGCATTGGGGACGACCAGTCCCTCGCGACCACTTCGGCAAGGCGAACCCCGGCAAGTCGGCACGGCGGGTGATCATAAAGCGCCATTCGGACGGCCTTTGGGCCTCGATACATCGCAGACGCCCTCCAGTGCGGCGGCAAGCCCCGATGCCAACGCGCCGAATGCAAGTTATGCATCGGGTCTGTCACTCTATCATCAAGGTCGCTACCGCGACGCAATTCTGGCGCTGAAGGGCTTCATCGACAAAAACCCCAAATCAGCACGAACGCCCGATGCCCTCTATTTGCTGGGGCTGAGCTACACGCACCGAAACCTCAATCGGCAAGCGGCGGAGCAATATTTGCGGCTATCGACGGATTTTGCGACCTCCGCGAAAGCGCCCTCCGGACTGGTGCACTTGGGGATTGCCCTGAATGCGCTGGGTGCCAAGGAAGACGCCTGCGCCGCCCTGAACCAGGTGGCGCAGAAATATCCGAAATCCACCAGCGCCATCAAGCAGGCCAATGTTGAGGCGCGGCGCGACGGGTGCTGACGCGCGACGACATTGATCACCTGTTTCGGCCCATGGCGACGGCCCAGCACCTGCTGCTCGCCGTTTCCGGAGGGGGTGATTCGCTGGCGCTGATGGCGCTGGTGGCGCGTTGGCGCGCGGCGCTAGCGTCTGGCCCGCAGGTGAGCGTCGGGCAGGTTGATCATGGTCTGCGCCCTGATTCGGCACGCGAGGGCCTGGCGGTTGCGGCTGCGGCCGCAAAGCTCGGCCTTGCTTGCCACCTGTTGCGGTGGGAGGGCGCAAAACCTGTCACCCGCATCGAGGAGCGTGCCCGCGCCGCGCGTTATCACCTTTTGGTGGAATGCGCCCGGCGTATCGGCGCAGATGGACTGGTGACAGCGCACCATGCCGACGACCAGGCCGAGACCGTACTGCTGCGCCTTGCCCATGGCAGCGGCATTGGCGGCTTGGCGGCCATGGCTCCGCAGCGCCCGCTGGAGGGGCTGGTGCTCTGGCGGCCCTTGCTGGGCGTCTCCAAAGCCGAACTCACGGCAGAATGCCGCGCAGCCGACTTTACCAGCTTTGATGATCCGACCAACCATGATATCGCTTTTGACCGCGCCAGGCTGCGACACCTTACCGCAGCACGGGCGCAACTCGGCCTGACGGACGCAACCCTGAACCGGCTGGCAGGCCGCGCTGCGCGGGCACATGCGGCTTTGGAGGCGACAACCGAGGCCTTTCTGGCGCAGGCGGGCCTGGAATCCCATAAGCATGGCTTTGCGGGGCCTTGCGCCGTCTGGCGCGCCGCACCAGAGGAAATCATGCGGCGGGCGCTGGAGCGCCTGCTTGTGCAAATTAACGGGGGGGCGAGCGTGCCGCTGGCAAAACTTGAACGGCTGTCAACGCGGCTGCGCGCAGCGTTGGCGGCCAATGAAACCTTTGCCGCTTCGCTGACAGGCTGCAACGTACGGGCAAGCGTGGCGGGCATGCTCACAATCATGCCAGCGCCGCCGCGACGAAGGTGATGATCGAGCGGAGTTTCACCAACCGGTTCAATGACTCTTTAACGAAAGTGCGGCATCGTCGGTCTGCATTACGAGCTTGGATTCCGGGGCTCAAGTGGAGATCATCGTGGGGCCACCAGCCAATCAAGCGTTACTGACTGACATCGTCAATAACCACGAACTGCCCAACCCGCGGGCCATTCTCACCTCCATTGGCGAAGTGGTCTATGATTGGGACATTGCCACGGACATGATGCACTGGGGGCCGAACCTTGATGACGTGCTGGGCGCGGCCGCAGGGCTGCACCTCCAAAATGGCAGTTCTTTCACACAATTTGTCTCGCCCGAGAGTCCGGGGCGTCGCGATGAGGCGGTTGCCGCCGCCGCCCCGCTGGACAATGGCGCGGGCGCGCCCTTTCGAACACAGTATGGCCTGATGCTGCCGCACGCTGCCGATGGCGAGTGGCATCAGATTTGGCTTGAGGATAGCGGCCGGGTGTTTTGCGGCCCTGATCGGAAGCCCTTGCGGGTGCATGGCGTGGTGCGCCTCATTCAGGAACGCGGCTCGCGGGAAATCCAGTGTCGCTCGCCCACAGTTTTCGACGCCTTGACCGGTGCTTTCGAGCGGCGGATTTTTGTTGAAAGGCTGACCCGCGCGCTGAACGCCAAAGACCTTGGCCAAGGTGCCATTGCGGTGATGCTGGTGGAAGTTCAGACGCTTGGACGCATCAACAAGGCGCATGGCTTTGACGCTGGCGACGAGGTGCTATCCGGCCTCGCCGACCTGGTGCGCGCCAGATTGCGTAGCAGCGATTGTCTGGGTCGCTATGCTGGTGCCTGCTTTGGTGTGCTGATGCAAAATTGCGACGCCGAGCAGGTGCGCATGGCTGCCGAACGGCTGAGCAAAGCCATTGAGGGGTGTGCTATTGCGACCAGCGTCGGCCCGTTGGCCACCAGCGTGAAGATTGGCCTTTGCATTTCTGGCCCTCAGGCGCGCAGCACCCAATCGCTGCTGCATAATGCTGAAGCTGCGCTGGAAAAGGCGCAGCGTTCGCCGACTACCTCCGTCGTGATGTTTGATGGTGACCAGTCACTTGCCGAGCGTCGCCTGCGCAATGCCCGCATCGCCGATGATATCGTTGCCGCGCTGAACGAACGCCGCATCAAATTAGCGCTGCAACCAATTGTCGATGCGAAAACCGGAAGGCCGCACTTCCATGAAGCGCTGATGCGGATGGTGGACCGGGACGGCAAAGCCATCGCGCCTGGCCATGTCTTCCCGGTGGCTGAAGAGGCGGGCCTCGTCGGGCTGATTGATCACCGCATTCTGGAACTGGTGCTGGCCCAGCTTGTTGCCGAGCCTTCACTGACCATCGCCATCAACACCTCCAGCCGCACGCTCGCCGACCGGGACTGGCCGCGCCATCTTGCAGCTGCACTATCGTTGCATGAGGGCATTGCGGCGCGACTCATCGTCGAAATTACCGAGACGAGCGCGATCGAGGATATTGAGGCAACCTGCAATGTTGTCCAGGCCATGAAAGCGCTGGGCGTGCGCGTCGCGATGGACGATTTTGGGGCCGGTCACACATCCTTCCGCAATTTGCGAAAGCTTGACGTCGATATCCTCAAGATCGACGGCGCGTTCATGCCCAATTTGATGACATCGCCCGATGACCGCTATTTTGTGCGCACCATGGTCAGCCTGGCCCATCATCTCGGCATTCTGGTCGTGGCGGAGTGGGTCGAGACCCGTGAAACCGCCGCTTTGCTGGCGGAATGGGGTGCCGACCTGTTGCAGGGCCATCTTTTTGGCCGTGCCGAACTGGTGGCAGATGCCGCTCCCGCGCGTCGTCGCGAGCACAAGCTGGCGAAAGTGTCGTAAGGCTCAAACCGTGCCAGGGAGGCGCCTTTTTCAGAGGCATGGCTTGCGAGAACCGCTTGGCCGCGCCATAAGCGCCAAGCTCTTGCAAAGGCTTTCCCCATGACACACTCGCCAATTTTGCGACCCTCGGGCCAGCACTCGCTTTTGATTGATGGCAAGGCTGCCGCCGCGCAGATCACCGCGGACATTGGCCGCGATGTTGCGGCCTCTGGGTTGAAGCCCGGCCTGGCGGTGGTGCTGGTCGGCTCAGATGCGGCAAGCCAGGTCTATGTCAAATCCAAGGGCAAAATGGCGGCGGCGTGTGGATTTCACTCTGTGCAGATTGATCTGCCTGCCGAAACCCCGGAAGCTGCTCTCATAGCCCACGTTGCAAGCCTCAACGACGATCCGGCGATCCACGGCATTCTGGTGCAGATGCCGCTGCCCCGCCATATTGATGCGGCTAAAGTCATCGCGGCCATCTCGCCCACCAAGGACGTCGATGGCTTTCACCCGCTCAACGTCGGTCTGCTCGCCACGGGCGAGACCGAGAAAGCGCTGGTTGCCTGCACGCCTGCTGGTGCGCTGCACCTGATCGAGGCCGCTTCCTCGGCGCTGGGGCTGAAGCTGCAAGGCATGGAAGCGGTGGTGATCGGGCGCTCCAACATTGTGGGCAAGCCGATGGCGCAATTGCTGCTGCAACGCGACATGACTGTCACCGTCGCCCATTCGCGCACCCGCGACCTGGCCGACGTGGTGCGTCGCGCCGATGTGGTGGTGGCCGCCGTCGGTCGCCCGGAAATGGTGCGTGGTACGTGGCTGAAGCGGGGGGCCATCGTTGTTGATGTCGGCATCAACCGCATAGAGGGTGACGATGGCAGATCCAGACTGGTCGGCGACGTCGCCTTCAGCGAGGCGCTTGACCATGTGGCTGCGATAACCCCCGTGCCCGGCGGCGCAGGGCCGATGACCATCGCCATGCTGATGCAGAATACTTTTGTGGCGGCCAAGCGGGCGCGCTGATCGCCTGACCGTCCGGCGCGTTACCCACATCCCTCGTGGCAGCCATGCAAAAGCCGCGCGTTTTGGCGCGTGACAATGCCTGCAAATTCGGCAAGTGACTACAGCATCATTCCGTTCAGCCCCCTGTTGCCTTGTCCACTTTTCGCCTTCGCCCCTTTCTTGAAAGCCTCGCGCCGCTGATCGGCGTTGCGGGCTTGCTGGCGTTTGGCGCCCTCGTGCCGACGCTTCAGGGCGTGCTGAACCTCGCGCTGCCGTTTTTTGGCCTGATTGCGCTTGGCTTCTTTTGCGCCCGCCAGTTTGATATTGATGAGAGCGGGCTGAGATGGATGAATGTTTTCATCGTCTATGTCGCGCTCCCGGCCTTGTTCTTCAACCTCATTTCCGTCGTGCCGCTCGCCCAACTCGGCAACTGGCGCTTCGTGGTGAGCACCACCTCGTGCACCACGCTGGCCTTTGCCCTGGCTTTGGGGGCCGGACTCATCGCGAGCAAAGGCAATCTGGCCGAAGGCGCGATTCAGGGCGTGGCCGGTGCCTATTCCAACATAGGCTACATGGGGCCTGGCCTGACGCTGGCCGCGCTGGGGCCACAAGCGGCGGTGCCCACTGCGCTGATTTTCGTGTTTGACAGCATCCTGTTGTTTTCGCTGGTGCCTTTTCTGATGGCGCTGTCAGGCGCCGAACACATGACGTTGGGCCAAACCGCCCGACTGGTGGTGTGGCGCATTATCACCCACCCGTTCAACATTGCTACCTTCGTCGCCGTAGCGGCTGCCTACGGGCATTTTGTGCCTCCGCCCGCCATCGGCAAAATGTTGCTGTTCCTGCAAAACGCTGCCGCACCCAGCGCCCTGTTCACGCTCGGCGTCACTGTGTCGCTGCGCCCGATCCGGCGCTTGAGCGGTGTCATGCCGGTGCTCACTCTCATCAAACTGGTGATACACCCCGCTTTGGTCTGGCTGATTTTGTCGCTACATGGCGATTTTGGCCGCACCTGGACTTATACCGCCATGCTGATGGCCTCGCTGCCACCGGCGCTCAATGTGTTTGTGCTGGCGCAGCAATATCAAACATGGGTCGAGCGCGCCTCAGCCGTCATCGTCATCGGGACCATCGCCTCGGTCTTCAGTGTGACTCTGCTGCTCTATCTGATGGGCAACAACGCCATACCCTGGGTGTTGCTGCATTAAGGCATCTGGGGCGCGCCACGCGCGATTGATGAGCGCTGGTTGCAACATCACCATGAAGTTGAAACTGGCTTTCTGATGCGTCGCCGCCAGGGACGAAATGTCTCCAGCGCATGGGCCGCAGATAGGGCGACCTGCCGCCAAACCTGTTGCCCCTGTTTTCAAACTTTCGTTCTGAGCATCATTGCTTTCACCACAAGCGGATGAATGCGACTGACCGGCACCATATAGGCATGTCCAAGCCAGTTGTGAACGTGAACCACCGTCGAGACGATCCAATTGCTGCCACTATGCCTCACGGATTTCAACACCGAAACCCGGACATTGAGATGGCTGTCATCTATGCCCAGCAGCAATTCATCCCCGGTCAAGCCGACGATGCTGAAAATGCCCAATCGATCGCCCACCTGATAAGCTTCCGGCGGTTTGACTATGGCCCCACGCATCGCGCCAACATCTTTCAGGCCAAGTTGACGTACCAGATTGTTGCGTATCGCCATGAGCTTCTCGACCCATCGCGGTGTTGCCCGCGAGCTCCGTAGAAAAATCTCCACCGGCGATAGAGCCGGATTGCCCAACGGCGAGGCATAGGAATCGTGGAAATCGGCATCGACGAGCGCGGCATAAAGCCCGCTTTCTGCCGGAAAGTTCGTTGGCGTCGCGGCTTTCATGGCGTGAGCCCGTGGCGCGGGCCGCTCCGAAGGGGAGGTCACAGCAACGGCACCAGCGACAGCGCGGCAATCAACAAAAAAACCGGCCATGCCAGATGATGGCCCCGCGTTGCCGCCAGCGTCGCCAGCCCGGTGACCAGAAATGTTGCGGCAACGATGCCCGGCACAACGCGGCCCAGCCCGCCCATCGGCGACAAGGCAATTGCGGCGAGTACGGCGGCAAAGCCCCACCATGCGACAGTTGTTAAGTGCCATGCGAAACGCAATACCTGTCGCGCAAACAGGCTTTTCTCCAGCAAGCCGTGACGCCGCTCCGGTGCCAAAAGCGGACCGACCAAGCGCCGCTCGCCAAGCGAAGAATGGATGGCTCCGACGGCAAACAAGAGGGACGCTGCCCCCAGCAGTGCAGCTTTCGTCATGCGCATCTCCCATTATCAATACGGTAGCGTATGGAATTGATTGCACTATCTCTTGCCGTTGTCAATACGCTATCGTATGGTGTGGCATGAGCAAGCGACTGGGCCGACAGGAGTGGATTGATGCAGGCCTGCGTGCGATGGCAGCCCAAGGGGCCGACGCCGTGCGCGTCGAGCGTCTGGCCGAGGCTTTGGGCGTCACCAAGGGCAGCTTCTATTGGCATTTCAAGGATCGAAACGCCCTACTGGAAGCGCTGCTCGAAGCCTGGCAGATGCAGGCTACCTACGCCATTATCGACCAGGTCGAAGCAAATGGCGGCGATTGCCGCGCGCGGCTCACCACCCTGTTCACGATTGTCGCAAGGGTGGACGGACGGTTGGATCGCGCTATCCGCACCTGGGCGGAACAGGACCCATCAGCCCGCAACGCGCTGGATCAGGTGGACAGCCGCCGCCTCGCCTATCTTGAGACCCTGTTTCTGGGCATGGGATTCAGCCTCCCCGCCGCCAATGCGCGGGCGCGGTTGGTCTATCATGCCCTCATCGGCCAGTTCACGATGGGCCCAGCCGTCGCTCACGGCGCGCGCCTCAGCGAATCCCTGGACATCATCCTGCCAATGCTGATTCGGGAGGGGTAGGTGCTGATTTGGTTTGATGGCCGATTTAGCTTGTTTCCCCGGCGGTGGAGAAATGTCCACGCGGGGAGCGAAGCGCAGCAACCCAGACGGCTCCGGAAACCTCTGAGTTGTTTCGCTGCGCTCGCAATGACAGCGGTACTGCGGGAAACAACCAATCCCTACCGCGCAAACTTCTTGTACTTCAGCTTGTGCGGGATCACTGAATCGACGCCAAGGCGCCGTTTCTTGTCTTCCTCATAATCGGCAAAATTGCCCTCGAACCACTCCACATGGCTGTCACCTTCGAAGGCCAGCATGTGGGTGGCAATGCGGTCGAGGAAGAAGCGGTCATGGCTGATGATCACGGCGCACCCGGCGAAATCCTGCAGGGCTTCTTCCAGAGCGCGCAGCGTATCGACGTCGAGATCGTTGGTCGGCTCGTCGAGCAGCAGCACATTGGCCCCGGTTTTCAGCATCTTGGCCAGATGCACGCGGTTGCGCTCGCCCCCTGACAGCATGCCGACTTTCTTTTGCTGGTCGGGGCCCTTGAAATTGAAGGTCGAGCAATAGGCGCGCGAGTTCATCTCGCGCTTGCCGAGATAAATGATGTCATTGCCGCCGGAAATTTCCTCCCACAGCGTCTTTTTCGGATCGAGCGAATCGCGCGATTGATCGACATAGCCCAGCTTGACGCTCTCGCCGATCCTGATGGTGCCGCCATCGGGCTTGTCCTGGCCGGTGATCATGCGAAACAGCGTGGTCTTGCCGGCGCCGTTGGGGCCGATGACACCGACAATGCCGCCTGGCGGCAGCTTGAAGGACAGACCATCGATCAGCAGGCGCTCGCCGAAACCCTTCGACAGATCGACAAAATCAATGACATTCTGGCCCAGCCGCTCGGCCACTGGAATGATGATCTGCGCCGTGGTCGGGGCCCTGTCGTTCTGCTTGGCCACAAGTTCATCATAGCGCGCAATACGGGCCTTGGATTTGGCCTGGCGGGCCTTGGGGCTGGAGGCAATCCACTCGCTTTCAGCTTCGAGGGCGCGCTGCAGGGCTTCGTCCTCGCGGCCTTCCTGCACCAGGCGCTTTTGCTTCTGCTTCAGCCAGCTCGAATAATTGCCCTCATAGGGGATGCCGCGACCGCGATCGAGTTCGAGAATCCAGCCGGTCACATTGTCGAGGAAATAGCGGTCATGGGTGACAATCAGGATCGCGCCGGGATAGTCGCGCAGATGGCCTTCGAGCCAATTGACGGTTTCGGCGTCAAGATGGTTGGTGGGTTCGTCGAGCAGCAGCAGTTCCGGTTTTTCCAGCAGCAGGCGGCAGAGCGCGACGCGTCGGCGCTCGCCGCCCGAGAGCGTGGCGATGTCGGCGCTGTCATCGGGGCAGCCCAGTGCATCCATAGCCTGCTGGATTTGAGAATCGAGATCCCAGAGGCCCTGCGCCTCGATTTCGTCCTGCAGCCTGGTCATTTCATCGGCGGTTTCATCGGAATAATTCATCGCCAATTCATTGTAGCGCTCAAGAATGGCGACCTTTTTGGCGACGCCAAGCTTGACGTTTTCGGTGACCGTCAGGCTTTCATCAAGCTGCGGCTCCTGCGGCAGATAGCCAACCCGCGCGCCTTCAGCGACAAAACCCTCGCCGGAAAAATCCGTATCGAGCCCCGACATGATTTTCAGGAGAGTCGACTTGCCCGAGCCATTGACGCCGAGCACGCCGATTTTAGCGTCGGGATAGAAGGAGAGGTGGACATTATCCAGCACCTTCTTGCCGCCGGGCCAGGCCTTGGTGAGGCCCTGCATATGATAAATGAACTGCCGTGCCATGATGTGCCGCGCTGTAAGGGGGATGTTGGAGCGCACTGGTAGCAGCGGGCGGGCATGCGGGCAAGCTTGGTGCTGCAGGATCACCTGCGGCGCGCCGGGCTGGCATGGTCGTGGGCGGCCCCTGTTCCGTTCATCCGTGGATTTGCACTGGACGACTAGCTGGCGTCTTCGCTATCGGCGCGGCAAACAGCATGAGAGAGCAAAGTCTGCGCCTCGGCACGCTGGCCCGGCTGGCTGATCAAGATGCGAAACAACGCATAACCTGTCAGCGTCGGGCTGGTGACGCGCAGATCGGGTGTTGGCTTATCGGGATCGTCATTGGCCTCGATATCGTCGATCTCGCTTTGTGTACCAAGAACAAGGCTGATCTGGCCCTTGATGGCTGCCTGATCGGTAACCGAAAAATACACCGGCCCGCCGATTTCATGGAAAGATACGGACATGAATTCATCACCGGGAACCCGGGCGACAATGCGCAGCGGCCCTTGTGCCAGATCAAAGCGACAAATGGCGGACACCAGATTGGGGTCGCGGCTCATGGAACCAAGGGTCGTCGCTTGCGGCTCCCCGGCAGCCGAGGTCGCCGAAATCACCGGTGCAGTCAGGTGGCTCACACTGAAATGCGGCAACATCAGCATGGAAGTGAGGTGAATAATCCCAGCAAGGCAGAGGGTTCCAAAGACCCAGGCTGGCCAACCGGTGCGCTCATGGACGGGCGTCATGACGGCACGCTCACGGGCAGGACTCACGGGTGAGTGTCGGCATGGTCGGTGCCGTGGATTGACCCACAAACGAAGCCCCGGTGTCATAGAGCCTGAGATTGATGCTGAAACGGGAGGGCTGCGTCAGCGCCAGCCAGTTGCCGGGCTGGGCCTGGCGCGAAATGGCAACAGCGAGCGGGTGATGGCGCAGCCAGACAGCCTCGCCGGAGGTGAGACTTGCCATCACGGTGCCCGTCGCCATGGTCGCGGTGAGCGTCCAGAAGCGCGCGGCGGGAATCTCGCCCGTCAGGAGGTAGGTGCAAGCCCCGGTCAGTGGGCGACCGTGGCTGTCGCGTCGGGCGTCGAGCACAATGCCTTCACCCTGGCCGAGCGGCACCGTCCCGGCAAAGGCCATATTGGCCCTGGCATAGGGGTCAGCCGTTGGCTTGGCGTTGGCGGGATGGGCTCGCCACGACCCTATCGCCACAGATGTCAGTGATTTTACATGGCGGACGCTGTACCACGTCGCCCCCAGCCCGAGGGCGGTGGCGATGAAGCCGGCAAGCACAAGGCGAAGAAGCAACAGCAAGATGACAACCCGCGACGAGACGGCATTTCAGCCAAAACCACCATGCCATTATTCCGCTTAACAGAACCGAACGGCGAAATAAACCGCGGCGCCAACCGGTAGCCATCCTCCTACTGGATGATGATGCGACCGCCGGTCATTTGCATGCGCCCGCCATGGCTCTGCCGAGATGCCTGCTGGGTGCGCGAGCGGGCGCGCTGTATCCAGCTGGATTTGCGCGGCTTGACCTGATTGATCAGAATATTGAGATTGTGCAGGGCGCGCGCTGAAAGTTTGGACAAGCGCGACGGGGCCATGGGCGCACCCACTGCGTTGGCAAGATCGGTCGAGGTGTTCGACATGGCATTGACAATGCCTGGCGCTACTGGCTCGGCACCCGGAAAATTCACCAATTTGACGCCTTGATGGGCATAAACCATCACATCATGCCAGGTTGACGCCGACAGCAAGCCGCCGACGACCTTGTGCATCGGGGAATCATTGTCATTGCCGTACCAGACGAGGCCGACAAAGTTGCCGGTGAAGCCATTGAACCAGGCGTCCTTGTAATTGTTGGTGGTGCCGGTTTTGCCTGCCGCTGGCGTGAAGCCGAGAATGGCTTTGCGCCCGGTTCCGGTTTCAACGACTTTCTGCAGCATGTAGTTCAGTTGGGCGATATTCTGCGGGCTGACAACCTGGACGGGCAGCTGCGAGTCGCGATCGTGCTGATAAATCAGGTTGCCACGGCTGTCGCGTGCCTCAATCACCGCATACGGCGGCGATTTCTTGCCGCCATTGGCGAATGTGTCGTAGGCCGTGGCTTCATCAATCATTTTAATGGCATCAGCGCCGATGGGCAGGGACGGCGTATCTTCCAGCGCGGTGGTGATGCCAAGGCGGTGCGCCGTGGCGATGATGCGTTTGCGCCCCAGCTTGGCATCATTCCACGCGTTGGAATGAAGGTCGGCACCAATCAGTATCGAGACCTTGACGGCGCAGGTGTTGATCGATTCGGCCAGTGCTTTCCAGGCTGGCACCGGCCCAAAATAGCGCTTTTCGAAATTGTGCGGGCACCAATTGCCAAGGCAGACCGGGCTGTCAACGATGATGGTATCAGGATGGAGACGCCCGGTCTCGATGGCTGTCAGATAGACATAGGGCTTGAAGGACGAGCCGGGCTGGCGCAGCGCCGAGGTGACGCGATTGAACTGGCTGGTGCCATAATCGCGGCCGCCGACCATGGCGCGGACGGCGCCATCCGGCTTCAGGAAAATAGCCGCAGCCTGCGAGACATGAAGCGCTTTGCCAGACAGGCGCAGGTGATCCTGAATCGAGGCTTCCGCAACTTTTTGCAGCGCGGGGTCAAGTGCTGTGCGCACCGTCAGCACACGGGCCTTGCCGAATTTGCCTTCTTCTGCGAGGCGCTGGACCTCGCTGAAAGCCCAGTCGAGATACCAGTCCGGCGGGCTGACCTGTGGCCGTTCGACAGGCGTTGCCGGGGCGAGGCGGGCGGCGTGCATCTGGCCTTCCGAAAGGTAGCCGGCCGCGACCATATTATCGAGAACGCGGGCTGCGCGGGCGCGGGCGGCTGACAAATTGACATCGGGCGAGAACTTGGTGGGAGCCTTGAACAGACCCGCCAGCATCGCGCATTCGCTCAAGTTCAGATCGCGAACGGATTTGCCGAAATAGAATTTCGCCGCCGCCTGCACGCCAAAGGTGCCGCTACCCATATACATGCGGTCGAGATACATTTTCAGGATCTGGCGCTTGGTCAGATGCTGCTCCAGCCAGACTGAGATAAAGGCCTCGTTGACCTTGCGCGCAATGGTGCGCTGGTCGTTGAGGAACAGGTTTTTGACCAATTGCTGGGTGAGCGTGGAGCCGCCCTGCACATGTTTCTTGCCAGTGGCATCGACCGTGACGGCGCGCAACGTGCCGATGAGATCAACGCCGAAATGATGGTAAAATCGACGATCCTCGGTGGAAAGCACCGCGTCGATGAGATTGGCGGGATATTGGCTGAGTGGTACACTGTCATCATGCAAGATGCCACGCTTGCCGACGATGCGACCGTAGCGATCAAGAAACGTCACCGCCAGATCTTCCTTGCGCGGCCATTTTTGCTGGGTGATCTGAAAAGCCGGGCCCGCCATGATGACGGCAAAAACCGCCCCGGCAGAGCCCAGCGTCAGGCCTTCGCAGGCAAGTTCGACCAGAAATTTGCGAATGCCCGCGACGTGGAAGCGATCCATAAAGGTCACGAAACGGTCGAGCATTTCCCGCCCGTCGCGCCCACCCTCAAACAGCCAAGCGGTGATGGCGGCATCCAGAGCCAGGAAAAAACGGGACAGCCGACGCATCAGCGGCGACCGGGCGAGCCATTCACGCACGCTCCAAACTCCTCATTGAACCCGTCGCCCACACAAACCTGATGTGGCACAGGGTTAAGACATTTTCAACACTTGATGTCGCCGGAAGGACACCCGGGCGCGCAGGTTTCTGCCGCAGGAAGGGTTGAGCAAATGGCGTGCCAAGCGCATATGTGCTGTAATGGGGCATGCGGCTTCGGGAAGGAAAAGTGGGTTTGGCAGCGGATGATCCTGATGACGAAGCCAAGCCAAGTGAATTTTGGCATGGAGGCCTGGAAACGCTGACGCCAACCCAGTGGGAGGCGCTGTGTGATGGCTGCGGGCGCTGCTGCCTCGTCAAGCTTGAAGATGAGGACACCGGCAAGGTGCATTTCACCGATATTGGCTGCAAACTGCTGGACGGGACAAGCTGCGCATGCCGGAATTATCCCCAAAGACAGGACCTGGTGCCCGATTGCATCGCATTGACACCGGAAAAGCTGCGCGATCTGGCATGGCTGCCACCGACCTGCGCCTACCGGCTGGTCGGGGAGGGGCGTGATCTCATGTGGTGGCACTATTTGAAGTCCGGCTCGCGCGAAACGGTTCATGAAGCGGGCGTTTCAGTGCAGGGCAGGTTGCAGGGCCTTGAGGATGAGGTCGAAGTTGATGATTTAATTGATCATATTGTCACCTGGCCGCGGCGCGTGCCACGGCAGGCCCGGCGGCGGTTGGTAAAAGATAAGAAAAAATTCCTACAATAAGAAAATAATCCTTGACTTCCGGACGCTGGTCGGCTAGTGAATGGGCATGGTCGATGAATGTGTCGAGGGCACATTCCACTCCGACATCCTTCTCCATTGAGGCGGGCCACCATGGCAGGCAAGATGACGCACGACGCTGACGCGGTGATGCTTGTGGGTGCCGAGGCGGCGGCTGACCTGATTGGCGATGCTGCGGATGCCCAGCCCGGCACGAGCCCGCAGCCTTTGGCCGAGCGGGTGCTGCGGGTGATTGAACGGCGCGAGGATGGCCGCGCAGCGCGCCCGGTGCGCAAGCGCCCCGCGCCGAAACCGGTTGATGACAGCTATTGGCCTCTTGTTACTGACGTGGCGATGTGAGTCTGGCCATGCCGGAGGGCTGGCCGCAGATTGACCTGGCCTTTCGCCGGACCCTGGCGAGCGCAGTGCGCGATGGGCATTTTGACCGGCTGTTTGCGAAGTTTTCACCCTGCGAACTTGAAGCGCTGCTGTTCGATTGGTGTCTGGCGGGCCGTGTCGACCAATTGCCGCCCGTTGCGGCTGCTGATGGCGGGCCATGGACGACCTGGCTGGTGATGGGCGGACGCGGCGCGGGCAAAACCCGCACCGGGGCCGAATGGGTGCGCGGCGTGGCCCTGGCGTTGCCGGGCTTTGCGGTGACACCGCCAAGGCGCATCGCGCTGGTGGGGGAGACTTTCGAGGATGTCCGCAATGTCATGATTGAGGGGGTCTCGGGCTTGCTTTCGGTGCATCGGCGCGAGGAGCGGCCCTTGTGGGAGCCCTCGCGGCGCTTGCTCACCTGGAAAAACGGCACCATCGCCCAGGTGTTTTCGGCTGAACAGCCCGACAGTCTGCGCGGGCCGCAATTTGAAGCCGCCTGGTGTGATGAACTGGCCAAATGGCGGCAGGCGGAGGCGACATGGGACATGTTGCAATTTGGCCTGCGGCTCGGGCGTTTTCCGCGCCAACTGGTGACGACAACGCCGCGCCCGACAGCGCTGATCAAGCGCTTGCTGGGCGATCCGCGCACCGCGCTGACCAAGGCTGCGACGTCAGCCAATGCGGCGCATCTGGCACCGGGCTTTCTGGAAGCCGTGCTGGCGCGCTATGGCGGCACGAGGCTCGGACGCCAGGAGATTGATGGCGAGGTGATCGAGGATGTGGCAGGCGCACTCTGGACGCGTGACATGATCGAGGCGGCGCGCCTGGCAGATGTTCCGGCCTGTCGCAAGATTGCGGTGGCGGTTGATCCGCCTGCCAGTTCCGGCAAGCGCGCCGACGCCTGCGGCATTGTCGCGGCGGGGGTGACCTCTGAGGGCATGGTGATCGTGCTGGCCGACGCCTCGCTGGCGCAGGCGCGCCCGGCGCAATGGGCGGCGGCAGCGGTGGCGCTGTATCACAGGTTTGAAGCCGACGCACTGGTGGCCGAAGTCAACCAGGGCGGCGAGATGGTCGCCGCCGTCATCGCCGAAACCGACCGCAGCGTGCCGGTGACCATGGTGCGGGCGACACGCGGCAAATATCTGCGCGCCGCCCCGGTGGCGCAGCTCTACGAGCAAAGCCGCGTGCGCCATGCCGGGGCGTTTCCGGCGCTGGAAGACGAAATGTGCGCCTTTACGGTTGATGGGGTTGCGAATGGCCACAGCCCCGACCGCCTCGACGCGCTGGTCTGGGCCGTGACCGCACTGGCTTTGGTAAAGGAAGCGGGGGCGCCAAGGCTGCGGCGGGTTTGATCCAACGCACGACGCGCAGGCTGGCTGAAGCAAGCCTCAATCGCGAAGGCGCAGCGAACCCAATATCCGCTACAGCATTGCCCGTCTGCATGATCGAGAACCAGTGATGGCCCGCTGCGCCGGGGCCTGTTTCCATATCCCGGCCTGTATGGGTAGCGCAGAACACTTCCCAACCCGCCCCACCTGGCGGGTTTTTTATTGACTCCCTTTATGGAGACTTCATCCCCATGCCATCCTTCTTTTCACGCCTCATCGGCGGTGGCGCGCGTGCGCCTGCGCCCCCTGACATCAAGGCTTCGCGTGCGGCGCGACTGCTGGCCATGCATTCCATGGGGCTGGCCCGCTGGACGCCCCGCAATTATGTGACGCTGACCCAGCAGGGTTATGAGCGCAATGCCGTGGTCTATCGCACGGTGCGGATGATTGCCGAGGCGGCGGCTTCGGTGCCGTGGCTGATGTTTGAGGGCCGCAAGGAAATCGCCGCGCATCCGCTGCTGGATTTGCTGGCGCGGCCCAATCCCAACGACGTTGGCCCGACGTTTTTCGAGGCGCTGTTCACCAATCTGCTGCTGTTTGGCAATGGTTATATCGAGGCGACGCTGGTTGAAGACATGCCGCGCGAGCTTTATGCGCTGCGCCCCGACCGCATGAGTCTCGTGCCCGGCGCATCGGGCTGGCCGGTCGCCTATGATTACATGATCGGCGGCGACAAGGTGCGCTACCCGGTCAATGCCGAGGGCATGACGCAGATTTTGCACCTGAAGCTGTTTCATCCGCTGGATGATCATTATGGCTTCTCGCCGATTGTGGCAGCGCAGGTGGCGCTTGATATTCACAATGCCGCCTGCGGCTGGAACAAAGCGCTGCTCGACAATTCAGCCAGGCCCTCGGGCGCGCTGGTTTATACCGGGCCAGAAGGCAGCCAGCTCAGCGACGAGCAGTTTGACCGGTTGAAGGCCGAACTCGACGACACGTTCAGCGGCCCGACCAATGCCGGGCGGCCCTTGCTGCTGGAAGGCGGGCTGGACTGGAAAGCCCTGTCGATGAGCCCCAAGGACATGGATTTCATGGCCGCCAAGGATGGTGCGGCGCGCGATATCGCGCTGGCCTTTGGCGTGCCGCCGTTGATGCTTGGCATTCCCGGCGACAATACGTTTTCCAATTACCAGGAGGCCAACCGCGCCTTCTGGCGTCAGACCGTGATCCCGCTGATTGCCCGCACGCAGAAAAGCTTTGGGGCATGGTTTGCCAAGGCCTACGGGCCGTTCACCTTTGATTACAATGTTGATCGCATCGAGGCTCTGGCTGAGGAGCGGCAGATTGAATGGGCACGGGTCGATGCCGCGAGTTTCCTGACCATCGATGAAAAGCGCGAGGCGCTGGGCTATGGCGCGCTGCCGCGTGGGCAAAAGCCGGATCCGGGCGCTGGCGCTGGCACGTTGCCGACAAAACCATGAATGACATCATCGACACGATTATCGCGCGCGGCGATCTGGCGCATCTGGCCTTGTTTTTGTGGGCGTCGAGCGCCTCGGGCCTGCTCCTGGCAACGCTCCGCGAACTGGCCGCCGCCAACCGCCGGTTTGATTTGTTCGTGCGCGAACTTGCCCGGTTTAACCGCCATTTTGGAGATGACCCATGATGTTTGCCCGACGAGAACGCAAAAGCCGCCCCACCAGCGCCGAAGCTGAACGGGTGCTGGCGGAATTCCTGGGGCTGCTCGCCCGGCTCGCGCCGCTTTCGCGAGCCAAATCCGCAGCGCCTCGCGCCACCGCGCCGGAGGTGCGCTGATGGCGGCCAAATTCCCCAAGCTTGAAACGGCGCATATCACTGCCGCGCTGGAAACCAAGAACTTGCCCGGCCAGATTTCCGGCCTGACGCAGGATGGTTCCTTTGTTGGTTACGCCAGCCTGTTTGGCGTGGTTGACATGGGCCGCGATGTGGTGATGCCGGGGGCGTTTGCCACGTCCCTGGAAAAGCGCGGCGCATCGGGCGTGAAAATGCTGTGGCAGCACGATGCCGCGCAGCCTTTGGGCGTCTGGACCTCGATCATCGAGGACGGGCGCGGGCTGAAGGTTGAAGGCCAGCTCAATCTCGCAGTGGCGCGCTCGCGCGAAATTTATGCGCTGATGCGCGATGGCGCGCTTGACGGGCTCTCCATCGGCTTTCGCACCGAGAGCGCCGTCAAGGACAAATCAACCGGTATCCGGCGGCTGATCCGGCTCGATTTATGGGAAATCTCGATCGTGACCTTTCCCATGCTGCCGCAAGCGCGGGTGTCCGCCGTCAAACGCGCCCATCTTCCCGCCAGGCCCGACGGTCTGGCGCGCGCCATCCGCAAGGCGGCTTCAGCCTTTCGCTGAAGCCTCTCTCTCTCTCTCTCTCTCTCTGCATCCCACTTCTCCCGTTTCCCAACCAAAGGCATGACCATGACCGCTGAACCGCGCACCAAACCTGCTCCCGAAACCAAGGCCATCGGCAATGATGTGACCCAGGCCTTCGAGGACTTCCACCGCACCTTTGCCAGTTTCCGCGACACCAATGACGAGCGGCTCTATCAGATCGAGACGCGGCTTTCCTCTGATGTGGTGACCGAGGAAAAGCTGGCACGCATCGACCGGGCACTTGATGACAACAAGCGCCGCCTGGAAACGCTGGTGATTGAGAAATCCCGCCCGCAAATCGGGCGTGGCGAGATGGCCTCG
>VFSW01004606.1_pt1 | contig 20534 bp, 18 predicted proteins | sample 5358111 | NCBI WGS metagenome assembly VFSW01 (sample SAMN11554181, study PRJNA540505) | mine drainage metagenome | isolation source: sediment from site ElyBrook_90M | place: USA: Ely Copper Mine, Vershire, VT | collected 2017
GTAAGACGAAGACTCGGAGCGGGATTCCTCGTCGCCCGCGGCTCCTCGGAATGACAGGCGGCACGAATTTTTCAACAAACGGTTAGGACATACAACGGACGGGCAGCGGGCTGGTTTCAGAATTAGATGCTTTACGTTGCAATTTAAGTGAGTGGAGGTCTATACTAATAAGGGCGAAAGTACGAGTGGGCGAAAGCCCACTTTTTTGTTGCGCCTTGGTATTGTCTGCAACGGGCGCCCCAGCAAGGCCTTCGCAGGAACAATCAAAGCCATGGCCGTCGATGTCGAAACGATCCGCTCGCTGGCGGAAAGGGTAGTGGTATCGCAGGGGCTTATTCTGTTTGACGTGGAGCTGAAGGGCAGCGGGGCCGCACGATTGCTTAGGGTTTATATTGATAAGCCGGGCGGGGTTACGCACGAGGACTGCCGGCAAGTCAGCGAGCACTTAAGCGTGCTGCTGGATGTAGAGGACCCGATTCCGGGCCATTACACGCTTGAGGTTTCGTCGCCGGGTCTGGACCGCGAACTGACCCGGCCGCGCGATTATGAGTACTTTCTAGGCCGCCGGGCCCGTCTGGTGTTGCGCGAACCGGTGGACCGGCAGCGCGTGCTGGAGGGGCAACTGGCTGGGTTTACCGGCAACGCCGTCAGGCTGGAAGCGGCCGACGGCACGGTGCGCGATGTGGAGTTGCAGAATATATCCCGGGCGCGCCTGCTGGTGGATTTTTAGGAATGCTGGCGGCTGGCGGTGAGCCGTGCGGCAAAACGCAACCATGTGTTGTTGAGCGCCGGAAGGGCGCATTGAAAGGGTTAGAACTTGAGCACCAGTCTGCTATATCAAATGATTGACCAGTTGAGCCGCGAGAAAGGCATCGACCCGCAGATTATTATTTCCGCCGTTGAGGACGCCATTCTGGCCGCCACGCGCAAGTACTACAAGAGCAGCGAAGACCTGGTGTCCCAATTCAACAAAGAGACCGGCGCTATTGAAGTGTTCGCGGTCAAGAAAGTGGTGGAGTCCGTCACGGACCCCGACCGGGAGCTGGAACTGAATGCGGCGCAGCGCCTTGACCCGGCGGCGGCGCTGGAAGGCGAAGTGCGCATTCCCAAGAAGACCGACGTACTGGGCCGCATTGCCGCGCAAACCGCCAAGCAGGTCATCTTCCAGAAGGTGCGCGAAGCGGAGCGCGACACCGTTTTTGCCGAATACAACCAGCGCATCGGCGAGTTGGTGAACTGCACCGTAAAGCATCTGGAAGGCTCCGACGTGATCGTTGACCTGGGGCGCACGGAAGCGCGCATGCCGCGCCGTGAGCAGTCGCGGCTGGAAAATTATCAGGTGGGCGACCGCCTGCGCGCCGTGATCACCATGGTGGACCGCGCCGCGCGTGGACCCCAGGTGGTGGTTTCGCGGGCGGATACCGCGCTGGTGCAACGCCTGTTTGAAATGGAAGTTCCGGAAATCTACGACGGCACGGTGGTGATTCGCGCCATGGCGCGCGAGGCTGGCGAGCGCACCAAGGTAGCGGTGTTTTCCAAGGATGCGGACGTGGATTGCGTGGGCGCCTGCGTGGGCATGAAGGGCATGCGGGTGCAGTCGATTATCCGCGAGCTGCGCGGCGAAAAGATTGACATTATTGAATACAGTGAGGACCCCGTCACTTTTGCGGGCAATGCCCTGAGCCCGGCCAAGGTGAATCACGTAACCATACTGGACGCGGAGCAGAAACAGTTGGAAGTGATTGTAGACGATTCGCAGCTTTCGCTCGCCATTGGCAAAAAGGGGCAAAATGTGCGGCTGGCGGCCAAGCTGCTGGGCTGGCATATTGACATCAAGAGCGAAGAGGAAAAGCGCCAGGAGATTGAATCGCAGATGGCCGCCATGGCGAGGCGAGGCGCATCCGTGGATGAGCTGGCCGGCCTGGGCGACAAGACGCTGCAAAAACTGAAAGATCACGGCGTGGAAACGGTTGAGCAACTGGCGCAGATGACCCCCGCCGATCTTACCCAGATTCCGGGTATTGGCGAAAAAACGGTGGAGCGCATTCGCCGCGTGGTGGTTGAATACTTTGAGCAGGGCAGCTCCACGGCTGAGACTGAGGCGGCGGCGGAAGAGGGCGAAGCCGCGGCGGAAGGCTCCGGCGAGGAGGCCGTTACGGCCGCCGGGTACGCGGAAGCTGACGCCCCTGCAGTTCAGCCCTCTGATGAGGCTGTTGAGCCTTCTGATGAGGCTGTTGGGAGTGAAAGCGAAGTTGACGCCGCCGCCACATCGCCGGAAGCCGCGGAGACGGCCGCCGCGGAGGGTCCGATTGACGCAGCCGGAGCAGTGCCCGATGAGACAGCCCCGGAAACTGACGAGGCAGCCGGCCATCACACCGAGGCCTCTAGCAATGGGCAGGAGCCAGCGGGCGGAAGCGGCAAAAAAGGAGGCGATTTGTAAAACACTGCAATGAGAAGCGGAACGCCAGGACCTGAGTCCGGCGGCCAGGAGGGCAATCGATCTGTGAGTAGCAACATTCGTATTAATGAGCTCGCGCGTGAACTGGAAGTGAAGAGCCGGGCGATCCTCGACTTTTTGCGGGAGATCGGCCAAGACGAGAAAAAGTCGCACTCCAGCACCATTGAAGGCGACCTGGCCGACCGTGTACGTGCACACTTCCGCGGGGAAGAAAGCGCTATACCGGCCGAAAGCGCCGGCGCCGCTGCAGCCCCTTCGGCTCCCGCTCCCGCACCAGCCGCTCCTGCCGCTCCCGTCGCGCCGGCCACGCCCGCCGCTCATGCGCCCGCACCAGCGCCAGCACACCCGGTGGCGGCAAAGCCTGTGGAAAAACGCCTTGAATCCGTTCCTCTCACACGCACCATTGAACAGATTAAGGCCGAAGCGCGCGCCTCGCTGGGCGCCAGCCTGCGCCCTCCGCAACCCGCCGTCCCGCCGCCCGCTCCACCGGCGCCGCCGCGGCTGCCGCTGCGGACGGCAACCGTTCCTCCCGCTGCGCCCGCTGTTTCCAGAGGCGTTCCGGAACGCCCCGCGCCACGCGCCGCCGGGCAGGCAGGCGCGCCCCTCGCTCCGCCACCGCCGGCCGCCGGTCCAATCCCGGCAGCTCCGCCCGCAGCCATTGCACGGCCAACGGCCGCGCCGCGGCCCACAGCAGCGTCCGCGCCGTCTGCTGCGCCTGCGTCCGGTCCTGCCCAGCGCCAGCCTTTGATGCCGCATGCTCCTGCGGGAGCAGGCCGGCCAGGCCAGATTACCCAGCGCCCGGGCGAGCGCCACGGCGCGCCGCCACAAGCCGGCGGTGAGACCGCGGCGAGACCAGCAGCCGGTACCGGAGGCCGCAAGCTGCCTTCGGATCAGCCGATCTATGCCGGACTACAGGCGCCGCGTCCCGGCGGGCAGCGTCCTCCCCTGCAGCGCCGCCCGGGCGACCATCGCCCCACTCATCCCACTTCGCGTCCGGGCCCCTCAGCCGGGATCGCGGCGGGCGGAGTGCCGCAGCAGCGTCCGGTGGCGCCGCGTGGCCCCGCCTCCATGCATCCGGCCGCGGGCGGGCGTCCCGCGCCGCAGCGTCCACCCATGGCGCAGATTCCCGCTGTCAGGCCCGCCGCTCCCGAGGAATTGCCGATCACGCGCAAGATCACCATCAGTGAAGGCATCTCGATCAAGGAGCTTTCTGAAAAGCTGGACGTGCGCGCCAAGGATGTGATCAAGCGGCTTTTGGAAAAAGGCATCTTCGCCACTATCAACCAGACGCTCGACAGCCAGACGGCCACCGAAGTCTCGCGGTTTTTCGGGGCGGAGACCGCAATCATCAGTTATGAAGACGAGGTGATTCAGGTTGACGAGGAGGCCGACAAGCCCGAGGATTTGCGTCCGCGGGCGCCGGTGGTTACGGTAATGGGCCACGTGGACCACGGCAAGACTTCGCTGCTCGACGCCATTCGCGAAACCACCGTGGCGGCGCGCGAGGCCGGCGGCATTACGCAGCATATTGGCGCTTACCAGGTGGAAGTCAATAACCGCAAGGTGGTGTTCCTGGATACTCCGGGCCACGAGGCGTTTACCCTGATGCGGGCGCGCGGCGCACGTGTAACCGATGTGGTGGTGCTGGTGGTTGCCGCCGACGACGGCGTGATGCCCCAGACCATGGAGGCCATTAACCACGCACGGGCCGCCAAAGTGCCGATTATTGTGGCCATCAACAAGATCGACAAGCCCGACGCCAATCCCGAACGCGTCAAGAAACAATTGGCCGACCACAACCTGATGAGCGAAGAGTGGGGCGGAGAAACGGTAACGGTTGAAGTTTCCGCGAAAAAACACCAGAACCTGGACCTGCTGCTGGAAATGATCCTGCTGGTTGCGGATATGCAGGCGCTGAAGGCGAATCCGGCGCGCCTGGCTTCCGGAACCGTGCTGGAAGCCAAGCTGGACCGCGGGCGGGGACCGGTTGCGACCATCCTGGTGCAGAACGGCACCATGCGGCCCGGGGATACGTTTATTGTGGGCGCGATTTTCGGCCGGGTGCGCGCCATGCTCGACGATCGCGGCCACCCCGTCATGGAAGCCGTGCCTTCAACCCCGGTGGAGGTTCTGGGGCTGGATGATGTGCCGGCGGCGGGCGATCGCTTCCAGGTGATTGGCGACACCACGAAGGCGCACCAGATTGCCGTGCATCGCCAGGCCAAAATGCGCGAAGCGGCGCTGGCCAAGACGGCGCGGCTGACGCTGGAACAGTTGCACCAGCAGATGGCGGCCGGCGACGTGAAGGAGCTGCCGCTGATTATCAAGGCCGACGTGCAAGGCTCCGTGGAAGTGGTGGCGGAAACCCTGCAGAAGCTGAGCAATGACAAGGTGAAAGTTAAGGTGATCCACGCTGGCGTGGGCGCCATTACGGAAACCGACGTGCTGCTGGCATCCGCCTCCAACGCCGTCATCATTGGCTTTAGCGTGCGGCCGGAGCGCAAGGCCGCGGAGCTGGCCTCCCTGGAAAAAGTCGATATTCGCATGCACACCATCATCTATGAGCTGGCAGACGAAATTCGCAAAGCCATGGCGGGCATGCTGGCCGTGCAGTATAAGGAAACCTCGCTGGGCCGCATTGAGATTCGCGATACCTTCCGCATTGTGAAAGTCGGAACCGTGGCGGGCGGCTATGTGCTGGATGGCAAGCTGACCCGCGAGGCCAAGGTGCGCCTGTTGCGCGATAACGTGGTGGTGCATGAAGGGCGCGTGCGGTCGCTGCGCCGCTTTAAGGAAGACGTGGGCGAAGTGAAAAGCGGCATGGAATGCGGCATCGCCCTGGAAAACTTTAACGACATCAAAGTGGGCGACGTGATCGAAGCCTACGTAACGGAACGCGTAGGCGAAGCGGCCTTTGCGTAGGTGGTGGCGTGCGACGCCGCGGCGCGAGCTCTGGTTCCATCCATGCCGGTTGGCCTGCTGACACTCGAAATCCGGATTCCCTACGCTCAATCGCTTAAAGAAAGGCGGGCCGTGCTGCGCAAACTGCGCGACCGGCTGCGAACGCGTTTCAACGTGGCGGTGGCGGAGCTTGATGCGCAGGACGTTTGGCAGCGGGCCACCCTGGGGGTGGCCTCCGTTTCCGGCAGCCGGCAGATGCTGGAATCGCTTTTCCAGCAGGTGCTGCGCGAGGCGGAAAACACCCTGGGCGATGACGTGGCCGATTACCTTGTGGAGTTCTTCTAAAACCCTCCAGCCGGAGTTTCCATGAGCTTTACCTCACACCGCTCCGACCGACTGGCTTACCAGATTCGCGAGCTTGTAGCAAAAATAATAGCCAGTGAACTTCGCGACCCGCGCATTGGCTTTGCCACCGTGACCCGCGCCGAAGTGAGCGGAGACGCGCAATTTGTGCGGGTGCACGTGAGCGTGCTGGGCAATGCCGAAACCCAGCAGCGAACGCTTGAAGGGCTGGCCTCAGCGGCGGGTTTTGTGCGGCATGAGCTTAGCCACCGCCTGCGCCTGCGGCGCGCGCCCGAACTGGCATTTGCTCTGGACCATGGCCCCGAAGAAGCGCTGAAGCTCGAAGCGCTGATCCAGAATCTGCACATCGAAAGGACCGGTAAGGAGTAGCCGTGCGCTGCTCGCACTGATTGACCTGCCGTGAACGAACAGGAAATTTCCGGCGTTCTCATTATCGATAAGCCCGCGGGCCACACCTCGCACGACGTGGTAGCGCAGGCGCGGCGCATTCTGGGCATTAAACGCATCGGTCATTTTGGCACGCTCGATCCGTTTGCCACCGGCGTGCTGCCGCTTTCCGTGGGAAAGGCCACGCGCTTCGCCCAGTTTTATCTTAAGTCGCGCAAGGCCTATGAAGGCTCCATCCAGTTCGGCTTTGCCACCGACTCCTACGATTCAACCGGCCAGCCGCAAGGCGAACGATGCACTTCCCTGCCTGGCGCGGCCGCCCTGGAGCGCACCTTCCGCGACTACACCGGCCGCGCCAAACAAACCCCGCCCCCTTTCTCCGCCAAGCTGGTGGGCGGCGTTCGCGCCTACGTGCTGGCGCGGCGAAGCCAGCCCGTCAAACTGGCCCCGGTCGATGTGGAAATCTACGCCCTGGAACTGCTGGAACTGAATCCTGCGGCGGGACTGGCGCGCTTTGCCGTGGAGTGCTCCGGAGGAACGTATGTGCGGTCGCTGGCCCACGATATCGGCACGGCGCTAACCTGTCCGGCGCACCTGGCCAGTTTGCGTCGTACGAAGGTGGCGGAGTTCAGCGAGAACCGCGCCGTTACGCTGGACCGGCTTGCGGAGGCCGTGCGCGAAGGCAAACTGGCGGCGGTAATCGTTCCGCTGGAGTCGCTGCTGCCGGAGTGTCCCGAATTTGTGGTGCGCGGCCGGGAAGAAGCCAGCGTGCGCCACGGGCGCCGCTTTGAATTATTACAGGCGGCGCGTGCGCCCGGGGGAGTGCCGCCAGGAATGAGCGTGCTGAAGGTCCTGAACGGCGACCGGCGGCTGATTGCGGTGGCGCGCCACGTATCCGGCGGGGTGTACCATCCCGATCTGGTGCTGGCTTAGTCTGTTGGTTTTGGTTCGCAGCCTCGAAACGAATGCCCTTCCATCCGCTAGATAATCCGCAGTTGCTGCCCCACTTTTTGCAGCGCCTCCAGCGCCTGCGCCAGCTCCTCACGCGTGTGGGTTGCGGTGACGATGGTGCGAATGCGCGCCTTATCCGGCGCCACGGTGGGATAACCGATGCTTTGGGCAAATACTCCCGCGGCGAAAAGCTGGCGCGAGAACTCGTGAGCCAGGGCGGCTTCTCCCACAATGACCGGAGTGATGGGTGTTTCACTCATGCCGGTATCAAAGCCCAGCTTCTGTAAGCCGGCTTTGAAAAAGCGCGTGTTTTCCCACAGCTTTTCCACCCGCTGCGGCTCCTCTTCCAGCAGTTCGAATGCGGCCAGGCAAGTTGCAGCCACTGAAGGCGGATGCGACGTGGAAAACAGAAACGGCCGGGCGCGATGGTAGAGATAATCGATCACATCGCGCGTGGCGCACACGTAACCACCCAGCGCCCCGATCGCTTTTGAAAGAGTGCCCACCTGAATATCCACGCGGCCATGCAGATTGTAATGGTCCACCGTGCCGCGTCCGTTCCGCCCCAGCACGCCGGAAGCGTGCGCATCGTCAATCATCATGATGCAGCCGTAGGTTTCCGCAAGCTGCACCAGCGCCGGCAGCGGAGCAATATCGCCGTCCATCGAAAACACGCCGTCGGTGATCAGCAGTTTGCGCCCGGGGCGCCCCGCAATCTCCTTCAGTATCTTCTCGCAGGCTTCCACGTCTTTGTGGGGAAAAACCTTGATATCCGCGCGAGACAGGCGGCAGCCGTCGATAATGGAGGCGTGATTAAGCTGGTCCGAAATAATGATGTCTTCGCGCGACAGAATGGCTGAAACCGTGCCGGCGTTGGCCGCAAAGCCCGATTGAAAAACCACGGAGGCTTCAACGTTCTTAAACTGCGCGATCTTCTCTTCCAGCGCCATGTGCAACTGCATGGTGCCGGCAATGGTTCGCACCGCGCCCGAGCCGACGCCGTAACGCTCAACGGCCTCAATCGCCCGCTGCTTGAGCTTGGCGTGAGTGCACAATCCCAGATAGTTGTTGGACGAGAGGTTGATCACCTGGCGGCCGTCGAACTTCGATACCGGCAGTTGCGCGCCTTCCAGCACGCGCAGCTTCTGGAAAAGCTTCTGTTCACGCAGGCTGTTCAGTTCGTCGGTAAGATATTGCAACTGCGCTTTGGGCATGGGTGGTCTCCTGCAAGTTAGCTGGCTGCGGGCTGTCCGTCGGGAAACAGCAGAACCTTCGATGCCGTCCCTTCGAGCAGCAGCTCAATACCTTCCTGAAAGCGCGAGAGTGGAAGGCGGTTGGTAATCAGCGGAGAGATATCCAGCAGCCCGGACTTCAGCAGCGCCTGCATGCGGTACCACGTGCCAAACACGCGGCGCCCGTTGATGCCTTGCACGGTTGCGCCTTTAAAGATGATGTCGTTGGCAAAATCCAGCTCCAGAGGTTTGGAGGGGATGCCCAGCAGCGAGATGCGGCCGCCGCGCCGCAGCATTTGGAACGCCTGCCGCATGCCCACGGGATGCCCGCTCATTTCCAGCACCACTTCGGGCCCCAGGCCATCGGTGTAGTCCAGAGCGGCTGCCACCGGGTCGGCCTGGGACGAGTCGATCACGTGAGTGGCGCCCATCTTTTCCGCCAGGCCGCGGCGGTATGCCTGCGGCTCAAAAGCCAGTATCGGTCCGGCGCCGCATGCCTTGGCCACGGCAATCGAAAACAGCCCAATCGGACCGCAACCCACAACCGCCACGCTTAAGCCGCCAATTTCGCCAGCCAGCACCGTGTGCACGGCGTTGCCCAGCGGATCGAGCACGGCGGCAAACTCCACGGGTATCGCCGGGTCAATCTTCCAGATATTTTCCGCCGGCACTTTAACAAACTGGGCGAAACAGCCGTCCGCGTCAATGCCGATAATGCGCACGTTCTGGCAGATGTGGCGCTGGCCGGTGCGGCACATAAAACAGTGGCCGCAAGCCACGTGCATCTCCGCGGAAACAAAGTCTCCGGCGGTTACGCTTTGCACCTCCGCGCCCACCGCTTCCACGACGCCACAAAATTCGTGGCCGAAAATCAAGGGAGGATGAATACGGCGCTCCGACCAGCGATCCCAGCGGTAGATGTGAAGATCCGTGCCGCAAATGGAGGCTGCGCTGACACGCACCAGCACGTCGGCCGGGCCGGGCTGGGGCACGGGCGCCTGGCGCAGTTCGGCTCCAGGCGAAGCGCTGGCCTTCATGATCGCCTGCATTGTTGATGGCAACATTGCCTTCGTCAATCCATTCCGGCCGTCACGCGGCCACATTCAAGCAAACCCATGGTAGGAATACGCTCTGTTTCCAGGCCGGCGAGCCAACAGGGCTCGCCGGCAGGCTGCCACCGGCCAAGACCCTGTATTTGACCGTAGTCATGTTATCACAGCACGGCAAAGGTGAACTTGCATGGCAGGGGCTATCAAAGTGACTCAATTCGGGAGGAGGCAACAGGCAGGGGCTATTGCAGCCGCCGGCGAACCTGGTCAAGGCCATCGCGCGCCGGCGTGTAATCCGGGCACATTCGCAGAGCCTTGGTATAGTGGAAGATAGCCTTTTTGTACATTTCCTTGGCGGCATAGACGCGGCCCATGTTGTAGTGAGGATAGTGGTAGGACTCATACCGCCGCGATTGCAGGGCGCGCTCAAGCCAGGGCAACGCCTCATCATAGCGGTTCTCTTCAATCAAATAGGCCCCGATATCGTTGTAAGGGTTGCCGTACTCCGGATCAACCTGAATCGCCTTTTTGCACTCGGCGATCGCCATGTCCATGCGTCCCTGATAATGGTAGGCCCAGCCAAGAAACGTGTAGGCCTCAGCCGTAGGGTGCAGGTTCAGCGAGCGCCGGTACAACTCAATGGCCATGTCGTATTCGCCACCTTGTTGATACTGGTACGCTTCCCTTAACAAATCCCAGGCCGCTTGATGCTGATCCATTGGCTCCGCACTCCCCATGGTCACTCCGTTAGTTATCACGAGGTGCGAAAGCTTGTCAATTATTTAGCGCACGGTATGCGGGTTCGAATCAAATGGCGGGCGTTGCCTTCACATTGTGGGGAAGCACTTTGCCATTAATGGAAAAGTTTGGGGAAATAAGTGAACTTCTCTTCCTAACACGCTCTTATCGTCTTGCCCGTCTCGCACCCGAATCGGCCGTACTTGAATCTCCGATTGTTGCCGCGCTTTGAGAACAAATGTCCCAAACCCTTGTGAGGGGCGCCTGACCAATCCTTAACTCCTTCATATCCTTTCCTTATCTCCGCACGATTCGAAAATTAATTGAAAGATCGCTTTACATTTATGCTCAGTGTATATAGAATCCGTCCATCGAATTCACCATGAGGTGGCGGGTTTTTCCTGGAGCAAGTTGGCCCGTCACATGCTATATCAGTACTCTAACTTGAAGTCTGGCAACAGGCGCGGCGGGTCGGCGGGGGCCGGAGTTCAACCGCCAGATGGTGGTTAGCGCAAACAAAAGAGGTATATCGCCAAACCACTTGGGGAAGTGGGAAAGTGACAGTGCATTTCAGGGGATGCAAATGGAAAGCCAAGAAAATCAGGGATTAGTTCGACCTGGCCGCAGGCGCTTGGTTCGCGTAACGCCGAAACGGAATAAGAAAGGCAACCAGGCAGCCTGGGTTTTGTGCGCGGTGTTGGGCGCCGCTACGTTTGTCCTGTTGGCCTATCATAGCCGCCTGGCCGGTCTGGTGCACCCTTTCAGATTGGAGTCTTCCCTGCGGGTTCAATCGCCTTTGCGCCAGATGATGGGTTGCCCCTCCAATCCTGGTGAGATTTCCCCCAACCGTCCAGTGTATCCCTACTCAATTATTGCAGGAGGCGCTGAGACCGCGGAAGAGTTGCGTGCTGCCGTTTGCAGCGACCCGCTGGTTGCGCGCCACTACCGCGACTTTAATCTGAGCATGGTGCACACCGTGCGCCTTCAGACCGACGAATCCGCTTATGTTTCTTATCGCATCGGCGACAAGATCTTCTGGACCCGCCACAAGCTTATTCTGCACCGGGGTGAGGTGCTTTTAACCGATGGAGTCAATTACGCGCGCACGCGCTGCGGCAACCGTGTCTCTCAGGCTCCCATTCCCAAAACTTCAGCGTTGGAGCCTGCGCCCAAGACCTTTGAAACACCCACGAGGCCCGCGGGCCGTGTTACAATCCCCGCGCTGATTACCGGGTTGCCTCCCAGCCAGGGCATGCCGGCTCTTCCGGTTGAGCCCTATCAGCTTGCCGGCTTGCCGGGCGGAGTGCCCAATCTGGGCGGTCCGGGCGCGAATTTTGCGGCCATGCCGGCTTCCATGTTTGGCAACAATGCCTTCGAACAACTTCCGGCGTGCCAGAAGAATGACGTGAAGCAGCAGGGCTGCGCGCACAATGTCTGCACCAAGCAAACTCCGCAGTATTGTAACAACAAGCCCACAGTTACCGGCCCCACTCCGGAGCCCGCAACCCTGTTCTCTTTTGCGGCCGGTGTGGCCGGGCTGTTGGCCTTGATGTATCGGAAGGCAAATGCCGCCCAGGCTTCATCGTAATCCATCTCCAGATGTCACCCGGCAGCCCGTTCACCTTTGAGCCATGAAGCGCTTTCACGTTATATTGGTTCATGGCTCAACCAGGAGGGCTTTGCCTTTGACCAGACAAACCCGTGACCGCACCGTGCCGCAAGGCATGGTGCTTGCCGGCGTTGCCGCCGCGCTACTTGCGGCCCTATTTGCGGCTTTCACCCGCGTGGCGGGCGCGCCCTCATCACCCATCGGCATCCCGGTCACTTTTACCGACATTGCCCGCCGTGCCGGCATCAACTTTGTTCAGGACGCCACCGCCACGGACCAGAAGTATTATCTGGAAACCATGGGTACCGGCGTCGGCTGGATTGACTATAACAACGACGGCCTGTATGACCTCTATCTGGTGCAGACGGCCGGCACCCCCGCCTATAAACCCACTCGCCCGCTCAAATCCATGCTTTATCGCAACAACGGCGACGGCACCTTTACCGACGTGACCGACCAGGCCAAAGTGGGCGCCGTGGGCCTTTACGGGCAGGGCGTGGCCGTGGGCGACTTTGACAACGACGGACTGCCCGACCTTTACGTTACCGGCTATGGGCGCGCCATTCTTTATCACAACAACGGCGATGGCACCTTTACGGACGTTACGGCAAAAGCCGGCGTGGAAGACAAAGGAGGCTGGTCAACCAGCGCCGGATGGTTTGACTATGATAAGGACGGCTATCTCGACCTTGTTGTGTGCAATTACATCGACTGGACGCCGCAGAACAACATCTGGTGCGGCGAGCACCGCCCCGGCTATCGCGCCTACTGCCACCCCGATAATTACAGGGGCCAGCGCATCAAGCTGTACCACAACAATCACGACGGCACTTTTACCGACGTTTCAATCAAGTCGGGCGTGGGAGTGCCTGAAGCCAAAGGTATGGGTCTGGTGCTGGCGGATTTCAACAACGACGGCTGGCCCGATATCGCCATCGCCAACGATACATGGCCCAATTTTCTCTTTCTCAACAAACACGACGGCACGTTTGATGACGTCTCCTTCACGTCGGGCCTGGCTGCCAGCGAAGACGGCAAATACGAAGCCGGCATGGGCATTGATGCGGCGGATGTGGATGGCGACGGATGGCAGGATATCTACATTACCCATCTCGACTTTGAGCTGAACCGCCTTTACCACAATAATCACGACGGCACCTTCGATGACGTCACCTACCCCTCCGGCATCGCCAACAAAGCCATTCTGATGAGCGGAGTCTCCGCCAAGCTATTTGACTACGATAACGACGGGTGGAACGACATTTTTCAGGTCAACAGCGCCATGCTCGATAACATCCGCCTGTATCACACGGAGGTGGGTTACCGCGAACCCAAATTGATGTTCCGCAACCTGGGCCACGGCAAGTTTGATAAAGTTTCGCAATACCTGGGGCCGGACTTCAATAAGCCCACCGCAGGGCGCGGCCTGGCGGCGGCGGATTTTGATAATGACGGCGACATCGACATTGCCGTGAACAACCGCGGCGAATCGCCGCAGTTGCTTCGGAACGATGGCGGCAATGCCAACAACTGGCTTGAGGTCCTGCTGATCGGCGTTAAATCCAACCGCGATGGCGTGGGCGCCACGCTAAAACTTACCGCGGAGGGGTTTACCCAGGTAAAGCAATCCATGGGTGGCACCGGTTATATGGGCGCGCACGATCCCCGCCTGCACTTCGGGCTGGGCAAGCGCAGATCGATTGAAAGCCTGGAAATTGACTGGCCCAGCGGCCTGGTTCAGAAGCTGGCCAACCTGCCTTTGAATCAGATTATTGCTATTAAAGAAGGTGTGGGAATCGTGCCGCGCAAGTTTCCTCTGGTGCCCTCGCGCTAGCCAAAATGGGCCCGCCGCAAGCCGCAGATAGGTTGGGGCGCTGTAAGAACAGGCCTTTATCCGGCCTCACGAAGAAGATCCGCCGCCCATCTCCAAGCGCACCGGCGTGCCCGCATCGGCCCCCAGCGCCTGCGACGCAGAACCCCGGTTCACGCTTACCTCAAGATATCCCGAGCTGCCCACAATCAGAAATGGCTCGCCCGGCCTGCCCATGCCGTAATATTCAACCACTCGCGTCACCTGCCTTCGGTTAATCCGCAGCCGGACGGGCGCGGCAGGTTGCGCGCCCAGTTCCGGCGCGTCATCCAACGTCAGGTTGGTCATCAGATTACCAAACCGGTCCACGCGCAGAACCACACCTTCCAGCGCGCCATCCTGCACCCGGTGCGGAGCGGCAAACTCCAGCCGGACGTAATCCTCAATCACGGGTCCCAGCTTTTCCGGCGCTACGCCCCGGCTTAGCCACCCCGCGCACGGGGCAAATACATCGCGTCCATGGAACGTGGCGCTCGCGGGCTGGCGGAAGTAAGCCTGCTCAGTAATGTGCCGCACTTCCACCGGGCTTTCGTTGCGATACACCAGCGACAGCACGCCGTTATCCGGCGCGATAAACGCTTGGCGCCGGGTTTGCGCCAGCAGCGGCCTGCGGCTGCTGCCCACGCCTGGATCAACAACCACCAAGTGGATCGTTCCCGGCGGAAAGTAACCGCACGCTTCGGCAAGCGTAAACGCGCCATCCCAAACGTCAAACGCTTTAACCTGGTGGCAAATGTCAACCAGCTTCGCATCCTGATTAATGGAAAGGATCACCCCGCGCATCACGGCCACCAGGTGATCGCCTTCGCCAAAATCGGTTGTCAAAGTAATAATGTTGGAATACGCCATGCTAGGCTCTTTGCCTGCCGCCATCACCGGGCGCGGCCCTCGTCATGGCCCGGAAGCCATCCGCGGCGGCACCGCATCAAATCGTTCCGGCTAAGATGCCGACGAGCGCGCCAGGATCATTTTCAAGCCGATCAGGAGCAGCGCAATGCCAAAGAAACGCTCCAGCGTCGCATTGGGCAGTCGCGTGGCAATGCGGGCGCCGGCGAATCCTCCAAACAGAAAGCCACAGCAAATCAGCCAGGCGGCCCGCAGATCCACGTAGCCCTGGCGGTAATAGGTCCACGCCGCCAGAATGCCAATAGGGGGCACCAGTAGTGCCAGCGTTGTACCCTGCGCTTTATGCTGGCTAAAGCCAAGCAGAAACACCAGCGCTGGTACAATGATTACGCCGCCGCCCACGCCGATCACCCCGCTAAAGATCCCAGCCGCCAGGCCCAGCGCCATATAGTACAGTGTTAGCATTTTGCCGCTCAGTTCCTTTCCGCCAAATGGCTGTATTGCCTTTGCAGCACTTCCTACCCGTTACACATTCCTTTGCCGGCGCCGCGAAAATTCGCCCTATTCACTAACACGCAGAACAGTTGGATGGCGCTTGGCCCGCCAGGCGCTTTGACCGCCAGCCCGCTGTGATCTTCCACAGTAATGGCTTGTGGCAACATTTTAACGCTAACAGGTCTGCCACGGGCTTGGTAGCACAAACTTGCAGCGGGTAATTAAGGCAGGCGGCGGCGTCCGGGACATCGGTTTACGCGGGCTGAAGCCCAATGGGTCTGGCGACCGGCAAGCTACCTGCCCCCAAGGCGCGGCTGAAGGCAATTGGGGCGCGCAACCCTTCCCGGCGGCGCGAATAGGCGGTATCGCGCGGCCGCGACAGTTGCAATTCAATCTTGGGTCAGGCAGGTAATTCCGGCCAAAAAAAAGCGGCCGGCGGAAAGTTGGACTCAGGCTTTTGAGGGCAGCGTATTCACCACCGCCCAGAAGACGCAGGCGGTTTTAAGGGATTCCGCAAATTCGGCGAAGTCCACAGGCTTCACAATATAGGCGCTCGCGCCCAGGCGATAGCTCTCCTCCACATCGCCCTTCTGATTGGAGGAAGAGAGCATGACCACGGGAATCTTGCTCAGACGTTCATCACCTTTCATGCGGCGCAGCACCTCAATGCCATCCACTTTGGGCATTTTAATATCCAGCAAAACCACCGAAGGGTCCGGCTTGACTCGCCCTTTGTATTTGCCGGAGTGGAAAAGGTAATCCAGCGCTTCCACGCCGTCACGCACCACGGTCACGTCAATCCCCGGCGCCTGCTTGGCAAGCATGTGCAGGGTCAGCTCGATATCCTCGTCGTTATCCTCTGCCCACAAAACCATCCTGGAGTTCCGATTCATGACAACATTTCCAGCTTTCGCGGCAATGAAACGTAAAACGTTGCCCCCGCTCCCGGTGACGCTTCCGCCCATATTTTCCCTCCGTGCCGTTCAACGATGCGCCGGGCGCTGGCCAGGCCCACCCCTGTTCCCTCAAACTCGCTGCCGTGCAGACGGGAAAAGACCTTGAACAGGTTCTGTACGTATTTCATGTCAAAGCCCACGCCGTTATCACGCACCTGGATCACTGCGTCGGCGGAGGTCTTGGCGCTGCATCCAACCTCGATAACCGCTTCCGTGCAATTGCGGGTATATTTCAAGGCGTTGGAAAGCAGGTTCAAAAATACCTGCCCGATCATCGTGCGATCGGCGTAAATCTCCGGCAGGTTCGCAATTTTCCACACCACGCTGCGCCCGGCAATCTCCGGTTCCAGGCTCTGGCGCACTTCGTGGATCACCTGGTTCAAATCTATATGACTGCGGTAAAGCCCCGCGCGCCCCAGCCGGGAAAACACAAGCAATCCGTCAACCAGTTGCCCCATATGCTGCGAGGCCGCGGTTATCTTGCTCAGATAGCGCCGTATTTCGTCGTTTAATTCTCCCTCGAACTTCTCCCGGATCATGCTCGCGTAGCCGTCAATATGGCGCATCGGCGTTCGTAAATCGTGCGAGACGGAATAGGCAAACGTCTCCAATTCCTTATAGGCGCTTTGCAATTCCGCCGTGCGCTCCGTCACCCGGTCTTCCAGATTGTCTCTGGCTTCACGGATTTGCCGCTCCGCGTCCCTTTGCTTTTGCAGATCCCGGAAGATGATGAAGCCGGCGATGGCCAGCACCGCAGCCGCCGCAAGAACGCCCACTGAAATGGCCGTGGCCGTATAAAGCGCCGCGCTCCTGGCCGCCTGCAGACGCTCCCGAAGCACGGAGCGCTCTTCCACCTTCATCGCCACCAGGTCGCGCTCCGCCAGTTCCATGTAACTCTCACCCTGCTCCACAATGGTGCGCAGAACCTCGGGTGATGTTGTCTTGTTTTCACCGGCAGCCCTTAACTGCAACAGCGCCTTTTCCCGCTGCTCGATATGATCAGTCAAAGTAGCGCAGCGCGCTTTCTGGCGGGCGTTATCCGCCGTCAGCGCCTTCAGCCTGTCCAGGTGCGAACGGCCCGCCTCTACGGCACTCTGGTGTATCTCCAAAAACTGCTGGTCGTGTGCAATCAGAAAACCTCGTACCGCACTCTCGGCTTTGCGCAGCGCAGAATCCAGGGCGCTGATCTGCTCCAGCACTTCGTCGGAGTGATTGACCGAGCGGCTGTCGTTTACCAGGCGGAGCATGGTTTGGAACTGCATATACCAAACCGCGAGCAGAACGGCCAGGGCAACGCCAAAACCCACTACAATTTTCTTTTCAACGGAAAAGTCCATGGTCTCCAGCTCTTTTTATGATGCTCGCATTACCTTGGTTGTTACGCTCCGCCACAAATTCTTCTTTTTCTTCCCGGCTCATCCCCGGGAAAAGTCACCTTCGCGTTTGCCTCAGATCGGCTCCGGCCTCCCTTAATCCCGGCATGCGGTCCGTGCGCCGTACATAACTCGGCCCTCTCGCCGGTGTCTCAACTACCCATCACGGCCACCAATGCAACCCGGCACTCGCCGCAAGGCATATTCACCGCATACTGTGGGGAATTTTGATGTCTGTTAAAACTACCCTCTATTAACACTTCCATGCGCTGCGGCAAGGGTCAAGTTAAATCGGGGTAAAATCTTCCTGCGGGCCGGCGCCCGCATGGCATCATGGAAACCCGGCTTGCAGTGTGATCCCCTCCCGCGATCTGCGCGGCGATGGCGCGGGCGCCCTCCACCCTGCAGGTAGTGGTGCAGTTTGAACCGCGCGCTCGCGTGGCACGGCCTTCCTGGCCGTGGTCACGGGCGGGACGCCCGTGCCACAGGTGAATCTGAACCACCACCCTGCAACAGCATTTGGTCTGAAAGCGGGCATGGATTATAATGCCAAACGAAATTGCGCCGGCAGTCCCTGCGGCCCATCAACATCAATAAGCTAGAAGGAATCCCGACACCAATGGCTGAAACCTTATCTAACGTCCTGTACGCCCGCGTCTTCCCGCGGCAGCGCATGGCCTACAACCTGGCGGCCGTTGGCGCCTTTGCTGTGCTCACTGCTCTGCTGGCTCAGATGGAAGTGCATTTACCGTTCACCCCGGTGCCGATTACCGGCCAGACTATCGCCGTGCTGCTGAGCGGCGCTCTGCTCGGCTGCCGCCGCGGCTTCGCCAGCCAGGCGCTTTACCTTGCAGCGGGCGTGGCGGGAGCGCCGTTTTTTGCCGGCGGCGCCAGTGGCATCGCCTACGTGCTGGGACCTACGGGCGGCTACCTGATCAGCTTTCCCCTGGCCGCGGCGCTGCTGGGCGCGCTGGTGGAGCGTGGCGCCAGCCGCAGCGTGCCGCTGATGGCCGCTTCACTGGTGCTGGCCGATCTCCTGATTATGGTTTGCGGAACCCTCTGGCTGCACCAGTTCCACGCCGTGCCTCTGCGCCAGGCGTGGGTGCTGGGCTTTTACCCTTTTCTGGTCAGCGATCTGTTGAAGCTGGCGCTGGTGGGCGCGCCTTTGCCGGCGCTGATAAAGCGCCTGCCGCCTGCGCCGGAGTAAGGCTGCGGCACACTCCGGCAAGGAGGGGGAAAAGCGCCGGTATGGTGTTTTCAATACCCTGCCAGGGTTCGAGGTTCTTCTCATGGCGGAGTCTAAACCCAAAAGCAAAGAGGATGCCATCGTCGACGCCCAACAGAGTTTTTATCGGGCGCTGGAGGCGCTGGATTTGCGCGCAATGAGCGACCATTGGCTGCACGAGGATTGGGTGCAGTGCCTGCATCCGGGCGGCCTGATGGTGCGCGGATGGGAAGCCATAAAGAACAGTTGGGAAGATATCTTTCGCTCCACGCTGCAGTTGCGGATTGAGCCCAGCGAAACCTGGGTTGTGCTGCGCGGCAACGTGGCCTGGGTGTCTTGCCAGGAAAAAGTTTCCAGCGCCGTTGACGGCGAATTTATGTCCGCGGTGTTGCATAGCACCAACATTTTCGGACGCGTGCGCGGCCGGTGGATGCTGATGCACCGCCATACCAGCGTATTGCCCGGCCCGCCTATGACCGAAGCAAGCCAGAGCGTACAATGAAAAACATGGAATGCTTTCCTGATACAAGGTTTCAGCCTGGCGCCAAAAATACAAAGCTGCGCCATCTGGGTATGGCCGTTATGGCGTTCACTTTCGCCGCTGCGCTCTCCCCAGCCCGCGCCTGGCAGCAGGCGCCGGCTCAGAACGCCGCGGCTGAGGATCCGCTGTTGGAACAGTTGAAAAGCCCGGATCCCGGCCATCGCGCCAAGGCCGCTCAGTTGCTGGGGCAGCAAGGCAAAGCCTCCGCCATTCCGGCCCTTATCACCGCCCTTACCGACCCCAGCCCTAACGTGCGGCGGCAGGTGATTCTGGCCCTGGCCCAGTTTCACTCCGCACCGGCCCTGGACGGGCTGGTTACGGCCACGCGGGATACCGACCCCAGCGTCCGCTCCGTGGCGGTGCGAGCCCTGACCGGCTACTACACCGGCCGCATTCCCAGCATCGGCCTGAAAGGCTTTTTAAAGCAAAATTACCAGCGAACTATCAGCCCCGGCGATGAGCAGATCCAAACCATCGCTCCGGGCGCCCATGTGGACGAAAAGTCCGTTCAGGCTCTTATTGCCGCCCTCAACGATACCCGATCCATTGATCCGGCGCGGGACGCGGCGCGCGGGCTGGGTGACCTGCTGGCGGCGCCGGCGATTCCCGATCTGATCAAGGCGGCCCATTCCAGCGATTCCGGCCTGGCCCGCGAGGCGCTGATCGCTCTCGGCAAAATCAAGTCGCCTGGCGCCGGCGCTCAACTGCTGGACCTGCTTGATTCATCCGATCGCGGTATTAAACAGCAGGCCGCTTTAACCCTGGGCATGCTCCACACCGAAGGCGCACTGCCCAAGCTGCAGGCCATGTATGAAAACGATCCGGATAAATCCACCCGCCTGGCCGGGTTAACGGGTTTGGCCTACCTGGGCAATCCCGTATCGCTGCCGTTGTTTTTAAAGGCCCTATGGAGCGCCAATAAGAGCTACCGAGTGCAGGCCGCCAACGGACTGGCCCGCGCCCGCGACTCCAAAGCCTTGCCGGACCTTGAAAAGGCTGTAAAAGTTGAAAAGGACAGCGGCGTGCGCGTTTCCATGGATTACGCTCTGGCCTCGCTGGGCCAAAAAGCCTATCTTCCGGATCTGGTGCAGGCGCTTGGCTCCCATAACAACTATATTGCCGCCCGTGAGGACCTGGTGGAACTGACCTCCCGCCCGGATATGCGAAGCGAGCTTTACACCCAATTCGACAACAAGGACGCCAATGTCCGCCGCCGCCTTTGCACCGTGCTGATGTACACGGGCGATTCGTCAAGCATTCCCATCCTGGAGAAAATGGCCAAGGATAAGAACGGCGATGTTGCTACCGCCGCTTTCCGCTCCCTCAGCGCCATTCGCACCCGCACCGCCGCTAGCTCTTGACGATTTGTCTCCCGTTCGCCCAGCGGCGTGATACTCCCACCCTGCCTTGGCCCTCATAGAGCGCCGCGACGCCCGGGAGCGCCGGGGTTTGCGTAGTGCCGTCCTTCAGGGCGGCAGCCCGATGCCGGGCTGAAGCCCGGCGCTACAGCCAAAGCGGCGGCAAGCCGCCGCACTCCAAA
>VFSW01004607.1_pt1 | contig 20532 bp, 19 predicted proteins | sample 5358111 | NCBI WGS metagenome assembly VFSW01 (sample SAMN11554181, study PRJNA540505) | mine drainage metagenome | isolation source: sediment from site ElyBrook_90M | place: USA: Ely Copper Mine, Vershire, VT | collected 2017
AGTAAAATACCGCGGCTCCACAATGTCCATGATGCTCGTCCTTGCGGCGCTCGTATTACTCGCGTTTCTCTTCTTTGGTCCCGGATCCGGTTCATCCTCTGGTTCTGGCGCAAGAGGTGCTACGACGTCGACCCAGCAGGCATCAAGCACTGTTTCGCAGGCGCTCGAGTTGAGTGCCTGGCTCGCGAAGGAATACGCGCCGCAAAAGCACTAGAAGTTATCGCTGGATAGAGGATTGGATGTGGGTGGAATGCAGCCCAAGCATCGTAACTGTGTATGTAAAGGAACTATGCCACTTCACTAGACAAAGCGGGAAAATTCGTCCGCATAAGCCAGCAATTTCTCGGAAGAGAATTTCCTACCACATTAAAGAAATACCAGCCACGCCGCCTCACCAACACGCATGAGTGCGATCTCTTCATTTGGCCCATAGTTTTTTGCGGATGGCTATGAGTTGGTGTACCATAAACTATGGTCAATGTAGTAATTGGCCACTTTGTTTATATTCCGGGATAGCTCAATGGTAGAGCAGCGCCCTGTTAAGGCGTTGGTTGTAGGTTCGAGTCCTACTCCCGGAGCAAAGCAGGACGAAGAGCGGCGAAAGCGCCGCTTTCGTCTTTATCTGCAAGGGTTTTTTCAGGTTCGAACCATGGGTTTTCAGCACGTACACGGTTCAGCCCATTTACGAGGGCTTGTACTGATTTCCTGTTGGAAATACGCAGTTCTTTCTCGTCCCAGATTAGGTTCGAACCAAGTCGGGACAGAACGCGCCTTTTCGCTTCTACTGTGCCGTTCTCGATTATGTTCCTGAACTCCGTGGTGAGGTCGACTATCTCGTCTGCCTTCGCAAGCCACGTCTGGGCTTCTACAAGGGCTTCTGGGGTGGCTGCGATACTGTCGAGACGCTCCATGTCCTTTCGGTACTCCTCTGGCGTTATGAGCGCGTCTGCGAGCATCTCGCGGTACCGTGCCTTCTTCGTGTCGACCTCGCGCCTCGTCTTCTCTTGGCTCTCTACGATGGTCGCTCGCTGCTCGATGTCTCGGTCGGCGAGTTCCCGGAGGTTCTTACGCGACCAGTCAGCGAACTCCGGCGAGAGCGTCAGGTTCTTCGCCGCGTAGCCGCTCACGTACTTGACCACATCCTTTTCATTCACATGCTTGGTATGGTGCCCTGCCTTCTTGCGTTGGACGTTGTAGTAGTAGTTGAAGGCGAGGTATTTCGGATGCTTCATTTTCTCAATTTTGATACCGCACACCGGACACTCGTCCCGGTGGGTATACGCGAACTTCCTGCCGCAGTCGCAGATGACTTGAAGTTTTGGGTCTTGCCCGATGAACTCGCCGTTTTCCCCACACATAAAGCCAGTGAAGGCGAAGACGTGGTTCTTGGTCTTCGGTGAGTGCTTCGCGCCGAGAAGTTGTAGGACACGTCGGTATTCGTCTTCTGTGATGATGCGTGGGAGCGAGGGGTCAAGTTCGTACCGGACTCCGCCTTGAATGAAGAACCCGGCATAAACAGGGTCTACGAGCATCTCGTAGATACGCGAACGAACAACGAGTGCTCCGCCAATGCGTTTATGCTTTGGGGTCGTGAGTTTGAGTTCGTTACGTGCCCAGAGATACAGTCGACCTGCTGAAATGTTGCCTTCGAGGAAGCGCTTGAAAACGAGAGAGACGAGCGGGAACCGCTCCTCATCCACCTTCCACTTGCGGTTGCCTTTCTCGTTCGTAAAGTCGTTGAGGAAACCAAGGTGAGCCACGCCGGACGGGAGACCTTTTAGGGCTTTTGTCTTCAAGCCCGTCTTTACCCATGTGCTCTTTTCGTCCGAGTCCTTCTTCGAGTTGATGAGTTCGAACGCCAACATCCATTTGTCCCATGTGCTGGTACAGCGATACACCTGCGAGGGTGAAATGACTGCCTGCAACTTGCCCCTGTCCATCAAGTGAATGATGATGCCCGCGTCGATTGGATTGCGGGCGATACGGCTCGTATGGATTACGGCGATGGCGTTATGAGCACCACTCTCGATTGCCGATACCATACTGGCAAAGACATCTCGTCCGGGGGTAAAGGCGGACTTGGTCTCTCGGTACCACGACTCTTCAGGTATTGAAAACTTCATGCGCTCGCTCAGCACTTCCACCTCACGGGCTTGTGTCGAGATGGACTGCACCTGCCGGTCATCCGTCTCGGACGACTTTCGTAGGTAGCCGCACACCTTCAGATTGGATGGGTCGAAGTCGTGCATACCTCTATTTTACAGCCATCGGGAGGCGTATTTTGAGCGCTTCCGCGTGAACGGTGAGTAAGAAGTGCCCGAAGTGGTCGACATCATCGTCAGACAGACAGGAGACCGCATCGGCACCAGCCTGTCGCGCGAGGATTTCCTTCAACTCCGTACGTGCCTGCTGCGACAACGCGAACGCCGCGCCGGTTTTCTCGCCGGGCTTTTGTCCTTGGTAATTCTTGTCGTCGTTCGTACGCATGTGGTCTTCGTGGGTTCCTGCTGCTTTCTCGGTCGCCGTGAGACGGTCTCGCGACGTTGTCGACTCTCGGACGCTCTGTGTGGTCTTGCGGTGTCTTGTCGCCTCGCGTCGCTCCACTCCGCTTCGCTCCGTTCTGCTCCGCTTCGTCGGTGTCTTTATCGAGTGCTCCTGCCGGGAGGATGAGTTAGGAAGACGGCGAAGGAAGCCCGACATCAAATCAGGCGTGGCTTCGCTGTCTTCGAGAGTCATCCCTGCCGGTATGGAGTCGTTTAGGTTTCCGTCGGTTTTTGCGGAAGCGTATTGGGATTGGCTTTCCGGGGAAGTGGTCGAGTTCACACGCGGTTGTAGTCTCGCGAGAGAGGTTTGTACCCATGTCCGCGGCGGTATGGAGATACCGCAGACGCCCTCTCGCTCTTTTTTGAGTGCCCTCCCTTTTCCGGGCACTTTTGGGTCTCGAAGCAATGGCTAACAGCGATTGCCGTTTATGTGCCCATCCCTTGCGCATTGAGCAGTCGAATGGGGTCTGATGCGGCGAACTTCGCCGCTATACAGATTTTGATAAAAAGTGCGGTGCGTGTCGCAGGTACTAAAAGTCAGGTACGCAAAATAAAACGGCTCAAATAAGCCGTTTTATTGGACTCCCATTCAAGTTGTCCACTACCTTTTACGTACCCCTATTTTAGAGACCGCTTGCGGTATTCGAAGTCGGTATTCAGTTCGTACATGTACTTGTCGGGCGTGCCAGTCTGGATAAGCACCCGCCCATGGTAAACCTTCGCATCGAACTTTTCGTTGATGACGTCGACTTGTCTGCGTAGGTTAGAAAGGTCGCCATGTTTGATACCTTGCGCGAGGCGCTTTGCAGAAAACTTGCCCTGACTGCGTTTTTTGTATAGGAAATGAATGATGTTGAAACGGACAGAGTCGTTTTGTTTACTATCGCGCAGTCGCCCTTTCATCGTGTACGCCTTCTTCGGATTTGTCTTTAGATAGATTGTTCGCCCCACTTCGTCAATGATGAGCACCTCCTTTTTCTTCCTGACCGGCGTCATCGCTTTGGCTCCATCAACTAACTTGCGATGCACCATCGAGACGTACGGCATAAATGTCTCGACTTCCACGTCGCTGACGAACTCTTTGTCGCGCATCCGGTCGAGCGTTCTTATGCCCGTATCGTAAGGATTCCGCCGCATTTGCCGAACCATAGTGCCGAATGGTGCGGTTGTCTCAATAAAAGCGACGTAATCACACAGCGCCTCATGCGCTTGCGGCTTATTCGCGTATGTCCATGCAACATCAGACACTCCCAGCGGCTTCGCTCTTTGTTGCGGCTTTGTCGCCTCGCGTATTTTCTGGTAGAGCGCCTCCAGTTGTTGCAACTCCTGCTCCATTATCCTTCAAGCAACCGCGTGTCGTCCGACGTTATCTTGCTCGGCAGGCGCGGCTCTACTTCAATTGGCTGTACTGTCTCCGCTTCGATTTGGAGTCGCCCGCCAAGGTTGTCGATGACCCCTATCTTCGGCATCACGCGAGTGTCCCAAGAACCCGCTGCCTGATTGAACTTCTCGGTCGCTTTGGAGAGCGAACTGCCGATGCCGACAAAGTGCCCGATAAATGCTTTGAGACGCACACCAAGGTCGACGACTTCCTCCGCCAACTTCGAGGCGTTCTCGACCGATTTCTGCTGTCTCCATGCGTGCGCAATAAGGAGAATGAGGGGCATGATAGTCGCGGGACTTGCCAACATGACCTTCTTCGCCTGCGCCTCTCGGTACAGGTTCGTATCATGCTCGAACACGGCTCGTATCGCCGCTTCGCCAGGTACGAACATGACAACGTACGGGACGCGCTCGTCGAGGTGCTTCTGATACTCCTTGCTCGATAGGGCTTTGATGTGCCCACGCAGATTTTGGGCGAACTTGCTCAAATGTTCCTGCTTTTTCTCTTCATCCTTCTCCTCGACCGCCTTGAAAAACTCTTCGAGACCCGCCTTGGAGTCGATAGCCAACTGCAAGCCACCCGGAAGGTTCACTACAACGTCTGGGCGCAAACGCTCCGCCTCATCGTTCGTAAGAGTCTCCTGAACATGAAAGTCGATGCCATCCGTGAGTCCCGACTCTTCGAGAAGGTTCTTTAGCACCGTTTCGCCCCAGCGTCCGCGTACTGCGCTCGCGGAGGAAAGGACGGTCTTCAATGACGTGGCGCTTTCTTGCATCTTCACTCCAGCGTCGAGCACATTCTTGATACTCTCACCGAGCGCACCGAACTGCTCGCCGCGTTCTTTTTCGAGAGCGGTTATCTTCTTCTCGACAGTCTCGATGGATTTATTCACTCCCTCGGCGATTTTCTCGAAGCCCTTTTCCTTACTTTCGATTGCTTGGGTATGGGACTTCTGTACGCGTTCGAACTCCGAGAGGAAGTCCTTGGAGTGTTCGCGCATCACATCCCCAGCAATCGCTTTGAAGCGTGCTTCCAGTTGCCCGACATCCTTCGACCGTTCTTCGAGAGCGCGTTTCTCCACGGCGATTTCTTGGTCTTTCGCGCGAAGTTCCACATCTTTTGCTTGGATTGCAGCGTCCTTCTCGACAAGCGCCTGCTTCCCCTTGGATGCAGCGATGAAATACCCCGCTCCGCCCCCGATTGCCAGCGCCACGATGAACCAGAAGTATTCCATGATGTTATTGGTTATCTGCTAATCTTTGCCGCCGAACGCGTACACCCGCTCCTTCAGTCCGCGCACGAAGCCAAAGAGACCCTCCGGGTACTTCGCTTGGATGACCTCCTTCTTCGCGTTCATGTTGGGCAAGAGGAACGCCTCTGACGAGAGGTTCTCTTCGCCGCCGCTCTTGTACTTCTCCAAGATGTCGCGGATGGCTTCACCTATATCCTTGCCGTAGTGGTCGAGCATCTGGGCGTTGGTGCGCATGAACTGCTTGACGCGGTCTTCGCGCGTCAGAAGCGGCGCATCGAAGGCGATGTGGGCGATGACGTCGAAGGCATCGCTGTCCTCCAAGTTCTCGATGGACTTGATGAGCGGGATGTTGACCCGTTTCGCCTCCAAGTCCGCAATGAGCCGCTCACGCTTCTCCGGGTCGAGCCAGACCGCACGCAGTTCATCTGTGGTATGCACCATCTCGGCTATCTTCTCGCCGGAATACTTGCGGTACTCCGCCTTCGAGAGTTTGATACCGTCGAACTCTATCTCCACTTCCTCGTCAATAGTTACGACGATACCGTTCACGGTGATTTTCTTCGGAGCGCCCTTTACGGACTTCAGGCGGAACTCGTAGGGCGTCTCTTCTTCGGTCTTGTGCGGTTCGAGACGCTTGGACAGACCCTTATAGTCGGCGTGCTCGACGCGCACAGTAACCTCATCGTTCGAGGGCAAGCCGAAAATCTTGAAGAAGCCATCGGCATCTGTCTTGCCGATTTTCTCCCAGCGCCCCAGTTTGACCTTCACGACGGCGCTCGCCACGTGCTCCTCGGTCTTGTGGTTGACCACAATGCCTGTGATGAGTTTATCCATAGGCGGCAGCGGCTCTGGCGCGGGCGTAGGCGGTGCTGGCGGCTTCGGAGCAACATCCCACTCGTCCAAGAGGCGTGTCGCGTTGGTGAAGTCGATTATGCGGAAGAAGCCCTTGCCCTCGAAGAGCCGGGAGCCACGTCCCATAATCTGCTTGAAGAGCACGCGTGAGGCGATGGGGCGCATGAACACGATGTTCTGCACGTGCGGGATGTCCACACCGGTCGAGAGCAAATCGACGGTCGTTGCGATGACCGGCATAGGGCGCTCCTTATCGCGAAAGAGCGTGAGGTCGTCCTTGTCCTCTGCCACGATGCGGGCAGCGTAATCCTCGCGCCCCTTCAGTTCGTTCAGTTTGTCCTTCACCGCTTGGGCGTGCGCCATGTCGACGCAGAAGACAATGGTCTTCCCGTACTTGTTCGTATCGTCGAGTATCTTGACGACTTTCTCCGAGAGCAGGTCTATCTGTTCAGGGATGGTAACGGCACGCTCGTACTCGGAGGGTTCGTAGAAGTCCTTGATGTCCTCCGGCTCGACCTCGTCGTCGTAGATAACCTCTTCTGCCGCAGCCACGGAAAGTCCCTTGCGATAGAGATTCGTGGTTACCTTGTAGATTTTGTACGGCACGAGATAGCCGTCTTGGATGGCTTCTCCGAGAGAGTATTGGAAGACCGGTTCGCCGAAGTAGTCGTAAACGTCAATGTTGTCTTCGCGTCGCGGCGTCGCGGTCATACCAAGTTGTGCAGCGCCACCGAAATGCTCCAAGATGTCGCCCCAGTCGCCGTAGCGAGAGCGGTGACACTCGTCGATGACGACAAGGTCGAAGAAGTCGGAGGGTATCTGCTTGTACAGGTCGCCCGCGAAGAGTGTCTGGTACGTGGCGAAGTAGATGTCGCGGTTCTTGTTGAAGTCGCCACCCTCTATCTTGGCGCGTGCCTCGCCAAACGGCTCGAAGTCGCGGCTGTAGGCGTCGTCGCGCAGGATGACGCGGTCGCAGAGGAAAAGCACGCGATGCATGGACTTCGATTTGATGAGTTTCCATACGATTTGGAAAGCGGTGAAGGTCTTGCCGGTGCCGGTCGCCATCGTGAGGAGCGTCGTCTTCTTGCCCTTGATGATGTTCTCGACGACTGCCTTTATCGCGGTCTCCTGATACGCGCGTGGGCGCTTCGTGCCGCTGATATGGAGCGGGTATTCGAGCGCGGAGAGGTTCTTGCTTTCAAGTCCTTTCCACTCCACGTATGCCTTGAACATTTCTTCAGGCGAGAGAAAGGTCGAGACCTCCTCTGGGGCTTTCGTGGTGCGGCGGTCGTAGAGGTATGTGGTCTTGCCGTTTGAGATGTATGCGAACGGCACGTCGAGCCGCTGTGCGTAGTCTTGCACCTGCGTCATATGCTTCATCGGGTCTTCGTCCTCCGCTTTCGCTTCAAGCACCGCTATCGTTATGTTCTGGTAGATGAGGACGTAGTCGGCGAAGAGCGCCGTGGGCAGGCGTTTGTATTCTTCACCCTCGACGTAGAAGCGGTCGTCGGAGATAGGATAGTTGCGGAGCAGATACTCTTCCTTCCACCCAGCATCGTGTATCCGGGGGTCAATGAGTTTTACGCGCGTGTCGTCTTCGGAGTAAGCCATAGTTATGTTTGGATAGCGAACGCCTCATTCAATACCGAGGAACGCAGGGCGGTGAAGTGTCCTTCCTGTTTATTGAAGAGCATCTCGACTTGGTTGGATAGTGCGGTCGCCTTATCCAACTCATTGGCGACACGCTCTTGCTCTTCGAGGTCTGGCTCGCCATTATCGGTCATTGGCATAGGTATTTCGTAACCATTTATTTTCGACCAAGTGGTACGCGGCAGGTTCATGCCAGAAACAGTGCCATTGGAGAACTCGACGAATGTGCTGTTGCTCATGATGTAGGCGACATACTTTGCGCTCACTCCGCTCTGCGGTCGAAGGACAAGAATGTCGGTCGAACAGATACCGTCCCGGTCGGCGACAACACACTTGTTGAGATAGGGGCGAAGTTTGCCATAGAGAATGTCTCCACGCTGAAATGCCCACTTCGTGCTCTTTACCCCGCGCGGAGAAGCAACTTCGCGCAGTGTGATGTCGCCGCTCTTGATGTGTTCCAGTCCTAAATACGGTCGGTCTCCAAAATCCTTCGGTTGTACTTGCATCGAGATAGGCATGAGAAGATTTGCGAGGATTACTCTCTCTCTCTCGTCAAAGCGAAGGAACGCGCGCAGAGCCGCCTGCCGGAAATTAGTGAGGTGGACTTCATTCGCTCGCATCCGAGTAAGTGCGTGCTCGGAGTCCGCGAAGACCTTATCCAACTCATCCGCAATGCGCTTCTGTTCGGCGAGGTCGGGCTTGCCGTCCTTGAACGGTACTGCGAACTCAAAGTCGAGGATGTCATCCTTCTTGATGTTGTTTATGTTCGCTCCGGCAAGCCGACTGCCTATGTGCGCAGCGAACAACGGGCTGTTCAGCGAGTAGAACACGTAGCGAGAGTCAGTGTCGTGCGGAAACCGAAGCAAAGAGTTGAACGCACCTATGGTGGTCGGCTCTGTCAGATTTGAGACCAGCGCAGATTTCCCGACGAGACGCTTACTGCCACTCGAAGTAACGAAAATGATGTCCCCGTCCTGAAGATACTGTTCATCCTTCACGACTGGACTTTTGACATACATAACCTCGCCGAAGTTGATGTGCATGTCCTTGATGTTGTTGGCGCGCAAAAGGGGTACGTAGCCGTCTTTCTTCGCCATTACTGCATCTTCCTTTGCGAAGTTTGCTCCTTTGATGAGGAGCGGGTCGAGGTCGCGGATTTGTACGGTTTTCATTTCCATAGTTATTTCGCCACCGCCTTTTTCAGCGAGGTCAAAAGTGTCTCTATCTCGCGCTGGTTTTTCTCCATCTCTCCGATGATTTCGGTAGGTGGTAAGAGCGCCTCGCTTTCGGCACCGTTCGGGTTCTTCGGGGAAATGTCCCAGCCGCGCTCCCTGATGGTCTCAACGGGCACAATCCACGAGGTGTCCGAGACCTCGCGTTTCTTCCACTTCTCGAAGACCTCCTCCAAGAGGTCGTCCGTGATGGTCTTCTTCTTAGTGAACTTGCCTTGTACCTCGCCGTACCAGATTTCCTTGGTCGCGCCTGTTTTCTCAAAGAAGACAAGGTTCGTCTTCACGCCCGCGCCCATTTGCGAGAAGGTGCCCTGCGGGAGCGAAATGATGGCGGACACGTTGAACTTCGTCAGGAGGTCTTCGCGGATGCGCGCCATGGCTCCGCCGCCAAAGAGGACGTTGCCTTCGGGAAGGATAATGCCGCAGCGTCCGCCGTTTTTGAGACGCTTCATCACGTATTGGAGTGCGAGACCTTCGGTTGCTCCAACTTGTATCGGATAGTTGTTCTGTACGGTCTTCGACTCTTCCGCGCCGAAGGGCGGATTGGTGAGAATGACATCCACTTTCTCGCTCTCCGGCATGTTATGCACGTCCTCCATAAAGGTGTTCGTGCGCGTGATGTTCGGTACGAGGACGTGATGCAGAATAAGGTTCATCGTGCCGATGAGGAACGGCAACGGCTTCTTCTCCTGCCCGTAGAGCGTCGTGCTTTGGAGCGTCTTCCATGCGCGAACGTCCTTCGTGGAGTTCTCGTAGATGTGGTTGAAACTCTCCACGAGGAAGCCGCCGGAGCCGACGAATGGGTCGAGCACGGTCTCACCCAACTGCGGGTTTACGATTTTGACCATGAGCCGAATGAGCGGACGCGGCGAATAGAACTCGCCCGACCAGCCGCCTTCGCTACCCATCGCTTGCAGGATTTCTTCGTACACCTGTGAGAGCAGGTTCGTGTCTTGGAAGTGATGCTTCTCAATCTTGTCGAGCACATCTATAACATCGAGAAGGTTATGCGCTGAACGGACTCGGTTGCCTGGCAGTTCGCGGAAAATCTCCCCGATTTTGTCGCGACGTGGGTCGCCCTTCAGGGCTTGAAGGTACGGGAACAGTTTTTGATTTATGAAAAAAATGAGTTCGTCTTTGTCCTTCCAGTCCTTCTTCGCCCATGCTGACCACTGATACTCGGCGTCGATGACCGGCTTATACTTGCGCCCTTCTGCTTCTTCGAGTTCTTTCAGTTGCGCCTCGACACCCTCGAACACTTTGAGGAAGAGGAGCCATGAGAACTGCTCGATGTAGTCCTTCGCGCCGACACCGTCGTCGCGGCGCAAGATGTCGCAAACGTGCTTGATGTCAGCCTTCGTCAAACTCTCCCGCTTGCTCACCATCTCTTTCTCGATGCCGCGCACGACCTCCGGTGCTTCGCCTTCAACAAAGGCTTTGAGGGCGCTGGCGGAGATGCGCCACGTGCCGCCGACCTTCTTCGCTGCGAGTTTCTTGTCGTGAATGTAGCGAAAGGCAGTCCGCTCGCTGATGTGGAGCAGGTCTGCCACTTCTTCGAGCGTATAAAGCCGGTCGGTCGTGGTTTCGTTCATGAAGCCAGCCTACTCCCGTGCGTTCGTATTGTCAACTATTGTCATGTTCATAACTATACCTGCCAAACTATGCCATGGTGGGGTTTACTGCCCTCCGAGGGCATCCCGCCCTTTATTTACCTTGTCTTCGTAGTCGTAGCGGGCGAGCAGGTCGAAGAAGCCGACCATGTCATCGTCCACAATGGATGGCTCGGAGGAACCGCTCGACTTTGCCGCCAATCGGTCATGTTCGAGGTCGCTTTCAAGCGAAATGGCGGTACTTCCGATGTCATCCGAGCCGGTGCGTTCCATAAGCGAAAGGAGCCACCCTGCGACATACGCGCGGTTCTTCGTGGCGATGCTGTAGAGATTCGGGAACTCGGCTTCCGTCAGGTCGATACCCAAGAGGATGATGACGGACTTCTCCATGGCTAATAGAGACCGAGCAAGTGTCCGACCAGTCCTACAAACGCGATTACAAAGCCGAGCACGAGAAGAATAACTACCGCTGGTACCAGTCCGGCGAACACCATCACAAGATGATTGAACCAACCTGCGAGCGTCATTCGCTTCCCATTGTCTTCCCACACCTCGTACCAATGTCGCGTGCTCATGGCTTCATTTTCTTCGCTCGACCCTTACCATCGACCATGAAGTCCGGAGCGTTCATACTGTTCCAATGCTCAACCGTTCGCATCTTTCGGATTGACCACACGATAAGTGCGCCGCCGAGCAGGAAGATAAAGACGCTTATGCCATAGGAAGTGTCCGTAGCGTCTGTCTTTATGATGCCGAGTGCCATGAGCACAAAGACGAAGCCAAGCAGCCGTAAACTCTGCACCGTTTTCGTTGCGTCCTCCATTCGCCTCTGTGCGCGCAACCGTTTTTCGGAAGGTGATTTCAACTCTTCGAGAGCCGACGCACGGCGCTGTCGGTGGAACGCATATCTGACGAGGATGATGGACGCGATAATCGAACCAAGTATGAAAATGAGTGTCCACGGGTCAGCCCAGTTCCAGACGAACGCAGAGAGCACGAGCGTAGCGCCATAGCAGACGAGTGCAGTATTGGAAAATGGTTTTGGTAGTTTGAGGTCGCTTCGACGCATGGGATTGCGCCCGGCGGTCGCAGAGAACCCGCCACGGGCTACGGCTTGCGCCGTACGCATCAGTTTCCCAATGCGGCACGTAATGCGACCCCATGACGGGTTCTCTACGCATTACGTGTCTCCCGACCATGCCACCGTTGCCGATGGTTTAGGTCGTCGCCCTTGCGGGCTATTCGTATGTCTGAAATCCTCCTCGGAAGGAGGTGTTTCGATTGTATCACTTTGGAGGGGTCGCGGCACTCTCGTTTACGCAGTAGAATAAACTCAATGCAACTCGCGCCCGACCAGACCCGTGAACTCGACCGATACTTGGAGGAGTACCGTAAGACCGAGTCGGTCGTCGATAATGGCGAAACTACTCATCAAGACGCTTTCAACAAAAAACGCCTTGCTGCCATCCCAGAACTTCGCCAGATGGTCTCCGACTACCTCTCTGGCAGGTCGACCCTCGCGGACTTCAAGGAGCAGAGCGAGCGGCTTGGACGCACGCATCCGCATTGGGGGTTCAAGAACTTCAGCGGGCAGATGCAACTCAATCAGTATGCAAACAACGTTCTTGACCCAGAACGCGACTCGCGGTTCATCGACGCACTAACGCTCCCATCCTCGCTCGATGAGGCAGTCGCCAAGATTAACTTTTTCGCCGATTACCTCGCGGAGTTGAAGACCAAGACCGACAATCCGAAGAGCATCCCGCGTGTCAACCAGTCATTCTTGCTCTCGTACTTCTGGGAAATACAAAGCCCGGAGCAGTACCCGGTCTTCTTCGGCTCGATGCGCACTGTGCTCGAAAACCTCGGCTTCGATTTCAAGAGCCAAGAGAGCGCGGGAGCGCAGTATCATCTCTTTGTTGATGCGTGCCACACCATCGCTGACTACTTCGAGAAAGAGAAGGGCGTGAAAGAGACGAACATGACGTGGTTCGTTGAGCACGTTCTCTGGAATGAGTTTCGGCGTGAGCAGGAGGAGGTCGCGTCGACAGTGGCGGAACCGGTCAAGAAAACCGCGGCAGTCCGACCGATTGCGAGCGCCGGTGCCGACGAGAGTTGGGTACCACCAATCATCGCCGACCTCGAACAACTCGCCGCCAACGAAGAGACCGAATGGTCAAAGAAGCGTGGGGTGCGCCCGGAGAAGGCGTTTGAGACCAAACTTCGCTACGTCTTCACCATCCTCGGCTACAACGTAACCGAACTGGGGCAAGGAAAGGGTCGCGAACCGGACGGAGTTGCTATCTCGACCGACGGGCACGCTGGCTACTACGCCATCGTCTATGACGCCAAAGCGCGCGAACAGTCGTATGCCATCGGCACCCAAGACCGCGAGATTACGGAATACATCAAGAACAAGCAACGTGAGTTACAGCGGCAGCGCGTCGATAAGGTTTCGTTCCTCATCGTCTCTTCGGAGTTCACCGACAGCCCCTCGCTCGAAAGCGCGCTCAAAGACATTTACCGAGCCACTCGTGTTCCGGTCATTCTAATGCGCGCCCGCGACCTCTTGTATCTCGTCAGTCGCAAACTCTCGAACGCCGACATCGACCATGCCCAACTCGAAGACCTCTTCCTCGAAACTGGTGTGCTCACGACCGATAAAATCGTCGACGTGCTGGGATAGTGCTTACTCCTCGTCTCCGAACTTCTTATCGAACGGCAGCGGAATGGGAGTTGAGCGCTTTATGTGTTCGTAGACTTTCACAACTTGGAACGATTGGTTGATATACGCACCGACGGTCTCATCGAAAATCTGATTGACTTGTATGTCGACGCGTAACTGGTCGCCCTTGGCAAACGCCTCTCCACCGTCGATTGACTTGTAGAACTCATCATCAGTAATGCTCGCAGAAATGCGATTCCCGTTGTAGTAGAACTCCCATTTGCGGTCAGTGCGGTCGAACACGACCTTGTAAATATAGAGATGCGCGGACTCGGTTGTCGTGCGCGAGTTTTCTGTCTCGAACTGCTGCTTTATGGCAAGGCGTGCGTAATCCTCACGGTCAACCTCGATTATTTTTTCTTTGTCTGGGCGTGACACTTCGAACTTCGAGACCGCAGGGTCTTCGTTGAGTGCAGCGAAGTGTTGGGAGATACCGTTGGGAATAGCGGGCGTATTGGCGTAAATGTTGTAGACCTTCTCGGCGACCACAAGTTGAGAGCCATCATCAAGTTCAATGCGGACAGAGTCGTCCGTTCTTTCGGTCTTTTTTGTCTTCCTACCGCTCACGAACTGGTGGAGTTTGTACAAGCCGCCGACAGCCGTAACGAGTTCACCGACGAACGCGACTTGATGAGGTAGGAGTGTTCCTTCCTGTTGGATAACAGTAGTGAGCAGTTGCACCACAACACTGCCACGTTCGGGTGCCTTGATATGGATGTCGACCTTCCCAGAATCCAACTTTTTGTTGGTTTCCTTGATGACCGTTGCGAAGTTGAGAACAGAGTACGCGAACGTCTGAACGTCGATTTGGTGATTCTGCCCATCAAAACGAACAGTGAGTATCTCTTGCTCCATCTACTTCATTCTATGCTATCGCGCTATCGCCACCAAGGATTATCCACGCGCGTCCGGTACACTGTGCTCATGTCGCGCAGGAAATCAGAAATGGAAATCGTGTACGAAGAGGACACAGAAATGCCCGTAAAAGAACGAGCGCGCCACTTGCAGCGGGCGTATGCTGTACTTTTCAATGCGATGCGGCGCGACGGTGTCATGTGGCATCAGCAGGAAGAGAATCGAGACCGAGGCGCGCAGAGTCGACCACCCGTCTCTCCCGAATGTCTTTGAGAGAGTGCGGCTGACCGTCATCTGGCGCTTGGTAGACACGAGTTGGTGCATACGCCCCGCGTATCTTGAACCCCATGTCGAGCGCTTGCGCGAGCGCACGACCGTCGCGAGAGAAGAACTGCACGAGCCGGTCATTCTTTCGGTGAACGATGCTTACCACTCGACATCCTGTCTCTGCGAACATTTCGTGTATGTCGTCATCGGTCGTTCTATTCGATATGGTGTACGCGTCTTCACCTGTACCAACAACCTTCTTCCATTGCTCGACTGACGGGTCATCCGGCGGGAAGGTCATTCGCTCGGACTTGTACATGTTCAGGAGGTCGCGGAGTCCTATAGCGAGTTCCTTGGTAAGGCCGTCCGCGTCCAAAAAGGCAGCCACAGTGGGCAAACCGAAGACACGGCTCGGCGTCTTCGCCACGGATTTCGAGTACCCAGCATCAAGCAGTGCTTTGCCCTTATTTCCGCCATTTTCCGACAAGTTTTGCAGCGCAAGGAGTTGCCGTGTGCTCGGCGTCTGCCGCCTCCCAGACGGGAGCACAACACTCTCAACATGGATGGGTGCGGTTTCCATGGCTATGTTACAGCGCTGCTTTCAGCGGCTATTTCCTCAATCAGGGCGAGTCGAACATCGTCCCAAGTTCGGAGCACTATGGGATTTTCGAGGCACGAACGCTCGAAATCCTCTTGATTTACTTTGTTATTTTGAGGTTCTAACCGTTCTTTTATCGCCTTTACCTCCGATGATACTTTTTTCATCGGAAAGAGGCATTTCTCCACGTCAATGCTTAGCTTTTTGTCTTTAAGCAGGAGGTTCGAACCGAGCGTGGCGAGGATACTCCGCTTGGTCTGACGGGTGCCGTTCTTGAAGCGTTCCCGTGCCTTCTCGACAAACGTGAGTAGCTCGTCGCTGGTGCGATTCCATTGCTCAACGCGGTCGTCGGTCAGGTCGAGATGCTTCTTGAGTTCTCGCTTCTCGGCGAGATACTGAGTCTGCTTCTGCCCGAAGTCTTCGGCTGAGATCTCCCCTCCACTCCGCATGTCAACCAGATTGCTCATCTTCTTCAAAACGGCGTTATACGCTTTCTGCTGGCTGACCACAACGGTCTGCTGATCCTGAGCCTCGCGCTGATTTTCAGCCCGGAACCATTTCATAGCGAAGGTATGGAACTCGGGCGGTATCTCAATGCTGTCGATTTCCGCGGCGACCTGCTTTTTGAGTTCAGTAACCTCGATAGCGCCCTGTGTGCAGTTGGGGTCACGGCGCTTGGTGCAATGGTAGTAGACGTAGGTGTGGATGTTACCGTTCTGCTGCCGCTTTACCTTGGTCTCTGCGGTTATCGCACAGCCGCATTCGGCGCAGTGCGCCAGGCCGGTGAACTCAAAGACATGGTTCTTCGGCCGGGGCTTGCCGCGCTTCCCGAGGAGCGCCTGCACGCGGTCATATTCCTCGGCGGTGATCATAGGATCGTGTGAGCCTTGCCACCACTGGCCGCTACCTTTGGGGTACTCGAACATGCCGTAGTAGAAAGGGTTCTCGAAGAGGAAGTAGATAGCGCCGCGTGCCATCTTCTTGCCCCTCTTTGTACGGAGACCCCATTCGTTCGTAGCAATCTCGCGTATCTTGTGAGGCGTGTAAGTGCCAGTGAGCATCAGGTCCCACATCTTTCGCACCAGATCGTAACGCTCGGGATCCTTCGGTATCTTCTTGCTGCCTTTTTCCCCGTACTTATCGTTGCCGTAGCCGAGGGGCGCGGTGGTCGGGAGGACGCCCATCTGGGCTTTCTTCTCTAGCCCGCGTTTTACGTCGACGCCTTTCTTGTCGTTTTCCATCTTCGCCTGGCTGCACTGCAATTGGAACATGAACTTATCGAACGGCGTGTTGCGGAAGGTCTGGCCCGGCGTTACTATCTCGACGAGCTTGCCGCGATCCATCATGTCGACAAGGAGCGCAGAGTCAATGGAGTTGCGCGAGAGGCGGTCGGGGTGCCAGGCGATGATGGCGTTCATTTCGCCGCTCTCGATTCGCCGGAGCATCTCCGAGAACTGGGTACGCTGGCCGGTGGTTTTGGCGGACTTCGACTCACTCAAGATATTGCTCTCCTTGAGGATGGCGCCGATTGACTTCGCCAGATCGCGCCCTTTATCGAGCTGCGAATCAAGTGAGAGCATCTGCCGATCCTCTGCTTCGCTCGATTTTCGACAATACAGGCCGTATATGATGGTGGCGTTCTTTGTTTGCATGGCTTTAGTTCATTGTACCGCGCTCGGGATGCCCACAATTGAGGCACCTGAGTACCATCAACGCGCGAACGCTCGAAGGAGTCAAGCTCGTCGTCCACTGCCTACAACGGCAGCGCATCGTGAAGCGAGACGGCATGTTAGAGAAATTTTCCATACTCTAGAGAAGTCGCCTCATAATCCGCTCAAAAACCGCTCTTTCCTCGTCGGTAAGAGTTAGGCCGCCCCCGCCATCGTCTTGGACATCCTTCAGCTTCTGGACGATTTTAACGGCCTCCTCATCGTTCATGCTGCCGTAGCCGTAGGAGCCGAAAGTGGTGCCCACGTCCTCGTGCCCGAGGTTGAGGCTGATGGCGCGTTTTTCTTCTTCAGTGAGACGCGTTTTGCTCAAGATGTTCACGACCAGGTGCCTGAACTGGTGGGGGTGGAAATAAGGCACGCCCGCGTTGATGCACCGCTTTTCGAATATTTTCCTGGCTGCGCCCGCTGCGCTCCAAAACTCGGTGCTGACGGAGTCTTTGCTGTAGCCATTCTTGTTGGCGGACGGTAGCGTCATGGTCGCCGGGAAGATCGGATTCTCCGGCCCGAAACCCCTTTCTTCAAGATGTTTGAACCACTCCATGAAATACTGCTCCGGCGCGTCCCACCTTATCGGGAAGAATGTCGTCAGTATCCTTTTCGAGTTTTTGGTTAGAACACCGTCGCCAGGGTTCTGGTCCAACTGCTTTTTCTCCTTGTCGAAGTTCTTCATTCTGAGCGATACGATGGCGGAGATGCGGCAGCCTGTAATGAGAGCAAAGCAGATCATCGCTCGGTCGCGCATATCGATTTCATTGTTCACTTCGATACTCTCAATGATTTTCTTGAACTCCTCGAATGTCGGCATGGTCTTAGTGGTGCCGGATCGCGCGACGCGGGCATCTTTCTTCGAGAGGCGCAGAAAATCCACGTCGTTTTTCAGTATCTTATTCCGATACCCCGGCTGCTCCGAAAGCCACTTGAAGAACCTCTTGAGGCGGCGCAGGTAGTTGTATTGCGTGACCAGAGCCAGCTGCCCGGCTTCGGTTTTCGCGGCCCTCGAATGCAACCAGTCTACGTAAGCGGTGGCCTTTGATTTGTTGAAGGTGGCAAAGTCCTCGTTATCCGAGAAAATCTGCCACTGACCAATCGCCTCGGCGAACTTATTGACTGAGTCTTTGGAGAACCCCTCGCCACCCTTGAGGTGCTCGAAGAAATCCCGCTTTCGTTGTTCATTTTCGTGCTGTATTTTTGTCATAACAATGGTATTTGAGTTTGTTCTTGATAATGGACATTTAAGTGCTGGTCGCGGGTATAAAATAGTTCGTACGTCGTGCACCATGCGGACTTCGTAACTCCTCACACCCCCATCAAATAGTTCCTGAGCTCTCCCCGCTGTTTGTATGATAGAAGGACAGAGAGAAGGATCGCCAAGGTCTCAGCCGTTTTCTCCGAAAAGGAGCCGAGCGAGACCTTCCGCTTCAGCACCAGGTGTCGCAGCGACCGTTCAGCCGCATTGTTGTCGGACGCAACGCCCGGATACTGAAGACAGGTGAGATAGTTGGCTGTCCGCTCTCCAACTTGGTTTTTGATACGCACGAGCTTGGAAGGATCGGACGCATGAAGCGCAGAGAAGGTTTTGAGCCGCTTGAGGAGTGTGTCGTATGCTGCAGACGGGTCTGACGATGTCCGCGCAGTTTCGATGTCCGCATAGATGCTTGAGAACATCCGGTATGCTCTGACACAGTGATCGTGGGTCTCGTCTTTGATCTCGGTTGAAGCGGCAAGATCCCTGAGTTTGCGGAGTATGTGAGCGCAGCAGAGTTGATGCGGCTGGGAGAGCTTTCGATACGCCCCATAGTCATCGGAGACCACCACCGACTCTGAATCTCCAAGAAGATCGTCGGCATTCCCTTTGCCCCTCGTCTTTCCGAGGGCGAACGCTGATTCTGCACTGCCCCCGCCCGTCATCGTCCAAGCATACCGGCGGTATTCGTATCCCTTGAGCAAATCCCAGCCGGTCTCGTCGAGATGGACCGACGGTTCTCCTCTGATTCGAGTTTTCAATCGTTCGTACTCTGGTCGCATCCCTTCACCTTCCTTCTCCATGATCTTTCGCTTCCTGCCGAAGACGATGGTCTTGAGCTCTTCCATCTGGAGCTTCAGGTCCTGCACGTCATGCTTCAGGAGCGCATTTTCCTCCCGGAGTTCAGCGTTCTCTCGCTTCAAAATCCGCACCTGTCCTTCAAGCTTTCCGATCCGCACTTTCTGCGCCGCATGCAGCGTGCGCAGGTTGCGCAATTCGATCATGCGGACCCGTATCTCGTCTTTGGAGAGCATCACTTCACCACGGATCGTATCATGGCGGGGAAACCGCCATTCGTGTTCTTGTGGTTAGGTGGGGATAGGGGTGTGAGGGGTTACAAAGTCAAAAATTGACTCCTTACTCAAGACGACGTATAGTTTATGCAGAAGTCCGCGGACTATGTTGTTCTAAATTGCGCGTCCAAGAGACGCGAAGGAGAAAATATGTTTATGCCGAGCGAAGAGGTAAAAATAGACCGAGCAGAGCTTGCTGCGGCGCTTGTCGAGATAGAGTTCATCGCGATCGTGGAAGCATCGGAAGGAGCAATAGAGGATCCGAGCAGACGGAAGCGCTTATTGCTTCTGGAGGTGTCGGGCGATACTGAAGAAGAGAGAGTGCGCAGCGCAAGGGAGCAGCTCAGACTGAAGAGTGAGCCCTGGGAATATCCTCTCGTGCTGTACAGGCTTACGCGAATACCCATAGCTGCAGCGTCCTAACCAACCAAGAGGGCGATGATGAAAATACTGATAGCGGTACTTCGAGCGTTTCTTATCGTCCTCGGACTCTCGATGGCGATTATAGGATCACTCCTTACGGCGAGTGAAATCAAATTACTCGCAGGAGGGAAATGTTCCCTCGGTTCCATATGCCAATCATTGGCGCATTCAATCTTGGGAAGCATCCTGCTCACAAGTGTCAGCCTGGCATTTGCTATTTTTGGAGTGGTATTCGTGCTAGCCGGAGCGCTGGTACGATTCAAGACAGAGTAATCTACATAGACCGTTCACAACGAAAACCGTTGGGGGCGGTTTTCACTTTTATGCAACACACGTTCTTGGGAGGCGGTTCATTTTACACAAATACTTTCGAGACACACGGGTCGGGCATAACATCTTTCTCCTTGAATCAACTACCTCGCGAGCTTGCTGCGAAGTGGTTGATTTGGGCAAGATAAAGGGCGGCCTCTGCTCTCGCTTTGGTCGCCCACGTTTCAGTGATGGTATTCAGCAGGTTTTTCCTTGCTTGATTTTGATGAGGTCGTCGCGCAAACGGAGCATGTTCACACGCATGATGTGCGGACTGCGCTGGATCGCCCATACCGCTGTCGGTTGCGTGCGTACCCGTTGGACAGTCTCCATCGGAGTTTCCTCTCGAGGTGCAAAAAGGGAGAGTGCTTCGATCGCACTACCGAGGTCACCGTGCTCCAAGTCGACTTCGACCTTCCGGTAGAACCGGACTTTCCAGCGCGTCTCGCGCAACAGTGGGAGCAGTTTCCGCTTCTGCCACAAATACGGGAGCCACAAAAGCGCGCGGCGGATGGCGCTTACTTCGGTTCTGCTGTGGCGGAAGTCGAGAAGATGTTGGGCATACTCGCGCATCTCCTTCAGGTTCCGTTCGGCGATGCGGCGGTTAGCGGCGAGGTTCTGCCGCGCAAATTCCACTCGATCTTGCTTGGCCATGGCCTTTTACCTCCTCTGGACGTGGATAGAGCTGACTGAAGCCACGTTACGCCTACGAAATGAAAGCGTCAATTGTACGCTTTAGATAACTGAAATTCCGACCGAACAGAGAGCGGTTAGATAATCTGAAAT
>VFSW01004608.1_pt1 | contig 20529 bp, 18 predicted proteins | sample 5358111 | NCBI WGS metagenome assembly VFSW01 (sample SAMN11554181, study PRJNA540505) | mine drainage metagenome | isolation source: sediment from site ElyBrook_90M | place: USA: Ely Copper Mine, Vershire, VT | collected 2017
ATGTCGGGGAACGACGCCGCGGGCTTCCACGCGTCGGCCGTCGTCGCGCCGGCCGACAAGCTCGTGCTGGTCGTCGACGACGACGAGAGCGTGCGCAGCCTCATCGAGCTGAGCGCGACGATGCAGGGCTTTCGAGTCGTCACCGCGGTCAACGGCCTCGACGCGACCGCGAAGCTGGCGCAGCGGCCCGCGGACCTGATCATCACCGACCTGATGATGCCGGGCCAGGGCGGCTACGAGTTCCTGCGCTCCCTTCAGGGCGAGGGCGGCTCGCGCGTGCCGATCTTCGTCGTGACGGGCAGCGCGCTCGACGACTCGACCATCGCCATGATCCGCGCGGAGGCCAACGTCGTCGAGTTCGTGGCCAAGCCCATCCGCATGGCGGCCTTCGTGACCGCCCTGCACAAGCACCTCAAGACGGCCCCGCGCTGACCGGCTCGCGGCCGGTCAGTTCTCGCACTGCTGCACGCCGTAGTTGTTGGGGCCGATGAAGTCGGTCATCGGGAGCAGGACCTTGGTCAGCGTGTCCCAGTAGCCGACCTGCTTGGCGCGGAAGACGTGGGTGCCGGCGTGCATGATCAGGCGCACCTTCGAGCCGGCGGCCTCGTAGCCCTCGATCAAGGGATCGATGCTGAGCGGCCGGCTGATGAGCTCGTCGCTCTCGGCGTTGATCATCAGGATCGACTTCCCCTTGACCTTGAGCGACCAGGTGATCGCGTCGAAGCGGCTCAGGAAGAAGCGCGCCTGGTCCACCGACCAGTCGACGTCCTTGAGCAGGCGCCCGGTCTGGCTGTCGACGTCGCCGGTCTTGCGGTAGGTGACGATGTTGGCGAGGTCCCCGCCGCCGACGTTCGTGCCGTAGCGGTCGAACACGGGATCGATCCCCGCCGAAATCAAAGTGATCATGCCGCCCAGCGACAGGCCCATCAGGCCGAGGTCGTCGGTCTTGACGTCCGGCAGGGACTGCAGGATCCGGTAGGACTGATGGATGTCGAGCAGGGACTGCAGGACGTTCAGCTCGAAATCCTCGGGGACCTTCGTGATGAACGAGGCCGAGCCCTTGCGCGGGCCGAAGTGAGGCAGGTAGATCAGCATGACGATCCCGCGGTCGGAGTCGGCGCCGAAGCCGGCGATCTGCTTCTCGCTGTCGAGGTTGTCGCCGAGCTTGTGGATCAGGAGCGTGGCCGGGAATTTCAGGCCGCACTTGCCGTAGGACTGCGGGAAATAGACGAAGCCGTAGACCTTGTCGGCGGGATGGCCGCCCTCGCGGCGGATCAGGCTGTCGAACTCGAACTCGCGGACGTGATAGCCGGCCTTCTTCCACGAGACCTGCGGCGCGGGCGCGGCCGCCAGCGCGTCGAAGCGGCGCTTGAAGGCCAGCGCGTTGGCGGCCATGACGCCCTCCGCCGCGCCGCTCAGGCAGAACTCGGGATGCGTGCAGCCGGCGTTCTTGAACAGCAGGCGGAGCCCCGCGCGGACGTCGGGGTCGTCGGGCGCGCCGGGCGAAGCCGCCGGAGTCTGGGGAATCGCGCGCTCGGAGACGCCGCCGGCCGCGACGACGCCGCGCTCGCCTTCGAAAGCGGCGGTCAAGGCGTCGGGCGCGATCTGGCCGAAGGCGGTCGAGGCCGAGAACAGGACGGCGGCCGCGAGCGTCCGAACGCCGCGACGAGAGGCTCTCCTCACCATGAGAACCTCATTATGACGGAAGCCGGCCTCCCCTCCTAGGGAACGAAGGCCCGGCGCGAGGCCCGCAATGGCCCCAGGCTCGTAGGACCCGTTCGGCCCAGACGGCTCAGCGCGGGCAGCGCCCGCCGCCGCAGCCTCCGCCGCCGCACGGCGGCAGGGCGGGCGAGGCCGAGCGGCCCTTCGACGCGACCTTCGGAGTCTTGGCGCTGACGAGGACGACCTCGCCGCGCTCGCGGTCGTAGCGGTAGGTGCCCGTCGCGCTTTCGGGACGGACGGTCTTCTTCGCGGAGCTCTTGGTCTTGGCCATGCGGTATTTTATCACACGGCCCGCGCGCATGCGCCTCTACCCCGAGAGCCCTCGCATTTCCTAGGATTTGGCCCCATGAAGAGCGCCAAGCCCGCCGCCCCCGCACCCAAGAAGGAGAAGCCCCGCGCCGCCGGCAAGTCCGCCGACTAGATGGGCAAGCAGCAGCGCGAGATCTCCGTCTCCGAGTTCTTCACCAAGAACCGGCATCTCCTCGGCTTCGACAACCCCCGCAAGGCCCTGCTCACCTGCGTCAAGGAAGCCGTCGACAACGCCCTCGACGCCTCCGAGGAGGCCGGCCTCCTGCCCGAGATCCTCGTGAAGCTCGAGGCCGTCGGGGTCGGAGACGCCCCCGTCCCCGCCGTCTCGCAGGCCACCCGCTTTCGCGTCACCGTCGTCGACCACGGCCCCGGCATCGTGCGCGACCAGATTCCGCGCGTGTTCGCCAAGCTGCTCTACGGCTCCAAATTCCACCGCCTGCGCATGAGCCGCGGCCAGCAGGGCATCGGCATCTCGGCGGCCGGCATGTACGGGCAGCTGACGACCGGGAAACCGGTAAAAATCATTTCGCGCATCAGCGAGAAAACCCCCGCCCACTACTTCGAGGTCCAGATCGACACGAAGAAGAACGAGCCCATCATCCTGGAGAAGAAGCAGATCGAGTGGGAGCACCACCGCGGCACGCAGGTCGCCATCGAGCTCGAGGGCAAGTACGTGAAGGGCCGCGCGTCCGTCGACGAGTACATGGAGCTGTCCGCGATCTCCAACCCGCACGCGCAGTTCACCTACGTCGCGCCCGACGGCGAGACCACGGTTTACGCGCGCACGATCCAGCAGAACCCCGAGCCGCCCAAGGAGATCAAGCCCCATCCCTACGGCATCGAGCTCGGCATGATGCTCAAGATGCTGCAGGACACGAAGTCGCACTGGCTGTCGGGCTTCCTGTCCGGCGACTTCTCGCGCGTGTCGACGGAGACCGCCGAGGAGATCTGCAAGGCCGCCGGCATCAATTCCCACAAGCGCCCCCGGGACGTGGTCGGCCAGGAAGCCGAGACGCTGTACAAGACCCTCCAGGCCACCAAGCTCATGGCCCCGCCCACGAACTGCCTGTCGCCCATCGGCGAGAAGGCCATCCTGGCCGGGCTCTACAAGCAGATCAAGGGCGAGTTCTACACCGCCGTCACCCGGCCGCCGGCCGTGTACCGCGGCAACCCCTTCGTCATCGAGGTCGGCCTCGCCTACGGCCGCAGCCCCGAGGCCGTCGCGGCCGCGGCCAACGCCGCCCCGAAGGCGCCGCTCGCCGAGGGCGAGAGTCATGACGAGGGCGACGACGAGATGGCCCGCGTCATCCGCTTCGCCAACCGCGTCCCGCTCGTGTACCAGCAGTCCGCCTGCGCCACCTTCAAGGCCGTCCTCGACACGACCTGGAAGAACTACGGCGTCTCGCAGTCGCGCGGCGCGCCCCCGCAGGGCCCCATGGCCATCATGGTCCACATGGCCTCGGTGTGGGTGCCCTTCACCAGCGAGTCGAAGGAGGCGATCGCCGACTACGACGAGATCCGCAAGGAGATCACGCTCGGACTGCGCGAGGCCGGACGGCGCCTCGGCGTCTTCATCAAAAGGCGCGAGCGCGCCCACGACGAGCACAAGCGCCGCAACATCTTCGAGCTGTACATCGAGGAGGTCGTCGGCGCGTGCAAGCGCCTCAAGGGCGGCAAGATGGCCGAGGGCAAGCTGCGCGAGCAGCTGATCGGCATGGCCAAGAAGCTGACCGGCGGCCAGAAGACCGACGAGCTCCTCGACAAGCACGCCGGCCCGCACGGCCTGCCCGACTCGATCATCGTGACCGCCGAGGGCGTCGAGGGCGAGATTCCCGTCGAGGCGCCGCCCGCGCCCGCCGAAGCGGCGGCCGCGCCCGAGCCCGAGCCGAAGGCGAAATCCAAGCCGGCCTCGAAGCCGAAGGCGAAGTCTAAAGCAAAATCCGCGGCGAAGCCGCGGAAGCGGAGCAAGAAATGACCAAGAGAAATCCCGCCGTCGAGAAGAAGCTCGTCGGCCTGGCCGACATGGTCATCGCAAGCGCGGCCCGGAAGAAGGATCCCGCGATCTCGATCCCCGTGCGCTCGCTGTCGAACGTGAGCTTCAACGCCAAGAAGCGCTACATCGAGATGGGCTCCAACAAGCAGCTGCGCACCTTCTTCAACGTCGCCATGGCCAAGAAGTTCATGCAGACCATGCTGGTGGCCGACGCCTTGAACGAGCTGCAGAAGGCGGACCTGACCACCAGCCTGCGCGAGATCTACTACCGCACCAAGCACACGATGGGCGACTCCCACGAGAACACCTTCGACGACCAGGCCGAGTCCGACCCGGTCATCGAGGACCTCGAGGTCGGGCTCTCGGCCCTGCGCGAGGAGTTCCACGTGCGCGCCGAGAACGCCGGCACCGTCATCGGGCCCGTCGTCTTCGAGGACGACGGCGACAAAGTGGACTGCGCGAAGCTCGGCAAAGGCGGGTATTCAGTTCCCTCCATCGTCGAGGAGGAGTATCTCCAGATCAAGAAATGCACGGCGGATTTCGTGCTCCTCATCGAGAAGGGCACCCAGTGGAACCGCCTGGCCGAGGACAAGTTCTGGAAGAAGTACAACTGCATCCTGCTCACCGGCAACGGCCAGCCCCCGCGCGGCGTGCGGCGCCTGGCGCGCCGCCTGCACGAGGAGAAGAAGCTGCCCGTGTACGTCCTCGTCGACAACGACCCGTGGGGCTACTACATCTACTCGGTGGTCAAGCAGGGCTCGATCAACCTGGCCTTCGAAAGCCAGCGCATGGCCATCCCGGACGCGAAGTTCATCGGCCTTTCCTCGGCCGACCCGGAGCATTACGACCTGCCGCGCAACGTGGGCATCAAGCTCAACGACAAGGACGTCAGCCGCGCCAAGGAGCTGATGGCCTACCCCTGGTTCCAGAAGAAGGAGTGGCAGGTCGAGATCAAGCGCATGCTGACCTCCGGCCTCAAGTTCGAGCTCGACGCGCTCGCCAACAAGGACTTCCAGTACCTGACCAAGCAGTACCTGCCCCGCAAGCTCAAGGACAAGGACTGGCTGGACTGAGCGCTGTCCCGGCCGGTGTAAAGCATGTCGGCCCACGTCGACACATGTCTACTTTTGTAGACGCTCTTTCCGGGATCGTCCCGGGCCCCCGCGCCGTCGCGCGCCGCGGAGCCTAAGCGACCGTCTGGGTCGGCTTCGAGGCGGGAGCCGGCGCGGGGAGCAGGGGGACGGAGGCCGGCATCAGGTCCGTCGCGCGGCGGCGCGGCGCGTTCTCGTCGGCCGCGGGCAGGTGGTCGACGTAGGTGTATTCGCCCAGCACCGCCTCGTAGCGGTCCACGAGCTCGACGGCCTCGCGCGGCTTGAGCGCGCCGGCCTTCACCTGCGCGTCGGCGGCTTCCTTGACCATCTTCACGAGCTCGAACTCCGAGTACTGGATGTCGGAGAGCACGTCGCGGATGGTCTGGCCCTGGATGGTCTCCTCAATGTAGTAGCCCTTCGGCTCGTCGGGGTCCTGGAAGACGTGGACCTCGTTGACGCGGCCGAACAGGTTGTGGATGTCGCCCATCGTCGCCTGGTAGGCGCCCATCAGGAAGAAGCCCAGGTAGTAGGGCCGGCCGTCGAGCGGATGGACCGGCAGAGTCCCGCCGGCCTTGCGGTGCGTGGCGAAGTTGGTGATCTTGCCGTCGGAGTCGCACGTGATGTCGACGAGGCTGGCGCGGCGCACGGGCTCCTCGGTCAGGCGGTGCAGCGGCATGATCGGGAACAGCTGGCCGATGGCCCACGAGTCCGGCAGGGACTGGAAGAGCGAGAAGTTGCAGAGGTACTGGTCGTACAGCGCCTTCTGCATCTCGAGTAGGTCCTCGGAGACGAACTTGGCCTTGGGCAGGTGCTTGCCGACCTCGAGGCACAGCTTCCAATACAGGTGCTCGACCTTGGCCTTGTCGTCGAGGCCCAGGTAGCCCAGCTTGAAGAGCGTGAACGCCTCCTCGAGGTGCTGCTGGCCGTCGTGGAAGCTCTCGGCGATGTTCTTGGGCGAGAGCGACTTGAGCGCCTCGCGCAGCTCGCGCACGACCTGGTGCTCGTCGGGCGTCTCGCGCAGGTCCACGGGCGTCGTGCCGGTCTCGATCGCGCCGAAGACGTTGGCGACGAGGAGCGCGTGGTGCGCGACGATGGAGCGGCCCGACTCGGTCACGATGTTCGGCTCGGGGACCTTCTCCTGCTTGCAGACCTCCTGCACCGAGTAGACCACGTCGGCCACGTACTCGCGCAGGGAATAGTTCATCGAGGACTCGACGGCCGTGTGCGTGCCGTCGTAGTCCACGCCCAGGCCGCCGCCGCAGTCGAGGTACTCGACGCCGAGCCCCATCTTGCGCAGCTTCGCGTAGTAGCGCGCGCCTTCCTTGACCGCGTCCTTCATCGTGCGGATGTCGCAGACCTGCGAGCCGATGTGGAAGTGCACGAGCTTGAGCGCGTCGGTGAGGCCCTCGGCCTTGAGGCGCTCGGCCACGCCCAGGATCTCGGGCGTGGTGAGGCCGAACTTGGCGAAGTGGCCCGTCGAGGACTTCCATTTTCCGGAGCCCTGCGTCTGGAGCTTCACGCGCAGGCCGATCAGGGGCTTGACCCCCGCGTCCTTGGCCGCCTTGAGCAGGAGGTCGAGCTCGGAGAGCTTCTCGATGACGACGACGACCTTGCGCCCGAGCTTGAGGCCGAGCACCGCGAGCTTCATCATCGACTCGTCCTTGTAGCCGTTGACGATGGTCAGCGCCTCGGACGGGTTCATCGCGAGCACGGCGATCAGCTCGCCCTTGGAGCCCGCCTCGAGCCCGTACTGGAACGGGCGGCCCGCGTCGCCGATCTCCTCGACGACCTCGCGCAGCTGGTTGACCTTGATCGGGTAAACGCCATAGTAGCGGCCGGTGTAGCCGTACTCCGCCATGGCCGTCGCGAACGCCTCGTTGATCAGCGCGACGCGCCGGCGCAGGACGTCCTGGAAGCGGATCAGAACCGGCATCTTGATGCCGCGCGCCGCCACGTCCTCGACGACGTCCATCACGTCGATGGCGCCCTCGGACGCGCGCTTGGGCTGCATCGTCACGTTGCCCTTGGCGTTGATGCCGAAATAATTCAGGCCCCAGCCCTGCAGGTTGTAGAGCTGGTCGGAGTCTTCGATCGTCCAAGGCTTCTGAGGCGGCATGAGAGGTTATTATATCACCGATTTCCCGTCGGAACATCGCGTTCGCTCAATTGGGCGAGAAAAGCCCCGGATACGACGGGCCGACGCAGGGCTTCGCCAAGCAGGACTTGATGAGCGCCTTGAAGGCCCACTTGTCCGGCTCGGCGTACGCGGCCGCATACGCGGCGACCGCCTCGCCGCGGCGGCCGAGCGCGTCGAGCACCTGGCCCGCGCGCACGCGGTCCCAGACGCTCCAGCGGGTGTGCGGCGCCCCGGCGCTTCCGTCGCGGAACTCCGCCAGCGCCTCGATCTTGCGGCCCGAGCCCCACAGCAAAGTGCCGGTCATCGCGCGGGCCATGGGCATGCTCGCGGCCGGATACCGGCCGGAGCGCACGCGCGACAGATACTCGTCGGCCTCGCGCAGGCCCTCCTTGTAATTGCCCGCCTCGTACAGCGCGACGATGTAGGCCGAGTGGAGCATGGCCGAATCGGGATACTTCGCGTGGATGCCGGTCATGAGGCGGACGGCGTCGGCCGGGTTGCGCGCCCCGAACTCGTCCTGCGTGTCGATCTCGACGAGGATCAGCTGCGCGGCGACGCGCGCGTAGCGGCCCTTCTCGGCCGCGAGCCGCAGCTCCCGCAGGCCGCGCTCGCGGCTGCCGCCGAGCATGATCTTCGCCAGCCAGCCGGCGAAGCGCGGGATCGTGTCGACGTAGTAGTCGAACATCCCCAAGCCCAGGTACGAGTCGTAGAGGTCCGGGTCGGCCTTGATCGACGCGCGGATGTATTTCATCGAGCGCGAGCCGTTCGTCCAGCCCTTAAGGTACTGATGCCGCTCCAGCGCCAGGCGCGCGCGGATGCCGTAGCCCGAGCCCAGCACGAGCAGGGCCTGCGGGTCGTTGGGGTGGGCCTTCAGCCAGGCCTCGGCGACGGCGATCGCGACGTCGGTCTTCGCCTCGAACGACTTCACGAGCCGGTCGTCCGACTGGGCGGGGCCGTAGATGTAGCGGATGAAATCCGTCGCCGCCGCGCCCAGGTAGGCGTGCGGATAGGACGGGTCCAGCGCCATGGCCGCGCGCGCCGCCGCGTCGGCCGCGTCGAAGTCCATCCGGTAGATGCCGTCGATGCCCGCCATCACGAGCTTGTCCATCTCGGGCGCGACGGAGGAGCGGGCCGGGTACGCGGGGGCTGCCAGGACGAGAAGAATCAGTAATTGTCGCACGGCCGTCGGATATTCTATCATTGGCTCAGTTCTTTATGAAGGCCCTCTTGGCGAAAGACGGCGCCGCGGTTCTGACCGAAGTTCCGGTCCCCACGATCGGCGACGGCGAGCTCCTGCTCGCCCTCGAGATCTGCGGCCTGTGCGGCACGGACGTCATGAAGCTCGACACGCGCGCCGCCGGCGCGATCCTCGGCCACGAGCTGGTCGGCCGCGTCGCGAAGGCCGGCCCCGGCGCCCCCTTCCGCGAGGGCGAGCGAGTCGTCGTCTCCCACCACGTGCCCTGCCTCGACTGCCACTACTGCCGCAAGGGCCAGGAGTCGATGTGCCGGCAGTTCAAGGCCACGAACATCGCCCCCGGCGGATTTTCCGAGTTCGTCCGCGTCCCCGCGCTTCACGCCCGGCACACCGCCTTCCGCGTCCCCGACGGCCTCGACGCGCTGTCCGCCTCGCAGACCGAGCCGCTCGCCTGCGTCCTGCGCAACGTCAAGCGCCTGGGCGCCGGCCCGGGCGACGCGATCGGCGTCGTCGGGCTCGGCGCGATCGGCCAGATGACCGGCCAGCTGCTGAAGCTCCTCGGCGCGGCGCCCGTGGGGCTCGACCTCGATCCGGCCCGCGTCGCGTCGTTCCGGCGCTGGGGCCGCGCGACGGCGGACGCGGCGGAGTTCGCCGAGGCCGGGCGGGCGGCCAGCGGCGGCCGCGGCTTCGACGCGATCGTCTACTCCGCCGGCACGCCCGCGCTCGTCGCGCAATCGCTGGCGTGGATCCGCGACGGCGGAATCGTCAACGTGTTCGCCTCGTTCCATCCCGATCCCGTGCTCCCCCTCGACTTGAACCAGATCTACCACCGCGAGCTCACCGTGATCAGCTCCTACTCCCCGAGCCTCGCCGACCTGAAGGAGGCCTTCGACCTGATCGCCTCGCGGCGCTTCGATCCCTTGGCCCTCGCGCCGGAGTCGTTCCCCCTCTCCGCGTTCGACGACGCCGTGCGGGCGGTCAAGAGCCGCCGAACCCTGAAGTCGGTGCTCACGCCGTGAAGACCATGCGCGGCGTGATCTTCCACGGTCCCCGCGACATCCGGCTCGAGGAATTGCCCGCGCCGGAACCGGGGCCCGGCGAGATCGTCGTGAAGACCGGCGCGGCGCTCACCTGCGGCACGGACTTCAAGGCCTACCGCCAGGGCCACCGCGTCCTGCTCGGCGATTATCCGTCCCCCTTCGGCCACGAGCTGGCCGGCACCGTCTCCGCGCTGGGCGCGGGCGTGACGAACGTCAAGGAGGGCGACCGCGTCGTCGTCGCCAACTCGGCGCCCATGGACGGCTGCTTCTGGTGCACGCACGGCCAGAACCACCTGTGCCCGAGGCTCAAGCTGCACAACGGGGCCTACGCCGAGTACGACCGCGTGCCCGCGCACATCGTCCGCCAGAACCTCCATCCGCTCCCGGCCGGCGTCCCATTCGAGGTCGGCGCGCTGGCCGAGCCGTTCTCGACGACGATCCACGCCGCCGGGGTCATGGGCGTCGGCGCGGGCGAGCTCGCCGCCGTGATCGGCGCGGGCCCCATGTCGCTCCTGCTCGTCCACGCGCTGACCGCGCGCGGCGCCCGCGTGGCCGTGATCGGCCGCTCGAAGGCGCACCTCGAGACCGCGAAGGCCGCCGGCGCCGAGGCCGTCTTCAGCGCCGACGACGGCGCCGTCGAGCCCGGCGTCCGCGCCTGGGCCGCCGGACGCGGCCCGGACCACGTCTTCGAGGCCGTCGGCAAGCCCGAGACGCACCTGCAGGCCCTGGCGCTCGTGCGCGACGGCGGCAAGGTCTGCCTGTTCGGCGGCTGCGCCCAAGGCGCGAGCATCCCGCTCGACCTGCACCGCGTCCACTACAAGCAGCTCTCGCTCCACGGCGTCTTCCACCACACGCCCGTCCACTTCCGCGAGGCCGTGCGCCTGCTGTCGGAAGGCCGGGTCAAGACCGAACTGATCATCCGCGGCGAAGTGAAGCTCGCCGACCTGCCGAAGTTCTTCGCCGAGAACGCGGACAAATCCATCCCGAAAGCGGCGGTGCGCCCGTGAGCAACCCGAAAGCAAAGAAATTAACCATCGACGTTCTGGGAACGACCATCACCGTTCTTTCTCAGCGGGACGAGGACTATATTTCTCTGACGGACATGCTCAAAGCGAAAGACGGCGATTTTTTCATTTCGGACTGGCTGCGGAACCGCAACACCGTCGAGTTTCTCGGAGTATGGGAGCGTGTTCATAACCCCGGTTTTAATTATGGCGAATTCGCCGCAATTAAAAGCCAAGCTGGCCTGAACAGCTACAAGATCAGCGTCAAAGAGTGGGTCGCCAAAACCCATGCCGTCGGTCTACGGGCCACAGCGGGAAGATACGGCGGGACTTACGCGCACAGAGACATCGCTTTTGAATTCGGCATGTGGATCAGCCCTGAATTCAAGGTCTACTTGATCAAGGAATTCCAGCGCCTCAAGGAAGATGAAAATCGCCGTCTGTCTCTGGCTTGGAACCTAAATCGCACTCTTTCCAAACTCAACTACCGGATCCACACCGACGCCATCAAAACGCACCTGATCCCGGCCGCAATCACGCCATCGCAAGCGGCCATCGCCTACGCCAACGAGGCGGACATGCTCAATGTCGCTCTCTTCAACCAGACAGCCAAACAATGGCGGGATGCCAATCCCAGCCTGGCAGGCAACATGCGCGATTACGCGACCATCGAGCAACTGCTTGTGCTGGCTAATATCGAAGGCATGAACGCCGAACTCATTCATATGGGACTGCCGCAAGGGGAACGCCTCAAACGTCTCAACGCGATCGCCATCCGGCAAATGCAGGTGCTCACTTCCGCTTCGGCAATCAAAAACCTCAAGCACTAGTCTATGTTCGATATCGATACCAAACGCCGCATGCACACCGCTAAGCTCGGGCACTGAGGCAAATGATTAACAGCTCCCATTCCGAACGAAATGAGATGCTCAGCGGAGGCAGATCATGATAATCACAGCAGCGGTTGCGGTCGCGGCAGTCATAATCCTGTTTTTCATTTCCCTGAAGTATCGAGAATTGCGGACAGTTCATCTTGCCCTGAAAGAGAAGTATCTCCCGATAACGAGCGTCGAAGTCGAAATCGAGAAACTTAAAGCTGATCTACTGAAACTCACCGAGGAACGCAACCCCTGGCTAGGCTGGACACCATCGAGAATCAACTACCGGCAACACAAGGCAACAACATGAGTGGCACAGACGATCTCCCTTATCTAAAACGAGCGATTGCGCTAGCCGCCCACGTCATGCCGCGCGCGACGAGCCCAAACCCACGAGTCGGTTGCGTTCTTGTTAAGAACGGCCAAATCATCGGTGAAGGAGCACACGCGCGCTTCGGAGGACTTCACGCCGAAGCCCTCGCCTTGAAGAAAGCGGGCTCTCGCGCGAAAGGCGCGACGGCCTACGTCACGCTCGAGCCCTGCACGCCGTTCGAGGGGAAGAAGACCCCGTCGTGCGCGCTCGCCCTGGCGGCCGCCGGGGTCAAGCGCGTCGTGTTCCCCTCCCTCGATCCGAACCCCGAGGTCGCGCGCCGGGGGCTCGCGGCCCTGAAGCGCGCGGGAATCCGAGTCGAGCGCGTCACCAGGCTCGCGCCGGAGGCTGAAGCGCTGAACCGCGGCTTCTTCTCGCGCATGCGCCGCGGGCGCCCTTGGGTGATACTGAAGACCGCCCTGTCGCTCGACGGCAAGGCCGCGGCCGCGTCCGGCCGTTCGCGCTGGGTAACGGGCCCTGAGGCGCGCGCCACCGTGCATGCCATGCGCGCCGGCGTCGACGCGATCCTGGTCGGAGCCGGGACGGTCCTCGCCGACGATCCCGCGCTGACCGCCCACGGCGCGGGCCGCGACCCTCTGCGCGTCGTGCTGGCGGGCCGCCGGCCGCTCCCGCCGACCGCGAAGGTGTTCGACGGCTCGGCGCCGACCGTCCTGTACCGGATCAAGCGTCCGCGCGACCTGAGCGCCGCGCTGCGCGACCTCGCGCGCTCGGGCGTGGGGACCTTGCTCGTCGAGGGCGGCCCGACGGTGCACGCCTCGTTCCTGCGCGCGGGGCTCGTCGACGAGGCCCGGGTGTTCCTCGCGCCCAAGCTCTTGTCGGGCGCCGACGACCCCAACACGGCGCCGCGGCTCAAGGCGCCGCGCGTGACGCGCCTCGGCGACGACTGGCTGGTCCAAGGAGAACTCTCATAATGTTCAGCGGCATCATCTCCGTTCTGGGTCGGGTCCAGAAACGCGACGGGGCCCGGCTTTCGATCCGGGCAAAGATCAAGAAACCGTCCCTCGGCGCGTCCATCGCGATCAACGGCGTCTGCCTGACCGTCGTGAAAACGAACGGCACGGTTCACGAATTCGAAGTCGGACCGGAGACGTGGGCGCGGACCAGCCTGGGCGCGCTGAAGGCCGGCTCGCCGGTCAACGTCGAGACTTCGCTCAAGATGGGAGATGAGGTCGGCGGCCATTTCGTCAGCGGCCACGTCGACGCGGCGGCGAAGGTCCTCGCCTTCGCTCCCTGGGACAAGGAGTTCTGGCGCCTGCGCGTCGAGCTGCCGAAGGCCCTGCGCGGGCTCGTGGCCGAGAAGGGCTCCATCGCCGTGGACGGCGTCAGCTTGACGGTGACGAAGACGGGCCCGGGCTGGCTCGAGATCATGCTGGTGCCCCACACGCTGTCGCAGACGACGCTGGGCGGGCGGAAGCCCGGCGACCGCGTGAACCTGGAAGCCGACCCGCTCGCGCGCTACGCGCTGGCCGCCGCGAGGAGCCTGCGATGAAGCCGAAGTTCGACCGCATCGAGGACGCGATCTCCGACATCCGCAAGGGACGCATGGTCGTGGTCCTCGACGACCCCAACCGCGAGAACGAGGGCGACCTCGTGATCGCCGCCGAGCACTGCGGCGTCAAGGAGGTCAACTTCATGATCGTGCACGCGCGCGGCCTGGTGTGCGTGCCGCTGCCCGCCCCGCGCATCGCCGCGCTCAAGCTCGGCGCGATGGCCGCCGGCGACCTCTCCCCCGCGCCGGGCCGGGACACGGCCTTCACGGTCTCGGTGGACGCCCGGCGCGGCACCACGACCGGGATCTCGGCGGCCGAGCGCGCCGTCACGATCAAGGCCCTGATCGACCCCCGCGCCAAGCCCGACGACCTCTCGCGCCCCGGCCACATCTTTCCGCTGCGCGCCAAGGAAGGCGGCGTGCTGGTGCGCGCCGGCCACACCGAAGCCGCCGTCGATCTCGCGCGCCTGGCCGGCCTGACGCCGGCCGGCGTGATCTGCGAGATCCTGAACCCCGACGGGACGATGGCGCGCACGCCCCAGCTGGCCGCGTTCGCCCGCAAGCACAAGCTCAAGATCGTCACGATCGCCGACCTCATCGAGTACCGCCGCCATAAGGACCGCCTCGTCGAGCGCAAGGCCAGCGCACTCCTGCCGACGCGCTACGGGGACTTCACGATCCGCGTCTACGAGGAGTCGCTGACCGGCAAGGTCCATCTCGCGCTGGTGCGCGGCGACGTGACCGGGGCCAAGAACGTGCTCGTGCGCGTCCATTCGTCCTGCGTGACGGGCGACTCGCTGTTCTCCGAGAAATGCGACTGCGGCCGCCAGCTCGAGGCCGCGCTGAAGCAGATCGCGCACGCCGGCAAGGGCGTCCTTGTGTACCTCAACCAGGAGGGCCGCGGCATCGGGCTGATCAACAAGATCCGCGCCTACGCGCTTCAGGACAAGGGCCTCGACACGGTCCAGGCCAATTTAAAGCTCGGCTTCAAGGCCGACCTGCGCGAGTACGGCATCGGCGCGCAGATCCTGGCCGACCAGGGCCTGACGTCGATCCGCCTGCTGACCAACAATCCGCGCAAGATCGTCGGCCTGGAGGGCTACGGGCTCGTCGTCAGCGAGCGCGTGCCGCTGCAGATTCCGCACACGCCGCACAGCAAGCGCTACCTGCACACGAAGAAGACCAAGCTCGGCCACTGGCTGAGCGAGCCCGGGGAGGCGAGATGAAGCGAGTGGCCGTCGCCGTGTCGCGTTTCAACGAGGAAGTCACCTCGCGGCTGCTGGCCAGCTGCCTGAAGACCTTCAAGGACGAGGGCTGGAAGGATTCCCAGCTCCGCGTCGTCCACGTCCCCGGCGGCTACGAGCTGCCCTGGACCGTCAACGAGCTGGCGCGCTCCGGCCGCTACGACGCCGTCGTCGCGCTCGGCTGCGTGCTCAAGGGCGAGACGCCGCAGAACGACCACATCTCCCGCTCGCTGGTGCGGAGCCTGCACCGGATCTCGCTCGACACGCGCGTGCCGGTCGTCCTCGGAGTGCTGACGCCGAACACCGAGGCGCAGGCCCTGGCGCGCACGAGAGGCGCCCTGGACCGGGGCAGGGAAGCGGCCCTGGCCGCGCTCGAGATGGTCGCGCTGCGCGAGGACCTCCGCCGTGGGTAGGCGCCGTCTGGCCCGCGAGATCGCGCTGCAGGCGCTGTACGTGGCCGACGTGGCGCACACGCCAGCCGAGGAGGCCTTCGCGATCGTGACGCGGCGCGAGGGCGGCGACGCCGACGCCGAGACGCTGGCGTTCGCGCGCGACCTGGCGCTGGGCGCCCTCGCCAAGCGCGACGAGCTCGACGAGATCATCTCGGCCCGCGCCGACAACTGGGCGATGAACCGCATGGCGGCCGTCGACCGCAACGTCCTGCGCCTAGCGGCCTTCGAGCTGACCGCGCGCCCCGACACGCCGCTCGGCGTCGTCATCGACGAGGCCATCGAGATCGTGCGCAAGTACTCCGCCGAGGAGGCCACGCGCTTCGTCAACGGCATCCTCGACGGGCTGAAGGCGGCCCGCGCGGGCGCGAAGCCCCCGAAGGCGGCCAAGCCCAAGAAGCATGACCCCGAACCCGAAAAAGAGAAGCCCTGAGGCGGAGATCCCGGCGCTGAGGGCCGAGATCCGCGAGCACGACCGCCGCTACTACCTGCTCGACGCCCCCACGGTGTCGGACGCGGAGTACGACCGCCTCCTGGCGCGCCTCAAGGAGCTGGAGGCCGAGCGCCCGGATCTCGCGTCCGAGGACTCGCCGACGCGCCGCGTGTCCGGCGGCGTCGGCTCCGACTTCGCGCCGGTCAAGCACGCCGCGCCGATGCTCTCCCTCGACAACGCGTACGAGGAGGCCGACATCCGCGCCTGGGACGAGCGCGTGCGCAAGAACCTGCCGCCGGGCGAGTCGCCGTCCTACCTGATCGAGCCGAAGATCGACGGCCTCTCCTGCGCGCTGACCTACGAGGCCGGCGTCCTGGTCCGGGCCGCCACCCGCGGCGACGGCGAGACCGGCGAGGACGTCACGGCCAACGCGCGCACGATCCGGTCGATCCCCTTGCGCCTCGCCGGCGCGGGGCCAACACGCCTGGAGCTGCGCGGCGAGGTGTACATGTCCTTCGCCGACTTCGAGGCGGTCAACGAGCAGGAGAAGCGCGCCGGCCGCGAGCCCTTCGTCAATCCGCGCAACTGCGCGGCGGGCTCGCTGCGCCAGAAGGACCCGCGCGTGACCGCGGCGCGGCGCCTGCGCTTCACCGCGCACTCCTACGGCGTCTGGGACGGCGCGGAGCCGTCCTCGCACGCCGAGTTCCTGAAGCGCTGCGGCGAGCTCGGCATACGCGCCAATTCGTTCGAGCGCTTCGCTTCCATCGACGAGGTCGTCGCGTACTTCTCGCGCTTCAAGGAAACCGTCATGCCGAAGCTGGCCTACGCGGTCGACGGGCTCGTCGTGAAGGTGGACTCCTTCGCCCAGCAGCGGCGGCTCGGCTTCACGGCGCGCAGCCCGCGCTGGGGGATCGCCTTCAAGTACCCCGCCCAGCAGGCGACGTCCGAAGTGATCGGCGTCGAATATTCGGTCGGGCGGACCGGAGTGATCACGCCGGTCGCGAAGGTCGCGCCCGTGTTCTGCGCGGGCGTGACGATTTCCTCGGTCACGCTGCACAACTTCGAGGAAGTCGAGCGGCTGGGCCTGCGGATCGGCGACCGCGTCTTGATCGAGCGCGCGGGCGAGGTCATCCCCAAGGTCGTCAAGGTCGTCGAGAAGGCGAAGAAGCGCGCCGCGATCGTCCCGCCGCGGAAGTGCCCCGATTGCGGCAGCCCCGTCGTCAAGGAGGAGGGGCTGGTCGCCTACCGCTGCGACAATCCCTCGTGCCCGGCCCAGCTGCGGCGGACCCTCGAGCACTTCGCCTCGCGCCCGGCGATGGACATCGTCGGCCTCGGGGATTCGGCCGTCGACCAGCTCGTCGCGCGCGGCCTCGTCAAGGACGTCGCGGGCATCTACGATCTGAAGAAGGAGCAGCTGCTCGAGCTGGAGCTCTTCGCCGACAAAAAGGCCGACAATCTTCTGGCCCAGATCGAGGCGAGCAAGGCGAAGACTCTCGACCGGGTCCTGAACGGCCTCGGCATTCGGCAGGTCGGCGAAAAGACGGCGGAAGTCTTGGCGGAACGATTCGATATCGATCGCTTATTGGCCGCGAGCGAGGCGGACTTCATGGCGGCGCCGGACGTCGGGCCGATCGTGGCCAAGTCGCTCCAGTCTTTCTTCTCCTCGAAGGCCGGGCGCGACTTGATCGCGCGGCTTCGCGCGCACGGCCTGACGATGGCCAAGCCCGCCAGGACCATCGCCGCCGGGGCGCCGTTTTCGGGCAAGACCTTCGTCTTCACGGGCGCGCTGACGCTGTTCACGCGCGAGGAGGCCGAGGAGAAGGTCAAGTCGCTCGGCGGCAAGGCCGCGGGCTCGGTCTCGGCCAAGACGACTTTCGTCGTCGCCGGCGCGGACGCGGGATCGAAGCTCAAGAAAGCCGAATCGCTCGGCGTGAAGGTCCTGACCGAGAAGGAATTCCAGGAGATGCTGCCGTGAGCGCCAAGAAAGAACGCGAGCGGCCGCGCGTCGCGCTCCTGCACGTGGCCGACCGCACCGGGATCGGCGAGTTCGCCCACGCCCTGCTCGCGCTCGGCTTCGAGCTGGTCGCGACGGGACCGACGTCGACCGCGCTGCGCCACGACGGCCTGCGCCACATCTCGCTGTCCGAGTTCACCGGCGAGCGCCTCCCGGCCGACGCGCTGGCGCTCCTGCACCCCAAGGTGATCGCCGCCCTCACCGGCGAGAAGCCCGGCATCGACCTCGTCGCGGTCAACTTCTACCCGCTCGCGGAGGCGACGGCCGACGCGTCGCTGTCCCAGGACGAGGTCCTGGCCTACGTCGACCCCGTCGGTCCGACGCTCCTGCGCGCGGCGGCGCGAAACTTCCGGAACGTCATCCCCCTCTGCGACCCCGACGACTACCAGCAGGCCGTCGAGACGCTGAAGGCCTACGACCGCATGCTGCCGGATCGACGGCAGATCCTGGCCGCCAAGACCTTTCACTACGCGGCCTACTACGACTCGACCGTCGCGCAATACCTGGGCGGCAAGTGGGACAAGCTCCCCGACGAGGTCGTCGTGGCCCTGAAAAAAAGCGCGGACCTGCGCTACGGCGAGAACCCGCACCAGAGCGGCGCGTTCTACACGCTGTCGGGCGCGCGCCCCTGGGGCCTGAACGCCGCGCAGCTCGTGTTCGGCCGGCCGCTCGCGTACGGCCACTACCTGGACCTCGAGACGGCCTGGGAGCTGGTCACGGCGTTCCGCGAGCCCGCCTGCGCCATCGTCAAGCACGCCCTGCCCGCGGGATTCGCGACCGCCGAGGACCTCGCGCGCGCCGCGCGCCGCGCCTACGCGGGCGATCCGCGCGGCTGCTTCCGCGGCACGGCCGCCGTGAACCTGGAAGTCGACGAGGAGGCGGCGCAGTTCTTCGCCGAGGAGTTCGTCTCCTGCATCGCGGCCCCCGATTTCTCGCCGGCGGCCCTGCGCCTTTTAAAGACCAAGAAGGACATCCGCCTCGTGACGCTCCCCTCCACGCTCATCGCGGCCAACGAGCTGGACCTGCGCTCGGTGGCGGGCGGGATGCTGGTCCAGGAAAAGGACCAGCGGCCGTTCGTCGGGGACCTGAAGTCCGCGGCCAAGCGCCCGCCGACGGAGCGCGAGGTCGCGGCGCTGATCGTGGCCTGGCACACCGCCATGCACGCGCGCACGCACGCGGCCGTGATCGCGCGCGGCTCCGCGGTCATCGGGATCGGCTCGGGGCAGACCTCGCGCCTGGACGCGGTGCGGCTGGCGCTGGTCAAGTCCCAGGAGCGCCACCCCATCCTCGCGGCCGGCGAGCCGCTCGTGCTGGCCTCCGACGGGGCTCTCACCTCCGAGCACGTCCACGCCGCGGCCGACGGCGGCGTGACGGCGATCATCCACCCCGGCGGGGCCTCCGAGGACAAGGACGCGGCCGAGGCGTGCGTCCGCCGCGGGGTCTCGCTCGTCACGACGGGCGTGCGCCACTTTCGGCATTGATCCCGAGGGCTTGACGGGCGCTCCCCCGCGCGTTAAACTTCGGCCATGGCCATGCGCGAACAGACGGCGGTCCGCTTCAAGATCACGAGCGCGACGCTCAGCGCCCAGGACATCCAGGCGCGCACGGGCTTGGCGCCGGACGAGACGTGGAAGATGGGAGACGCGCGCGGCGCCTTCGGCAACGTCGAGAAGCGCCACGGCTTCGTCCTGGAGACGAAGGCGATGATGTCGGCCACGCTCGACGACCACATCAAGGCCATGCTCAAGCGCCTGGCGCCCCACGCCCAGCACATCGGCGCGATCGCGGCCGAAACGATCATCGAGTTCACCTGCATCGTCCACCGCAACGCGGCCCCCATGCTGCATTTCGAGCGCGACGACATCCGCTGGCTCGGGGTGATGGGCGCGAAGCTCGACGTGGACATCTTCATCCTCGACGAGGCGAAGGCGAAGGCGCGCTACGCCTCGCCCGCGGCGCCCGCGACTCCGGAGCCGGGCGCGCCCGCGACGCCGCCGCCGAACTCGGACTAGAGCGTCCCGCTCACTTCGGGACGACGACGCCGTCCATCTCGGGGTGCAGGGGGAACGCCAGCTTCATGCGCTCCATCTCCTTGCGCACGAGCCTCACGGCGGCGAGATCGCGGGTCGCCTTGTCGTCGGCGCCGATGACGCGCCACGGGGCCCACCAGGCGCTGGTGCGGGCGAGGACGGCGTGGCGGGCCTTCACCCAAAAGTCGAAGTTCTTGCGGGTCTCGTGGTCGCTGATCTTGTGGTCCTTGTCGGGCGGGCTCTTCCAGCGCTTCTCGGGCTTGTCCATGCGGTCCTGGAGGCGCTTGTACTGCTCGGCGTTCGACATGTGGAGATAGATCTTGACGATCTTCACGCCGCGGGCGGCCAGCTCGGCCTCGAAGGCGACGACCTGACCGTAGCGGGACTCGATCTCCTTGTCCGAGAACATGGCGGCGGGATTGGCGGGGTCCTTGGCGTGCAGGTCGCGCATCACGCTCGGAACGAGGATGTCCTCGTAGTGGGAGCGGTCGAAGAAGACGATCTTCGATTCGCCTTCCTGGGGGGCCTTCCTCTTCGTGCGCGCGAGGAAGTGCTCGGCGAACTCCTCGGGGGTGGGCTTCTTGAACTGCTCGGTGCGGGTCCAGGAGGGGTTGATGCCGCGGAAGGCGTCGACGACGCCCCCCTTGCCGGCGCTGTCCAAGCCGTCGAGGACGACCAGGACGGACTGGCGTCCGTCGGCGTACATCTCCTTCTGCATGAGGCGTATCTTCTCGATCTCCTTGAGGCGCTTCTTCTCGGCCTTCTTGGCGCCGGGGCCCGCCTCGACGGTCGGGAAGGCCGACAGGTCCACTTCCTCGCCGGGGGCGGCGGCGGCGCCGTCGAAGCGGGCGTTGAGCTTGGCGGCCTCCTTCGCGAGCTCGCGGCGCTCGGCGGCGGGCGATTCCTGGATATTCTTGTGCAGGGCCTCGATGGCGGCGGCGGCCTTTTCGCCCTTCTCGGTCCCGGCGGCGCGCATGGTCGCGGCCAGCGCGGGCAGGGCAGCCTTCGGGGCGGCCAGGGCCTGGGTCAGGGCGGCGCGGGCGGCGAACGCTTCGGGAGTCGCGGCGACGGGCGCGGGAGCCACGGTCGTCAGGAAGGCCTGGGGCAGCG
>VFSW01004609.1_pt1 | contig 20525 bp, 12 predicted proteins | sample 5358111 | NCBI WGS metagenome assembly VFSW01 (sample SAMN11554181, study PRJNA540505) | mine drainage metagenome | isolation source: sediment from site ElyBrook_90M | place: USA: Ely Copper Mine, Vershire, VT | collected 2017
CTCTCCCGTGTCCCGCCGTACGATCGAGCGCATCACCGCCGACGCCTCCAGCGTCGTCGCATCGATGCCCACCCGCTTACCCTTCAGCAGGTCCCGATCCGCCAGCAGCCCCAGCACCCAGCCGAACACCGCCCGGTGCGTCTCCACATCGATCAGCCGCCGCGTCCGCGAGATCGTCGAGTGATCCGGCGTCGACTCCCTCAGCCCAATGCGCACAAACTGCCGCAGCGCCAGCGAATCGGCCAGCCGCCACGCAATCCCTCGCTCGCTGTCGATTCCCTCGAAGTAACCGATCAGCAGCGAGCGAAAATAGACTCCCGGCACCAGCCCCGGACGCCCCACCTTCTCCGCGTAGAACTTCCGGCACAGCCCTTCCACATACGGGTCGAACTTCTCCTCTTCCAGCAGCTCGTTCAGCCGCTGATAGAAAGGATGGCCCGGCGACCGCGCCAGCTCCCCGTTCGTGATCCAGATCTCTTCCTGCTCCTCCTGCGACTTGCGCGTTCCCATCCCCATGCCCGCATCCTAACCACTCTCCCGCTCCGGCTCCAGGTCTTTCCGCGCTACTCTATCGGGACTTTAACCACGGACTGTTAGGCTCTGCTGGCCCCACAGGCGCCCCTTCGACAAAACCACCCCGCGGGAAAGATGCCGTCGCGCATCAATTCCAGCCCCAGCGCATAGACGTTGGTCTCGCTCGGATCGAGTTGCGCTGCCCGCTGGTCGTGCTCCAGGGCGGCTCCGAAGTTTTCGTTCTTCTCCTCGATCTCCCCCCACAGCGACTGTATCTGCGCCGAGGAGTCCGCATGGGGAATGGTGGCCACCACCTCAGCGGCGCGCTTCGTTTTTCCGGCATTAAGCAGAGCGACGGCCCAGTTATGCAGGAGGTCCGGATCGGGCGGCCCGTCCCCACACGCTGCTCTAAAATGCTGCCGCGCGGCACGCGCTTCGTTTCGCCTCCGCCAGTCAGTCTACCGCCGACAGGTGCCCCCGGTTGCTGAATCACAGCGGCAACAGCCGTCCCCGCAGTCATCATAGACGCTATCGACGATTGAGCGTGACCTGTCCTCGCTCCGCACCACGCACTCCGCCGCTGACGCTTCCCGTTCTCAGCACCGCCCCAAAAATCAACGCCGTATCGATGCTTCTCCGCAAGCTATTCCTGCACCAACACAGCAGAGCGGCCCGAAGCATCACAGCTCGACCTCGGTCATCGGCCCCCGGAGCGTCGCCATCTTGCTTCCCTTTCTGCCTGCAATCTCCACACGCATCTTTCTTCCAGTCGCCGGCTTGCCTTTTGGATCGACACGTAGCGAGAGCTTCCGCTCCTTGTCGTTCCACTCGCAGAAAATCCGCGTAAACTCACCCTCCTCGCAGCGGAAGCTCTCGCCGTCGTCCTCATAGAGAGCAAACCCGCCATCCGCGCCAGGATAGACGCGCAGCATCAGCGGCTCATCCACAGGCTGGGCCGCGTACTGCTTGATGGGTCCGAAGGGCACGACGGAGCCCGCCTTCACATAGAGCGGCGCTGTCTTCAGGTCCACCGTTCGCGAGGATTCGCCCTGGCCCTGGGTCGATTCCTCTGTCCAGAAATCCCACCAAAGCCCAACCGGCAGATAGACCGTTCGCTTGTCTGCGCCCGCCTCCAGCACAGGGGCCACCAGGAAGCTGTCGCCGAAGAGATATTGGTCCTCGCGTGTCAGGGCGTGGTTGTCCTCGGGATACGCGAGCCACAGCGGCCGGATCAGCGGCAGGCCCGTCGTATGAGCCTGCGCTACGGATGAATATAGATAAGGAAGGAGCCGGTAGCGGAGGTTCAGATATTTGCGGCAGATTTCCTCCACCTGTGGATCGTGCAGCTCCTGCTCCGGCGGCCAGTCGGGCCCCAGGCGCTCGGCTCCTTCCAGCGGCCCGGGGGTTCCGGAATCCCAACCCCATGGCAGGCGCAGCTTCCAGACGCGGCCGTGAGAGCGGAACAGAGGACAGAACGCGCTGAACTGAAACCATCGTAAATAGAGTTCCGGTGTAAGCTCGTGCGTCGGCACAAAGCCGCCCGTGTCCGTGCCCCAGTAAGGAATGCCGCAGAGACCGACGTTGATGCCCTGGCGCACCTGTGCTGCCAGAGCGGCCCAGCTCGAGTCGACATCGCCCGACCACAGCCAGCCGTAGCGCTGGAGCCCGGCATATCCATTGCGATGCAATGCGAAGGGACGACGCTCCGGATGCACACTCCGTGGCCCATCCCAGTAGAGCTGGTTGCGCTGGAAACGCGCATCGACCGAGAGGCGGTCGCCTTCGTCGGGCCACCAGCCGGCCACGCCCGCTTCTTCCACGGGCAGATGCTGCCGCCAGTAGCCGACGGCATCGCCCGGCGTCAGTGCCTCCGCGCCCGTGTCGTGCATCGTGCCATGAAAGTCGCCCGGCGGCACCACATGCAGTACCACCTTGAAATGTTCATCGTGTAGCTGCTGAATCTGCGCCTTCGGATCGGGAAACACATCCGCATTAAAGGTGAACGAACCATGCCCCGTATTCCATCCCGAGGGGCAGAATCCGGTTCCCAGATAGATCAGCGTGTCGCAGGGCAGGTTCTTCCTTCGGAAGGTCTGTGCCTCGCTCATGACTTCCTCGCGGCTGGCCAGCGTGCGGTGCGACTGCTGATAGCCCAGGGACCAGAGTGGAGGCAAATGCGGGAAGCCGGTCAGTTCCGCATAGCCGCGCAGGATCTCGGCCGGCGTCTCGCCCACAACCAGATAAACGTTGCGGCTCGATGTAGCCTCTACGGGCTGGAAAATCCCGACGTCGCCCGTCAGATCGAAAAAGCCCGAAGGCTGTCCGATAAATAATCCCCATCCTCCCGCGCTCATGAGCCACGGAATCGGAAGCCTCGCGCCGTCGAGCGCCAGATGCGGCGTGCCTTCGCCATTCCGCATACCGTACTTCGCTCCGCGCAGATCGTAACGAGGCAATCCTTCTCCCAGACCGAAGAGTGGGGCATCTCCAATGCGGAACCGGATGGCAGTGCTGTCGGGGTCGAAGCGAATTTCCTGATGGAAATCCCGCGATGTGCCGGAAACCGTAATCCGAAGCGGATTCTCGGCGACTGCAATCCGATAGCCGCGCCACGCCAGACTAGTGGCCGCCGCGTCGCTCTTCTTCAGCAGGGAATGCGCTGAAGGCTGCTCGACAACTCCCAGTTCTTCGATCGACGGCCACGCGTTCACCGGAGCGATCGCAATCCGCAGAACCCGCGGAGAGATTTCCGTCAGCACCAAATCCAGCTGGCCCGGTTCTCCAGTCAGCGGATTCCGTGCTTCGGCCACAACCACTCGTCTGCCGAGGAGGAACTGCGCAAGGCCGGCTCCGATTCCGCCGATGACCGACCGTCTGGAGATTGGCTTCATCATGATGAGGACCTTCGTTGGGGAGCTTCCTATTTTCTCAATGCCGAGCATTGCCTTACTGGCCGGATGCCGGAACCGCATCGGCATTCCAGTCGGGAGGCTGCTCACCCAGCATGTTGCGAACGAAGTAGTCATACGTCCTGCGCTGCGTGTAGTACCCGTAGGGACCGCGAGTGCCGTGGTCGGCGCCCGGTACTTCCAGCAGGTCGAATCTCTTGTTGGCGCGGATGAGCCGGTCGACGACCTGCAGGGTGGAAGAAGGGTCGACGTTGTGGTCCATCTCCCCGAAGATCAACAGGAGCTTGCCCTTCAGGCGCCAGGCGTTGTCGACGTTGGAGGAATCGGAGTACTGCGGACCGACAGGCCACCCCATCCACTGCTCGTTCCACCAGATTTTGTCCATGCGGTTGTCGTGGCATCCACTGTTAGAGACGGCGACGGTGTAGAACTCCGGGTGGAAGAGCAACGCGCCCATCGAGCTCTGGCCTCCAGATGAAGTTCCGAAGATGCCTGCGCCGTGCGAGATGTCATACCAGGGAAACTGAGCGGCCGCGGCTTTATGCCAGAGGATGCGGTCGGGAAAACCCGCATCTTTCAGGTTCTTCCAAGCGACGTTGTGAAAGGCCCGCGAGCGATTATTAGTGCCCATGCCATCGATCTGGACCACGACGAACCCGAGTTGGGTAAGAGGCTCGATGTGGGTCGTGAAGGCCTTGGGAACGAAGGAGCCCTGCGGTCCCGCGTAGATATCTTCGATAACCCGGTATTTCTTCTTCGGATCAAAGCTATTCGGCTTGTAGATGACGCCCCAGATATCCGTGGCGCCATCGCGTCCTTTGGCGTGGAAGATGTCGGGAGCATGCCAGCCGGCGGCGACCAGCTTGCCGATGTCCGCATGTTCGACCACAATGAGCTGCTTGTTGTCCGAGGCCTGGTAGAGGGCCATGGTTGGCGCCAGATCGATACGAGACCAGGTATCGAGGAAATATTTGCCATCGGGCGAGAACTCGACGTGGTGATCGGCCTCATCGGGCGTGAGCGGCATGAGGCCGGTGCCGTCGAAGTTGATGCGGTAGGCGTGCACGAAGTACGGGTCTTCGCCCGGGTTCATGCCACTGGCTTCGAACCAGATCTGGCGCTTGTCGTCGTCGACATAGTTGACCGCGCGGACGACCCACGATCCGCGGGTGATCTGGCTTTCGAGTGCGCCGGTGTGCCCATTGAAGAGGTAGAGATGCTCCCAGCCGTCGCGCTCGGAGGCCCAGATCATCTCCTGGCCGTCGTGAATGTCGTGCCGGTAGACTTTGCCGGTATCGAACTGGTTCATGACCAGGGGCTCGTAATTGATGAAGGTGTCGCTGGCCTCGTCGATCAGGGTGCGAGCCTCACCGGTGTGGCCGTCCACTTCAATGACGCGGTATACCTGATGTCCGCGCTGATTGTATTCGAAGGTGAAGGCGCGGCTGTCTTTCCACCAAACGGCATGGGTCAGATCGTACGGGTTCGGGAACAGCGCATTGCCGATGGCGATTTGCTTCTGCGTTGCGACGTCGAAAAGGACAGGCTGCGGCAGCGGCAAAACATCCCCCGCCTTCGGGTAGACCATGGTGGAGGTTTCCGGCTGCAGTTGGTCTTTGGGTGAGGACTCCACGTAATGGATGAGGCGGCGATACCCAGGGCGGATGCGGTAGACGACGAGGTGGGTTGAATCCGGCGACCAGGCCAGGGTCGAGAAGGCATAGTAGTTGCCTTCGGAGCCGTCTTCGCTCAGGACGTATTTCTGTTTGCCGTCTTTGGAGCGGACCTCGACGTTGTAATTCAGGATGTACGCGAGCCATTTGCCGTCGGGCGAGGGCAGGGTCTTGTCGGCGCTGTTTTCGTCCTTCGGCGTGTCGTCGTAGCCGTAGTTGTCGCCGGAGAAGAGCGGGTGGCCGTGGCAGGTCCATGCGTGCAGATCGCAATGCCACCGAGTGTTCTCGGTGGAGAATTCGATGGCGGCGTCGTTGTCGGTGAAACGGAAACGCGCAAAGGGGAGTGTGAGCGCCGTATAGCTGTCGCCACTGGCGGCGGAGAGCGCGACCGCCAGTTTGGTCTGGTCGAAGGCCGGCTGTTTGGCCTGGGTGGCAGCGTCCACGATGACGAACTGGGGTCCGCCGTCTACCGATTTGCGATAGACGAAGCGATCGCCGGTGGGAAGCCAGGAGACGTTGTCCGGCAGATCGATGGCGAGGGAATCGTACTTCTTCTGCAGGTTCAGGGCGCGGTCGTAGTCAGCACGCGTGACCTGGCCATAGCTGCGGAATGCGAACGCGCCGATGCCCGCGAGCAACAGCACAGGTAGGATCAACCGCTGATTCATGCGCCTCCTGATCGCCTGGAACTGCGCAGGCGAAAGTTCTCGTCCATGAGCCTGGACAGGGTGGGAAAGCAAACGTCAGAAGTGTGACGAAACGCAGATCCGGGGATCAGCAGTCCGCTGGGGCGGCGTACAAAGCATGGTCCGCCGTGAGAATTGTGTACAATACTGCATGCGACAAGTCAAGCCGGCAGCTGCCGAATCGCGGGAGGCTGCGCGGGCACCAGGGGGGACAGCTTGATGGATTACCAGCTGCCGCGTTCGCCGAAGATTTCGATGACCTTGGCAAGGCGAGCGCAGCCGTTTTCCCAGTTGACCTGCAGCGCGCGTTCGGTGCGCGCAGCATCCCCGGCAACGATCGCGGCGATAATCTCTTCGTGCTCGGCAAGGGAGGGATGAAGATCGTGCATGATCCAGCTGGCGTAAAGGCGCCAGTAACGCTCCGCTTGCGGTTCGATGGACTTGTGCAGCGCAGTGAGTCGCGGCCCCGCTCCGGCTTCGATGATGGTGCGATGAAAGCTGCGGTCGATATCGAAAATGCCGGAAGCATGGGAATTGGAGGATTCTGCAATCTCGCGAAGTTGCTCGTTGAATCGCTTCAACCGTCCGGTAATCTCGGTACGGCGGGCCTTGGCAAGGGTTGCCGTGCGGTGCCCGGCGAGTCCTTCGACATGGCCGATGACCTGGTAAAGCTCGGCCGCGTCTTCCTGGGTGAGCGGTGCGACAACCATGCGCGATTTGCGCACGTTGGTATGCTCGATGACGTAGCCTTCGCGCTGCAGCAGATGAAGGGCGCTGCGAACGGGAGTCCGGCTCATGGCCAAGTGCTTGGCTAGGTCTGCCTCGACGATCCAAGAACCGGGAGAAAGACGGCCATGCACGATCAGCTCGCGGATTTCGTGGAAGGCCTTGCGCAGGCTGTTTCCGTGTTCAGTTTTTTGCCGCTTGGAGGGTTTACTGCCAGCCGATGCCACGTGCACTGCCATAGGAGAATCGTTTCCGGACCTTCCAGAGATTTTACCCCGCCGTTTAGCCGCCAAAAGCGGAATTCGGAATGCGCCCCCGCAGGGATAAGGTAGTATCCAGGATTGTAGACAATTTTGCTGCGCCTCGCCTATGCCCCTGATTGAGACTGTTGACTCTCACACTGCCGGAGAACCTACGCGAGTCGTGGTATCGGGCGGCCCTGACCTTGGAACGGACAGCCTGGACGAGCGGCTGCGCCGGTTCGCGACCGAGCACGACTCATTTCGATCGGCGGTCGTGAACGAGCCGCGAGGCTCCGATGTGCTGGTCGGCGCGCTGCTGCTGGAGCCGACGGACCCAAGCTGCGCCGCAGGAGCGATCTTTTTCAACAACGTCGGCTACCTGGGAATGTGCGGGCACGGCACCATCGGCCTGGTAACAACGCTGGCCCACCTGGGACGTATTGGGCCCGGAGAGCACCGGATCGAGACGCCGGTGGGCGTGGTGCGAGCCACCCTCCACCCCGGCGGCCAGGTGACGGTCGAGAATGTCGTCAGTTACCGCTATCGGGATGCGGTCCCGGTCAGCGTTCCTGGGTACGGAACCGTGAAAGGGGACATTGCCTGGGGCGGGAACTGGTTTTACCTGCTGGAGTCCGCGCCCTGCGATCTGGTGCTGGAGAACCAGGAGGCTCTGACGGCTTACACCTGGGCGGTGCGAGGCGCGCTGACGGCCAGCCGTATTACAGGTGAGGGCGGGGCAGTAATCGACCACATCGAGGTGTCGGCGCCGCCGCATACAGAGGACGGGGACAGCCGCAACTTCGTCCTGTGTCCGGGTAAGGCGTACGACCGCTCCCCCTGCGGAACCGGCACCAGCGCCAAGCTGGCCTGCCTGGCGGCGGAAGGAAAGCTGGAGCCGGGGAAGGTGTGGCGGCAGGAGGGAATCCTGGGCACTGTTTTTCAAGGGTCCTACCGGCTGGAGAACGGTACCCGCAGCCGAATCGTCCCCAGCATTACCGGCTCGGCCTACATCACGGGCGAGAGCAAACTGATCCTGAATCAGGAAGACCCATTCTGCAGCGGCATTCGTTCATGAACTCAGGTTGGGATGTGGTCATCCTCGGCGCCGGCATTGTCGGTGCGGCCTGTGCGCGGGAGTGTGCCGCGCGAGGGTTGCGTACGGCAGTGATCGACGCGGCGGGCGTGGGCGGCGGCGCAACCGCGGCGGGTATGGGACACATCGTGGTGATGGACGACTCGCCGGCGCAACTTGCGCTGACGCGCTGGTCGCAGGCCCTGTGGAGGGAACTGGCGGATCATCTGCCGCCAGAGGCCGAGTACGAGGCGCGGGGCACATTGTGGGTGGCCGCCGATGAGGAGGAGATGGCGGAGGTCCGGCGCAAGCAAGGGGTGTACGCCGCGGCTGGAGTTGCGGTCGAGATCCTCGACAGTCAAGCACTGGCGGAGGCGGAACCGCAGTTGCGGCGCGAACTGGCGGGCGCACTGTTGGTGCCCACGGACGGGGTCCTCTACCCGCCGTCTGCCGCGGAATATCTGATGCGTGAAGCGAGCCGTCTGGGCGCGGAGATGTTGGATCCGCAGCGGGTGATCCTGGCGCACCAAGGCCGCGTGCGGCTTGAAAACGGCGGCGAATTGCAGGCTGGACGCATCGTGAATGCCTGCGGAGCTGGGGCGACCGACCTGGTGCCGGAGCTGCCGATTCGCAAGCGGCGCGGGCACCTGGTCATCACCGACCGCTACCCGGGGTTCGTTCATCACCAACTGGTGGAATTGGGGTATCTCAGGAGCGCGCACTCTGTCGCGACGGATTCGGTCGCGTTTAACGTACAGCCGCGGCAGACCGGACAGCTGCTGATCGGATCGTCGCGGGAGTACGGAGCAGAAAATGCGGCGATCAACCACCCGCTGCTCGAAGCCATGATCGAGCGGGCGCGGGACTATCTGCCCGAGATCGGGAATCTGCAGGCGATCCGGGTGTGGACCGGCTTTCGCGCCGCGACGCCGGACAAGCTACCCCTGATCGGGCCGTGGCCTGGGTACGATTCGCTGCTCCTGGCGACGGGGCACGAAGGGCTGGGTATCACAACTTCGCTGGCGACCGGCAAGTTGATTGCCGCGGCCCTCACCGGCGAGAAACCCCTAATCGCTCCGGAGCCGTACCTTCCTGCACGCTTTGCACAGAGCCTCGCTTCGGCCGAGTTTCAGCTTGCGTAAGACGCCGCAGCCCATCGCGCTGACCGTCGACGGCTCCACTGTCGAGGTAATACCTGGGACCACCGTGGCGGCAGCGGTACTGATGGCGGGCACGCAGACGCGCATGTCCGTTCGCGGCGAAACACGCGGGCCGCTCTGCGGAATGGGCATCTGCTTCGAATGCCGTGTGACCATCGACGGCACGCCGCACCAGCGGAGCTGCCAGATTCTCTGTGCTCCGGGAATGCAGGTGGCGACCCGATGAAGACGACGTTCGACGTCCTGATTGGCGGCGCGGGGCCGGCGGGCATGGCGGCGGCCGTAACGGCAGCGGAAAGCGGCCGGAGTGTCGGACTGGTGGATGACAATCCGGCACCCGGTGGGCAGATTTGGCGCGCGGGCGGACACCTGCCGAAAGAGGCGCGGAGATGGATCAGTCGGCTGGAACGGTCGACGGTGGAACGCCTCCAGGGCTGGCGCGTGTTCGATGCACCGGAGCGGGGCGTCCTGCGAGCCGAGCGAAGCGGGCTTGCAGCAGGCGAACATATCGAGCTGCGATTTGAAAAGCTGATTCTTGCCACCGGTGCGCGCGAGCGTTTTCTGCCGTTCCCCGGATGGACGCTGCCCAACGTGATGGGGGCTGGCGGCCTGGATGCAATGGTTCGCGGTGGCCTGCCGATCGAGGGAAAGCGGGTTGTGGTGGCGGGTACGGGTCCGCTGCTGCTGGCGGTTGCGGCGCACCTGGCGGAACGAGGAGCCAAAATCCTGGCCATCTGCGAGCAGGCGTCCCTCCGGCAGATGCTGCCTCTTGCCGCGCAGGTCGCGCGTCAGCCGGGAAAGCTGGGGCAGGGCATTCGGTATCGCTGGAGAACTCGGCGAACCCTGTACCGGATGAATTGCTGGCCCATCTCCGCGCTGGGCGATACAAGGCTGCAATCGGTGGTGCTGGAACAAGACGGGAAGAGGCAGATCGTGGAGTGCGATTACCTCGCCTGCGGCTTTCATCTGGTGCCGAACACCGAACTGGCGGAGCTGCTGGGGTGCCGGCTGGAGGATGGGTTCGTCGTCACGGACGATCTCCTGCAGACATCCCTGGAGAACGTGGGTTGTGCAGGCGAGCCGACAGGCATCGGCGGTGTCGAACTGGCGCTGCTCGAAGGCCGCATTGCGGCGCTGGCGGCGTGCGGCCGGGAAGGCGAGGCGCGCCCGCTCATTCGGCAACGGCGGCGCTCGCTGGGATTTGTGCGTGCGCTGCGCCAGGCCTGCAGCCTGACACCGCAGATGCGGGCCGTCGCGACTGACGACACCATCGTCTGCCGCTGTGAAGATGTGAGCCTGGGCTCCCTGCGTGGGAGGACCGGATGGCGCGATGCCAAGCTGCTCACCCGCTGCGGCATGGGACCGTGCCAGGGCCGGATCTGCGGCGGGGCGGTGGAGTACCTTTTCGGCTGGCACGCCGAATCGGTTCGGCCTCCGCTTTCTCCATCGCTGGTGAGCAGCCTGGCCGGATCCGTTGCGCAAATCAATAACTCAGATCAGATGAAGGAGACCGTATGAAGTGGTATGGCGTGATGCCTGCGATGACAACAGGTTTTGACCGGCAATTGCGAGTGGACGAGGCGTTCACGACGCGCCATGTGCAGTGGCTGCTGGCCAACGGATGCACGGGCATCGTCGCCCTTGGCTCGCTGGGCGAGGCGGCGACGCTGACGACCGCGGAGAAAGAAGCTCTCCTGCGCAATGTCGTGGCCGCGGCGAAAGGCGCGCCGGTGGTGGCGGCGATTTCGGCCCTCTCGACGGATGAGGCTGCGGCGCTGGCAAAGAGAGCCGAGGAACTCGGCTGCTCGGGACTGATGGTGTTGCCTCCGTATGTCTATAAGGGCGACTGGCGCGAGATGAAGGCGCACATCGCAGCGATTTTTCAGGCGACGAAGCTCTCCTGCATGCTCTACAACAATCCGGTTTCTTATGGAACAGACTTTCTGCCGGAGCACATCGCCGAACTGGCCGCCGAGCACGAGAACTTTGCTGCGGTGAAAGAATCGAGCACCGACGTGCGGCGCGTAACCGCGATCCGCGCGCTGACCAGAGATCGCCTGAAGATTTTTGTCGGCGTCGACGATGCCATTGTGGAAGGTATTGCGGCCGGCGCGGTGGGCTGGGTAGCCGGGCTGGTGAATACATTTCCGGCGGAGTCCGTTGCGTTGTTCAACGCGGCGATCGAGGGGCGGCGCGAAGAGGCATTCGCGCTCTACCGCTGGTTCCTGCCTCTGCTCCGCATGGATACGGTTCCGAAGTTCATCCAGCTGATCAAACAGGTGCAGCAGGAGACCGGTACCGGGAATGCGCGCGTGCGCCCGCCTCGGCTGGAGGTGGTCGGACAGGAGCTGGAAGAAACGCAGGCTGCCGTGAAGCACGCGCTGGCTCACCCACCTGCGGTGAGGAGCACGGAGTTCAAGGCGTAGTCAGGAACGCGATCAGGCGGAGCCAGATCTTCTGGATTCCTCTGAACAACGGTAGTATGACGCCGAAACACGTTCGGCGCTAAGAATTACGCAGGCGGGCGGCCTGCATCGCTGACCGGTGCGATGTTGTGCTGCAGAAGCGTGCGATTGAAGGCTGGCACTTCCTTCGTGAGGAGGTTGTTGTAGTCGGCCTCAGCTTTCGCGAGCTTCTGCTCGATGTCGCCGAAGAGCTGAACTTCGGTATCGGTGGGGCGGTAATCGCCGCCGCCGGCCACATCGCCCGCGCCCGGACCGATCTCCGCAGCCAGCCAGAGAAGGTTGTAGTAGACCTTCCACGCGGAGATGTAGGTCTTGTCGTCACTGGCGGCGAGGGGTTCGCTGAGCAGTTCGTACTCGACGTTCTGCATCTTCTTGTCCGTATCATGCGCAGCCCGCGCGAGCTCCTTTTCGCTCGACTCGCTGTCGAGCATCTTCTCTGTGTCAGAGAGCTGTTTGCGCATCCACTCGATGCGGTTCACCATGTCCGACGTCTTATCGACATCGGCATCGATGCGCAGCTGGAGCTTCACCGACGCTTCTATATCGGCCTGAGTGCCGTGACTGTGGGGATCCGCCAGGATGGTCACAGGCTGGCTGTAAGTCTGGCCGTCAACGGTGAGTTTTGCAATGTACTTGCCGGGCGCGGCCATCGGCGCGGGGATTCTCTCCATCCCCCAGTGCGTGACCGGGCGCTCGTCTCTGCCGAAGAAGCGGCCTTCGAGGAAGATGTTCGGATCCTCCGGCGGGACGGTGCGCAGATCGATCTGGCGGGGCGCATCGTAATGCATGTCCCACCCGATGCGGTTAATCCCTTCATGCGCGGGCTCGTTGATTTTGCGTACCAGCTTGCCGCCGGCGTCGAAGATCTGCATCTCGACCGGTTTGGCCGGCGCCGACTTCAGATTGAAATCGAGAAAGACAAACTCGTGGTGCAAAAGCCTGTAGGTTGGACGCGGCGCAAAGAAGCGAACATTCTCGGTCGTTGCCTGTCGGGCCATCTGTTCGAGCGGCGTGATGTCGTCGAGGATATAGAAGCCGCGGCCGTAAGTGGAGACGACCAGATCGTGGAACCGCTTCTGCACGACCGTCCAGGTGACGGGAGAGGGCGGCAGGCCTTGATTGAAATGCGTCCAGTTCGCGCCGTCATCGAGCGAGTAGTAGAACGCGTTGCCGGTCCCGGCAAAAAGAAGGCCTTTGCAGTTCGGGTCTTCGGAGACATTGCGGACGTAGGCGAGCGGTCCTTTGGGCAGGTTGCTCGAGATGCTCGTCCAGGTTTTGCCGAAGTCTGTCGTTTTGAAGATGAATGGATCGCGATTATCGACCAGGTGGAAGTCGACCGAGACGTACGCTGTGCCGGCGTCGAAGAACGAGGGCTGGATACTCGTGACCGTGCCCAGCGACGGCATATGGATATTTGCGGTGACGTCGTTCCAGTGCTGGCCGCCGTCGCCCGTGTACCAGACCTTGCCATCGTTGGTGCCGGCCAAGAGCAGTCCCTTCTGAACGGTGGAGGGAGCAAGAGCGAAAACCACTTCGCCATAGAACTGCCCCAGGTTATCGGGGATCAGGCCGCCGGATGAGACGATGTGGGCGGGATCCTGTGTCGATAGATCGGGACTGATTACCGACCAGCTTTGGCCTCCGTTGCTGGTTTTGAAGACGACCTGGCAGCCGTAATAGACGGTGTTGTTGTCGAAAGGATCGATGGCGAGCGGCGGCGTCCAGTGGCAGCGGTATTTCGCCTGATTCGGCGCCGAGTCCAGGGTGTGCATCCACGGGCTCACGGAGCGCGCCTGATGGGTGAGCGCATCCCAGCGGGTGACCTCGTCGGCGTAGCAGGAAGCCCAGACGATGTTGGGATCGCTGGGATCGGGGAGCGTGAAGCCGGACTCGCAACCGCCCATGCCGTGGTCCCAGCCGGCCTCGGGCGCCAGTTCGTTGAGGGGAATGCTGGGGCCGCGCATGGTGCTGTTGTCCTGCATATTGCCGTAGACGTAGTAGGGAATCTGATCGTCGACCGCTACGTGATACATCTGCCCGATGGGAAGAGTGACCTCGTTGAATCCGCGGCCAGCGACGGTGGTGATGGCCAGGCCTCCGTCAAACGAGATGGCGAAGCGGCTGGCGTTGGTGGGATCGATCCAGATGTCGTGGTTGTCGCCGCCCCACGGTTTGGCCTGAAAGGTGCGGCCGCCGTCGGTGGAGACAAGAAAGCTGCTGTTGGAGACCAGAACCTTGTCTTCGTCCGCGGGCGATACGGCGATGCGGATGTAATAGCCGCCGCGCCCGATCAGAGTGCGATCCCGGCTCACGACCTGCCAGTCCACGCCGCCATCGTTCGAGCGCCACAGCGATCCCTGCTTGTCGGTCTCAATGAGCGCATAGACGCGATTCGAATCGGTGGGTGCGACCGCAACGTCGATCTTCCCAACCGGAGAGTGAGGCAGTCCATGGCCTTCGATGCGCGTCCAGGTGGCGCCGCTGTCGTGAGACACAAACACACCGCTCCCTGGGCCTCCGCTAATCTCGGCCCAGGTATGCATCGAAACCTGCCACATGCCGGCGAACATGGTGCGCGGATTCTCCGGATCCATGGCGAGACCCGAGCAGCCGGTATTCTCGTCCACAAAAAGAACATGCTCCCAGGTCTTGCCGCCGTCGACAGTCCGAAAGACGCCCCGCTCCTTTTGTGCGCCGCCCAGACGGCCGAGCGCACACACGTACACATCGTCAGGATTCCGGGGATCGATCAGAACGCGCCCGATGCGGCCGGTTGCATCGAGTCCCATGTGCTCCCACGTCTTGCCGGCGTCGGTCGACTTGTAGACGCCATCCCCGGTGACATCGATATCGCGGATCGCCCACGCCTCGCCGGTCCCGGCCCAGACGATATTGTGATCGGTGGGCGCAACCGCGAGCGCGCCGATGGCCGCGACCGGCTCTTTGTCGAAGATCGGCTGCCATTCATTTCCGCCGTCGGTGGACTTCCAGATACCACCCGATGCTGCACCCGCATACCAGGTGCTGGGATCGCCCGGAACTCCGGCCACCGCCGCCACACGATTGCCGCGGTAAGGCCCGAGAAAACGGAAGCCAAACTCATTCGGGCCGCCGTGGTGCCGGCGCTGCGCGAAGGCGGGGCTGAAGGCAACGGCAAAAACAAGGATGCATGGCAGGGACTTCCGCGCGATCGGAACCAACATTTTCGACTGTGCTCCTGGAGGGGCGAGCTGGGAATGAGGATTGTACACCATTTCAAATGCAATCCTGCGGAGCGCCAGTCAGGATCAGCGATGTCCATTTCGGACAGACACGGAAGTCTGCGGAGCTACTTCCAGCCCGGTTTGCCTTCGGTGATGGTGATGTATCGGTCGAGGGGCAGACCGGAGAAGCGCTGACGGCTCCCGCCCGGCGCCGGCCACTCCACTTCGAGCCAGTCGATCTGCGATCGGGCGCCGAGACCGAGTACGATGCGCGGATCATGCGATGAGAGATAGCTGCCGCCGCCGACTTTGCTGCGATGACGTATCAGGTCGCCGCTCTTCCAGGTCACTTTCGCGCCGATCGCGTCGATGTTGGATCGGGTGCCGATGAGGCGAAGGCCAAGCCAGTGATGGCCGCGGCCGGCGTTGCTCCTGAGCAAAAGTGGGGGACCATCGTTGGTGGTCACCAGCACGTCCACCGCGCCATCGTTGTCGAAATCGCCGAGAGCCAGCCCGCGGCCGGCCAGAGGCTGCGCAAAGGCCGGGCCCCCGGCGCCGCTGACGTTTTTCCACGATCCTGCATCCTGCTCGAAAAGCAACAAAGGCTGGAGGTAGCGAAGCTCGGGGTGGTGCTGCTGGATTGCAAGGTCCGGATGACCGTTGGCGATGATCAGGTCGAGGTCGCCGTCGTTGTTGAAGTCGAAAAACTTCAAGCCCCAGCCGCTCATCAGCTCGGTTGTTGGGCCGATGGGGGTATGGAGCGAGACGTCGTCGAATCCGCCCTGATGGTTGTTGTGATAGAGCGAGTACATCTCATGATCGACGTTGGCAACGAAGAGATCGAGCCAGCCGTCCTGATCGTAGTCGGCGGCGTCCACACCCATTCCGGAGCGGGCCACACCGAACGGATTGTAGGCCACGCCGGCGAGGAATCCGTTATCGGCGAAACGGCCCGCGCCTTGATTCATGAACAGGGGATTGGGCGCAGTGTCGCTGCCGACGAAGAGGTCCATGCGGCCGTCGTTGTTGAGATCGGCGGCGACCACGCCCCAGGCTTTGGCGAGCGTGCCCGCAATGCCGGATTCACGGCTCACGTCGGTGAACGTGCCGTCGCCATTGTTATGGAAGAGCCAGCTTGGCATGGGCTTGTAGACGTTTGGCTTGCAGTAGTAGCGCTCGCCCGGGCCGTGCCCGCCGCACCAGACATTCTTCTCGCGGCTGAAATCGGCGAAGCGGCAGACAAAGAGATCCAAGCGGCCATCATTGTCGTAATCGAACCACACGGCACTGGTTGCCCAGCCGGGAGCTGCGAGGCCGGCCTTCGCCGTCACGTCGGTGAAGGTGCCGTCGCCATTGTTGCGATACAGGATGCTGTGCGGATACTGCGTGACGTATAGGTCGGGCAGGCCGTCGCCGTTGTAATCGCCCACCGCGACACCCATCCCATACGCGTTGCCGGGCACTCCCGCCTTTTCGGTCACATCGGTGAAGGTGCCATCCCGGTTGTTCCGGTAAAGTGCGTTGCGCAGTGGCCTGGGTGGAGTGTAGAAGTCGCACGCGCCGCTGTTGACGAGGTAGATGTCCATCCATCCATCGTTGTCGTAATCGAGGAAAGCGCAGCCCGCGCCGACTGTCTCCGGAAGATACATTGCAGGAGAGAGGCCGGCAGTGTGCGTCCAGGCGATCCCGCTCCGCTCCGGAGGAATGGCCTCGAACCACGGCTGCGTCTGTCCCGCGGCCAGAGTACGCGCAAGGGGCGAAGCAGTAATCAGGCCAAGCGCGGAATTGCGGACAAAGTCCCTGCGGGAGAAGCGGCGTCGATCTCGCGGTAAGCCTGAGGACATCAGAACAGAGTTTGCCTTGTCGGGATTGCGGCGGCCCGTGGCGTGTGCAGGAACTGGATCATTGCTGGACGGGATGCCCCTGTGTAGTGTCGGTGGCTTTTGCTCGGGCGGCGGCCTGTGCCTGGAGGGCCATTTCCCGTTGTGCCCCCGCCTGATCGCCGGTATGAGCATCGGCGATCGCAAGCTGATAATGACCGGAGGGGTCATCGGGCTCCAGCCGAACGTAGTGCTCAAGAGGCGGCTTCGCTTCGGCGTAGCGGCCGCCGGCGGCCAGAGACATGCCGAGTGCGAGATACGCTTCCGAGAATCCGGCATCAAGCTGCGTCGCCTGCGTGAAGTGATGGACCGCATCGTTCCAGTCGCCTTTGCGCCGGGCCAACTCGCCCAGGACGAACTCCGCGGAGGCGTTGCTGGGATCGATGGCAATTTCTTTTTCGAATTCCGCCCGCGCTGCGTCCGTTGGTCCCGCATCGCCGGCTTCCGCCAGAGTGATCTGTCCGAGCCGGTAATGAATGCCAGGAACGTTGGGATGATCTTTGAGGATGTCGCGGTAAATTGCGGCCGCTTCATCCTGTTTTCCCTGCGATTCGAGGCCTTCAGCCTCAAGCCGGCGTGCCTGATACGACGTGGGATCCTTCTCCTGCAATTCCCGGGCGGAGCGCATGGCCAGCTCGGAAAACATGTGGGTCTGGATGTAGAGGACTTCGGGATCGCCGGGGGACTCGCGCTGCAGGCGGAACAACGTATCGGCGGCGACCTGCCTGTCGTCCACGGCCATGGCACAACGAACCTCCGCCATCTCGACGCGGTAGCGAAGGGCTTTGTCGGTGACGTGAGGAAGTCCGTGTTCGAGAAGCGGGAGGGCCTCGCTGCATCGGCCGCTCTCGACCAGATGGATGCCTTGTTCGACCGACGCGCCTGGAGCCGCCGTCTGCGCAGAGAGGGCTGCGGCGGAAAGAACGGCGGCGCCATACAGACAGAGACTTCTCGCGGCGCGTTGGGACCTCATGGCTGCGCTCCGTTATTCATGCGATCCCTCGGCGGTTGCTGGAACCGCGCGAAGCACGATCTCGACAGGGTTCGATTGCAGCGGGACCACCCACGCGCCACGTTCGATCGGGAGCTGCCCGACGGGTTGATAGTGGCCGACGCCGGCGATGGCGGCAGGTTGTTGCAGGCGCACGTACGCTGCCGGCGTGACGGAACTTGCCGCGTCGAGAGTGATCCGAACGATGCCGGTATGAGGATCGAACCGCACCCTGCGCATGCGCCCCGCATCCAGCGTGATCCACAGACCCGCGGGAGCGAGGTAGATGCGGCTGCGCGCGGCATCCAGAGGTGTAATGTCGATCGTGCCCCGGTTGTTCTGCAGCGCTCCGCCGAAGCAGAGCCAGCCCAGAACCGGATCGTCGACGACATAGGTCGCCGTATTAACCGCGAAACCCCAGAATCCGCTGCCATAGTCTCCCGAGTACGGATCGCCGGCCAGCATGTCGGGGAACACGTGGAAGGCGGCCGAGCCGAATCCGTTCTGGTCGATATTACTCAGCTCTCCCATGGTTCCGCCATAGGCAACGCGAAGAAGATAGAGATCCGAGGGGTGATCGCGATAAGCGGCGAGGAGCGGCACCGCATTGATGCCCGAGCCGTAGTGATGCAGCTGGCGCTCCAAGCGGCGAACCTTGCCGGCATAGAGAAAGTCCCAGTAGCGGCGCGCGCTCCCGTTGTAGCCCCAGCTCGGAATCGTAGGGTCATAACCGAGAATGGCGTCGATGCTGGTCTGCGCTTTAGCGTCGAATCCGAAATGCTTCGTCCAGGCATAGACCTCTTCCTGGCCGGTAGAATCCCACGGCATCTCGCTGGCAAACGGATATTCCTCGGTGTTCCAGTGGTCGGCGCGCCGCCGCATCGCCGCCTCCAGTTGATCGGCGTCCGCTGTCATGCCTTCGCGGCGCAGATCCTCGAGAATGTAGAGGAAAACATCGCCTTCCATTTGACCGAACTGGGCGTAATACGGCGCCAGCCGCGTCATGGCCATCGAAGTTTCGTACGCGTGCGCGAGGTACCACTGCCAGGGATGATCCGTCACCAGGCCGGAATGATTGCGCGCGAGCCGGTAGAGCACCCACCACGCCGACGCAACATGCGGATAGTTATACGAGCGATCGACAGCTTCAGAAGCCTTCCTGTTCCAACTGGCCCAGGTCTTCCAGTCAAAATTGCTGTTATAGAAGCCCGGTGGAAGCTGGTCCGGCTGGTAGTAGAACAGGCTCTTGCGAACGCCGTATTGCTGAGGGCCGTCTTTGTCCTGAATCCCGCCCCAGAGCACGCCGTCGGCGAACTGCTCGAGCTGCGCGACCTCCTTCGGCTCGGGCGCGATGAGTTCCTTCATCACCAGGGCCAGCCATGAGCCGGCTCCCGCTTCGTCGCTGAGACCCGCAATCCAGACGCGGTTATCCTTGGTCACTTGCCGATGCGCCTGATTGTCGTAGGTGATGGCAGACGGCGCGCGATGGAAGGGATCGGCGGAGTCGGCAAACCATTGCTCGGTCGTCAGGAAATGGCCCAGGTCGGCAACCGCCTCGGATTCCGGCTTGATTACTCGATAGTCAATGGTCTGGACCAGACCATTTTTGTAAGTCAAAGTAAGTCGAGCACGTCCCCACGCCTTGCCACGAAGAATGTAATTGCGCCAGCCACCGGGCGTGGAGTTTGCTTTCCGGACATCGATGGCACCCTCAGGATCAACGGTCAGGGAGCGGACAGGCTCGCTGGAATTGAGAAACAGATGTCCATCCAGGCCCATGGGCAGGATGTAACCCGGGACGCCGACGGCGACCGGGCGATGGTTAGCAGCGAGGGTTTTTTCAATGCTGGGTATCGAGTCCGCAAGGAGGAAACTTAGAGCGTAAACGCGCGACTGGCCCGGCTGCAGCGTGAAGCTCGTGGGCGGATTCCAGGGCTGCGCATTCTTCCACTCGTTCTGCTGGTAAGCAGCGCTGTGCACCATCCATTCGTAGAACCCCTCGAAGGTAATCCCGCGCTGCGTCGGGTCGTGCGCCATCTCGAGGTGGCCCGGCCTCTCGCCGAGGATCGGATTCCATGCCTCGAAAGGAGTGTGGCCTTCCGGTACAACCAGCAGAGCCGGCCCGTGACCACTGAGTCGGGTCACCTGCAGGTAGCCTGCGTCCTCGCCGATATAGGGATCGTAGAAGCTGCAGATGGAATGGGCCTGCGCGAGAGTGCGGTCGGTCATGATGTTATCGAAGATCATCGGAATCCCGAGGGAGCCGATCTCGACGGGCTGCTGAGTCTCGTTTTGGAGGGTGAAGCGGAGGACGAGTTGTCCACGATCCACCAGCCAGGTGCGGGTTATGGTCAGCGGAATATCCGAGGGCAAAGTCGGCGCGAGGTTGGCAGAGGCCAGCACGCTTGCTGTGGCGGGCAACGCCTCGACCGGTTCGCGAACGAGTGCGGTGGAGTAATCCTGCCAGGGACCGGAGGCGCCGGTCCGCAGGCGGAGATCGAGGTCGCCGAGGTGGTAGTACCCGTTTCGGGAGCGTTCCACGAGGCGATCGCCCGGAGTGAAGTCAAAGCCGCCGGCCCCTTTCGGCAGCAGGGCTGCAACGGTTTGGGAGGAGCGAACCAGCTTCAGCGTGAAGTCCGGTGTCTCGAAGGTGACGAGGCCCTGGCTGAGCATCGGCCCGGGAACCGCCGGCGTGGGAGCCGCCTTCTGCGCGGCCGCGCTCGACAGCGGCCCGGCCACGGAGAAGACGAACCCCCCGAGAAGCAGAATTCCAGTGCGGCGCAACAATAGCCCTGGTCTTTTCCCAGGCCGGAACACGGTTTTACATCTGTAAGGCTTCAAGTTTTTCTCATCCCTCCGAGACGATCCCATTGTGGGGGTCCCACCGTCCATCTACATCAAAAAAAAACACCGGACGCACGGAGGCGTCCGGCGTTGCTCACGAGGGCTCACCTAGTGTAGTGCGTCGTAAGTGATAACGAGTATTGCCGGCATGCGTCCATACT
>VFSW01004610.1_pt1 | contig 20524 bp, 31 predicted proteins | sample 5358111 | NCBI WGS metagenome assembly VFSW01 (sample SAMN11554181, study PRJNA540505) | mine drainage metagenome | isolation source: sediment from site ElyBrook_90M | place: USA: Ely Copper Mine, Vershire, VT | collected 2017
CTTTGGATAATCGGCGGAGCTCTCGCCCTCGCGGCGCTCGCCGGCGGAGGTGTGGCCGTGTCGAATTGGTGGGAGGAGTCCGCGAACGCGAAGAAGTGGGCGCCGGCGCTCGCGGCGGCGGAATCGAAGTATGGGCTCCCCTCGGGCCTGCTCTCGCGCCAGGCCTATGAGGAGTCCAGTTTCGATTCCGGGGTGATAGATGGCACTACGCCCTCGAGCGCGGGCGCGCTCGGCATCCTGCAGCTCGAGCCGGCGTACTTCTCGAGCGTGCAAGGGCCGGTTCCGTTCTCAGACGCCCAGGTGCTCGCGCAGATCGACCAGGCGGCCGCCTACGATGCATCGCTCTACCGGCAATTCGGCTCCTGGCAATCGGCACTTGCGGCCTACAATTGGGGCCCCGGTAACGTGAGCTCATGGCTCGCCGGCGGGGCGGACCCGACCTCGCTCCCGGCTCAGACCTCGAATTACGTTTCTCAGATTCTCGCCGACGTGCCGGCGGCCGCCGCGGCCTGAGCTTGAGCGCCGCCCGCCCCCGGGCTACGATCCGCGCCACGGAGGGCCCATTTATGTCAATTTCCTGGCGGACGATCCTCGCCCCCTTTGTGGGCGGCCTGGCGGGCTTTCTCGCCTCTCGAGGCCTCGCGCTCGACCCGACCCAGCAGGCCGCGCTCCTCACGCTATGCGCTGGCGGCTGTACCGCGGCCATGCATCTCCTCGAGGTGTATATGTCCCCAAAGCCGACCCCCACCGTTACCACGGTGGCCGGCAAGGCCGACCCTGCCCGCAAGGCGGGGGGCTGGGCCCGGCTCGAGCTCCTGGCCGCCCTGGCGCTCCTGGGAGCTCTGGCGGGGCCTCTGCTCTCGGGGTGCTCGAGCTTCGGGGCGCCGGCCCCCAAGAGCGCGGATGAGGGCATCGCTTACGCCTACGGGCTCTATACCGGAGTCGAGCAAGGCCTCGCGAACGCGGTGACCGCCGGCGAGGTGAGCAAGGCGACCGCGGCCAAGGTCGACCAGGCGGCCGGTGAGGCGCGCTCGCTCCTCGATGCCGCCAAGGCCGCCGAGCTCGCCGACCCGAGCACCTCGGCGACCGACCTCGCGCGCGCAAGCGCCGTACTGAACGCGCTGCAGGGCTGGCTCGCCGCCGGCGCAGCCGGGAGTCCGCCCCTATGAGCACCAAGCAAAGCATTCAGACCCTCGGGGCCGCGGTGAGCTTGCTCGCGGCGATCGCCGGGGCGGCAACGGAGGTGGCGGGGCTCATTCAGGAGGCCTCGAGCGCCGGGCGAACAACGCTCACCGATTCGGAATGGCAAAGCATCATCACGGCGGCCGACCAGGCGCACCAGGCGCTCATGACCGCGCTCGGCGCCGGCTACGCCTCGAGCGCGCCGGCGAGCTCCCCGGCCTCGAGCTCCCCGGAGTCGGCCCCGAGCTCGGCTCCCGCGGCGGCCTGACGTGGCGAACGGAATCAAGCTCCGCGGGCTGGTCGGCGATGTCGACCGGGTGAGCGTGCAAAGCTCCGAGGATTCGAGTTATCTGATGACGCGCCGGCGGTTCAATTTCCTGCCGGCGCAGTGGTCGCAGGTGAGCATCGCTCGAGATGAGCTCAAGGTGCTCAAGTGCAATGATGGGACGGCCGTTGTCGAGATTAAGCATCTCGGCGGCCCCCACGGCGACTTGCTGCTCGACTATGGCGGCGAGCGCCGCTATCGAATTCGCGACGGGCAAGTGCTCCGGGTGCAGCTCGAGCGCAATAAGGCGGTATTTTTGAGGTGCCAGGACCTCCAATTTTCCAAGTCTAGGGGCGCGCACTTTCTCGCATGAGCCGCCCTGCCTGCACCTTGGTATTGCGTGAAAACGGCACCGCGGAGCTCTTGGGTGCCAACGGCGTGACGCTGTGGGCCTCTGATTCCGATGAGGATTTCGCCGACACCTGGGCCGGAACCATGTTCCTCAATGAGTCCGATGTCGAGGAGCTCCTCGAGTATCTTGTCGAGGCCGGCCAGCTCACCGAGTACCAGGCCGATCATTGCGAGATTGTCGAGGACAGTCTCGAGGGCGCCGATACGGATGAGGGCGAGCCGCTCGAGGGCGAGCTCGGGGCCGAGGACGGCGGCGCCGATGGGCAACTTTAGCTGGCAACAGGCCTTTGAATTGATCGCCTTGGTACTGACGCCCGTATTTGCCGCCGGCGGCGCCTGGGCGAGCGTGAAATTCCTGCGCCAGGAGGTGCACGAGCTCAAGGGCCGAGTGGAACGTGTCGACACGCGGCTCATGAACCTCTACGCATACCTGCGTGTGCCGCTCCCGGTGCACCGTGAGGGATTCGAGGGCGAGTGAATACCCCAAGCGGCGCGCGGTTATGAATCCGCCGGGGGGCGGCCGCTCGGGCCCCTCGAGGCTGGGAACCGCACCAAGCGCCAACGTGATGAGCTCGCGGCAACCTCGAGCTCGCAAGGCAGGGCGCCCGGCGAGGCCGGTCGGGCGCCGCGCCAAGAGGAGAGACTGTGAGCAACAATCTCGACCAGGCCTTGCAGAGTTTCTCGCAGCTCGTGGCCGCCGGCGGCGCGTATGCCTCGGGGGGCCTACAGCTTCAGGTGAAAACCAACTACGGGCCCGCCGTGACGCTCTATAACGAAGCGGGCGCCCCGAGCATGACCGGCTCCGCCGTGCGCTCGCTCCTCGGGCTCGACGGCGGGGTGCGAATTCTCGACGCCTCGGGCAACGTGGTAGCGCAATTCGGCGACTGGCCGGCAACCGATCCGGTGCGCGTCGCGGTGGCCCTCGGTGTGGCCGCGGCGCTCACCTTCGGGCTCGTGAAACTGATTCGGGCCTTCTGATGAGCGCCAAGCGCCGACCGAGCTATCTCGCTAACGTGCTCATGGGGCTCGACCAGTTCCTCTCGGTGCTCACCGGCGGCCTGCCAGGTGAAACGCTCTCGGGGCGCGCCGGATCTGCGCTCCTCGAGGGCAAGCTCCGCGGCCGGATTTTCGCTCCGGTGATAGATCGGATCATGTATTGGTCGGGCGCCTACCCGTTCCCTCGAGGCCATTGCATCCATGCGGTTGAGGGCGATATACAGCGCTCGCGCGCGGTGATCGCCGACCAGGCGCGCGCCTGGCGGCTCGCGGAGAATCCGCCGCCGCCTACTCCGCCGGCGGCTTAAGCGGCCCCGCCTCCCTCAGTATCCTGCGAACGCACCGCGGGCTCGCGCGCGTTCGCTGGGGCCGTTAAAACAACAATGCTTGGCGGAGCTCATCCGCGACGAAGGCCCCGCGGGCCTCGAGCTCCCTTATTTTTTCCCGCGTGTAGGCTCGCACGTTCGCCTCGGCTTGCGAGCGGCCAACCCCATGATTCTCGCCGCCGCAAATACAGGTGCAGGTGCCCCCGATCGCTTCGTAGCAATTCGCGTCGCACCGGCCAACGCACCCCTCAGAGTTATAGACGGCAATCAACGTGCTCACGGACCCGCCGCCCTCGAGGCACGCCCGCGCGCGCCAGGCTCTTTCGGGCTGACAGTCTCGGACGGCTTTAAAATGCTGGCCTGTGACACAAGGCAAAGTATATGCTCGCGCCTGGGCACAAGATACGCGCGCCGTTAAACCTCATGGGAGTATCGAAAAATGCCCGCGACTCAAATACTTGCGCTGGCAGACCAGGCCCGCCGGGAATGCCTCGAGGTGCTGCACGAGCTCCTCGCGGTGCAGGAGCCTAGCGCCGATCGACTGATTGAAACCCTCACCCGCGCCGAGCTCGCCCTCGAGCTCATGAGCGTGCACCTGGCCGCCGGCACGGATGCGTGGCACATGCTCGAGCGCTCGAGCGCCGCCTACCGCGCGACGCGCCTCGAGGCGGCGCGCCGTCTCGCCGACCGGCTCCGCCAGGCGGCCGCGAAGGTTGGCGGCCGCCGGGCGGGCGCGTGACCCCGACCGAGCGCGAGCGCCGGCGCGTGCTCGCCGGCGAGGCGATCGTGAGGGCGCGGGAGCTCGCCTCCTGCGCTCTCGAGGCTCAGCGGGACCGGCACTATCTCGAGGCCGAGCATTTTCTTTCCCGCGCGCATGCGGCGCTCTCCGTGGCGCGCGGCCTACTGCGGAGGACCTTTGACCTATGACTATCGAGGCTCTGTTGGTGTTGGTGTGTCTGATGACGGCGGCGGCCGCTCTCGACCTTGTTTGCTTTGCGGCCTTCGGCGCCTGGCTCCATGAGGCGCGCTCGCACCGCCGGCGGGTGCGCCGGTATCGGCACGCGCTCGAGGACATCGCACGCATGACGGTGCACGCCTCGGGCGACATTTTCGTGACTGAAGCACAGTTCGCCCGCTCCCTCGCCCGCGGCGCGCTGCTCGAGGAGGATGAGGCCGACCCCGCGGAGCTCGAGCGCGAAAGAATCCGCGCGCTCGGGGCCGAGGCAACCGCCGCGCTCGCTCGAGAGCGCGAGCTCACCGAGGCCGAGCGGTGGGCGGGCCGATGATGCGCGCCGCGCTCGAGGCCGGCTCGCTCCGCCGGGCGCTCGAGGCCGCGCGTGAGGCCGAGCGCATTCTCGCCGAGGTGTTTGAGGCCCCGGGCGATCTCCTCGAGGCCTTCAGGGCGCCCGCCGGCTCGGCGGCGGCCGAGACTGCAAGCGCCTGGGGTGAGCTCTGCCAGGCCATCGCGCACCTGCACCGGGCGCGCGACGTGCTCGCGGCCGCGCCGGCCGCAAGCTCCCCGGAGGCGGATGCCACCGAGGCCGGCATGGCTTGGTTCAATGGGCTCACCCGCGCCGAGCGTGCCCATTGGCTCGCCCTGGCGGGCTCCACGGTGCCGGCGGACGCCTGGCGAGCCTTTCGGGATTCTCAGTCCCGCGCCTCCGACCCGAGCCGGCCGCCGTGATCGGCTCGCCCGCCGGCGCATACTTGCCGAGGCCGCCCCCGCCCTGCTAGGCTTCGCGCGCTGCCCCTCGGCAGTCCATGAGAGTCCATTGTTGATCGGTGCCGAGTGATCGGCGGGAAAGGCCCCCGGAACCCCCCGGGGGCTTTTTCTTTTGGCGAGTCCTAGCCTTACGCGCCGGCCGGCGCCTGCGCCTTGACAATAACGTGCTGCGCGTCGCACCCTGCCGCTCCAACGATAAACCGGCTCGCGCCACCCAATCGTCGTCCATAACCGGGATGGCTGGCACGATGAGTTCGGCAGGTACGATCTCGCGATGCATTGTTTTCCTTGAGTTTTTTTGAGGTATTTACTGCTACATCAGGCCGTCTCTATCCGTGCGACGGGGGGCTTCCGATGCTTCGCGCAATGTTGGTTCCGCGCCGAGGGCGCCGTGCGAATTGAACGCAAGCGGGCAGGGCGCACCCTGCCGCTCACCTGGCGCCACGGGCCCATAGGCCCGATGAAATTCGATGGTTACGAGCTCGTGATTCACCTCTCGCCCGAGGACGGCTCTGACGTGCGCGTGGTGCTCGAGCGGCATGAGGCAACGGCGCTCCTGCAATTCATTGACGGCGAGCTCGAGAAACAGCGCGAGCGCGTGCGCGCGCTCATGCGTGCGCAAGGCGAGCTCACCAAGAAAACCGAGCCGGAAAATGCCTGACGGCGGACCCCGCCAGGCGGCGACGCCCCCCCCCGACGTGCTCACCGAGCTCGAGGATTCCCTCGGGGTGTGTTGGGCTTTCGACCTCTCTCGCCCCGAGCGCGTGACGCTGCTGCGCGCCGCGGGGCTTGCCTCTGAGCTCTCGAGGTGCCAATGGCATGAGCTACCCCCTGTTGCACGCGCGGAGCTCATCCGCGCAACGGCTGACGTGCTTAGGATCGCTCTGCGACTATCCCGTGAAGTACGTTGACGCTCGACACCGCCGGGAGGATTTCGAGCGCGTGAAGCTCGGATGGCTCTTAGCTCCCGCGCTCGACGGGCCGCTGCTCGTTTATCGCGAGGAGGATTTGCCGCGGGTGTATTTCCTGCGCGATTTGCTCACCGCGGCCCAGGACAAGGTATGGCAGGCGCGCGGCGCGCTCGCGAGTCGCTCCCGGGACGCATCGCTCAAGGCCCGATATTCCGACGCTATCAAGGCTCTGCGCCGCGCGAATGGCGAGCTCGTGCGCCTCGCTATGGGATACTCCTGGCCGGGCGAGTTCGATGAGGCAACGGGCGCCCGCTGTTGCTTTCTCTTCGATGGCGACCCATACGAACCTGAGAACCGCGCCGCCCGGCGCCGCCTGTACGCTCCGCCCGCCCGCCGCTGATGCGCGATCCGCTCGCAACGTACCTGCAAGCGCGGCCGGGCTCGCCGCTCCATACGCTCGCCGAGGCCGCCCTCGCCCGCGACGGTGAGCTCGAGGCCCAGCGCGAGGCGGGGCCCGAGCATCCGCTGATGCAGTATGCCGATGAGCTCGAGGCCGGCGCCGATCAATTACGCCTTGAGATGACCGGCTATGATGAGCGCGCCAACGTGCGCCTCGAGCTCGCCCGCTACCTCGAGCGCATGGTGATCCCAGGGTGCGCCGACCCCAGGGTGCGCAAGCTCCCCGAGAAGCTCCGCGCCGCGCGCCAGCGGTGTTGGTTCCAACTCAACTTGCAGGATGCCGGCACCCGGATTATCTGGGACGAAAAGGCCGGCGAGCCGCTCTTGTGCCCCGATGACGCGCGCGAGGAGGGCATGCGATTACAGCGCCGCCTCGAGGGCAAGCTCGAGGAGCTCGCCCGCGCTGGCTACCGGGTTTATTACGGGGTGCTGACGATAGAGAACGCCGAGCCGGGCGAGCTCGAGGCGAGAATCGAAAAGCTCTGGCGGAAATTCCGCCGAGCGCTCAAGGCCAAAGTGGAAACCGCACCGGGCGATCCCAGGCGCAAGAAAGACCTGCCGCGGCGCTTCCCCTTTCTCGGTGCGATTGCAACCCTCGAGGCGCCGCTCTCGGCTTCCCGCACCTGGCACCCGCACTTGAACGTGATAGTGGTCACGCGCGGCTACTTCGATTGGGCCGAGTGGTGGCCCTACTGGCAATGTGTTTCCCATTGGCAACTTCTTAAACCCGGCAACGTCGCGGCGGCCTTTCGCGAGCTCATCAAGTACGCAGTCCGCGCCGTGCCCGAAAAATCGGCCGCGAAGGCCAAGGCAGTTCCAACATGCGACACCTGCACGAGTTCCTCGGCTTCATGGTCGGCGGCGCCGTCGGCTACCTCATTGCCGCAGTCCGAGAGCAAGGCAACCGGCTCGGCGACTACCATCAGGGCTTCAGGGACGGAAAGCACTGTGCGCTCGCGCACGAGCGCGCGCTCGAGCTCGAGCTCGCCGCCGTCAACCAAGCTCGAGCCGCCCGAGGCCTCGAGCCGCTCCCGCTCGAAGGCCCCGGGCCCGGCAATGGTGGAATGGACGGCGGCCGAGTGGCTTGAGTGGTGGGCGGCCATGAAAGGCCGCCGGCGGACCCGCACCTATGGCGAGCTTTTCGGGCTCAATGTCGAGGAGGAGCTCGAGGAGGGCTCCTGGGTGACGGTCGGGACCGGCACCTGGGCCGGTCGGCGGTTCGAGCTCGAGCTCACGCTGCTAGAGTGCATACCGGGCGATAAGTCGATCCGCAACATTCGAGAAAGGTATCTCGCCTGGCGGGCTTCCCTCGCGCATCCGCCCGATTTCTTCGAGGAGCTCCGCACCTCGCTCGAGGAGATGCGCCGAGCTCTGCTCATGCGGACCCTGAAGGCCTGAAAACGCCCGCCGGCGATCTCGCCCCGTTGCCTGGGGCTTGGCAATCGCGAGCTCAGCGGCTATTGTGCCCCCCGCTCGCCGAGGCAGCACCGCCTCGAGATGATCTACCGGGGGCCGTTCAATATGGCACGTCAAGTGCGCCAGGTGGCGCCTGGGCAAGACTCGATTTCCGAGTCGCTCTCAATCCCCTCAATCTGCTCAATCGAGTTTCCGGCCGCCGCTCCCGAGGGCACCTACCTCTACCTGTTTCGCCTCTGCGGCATTGTGCGCCGGGTGCATGCCGCGCAGACCGTGCTCGGCTCGCGCTACCGCCTGCAGGGCGAGCTCCTCGCCGGCCGCGGCTCCGATCGCTGGGCGGCCTATAGCTTCGTGGTGCCCGAGGCGATCGCCGACCAGGTGCAGGCCTGCCTCGCCGAGCACCCCCCGCGCTCGACGCGGGACCGCGTGGTCGTTCATGTCGATTTCGACTTGTGGGCCCGCAAGCGGCTCGACCTGGCGCTCGGGCACGAGCTTATCTGCCAGGGCCGGGCCTACGTGCCCGAGCCGCTCTCCTCTCTCGCCGCGCTCTCCTTCGCGCGCCCGGTGCTCCCCGAACCTTCCGACTTGTTGGAGTGAAACTATGCCCCCGAGCTCGCCCCGTAGCGCGCCGCTCCTGATGCCTGGCCCCGATGTCGGCGGCCGCAACTGCGGCAACTGCGCCTGCTATTTCGAGATGGCGCACCCGCTGAATGCGCTCGAGCGGCAAGGATTCTGCCGGCGGTTTTCCGTGAACGCCCAGGCCATGCGGGTGCAGGTTCCTCGGGTGGATGAGCACGGCGCGCCGATCGTTTCAAAGCTCGACAAGCGCCCGGTGGTCGACGTGCGCGAGGAGGTGCTCTATGTGAACGCGGTCACCGCCGCGCAGCTTGTTTGCTTCGATGGCTGGCGCCCGGTCGGCTCGCTCCCGGGCGAGTCGCTCAATGATTCGAACCTGCGCCGCTCGGCTGAGCTCCTCTCCCCGATCCTCGAGGCCTCGCTCGCCCAGGTGCCGGACGATGCCCCGGCGGGGCTTGCTAATGCGGTGCGCCAGGTGCTCACCATTTTCCGCGGCGAGCTCCCCTCTGAGCCGCCGACGGTGGCGCCGGCGCCGGCCAATGATGCGAGCGCCGAGGCGCCTGCGCAGGCGCCGCCGGCGGATGCGCCGCGGCACTGAGCGGGCAAGTTTCCGAGGGCTTTGAGGCGGGTGCATGGGTAAGAAAAAACCGACAACGGCGGACGTAGCGGCCAATGCGGCGCGCGAGGCGGTGCGAGCGGCCGAGGAGCTCGAGGTGCTCGAGGCTGATGACCTCGATTCGAGTGAGGCTGACGCGCTCGCCGACCTCGCGCAGCTCGGCGAGGGCGAGGAGTACACCTATGTACTCGAGTGTCTCTCGCCGATCGACAAGCGCGGGCAGATCGACACGTTTTCGCGCGAGGATTTGCCCGAGCTCGCCGAGTACATCCGCGATAAGTGCGGGCCGGGTAAATATCGGGTGTTCGCTCGAGGGCCCCGGGGCTTCGTGAAGGGCTCGCACCGGAAAATTGTGATTTCGGCGCTTGCGCGCGCCGGCGGCGGCGTCGACGTGCAAGGCGCGAAGGCCGCGCCCGCCGCCTCGGGCGGCTTCGATTTCGACCGATGGCGCGCCGAGGAGGAGCGGCGCGCCGAGCTCCGCCGCCAGGAGGAGCGTGAGGATAGGAAATTCATGCTTCAGCTCGCGGCGACCGTGCTGCCGGCGCTCCTCGGCAATCGCGAGTCGCTCTCTAGCGTTCTGCAAGGCCTGGCATCGCTCAAGGCCATGACGGGCGAGGGCGCCAAGGGCCCCGACCCCCAGGCAATGCTCGACCTGTTCCTACGCGGCCTCGAGCAAGGTAAGGGCCTGGGCGGCGGCCAGGAGACCGTATGGGGCGCGATTCGCGAGACTATCAAGGACCTCACCAACTCGCCGGCCGTCGGCGGGGTGTTGGAACGGATCGCCTCGCGCGGCGCGCCGCCGCGGCCGCCGGCGCTCGCCCCGCCAGGAGCGCTCCCGCCTGGCGCGCTCCCGCCTGGCGCGCCTCCGATGCTCCCGCCGATCGCCCCCGCCGCCGCCAGGCCGGCGCCGGCGGCTTTAGCTCCCGCGGCGCCGGGAGCTTCTCCCGCCCCCTCGGGCTCGCCAGGTGATGAGATGCTCCAGCTCGCTTTGCCAACGCTCAATAAGCTCGCCGACGAGCTCCTCGAGTATGCCGCGAATGGGGCCGATCCCGGCCTGGCGGCCGAGGCTTTAGTCGCCAAGGTCCCGCGCAGCATTCGCGCCTTCGTGACACCCGAGAAACTCAATGAATGGCTCACGCACCCGGAATGGTGGCGGGTGCTGCAAGAGTTTCGCCCCGCGCTCGCCCCTTACCAGGGTTATTGCGATGACGTGCGGCAGACCTTGATTCGCCTCGCCAATGAGCCGGAATCTGAACCGGAGCAACCCTAGTGCGCTATCTCCTCCTCGGCGCCGGCGCCGCGCGTGATCGGCGCATCGACCCCCAGGCCTCAACGCTCGACCCGGCGAGCGGCCGGCGATGCCCGCCGCGGCCGGCGGACTTTTCCGACGGCGAGCTCGTGACGCTCGACGTGCTCGAGACTGTCGGCGCTGACCTAGTGGCCGATCTCGACCGCCGCGCATGGCTCTGTCGGGGGCTCACCGAGCGCGGCCGAGAGTGTCTCACGTTGGATAGGGTGCCTCTGGTTACGATGCGAGAATCTCAGTTCGATGAGGTGCACGCCTATGAGGTGCTCGAGCACCTTGGGCACCAGGGCAACGCGGACGAGTTTTTCTCGACGTTCGAGAATATCTACCGGCTACTAGTCCCGGGCGGCTATCTCTGCGCGACGGTGCCCTCGCTGCAATCGCGCTGGCTCTGGTCCGATCCCGGGCACCGCCGGGCGATCGCCCCCGAGTCGCTCGTTTTCCTCTCGCGCCGGCATGAGGTGGCCCCCCCGAGCTCCGATTACCGCGGGCAGTTCTATTGTGATTTCGAGAAAGTCTCGCATTACGACGATGGCGCAACACACGCCTTTATCCTGCGCGCGGTGAAACCGGCGCGCCCCTACTGGCCCGAGCCGCTCGAGGCGGGCGCATGAGATACCTGGACCCCGAGAGCATCGCGCTCGCTACCCCGACGTATGACGGCAAGCTCTCGGCGCTTTGTGTGCAGGGCTTAATCGAGGTAGTCGCTAACCGCGGCCTCGCCATGCATTACTTTCAGACCGGGTGTTCCAACATCCAACTCGCCCGGAACCGTTGCGTGCACTGGTTTCTCGCCGGGCCCTGGGAGCATCTCGTTTTTCTCGACGCTGATATTGGCTTCAGATATTCCGACTGGCTCATGCTCCTCGAGGATGACGGCGCGGACGCGGCGTGTGCCTACTACCGCAAGAAGGATCAGCGCCAGGCCGTCAAGGTGCACCTCGGGCTCGGCTTTGCGCGCATCTCGCGGCGGGTGTTTCAGGCGATGGCGGAGCTTCGCACCGAGGACGGGCGGGACCTGATGCCCCGCTTTCGCATGGACGGCGAGGAGTGGATTGATTTCTTCCCCCAGGGCATAGGGCCGGACGGCACTTGGCGGGGCGAGGATCATGCCTTTTGGCTGTGCGCGAAAATCGCCGGCGCGGCGGTGCGGGTGGAGGACCGATGCCGCCTCATCCATACCGGCGAGGCCCACTGGGTATTCCGCCGCGAGGATTTCGCTGATGAATCAAGCGCCTATGGCACCTCGGCCGAGGCGACCTCGGACGGGCTCCTGGCGCCGCCCGCCGATGCCTACCCCGAGGCGATTTGACGTAAACCGCTGATTTCACATAGTCTCGCGGCCGTGCACTTCAGCGGGGCCGTACCGGCGCAGCATGTCCCGATTCCGAGCGGCCTGGCCGGCGTCAAGGCGACGCTGCGGCTCATGGTAGAGCTCGTGCGCCGGTACAAGGCGCACCCGCTCATCCGGCAGACCGCCGTCGCGCTCGTGCAAGGGTGCCCCGAGAGGAGCGAAGCTTGTGAGGCGGCGGCTCTGCAGTCATTTGTCCGCGACTCAATCCGGTACGTGGCGGACGTGGCCGGCGTCGAAACGCTGCAGACCCCTGTCGTTACCCTCGGCTATCTTGAAACTCGCCCCCCGACCTGGGACCTGTCGGGGCGGATGCTCGACCCTGGCGAGTACGCCCCTGGCGGGACGGCCGCCGGCGACTGTGATGATAAATCCGTGCTACTCGCAACGCTCCTGCAGGCCATCTCGATCCCGGGGCGCTTCTGCGCCGTCGGCGTCAACGGTGAGGCGCTCTCGCATGTGCTGGTCGAAGCGCGCCTCCGACAGAGAAACTCCGTGACCTATCTTCCGCTCGAGACAATCCTCCCCGGGGTGCCGGCCGGCTGGTTCCCGCCCGATGCCTCATGCTTCATGGTGGCGCATTTCGCATGAGCTCCGCGGCCCCCTTTGTACCCTATCGCGCTCGAGGGGCCGCGCCTCGAGCCTCGAGGCTGGGTGCGCTCGGGTGTTGCGACTGCAGCGCGCCGGCGATCGCCGGCGCCGGGGCCTGCCAGGCCTGCGGCGCGGGGCTCGGCGCGCTCGGCTCGAGCTCCGCGGCCATTGCCGTGCCGGCTCGCTGGCAAGTCGACCCGACGGCGCTTCGCTCGCTGATTGCCGCCGTGAAGAAAACGCAGGCGACCGGGGCCGCCCCCTCGGCCGCGACGCTGAAGGCCGTCAAGGCCCCGGCGCCCCCGCCGGCGGTGGCTCAGGCGATCGCTCGCGCTCGAGGCGCTCGGCGCTTCGCGGGCTTAGGTGCCCTCGGGCTCTCGCCAACTTCGGGCTCCGTGGTGAGCAAGGTAGGCGGCGGTGCTGCGAGCGCGGCGGCGTCAAGCACCTGGGCGGCGGCGGAATTCGGGAGTCTCGCCGGCCCGATCGGCATAGCGGCCGGCATTGTTATTGCGCTCGCGGTGACGCTTTTCACCAAGCAATATTTTAACGTCGGTGCCTCGGACGCGGCTTGCAAACAGCTAGAAACTCTTTGGCAACAGTACACGAGCCTGCAGGGTAGTGTTGCCGGCCGCGCGCTCGGCTTCTCGACCATGAATCACCTCATGCATGCCGCCGTCGGCGCCGGGCTTTTCCCTGGGAATAATTTTCACCTGACGTTCCACGAAGGTACGCTCGCTTGCGCCGGCAATGGCACCTGGGTCGACTCTTTCACCGGCTCGACGAATCAGGGCGCGCCGGCTCCCTGCGGCGCTCATAACTGCCTGCCTGATGCCTTCAAGGTATGGGCCGCGAATCGCTCGAGCGTGCCGGCCGGCACCGCCGATGCCGTGTATCTGGTCGATTCGATCCTGCTCCCGATGAACGCCCCGGGAAAGGCGGCAATTCCCTGGGTGTACAACGGCGCTCAGAATCCCCAGGTGCATGAGCTCCTCTATGACCTGGCGGATGCCTACATCGCGGCGCACAGCACCAACTCGACCCCTTACGTCGAATATCCTGACAGTCAGATTGCCTCGAGTGCGACCCCTGGGGCCGTCGGGCTCGCCCCTGCCTCGAGCTCGCAGGCTACCTCGCCGGCGGCGGCCTCGAGCTCCACCGTGCCTTACCAGTCCGCGAGCTCGAGCACCGCCGCCGCTCCCCTCACCGTGACCGGGACAACCGCGGCCGGCACGCCCGTTGTGCCGCCCGACCAGACGCAAGCATTGATTTCCGCGCTACTCGCGCAAGGCCAATCGCAGCAGCAAGCGTACAGCGCGGCAATGGCGAGCCTGCAGGCTAACGGCGTGAACACGAGCACTCCCGCCGTGCAATCCCGGGTACAGGGCGCGCTCGCGGCCGCGAGCACCTCCGGGGTGTCGGGCTCGGGCATGCTTTGGGTAGGCTTGGGGCTCCTCGGGGTGCTCGGGGTGATGATGTACACCGGCAAGGGCAAGAGGGCGGAAGGATGAGCACCAAGGGTACCCCTGTTATCAATCCGCGCACCGGGCAACCCGTCACGGCCGCCCAGGGCTTCGCGGCCTGGCTCGAGGTAAACGAGCCGGCGCTTTTCGCCGCGCTCGTGAAGGCCGCCTCGAGCTCAGGAATGCCCCCGGCGGGCCTCGGCGACTGGTCGAGCATCCTGTCGGACGTGGGCTCGGTGGCGAGCTCGCTCGGCTCAGGGATTTCGGATGCCGCGAGCTCGGTCGGAAATTACCTCACCTCATCTCAAGGCCTGCAGTCTCTTTCGAGTCTCGCCAACACCTACATGCAGACCCAGGCCCAGCAAGCGGTGTTGCAAACGCAGCTCTCGCGCGCGCAGCAAGGGCTCCCGCCGGCGCCCGTGTCCTACTCCACCAACGCCGCCGGCCAGGTGGTGCCCGTCTATACCGGCGCCTCGCAGGTGCCGGGCCTTTACGGCTCGCCGGTGACGCTCCCGAACGGCACGAGCGGCTATCCCATCTCGACTACCGGGCTCACCGCGCTCGGCGGCACTTCTTCAATGTCGAGTTACCTGCCTTGGATTCTCGGCGGCGCCGCGGTCCTAGTCGGTATCCTGTTTCTAACCTCAAGGCGCTCTAATGGCTAACATCACGGCAACAGGTACCCGGGGCTTCCTCCTCTGGCTCAAGGAATTCCAGCCGGCGGTGTACGCGAAAATCGCCCCCACGCTCCCGGCCCAGGCGCCGGACCTCTTTACCGAGTTTGAATCCGCCGGCGGCGCGCTCGGGGCCTACCGCCGCGGCATGAGCGGGCTCGGGAGCAACGGCTCGGGCACCGATGTCTCGCTGCAGCCGATCTCTATTTCCTCTTTCGATACCTCGGTGCCGACCGTCGACGTTGCGACCGCCGCGAATTCTTCCGGCCCCTCGAGCTCGACCTCATCCTGGCTCTCGAGCCTGATTAACGGGGTGAGCTCGGCTTACATGGGCTATACCCAAGCGCAGAATCAGCAGGCTATCGTGAACGCCCAACTGCAGCGGGCCCAAGCGGGGCTCCCGCCGCTCGACATTGCCCCGGGCGCCAACGGTATCCCGACGATTTCCGTCTCGAGCATCACGAGCTCGCCGGTGCTCTGGATTGCCGGCGGTGCGCTCGTGATCGGTGTTTTTCTATTCGCGAGCCGCGGCCGCCGATGACCAGGGCCGAGGGCATCAACTGGAATGTGATTCTGGCCGTGGCCGCCGGCGCCGGCGCGCTCTATCTGCTCTCGAAGCTCTCGAGCGCCGGTCAGGTGGCAACCAACGCTGTGAGCTCGGCGGCCGCGGATGTCTATAACGCTCTCACCCTGGGCCCGCCGATGCAGGTAACGGGCTCGGTCGATGACCTGCAGGGCAACCTCCTCGGGCCCATTGCGAGCTTCCCCTCGAGCCATGACAACCAAGGCAACACGTACCTGGCAATTAATGGCGCGTGGTATCAGCTCGGGCCTCGAGATGCGAGCGGCAACTTTACGGCGATCCCAACGGGCGCCTCGGCGGTGCAGTGATGGCACGTAAGAAAACGGATACTCTCTCCTGGGTAGTGATCGGCGGGGGCCTGGCCGCGCTCGCCCTCTATCTGCTCTCGAAAAACCAGGCCGCGGCGGCGACTGTCGCGCTGCCTGGCGCCGGCGGCGCGAGCTCCTCGCCCTCGAGCTCGGCCTCGCTCCTGAATTTCGAGCCGCCCTCGAGCTCCGCGGTCACAACCGCGCAACTCGTGGCGGCCGGCAACCTTGCCCCGCAGCTTACGGCCGTCGCGCCGATTCCAAGCGGCTATGTGCTTTTCCCCTCGGGCACCTCCGCCCCGGCCGCCAACTTCGGCGGCGGCAATACCGCAATGGACCAAAGCGGAAACTATTACGTCTCTTGGGGCGGGCAGTGGTATCAGATCGGGCAACAGGACGCCCAAGGCAACTGGCCAGCGACGCTGGCCCAAGGTATCGCGTGATGAAACTCTCTCGCCTTTCCTCCCTCGCCGGCGCCGCGCTCGTGCTCACCGCGAGCCTGGCGCTCGCTCAATCCTCGAGCTCCCCGGGCACCGCCTCATGGACCTGGACGGCGCCGACCGACTACACCGACGGCACGCCCATCTCGGCGACCGACGCCGCGAAAATAACTTACAGCCTCTATCTCGGCACCAAGGGCCCGCAGTCCGAACCGTCGACCCCGACCGTTTCGGGGCTCACCTCAACCGCGTACACCTCGAGCGGCTACACCGCCGGCGAGGTGGTGTGCGGGCGAGTCTCGGCGGTGCTCAACGGCGAGCAGTCGGCGGAATCCAATGAGGCGTGTAAGACGTTCGCCGCAATCCCAAAAGCTCCCGCCCTGGCGGTGCGGTAAACCCCTGGGCCCTCGGGGGCTTGGGTGCGGTGTTGCTGGGGCTTCTCGCGTTACTGCTTCATTTCGTGTGATCTATGGCAACCGATTCTGTGCTCTACCGCCAGGCCGTCGCAGCCGATGAGGCTTTCTCGCGTGAGCTCGAGCGGGCCTTCGGCAAGCGCGCGTCCGACATGCGCTATAAACCGGCGCGCTGGCCGGCGGGCGACCGGCGCTTGCGGGCGAGTTACCTTCGCTTTCTGCGCGCCTCGGATCGGTGGATGCGCCGCATGCGCGAGCACCGCGGCAACCCGCTCCGTCGCAGGCGGGTGCACGTCGCGGTGCGCGTCCCGGTGCATACCGCCAAGTGGGACCGTTGCGTGCGCAAGGTGAGCTCGCGCGGCGCGGCCGCCGATCCCGCCGCGGTGTGCACGGCGGCGCTCGGCGAGCGCAAGAGCATCAAGGCCGCTCACCGCCGGCGCCGTGGCAATCCTCGGCGCGGCCGGTATGTTTCCCCTCAATACATGGCGGCGCGCCTCGCCGAGCGGGACCGCGCGCGCTGGCGAATCGTCGCGCGCCGGCCCGACGGAATGCTGCTCAACTACACCGGCGAGCGGCTCGCTGAGGGCGGAAAGGCTGTCGAGTTCCCGACCCGCGCGCTGGCGCTGAAGTTCGCCCGCTACCTGCGGCGCACGTTCCCGCGGAAACTGCGCCGGGTGCGGCTGCTCATCATGCCGGTATGAGCGCTCGGCGCGACGTGGCGCGAGCGCGGGGCCTGTATCGGGCTTTCCGCGAGGATGAACCGGGCCGGATCGGCCGTGCGCGCCTGAGAATCCCCAAGGCCGTTGCGCTCATGGGGCCGGTGGAGTTTATCGGCTACGTCACGACGCACCGCGGCCAGGTGGCGCTATACATTCACGAATTCGCCCCCGGCTCGAGGCCTCTGATGTACGCGGGCGCCGGCCGCGGACAGCTCTATTTGTTGGGCGGCCGTTTCAAAGTGACAGGCCGCGGCATTACTGACTTGTCAGCGCTCGGCCGCGAGGTGCACGCCCGCCGGCGTTTCGAGGTGAAACTGCGCAAGGGCCGTTGACAGCCGCGCCCGCGCCCCCGTATCGTTTCGCGCCATGCCCCGCGCCGCGCACCTGCGGGGCCCGTTGAAAGAGTCCGCACCGCGGCTTAAGGGCTCAGACATCAGCGAGGATTCCGCCATGTCTGAGTCGGTGCTTCTGCTCAATCCCCGCCGCCGCCGCCGCGGCATGCCGGCCGGCCTCAAGCGCTATTGGGCCTCGCGCCGCCGGCGCCGCCTCGAGAATCCCCGCCGACACCGCCGCGCCCGCGCGAGCTCCTCGCGCCGCTCGCGCCGGCGCCTGTACGTGATGAGCAATCCCCGCCGGCACCGGCGCGTGCACGCACGGCGGCATCATTCCCGGCACCGTTACCGGCACCTGTCGAATCCGCGGCAGATTTCAACTCGTAACCTGATGGGCGAGTACGTGATGCCGGCGGCGATCGGCGCCGTCGGCGCGGTGGGCCTCAAGATCGGTTGGGGCTACCTGGCGCCGCACCTCCCGAGCGCCGTGCAATCGGGCTACGGTGCGATCGGTGCGCAGGCGGCCGTTGTGCTTGCCGCGGGCTTCGGGCTCGGCAAGGCGCTCCCAAAGCACCGGCGCGGCATCGCCCTCGGCGTGGTCGGCGCGCTCACCGTGCTCGCCTACAACGTCGCGGTCCAGCTCCTCTCGCAGTACGCGCCGAACCTCGCCGGGATTTCCGATTACACCGCCTACCCGCTCGGGGCCTACATGGCGCCGACCGCCGGCCCGCTCCCGGCTCCCGCGGCCGTTCCCGCCCCGGTGCGACGGCTCGGCTGGGTTTCCCCGGCGCCGGCGCTTCGCGGCCTCAATGCGTACATGAGTTACGGGCCGGGCTACTGACCGGCCCGCCTCGAGGCTTCACGTTTCTGACACTCAACCCCTGACACCTTCGGAGCTCCAAGCATGAACCCCTCGCCCGTACCCTCTGCCGCCGCCGTCGGTGGCGGCGCTGCAATGAGCGCCGCCGGCGGCTTGCCGCTCCTCACCCCGGCCTACCTGCAGGCGCACGTTGTCGGCACGTCCGGCAAAGACGTGATTTGGGGCCCGCTGTATGACGCGCTCGCCTACCCGAGCGCCGGCGGAATCGCCTTCACGTTCTTCCAGACCGGAATCGGCTCGGGCAACACCTCGAGTCCGGGCGCCGGCGCGGGTGCCAAGACGGTCTATGACACCAACTTGCGCACGCCTCAGATGCTCACGATGGGCAATGAGTTCTATGCGATCGGCTCGGAAACTCACATCCTGCCGGGTGTGCAGCCGACCACGGGCACGCCCTACGCGCTGCTGCCCGGGCGAAGCAACATCGCCCCCGGCACCGCTCCCGCGCTCGGCTCCTTCGTGGATGACGTGTGGGCGATCGCCAACGGGGGCCTGAAAGTGCTCACCGTCGGCACGGATCGCAAGTACATCAACGACGGGCCGCTGCTGCAGTTCCCCCCGTCAAAGTGGCTGCACGTTTCGGCCGCGCTCGCCGAGATTGGCCCGAGCTCAACGTCGACCGGCACCGCGCAGGAGATTTCCTACGCCTGCGCCGCCGGCGAGCCTTACCTGCTCGTGCCGATCTACCTGCAGTCAACGCAGCAGTTCGCCCTCGATGTCACGTTCCCTGTCGCGATTCCAACGCCCTCGCAGGCGCCGGGGCGCCTCATCGAACGCATCCGCGGCTATCTCATTCGGCAGATCACCTAACGCGCGCTCGAGGGCGCGCAGCAAGCGCCGGCACCTGATGAGGGCCGGGTGCCGGCGGACGGTTCCCGGCCCTTTTTCTTTCAACTGACGCAAGGCCACAAGCATGAATCCGACCCCCACCGGCCCCGGCGGCCAGGCGCTCACCGCGGCGGTGCTGCCGCCGAACATTTTCGACCCAAAGCTCAACGGGGCCGACTGGTATACCTACGTCGTCGACGCGGCCAACTCGCCCGCCCCCCAGGGCGCCGGCGCGAACCTCGCGCCTGGCGGGGCCTCCAATCCGACCCTGACGATTGACGCGGGCACCGATTTCTACCTGATCGCCATGAGCGTGCAGGCCCAGGCGAACGGCGCCGGGGCGCTCGAGGAGTCGACGAACCTGATTCCGCTCGTGACCATGCAATTGAACGATTCGGGCTCGACGCGGAATCTCTTTTCAATGGCGGTCCCGCTCATGGCGATCGCCGGCGACGGCAAGCGGCCGTTTCGCCTGATTCGCCCGCGCCTCTTTCGGGCGCTGTCGAATCTCGCTTTTACCTTCACGAGCCTGGAGCCTTCGGGCGGCACGACGTACTCGCACGTCTACGTGCTCCTGCACGGATACCGAAAATTTGCCGGGACCTGATTAGGCGGGCTCGCTCGTGAATCCCGCCTCTCCACCGTCGACGCCTAACGCCCAGGGTGCGCTACACCTCTCGGCGCACGGCGCCAATATGCTCATCCCCCAGGCCTATGACGTGGCTTGGACGCGGCTCGAGGAGGTGTTTAACGCTCGCCCGAGCTCCTCGCCCGGCTCCGCCGGGACCGGGCCCGCGGGCTCGAGCTCGCCGGCGGCGACGGCCGCGAGCGGCTCCGTCAACTCGGCGACCTCCGCAAGCGGCATGGTGCTGCCTGCGAATCCCGAGCGCGCCTGCCTCATCATTCAGAACAACAGCGCTACCGGCGGACCAACGCTCTGGTTCAACTTTGGAGCTCCCGCCGTTCCTAACCAGTGCTTTGCGCTGCAGGCGGGCGGCTCGCTCGTGATCGCCCAGCCCGAGGCCTGCCCGAAAGAGGCGCTGTATCTCTCGAGCTCGGGCTCGGGCTCGCTGATTTGCGCCTACTACCAGAATTCGATTCCCGAGCCGGCCTCCCTCACCGCGGGCCCGTTGCCGCTCTCGAGTGATGTCGGGGCCGTGGCCTGGGGCTACGCGCCCCCGCCCGCTCCCTCGAGCTCCCCGACCGTGAGCGCGCCGAGCTCTACCTCGAGGAGCTCGGGCGAGCTCCTCACGGTCGCATGACCGCGGTATTTAAGGGCTGCGCGCCGCTCGAGCTCGGCGGCGGCCCGATTTCCGTTTCCGTGCCCTCTGGCAAGGCCGTGACCTGGCATCAGGCGGCGCTCGCCAACCCTTGCGCGTATGGGCACCTGAAAACCGACGGCAAGGGAACGCTGGTGGCCGACGGCGGGACGACAACCAATAAAACAAACGTGTCCACCGACGGCGGCCTCTCCTGGCAAGCGGGCTCCCTCGAGACTTATGACCAGAATTCGGGCGGCTGGAACGATACTTTTGTGATGTCGGACGGGCTGTGCTTCGGCGCCGAGGCCGGCTGGGTGTACTGCACCTCGGGAATGTATGCGACCTGCACCGATCCAACTGCCTCCTTCCATACTTGGTACAACATGACGCCCGCCGATTGGCCCTCGGGTGTGGGGCGGATGATTTCCAATGGGCGCCGGGTGTGCATGTTCAACGGCTCATCTACCGGCGGCGCGTACACAGACAACAACCAAAATTGGAC